>Ga0315281_10000441_pt1 | contig 57622 bp, 53 predicted proteins | sample YL17G07_0_MG_FD_204540 | JGI IMG/M metagenome (GOLD analysis project Ga0315281, IMG submission 204540) | Sediment microbial communities from Yellowstone Lake, YNP, Wyoming, USA - YL17G07_0 | ecosystem: Environmental > Aquatic > Freshwater > Lake > Sediment | place: USA: Wyoming | collected...
CGTAGTGACGGTTGTCCGTTTCGTACTCGACGTGGGCGATGGCGATGGTGATGCCGCGCTCCTTCTCTTCAGGAGCCTTGTCGATCTGGTCGAAAGGCGTGAAGTCGGCCATACCCTTTTCCGCTTGGACCTTGGTTATGGCAGCCGTAAGGGTGGTCTTGCCATGGTCGATGTGACCGATGGTTCCGATGTTCACGTGTGGCTTCGTGCGCTCGAACTTCTTCTTCGCCATCTGCTCGCTCCTTGCTAGCCATCCGCCGTGGCGGTCGTTCGTGTATCGAGTACCTGGTAGCGGGGGCGGGATTCGAACCCGCGACAACGCGATTATGAGCCGCGTGCTCTGCCACTGAGCTACCCCGCCGTGCCCGGAAATACTACCCGGCGGGCCCTTCACCTTGCTCCTTGAGCTGGAGGTGGGAATCGAACCCACGACCCCGGCCTTACCATGGCCGTGCTCTGCCGACTGAGCTACTCCAGCAAAACGTCTCCAGCGGAGACCGATGATACCAACAGGGGTGCCGCTGGCCTGCGAAGATATGACTCATGCAGCGCACCGTTCGCCTCGCCGCCTTGGCCATTGCCCTTTGCCTGACGGCGGCGTGCGGTCGATCATCCGCACCCGTCGTGCCCCAAGCACACCCCACATCGCAGGCGGGACTGCCCACCGGGGTTCTCACCATCACTACCGATGGCTCCCAAGCGGTGCTGCCTGTGGAGATCGCCGAAACCGAGGCGACCCGGGAGACCGGGCTGATGGGGCGCACCGACCTGGCGCCCGATTCCGGCATGGTCTTCCTCTTCGAGGATCCGTTCCAGGGCGGGTTCTGGATGAAGGACACGCTCATCCCGCTTTCCATCGCGTTCTGGGACGCCGACGGTCGCATCGTCGACATCCGCGACATGCAGCCCTGCGAAAAGGCCGACACGAACACCTGCCCTGTCTACGGGTCGCGGAAGCCGTACGTCGGGACCGTCGAGACCAACCTTGGATACTTCGCTGCGCATGACGTGAAGGTGGGCGACACCGTGGAGCTGAAAAGGTGACCGACTGCCTGTTGTGCACTGCGGAGCGGATAACCCCCTGGCATTTCGAAGACGAGGATTGCTGGATCGCGGACTGCGTGATCTGCGTGACACCGATGATCGTCTGGAAATCGCACGGCCTTCCGGACCCCGACCTCGAGACCTCTTTGCTGGAGCGGCTTGCGACCGTCGCCGGTACCTCCTACCCCTCCGGATTCTGGGTCGACGGCGAACGCAGGCGCATACCCGAGCACTGGCACGCGCACGCGCGACCGGAAGGTGGGTTCTTCGACCCCAGGAGCGAACTCTTCGGCCGCTTCTAGCTAGCAGCCGAAACGCAGGGATGCCGGCGAAGGGGTGCTGGTAACGATCGACCGATCGACGCCCGGACCGTGCGCGAACCGGGAACGGACCTACATCAGCCGGCAGGCCGAGCACCTCCGTATCAAGTCGACCAACACCCGGGCAGGCGCGCAGGTCGTCATCGAGCAGGGCACCCTTCGACCGGAGACCGGCCGCTGATACGCCCCCCCCCTGAAGCTACTCGCTCGAGAAGATCAGCAGCATCCGACCATCCTCGGCGAAGATGACGAGCGACCCGCCGTCGACGGTGAACGTCGCAGCACCCTCCAAGGCGGCCGTGAAGTCGGAGGCCTGTTGGCTGACATCGGGCTCGCAAGCCATCATCGAGGTTGCGAGCTTGCCGACGGACAGCGTCTCTCCCTCCACCGTGTAGGTCCCGTGGTAGCGGTTGCAGCCGTCGGTGCCGGAGACCGTGCCGTCTTCGCCGAACTCCGCCGTCGGCTGGGTACCCGTGAGGACCCCCGACAGGGCCTGCGGGTTCCCGATCGTGGTCGCGTTCCAGACGGTCCCGGTTAGGGACATCGGCTGCTCGGCCGAGAACGACAGGTCAGCACCGTCGCCCGAGAGGACGAGCGTGCTTCCCGTGAGGGTGAAACTCGTGACTCCGTCGAGCGCTGCCAGGTAGGCGGTCTCGAGGTCGCTCACCTCGGGTGCGCACGCCATCTGGGTCACCGCCAGGGCGCCGAAACTCAGCGACGCACCGTCGAGGGTGTAGTCACCGCGATAGGTGTTGCATGCTGAAAGGCCGTGAGCCGTCCCCGTCTCGAACACGAGATCCACTCGGGCGTCTGCGGGAGCCGTAGCTGAGAGCGAGGTTGCCGACGCCGGGTCGAGCACCCAGCTGACACCTTCGAGCCCTGCGGCACCATCCGGGGACTGCGAGCCGGGAGCCGGAGTCTCTGCCTGGCGCGAACACGCGGCGAGAATGAGCAGCATCGGAACGACCATCAACTTCCTCTGTCTCTTCACTCTCTTCCTTCCTTCGGAACATCGCGCATAGGCCGCCCTCAGCCCCGTATCCTGACACCATACGGGGGAACGATAGGATTCGCGCCCGGGACGGGGGAGAGAGATGGCGGAGCGAGGCAACACCGTGAAGACGGTGGCAGTCGGCGTCGTGGGCGCGGTGGCCGGGTTCTTCGCGGGACGCGGGTTCCAGGAAGTCATGAGCGAGCCCCTCCACGCCGACGCTTCCAGCCCGGTCCCTTCGGCGAAGACCCCTGCAACCACGGCCCCGCGGATGCCGCGGTGGATCCATCAGCTGCTGCGGAACATAACTTTCTGGGTGGTGGGCGTTCTCCTCGCGCTCTGGTTCGTCCGAGCCATCGGGGACTTCCTGTTCACGCTGTTCATCGCGTTCTTCGGTTCGCTCGCGCTGGAACCTGCGGTCGTCTGGCTGCACAAGCGGGGGTGGAAGAGGGGACTCGCCACTTTCACGATCATGGGCGTCGGAGGACTGGTCGGGTTGCTCCTGCTGGCACTTCTGATCCCGTCGATAGTGCGCCAGATGGCCGCGCTCGTTGCTCAACTTCCGACCTGGCTCGCGGACCTGGACAAGTGGCTGGCCAAGACGTTCGGCGTCGAAGTATCGCTGGCAGCAACGGAGGAGCAGCTCAAGGGTCTCCAGAAGGACCTACTCGGCGTCGCGGCGAACGTCTTCGGCAGCATCCTGGGTATCGGTGCGGCGGTGGTGAGCGGCGTATTCCGCCTGATGACGGTCGGTCTGTTCACCTTCTACTTCGTGGCCGACGGCCCACGGTTCCGCAGGTCGGTTGCCTCCGTGCTCCCGACCCGTCAGCAGGAGCTGGTCCTGAACGCGTGGGAAGTCGCCATCGAGAAGACCGGCGGCTACCTGTACTCCCGGCTGCTGCTCGCGGCCGTTTCGGCCTTCTGTTCGTGGATCGTGATGTCTCTGCTCGGGATCCCCTTCGCCTTGCCTTTGGCCATCTGGGTCGGCATCATCTCGCAGTTCATCCCCTCGGTCGGCACCTATATCGCCATGGTCGTCCCGCTGATGGTCTCCCTCTTCGTGGATCCGATGGACACGCTCATCCTGCTCATCTTCTTCACCGCCTACCAGCAATTCGAGAACTACGTGCTCTCGCCCCGCATCACGGCGAAGACGATGGAGTTGCACCCTGCCATAGCCTTCGGCGCGGCGATGGTAGGCGGGGCCGTGGCCGGACCCATCGGCGCCTTCCTGGCGCTTCCCGTCGTCGCGACGATCCAGTCGGGCGTGCTGATCTACATCGTCAAGCGCCACGAGGTCATCGCGAGCCAACTCATCGAGGAGGATCAGCCGCCGCCTCCGAAGTCGGTCGAGGATGTCAGTCTCGTCGACGACGTCAAGGCGCGCTGGCACCGGTTCCGACGTCGCCGTCTATCGCGCAAGGATCCCGAGTGACGGAACCACCCGGATCTGCACAGCCCGGGGATCCGGAACGCGCGAAAGCCGAGAGTCGCACTGAACACCTCGCGCAAGCCGCCCGCCGAGGGACCGAGCGAGCCAAGATCGTGTCTGCCGATCTCGTCGCGCGTTCCGAGGTGGCGCGAGAACACTACCGCTCCGTGGATCTCGCTTTCGAGGCCCACGAACGAGACCGGCGACTTGCCGGCGGACTCCTCGCAGGCGCCCTCGCGTTCCGGATCTTCCTGCTGATGCTGCCGCTCGTTCTCGTGTTCGTTGCAGGCTTCGGTCTGTACAGCGAGGCCGACTCGGCCAGTGCCGAGGCGGCTAGTCACAGCATGGGGCTGACCTCCTACGCTGCCAACATCGTCGATCAGGCGTCGGCGGAATCTCACACGGGGAAGGTGGTGGCTCTCCTCCTCGGCCTCATCGGGATCCTTTTCGCGTCACGCTCGGCCTTCAGAGCCCTCCGGGTCATCCACGCGCTCGTCTGGCGATTGCCGATCCCCAAACCCAAGGTGGGGTGGAAACCCGTCTTGGTCCTCGCCGCAACAGCAGCGAGCCTCTGGTTCTTCGTCGCCGGGGCGGGGGCCCTGGGTAGCTCAGGGCCACTCGGCTTCGTGGCCGCTCTGCTGATGCGCACCGCCCTCTACGCAGGACTGGTCGTCTGGCTGAACGCAACGATGCCTCACCCACCCGAAACGGGCTTCCGCGACTACCTACCAGGAGCTATCGCCGCATCCATCGGGATGCAGGCGATACAGGTGTTCTCAGAGCTCTACCTCATCCGAAAGGCGCAGAGCTTCTCGGATCTCTACGGCGGGCTCGGGGTAGCGGCGGTGCTGCTCCTGTGGCTCTTCCTCCTCGGCCGGTTGATCGTGGGAGCCGTCATGCTTAACGCCACTCGCTGGGGACGCCGCCAGTCGGAGGAAACGGTAGAGGTAGCCGCCGACTAGACTGCGGTCTTCGATACGGGATGGAGGGCAACTGATGCTTATACTCGCGATGCTCGTGTTCGGGATGGGGGCAGGCTGGGTAGCCCAACTGATCCTCGGCCAAGGGAAGGGCAACTGGGGCCAAGCGCTCGGCATCGGTCTTGCGGGTTCGTTCGTCGGAGGGGCACTGGTGAGCCTGATCGCCGGCGACGGCTTCGACCTGAAGCCCAGCGGCATCATCGGAACGATCGTCGGCGCCGTGCTGTTACTCGCGATCTGGACCCTGATCACGAACCGCAAGTAGCCCCGGGGGTCCAGCCGGGATCTCTCGGCATCCGATTCGATACTGTTCAGACCCCCGACGTGGCCTTGACGCGGCCGTCGGCTATCGCCTTCTGCATGAGCGCGAAGTCGCTCTCGTTCTGATCGGCATAGGCACGGGCGAACTCCCCGACCGCCACGTCGAACGCATCCGATGAGCCGAGGTAGGAGCTGATCGCGATGCGGTCTCCCGACCGCGCGTGAGCGCGTGCCAGCGTCCATCCGCACAGACGCGAATACAGCTCCATCCCCGGGGGAACGATCCGTTCAAGATCCGCCGAACCCTTCCAGTCGCGGAGTTGGCGGATGTAGAAGTCGCGCTCGACACCGTCATGGCCTGTAACGTGCTTCCAGCCGAGGAAGATGTCGGTGGTCGCCTGCATCAACCGCTGCCCGTTCACGACGCGCTGCCCGGCGTTCTTGATCCCGCTCTTGCCGAGGAAGCGCTCCAGGACGGAAGCCTGCGCCTCCTTCATCTGAAGGAACAGGGGATCGTCGCCGTCACGCCCGAGGAACAGCGCTATGAAGGCGCGCGTCCCGACGCTGCCCACGCCGACGACCTTGCGCCCCATGTCCACGAGATGGAACTGTTCGAGGAGATGACGTCGGTCGCTGGTCAGGGTTTGCCGGTACCCCCGGATCAGACCCCGCAGATGCTCGAGAAGCGCGTCCCGCTCCTCCCCCGCGAACAGCTTGTCGATGGGGACGACAAGGGGCGGCGCATCGATGATGCGCGGCTCCCCGTCCACGTCTCGGACAAGCTTCGCGTAGGCCTGCATGGAATCATGCGCCTTGGCGCGAGCAAGGATGTCGCTGGTCCGCCTGACCTGCTGTTTGGCCATCGATCCCCGAAGTTCTTTGAATGCACTCTCGATGTCGAGTCGCAAGTACCAGACCTCAAGCTCCGTCATGGAGGCGAACGATGTCATGGACTCTCGGTAGTGACGGATGAGTTCTCTCTGGACACGGGCGCGTTCCTTGGCGGAGAACCCACGGTGGCGGCCGGCGATCTCGAAGCTCGCGGCCATCCGCTTCACGTCCCATTCCCACGGACCCGGGAGCGTCTCGTCGAAGTCGTTGAGGTCGAATACGAGCGCGCGCTCTGGCGAACCGTACGCGCCGAAGTTGGCGAGGTGTGCGTCGCCGCAAAGTTGCACGCGCAGCCCTGAGGTCGGCGTGGCGGCGAGATCAGATGCCATCACCAGAGCTGCTCCACGGAAGAAGGCGAACGGAGAGGCGGACATCCTCCCGTATCGGATCGGCAGCAGCTCCGCCACCCGGGAGGGCTCTTGCTCCTGGAGCAACGCGACCGGATCTCGACTTGCCTCAGGAAGGGGCACCACGCTATGGGCCGCGCGCGGAGCGGCCTTTCGGGCCGCGCGCCCGGCCGCCCTGCGCTGCGCGACACTCGGATAGCCCGCGCGGTTGCTGCCGGGCTCCGGCGACGAGGACTCCGGGTTGGGCTTCGGGGACTTCCTGGTGGGCTCGAGATCCTTGGGCATCGGTACTCCTCAGCTAGACGGGCCAGCGGATCCTGGATGCAGCAACGATACCGAAGACGGACTCGCCGGATCGGGCGTCGGCCCGCCCACCCTATTCACTAGGATGCGCCTGATGGAAACCCCCCGCAGGACAGTCGGCGTGATCGACGTCGGATCCAACTCCGGTCGTTGCGTCGTCTTCGAACTGTCCGAGGGCGGCCACGTTCACGTTGTTCGCGACTCACGGGCACCGCTGCGGCTGGCCCGCGAGTTCGAGGGCGATGGGTCGCTGTCCGACGAAGCGATCGAACGGACGCTCGACGCGTTGCGCGACTTCCGTTCGGTCGTCGACGGGGCGGACACGCCATGGATCCTCGCGGTCGCGACCTCGGCAGTGCGAGAGTCCTCCAACGCGAACCTCCTGATAGAGCGTGCCGCCGCCTACGGTCTCGACCTGAAGGTCGTGAGCGGCGAAGGGGAGGCACGCTTCGCATTCATGGGAGCCGCATACGGTCTTCCGGTCCACAACGGCCTGCTGATCGATGTCGGCGGGGGAAGCATGGAGGTGGCACACTTCCGCGAGCGCGCCCTCGTCCGCAGCTGGACCCTGCCGCTGGGCGCCCTGCGGCTATCCGACGACCTCCTTCGCTCGGACCCCCCGGCCAAGAAGGAATTGAAGCGGCTGCGAGACCACGTTGCCGCGACGCTCGCGGACACGGATATCCCACAGCTGGCCGACGGCGAGGTATTGGTCGGAACCGGTGGAACCGTCCGTAACCTCGCGAAGATCGACCGGAAGCGGCGCGCCTACCCGATCCAGCGTCTGCATGGCTACGAGGTGTCGGTCGCCGGTCTTGAGATGACAACCGCAGCGCTGGCGGAACACGCCGAAGTCCAACGCGCGCGGATGGCCGGACTCAACCCCGATCGGGTCGACTCCATCGTGGGGGGAGCACTCGTCGTCGCGGGTGTCGTCGAACATGTGGCAGCAGAATGGATACTCGTGTCCGGCCTCGGGTTGCGCGAAGGAGTCGCGCTTGCGGAGACGGGGGTGGAACAGCTCCCCGATCCCACCGCCGTGCGACAGGCTTCTCTCGCCGCGCTCGGCTCCCGCTTCAAGGGATGGTCGCTCGCTCGCGCCGAGCGCACGGCGACACTGGCCCAGTCCCTGCTCGACGCCGTGTCGCCCGACTTCCCCGAGGAGATGCGCGGCACCGTTCGACAGGCCGCCAAGATGCTCGGGATGGGTGGCAGCATCGACTTCTACAACCGGCAGGACCACGCCGTGCAACTCGTCGCCGGCTCCGATCTGCTCGGGTTCTCGCATCGCGGCCTGGCTCTCCTCGCGGCCCTCATCCACTTCTCGGAGTCCGACCGCTTCCCGATGAAGTCCAATCGACCTCTGCTTGGCGATGACGATCGGCCGTGGCTCGCCCGGGCCGGCGTCGCCCTGGAACTGGCCGACGAACTCGACGCCCGCTTCCCCCCCAGCGCCACCCTGGTTCCCGCTTGGCGAGTCGAGGGCAAGGAGGCCCATCTGGTGTCGCCGGTCCCGCCCGTCTGGGCTCCGCGGGAGGTCTCTACGCGGTTCAAGCGGGCCTTCGGCCTGCGGCTCGTGATCCCCCGGACCTGACTCACCTGGGCCGCCACCACCCGCAACCGGGCTGGTCCGAAACCGCTCCGGGCCACTAGGATGGGTCCGTGGACGATGCGGCCCCGCGCATGGTCGCCCCCCTCGTGGGGCGCTCCCTCGACGAACCCGGCCGGTATGTCAACCGGGAACTGTCGTGGCTTGAGTTCAACGCGCGCGTCCTCGCCCTGGCCGAGGACAAGAGCCTGCCGATCCTCGAACGGGTCCGCTTCATGGCCATCTACAGCCGCAACCTCGACGAGTTCTTCCAGATCCGGGTCGCAGGGTTGCGTGAGCAGATGGCCGCCGGCATCATCCGCCCATCGGTCGACGGGCTCACTCCGGCCGAACAGCTCAACGCCATCCGCGAGCGCGTCCGTACGCTGTCCACGCGACGCAACCGCATCCTGACCAAGAGCATCCTGCCCAAGCTCGCATCCGAGGGCATCTACCTCGTGGGATGGGACGACACAGCCAAGGCCGACCGCGTCGCATTGCGCCGCCACTTCGAGGAACAGATCCTGCCCATCCTCACGCCACTGGCGGTGGATCCGGCGCACCCGTTCCCCTACATATCCAACCTCTCCATCAACCTCGCGGTCGTCGTGCGCGATCCGAAGTTGCGCCACCGCCGTTTCGCGCGCGTGAAGGTGCCGCAGAGCCTCGCCCGGCTGGTCCCGATCAGGGACGGGTCCACCTTCATCCCCACGGAGCAGATCGTCGCCGCGCACATCGACGAGCTGTTCCCCGGCATGGACATAGTCTCCTGCTACCCGTTCCGCGTGAGCCGCGACGCCGACATGGAGGTCGAGACGTCGGAGGCGGACGACCTGCTGTCCGCGATCCAGGAGAGCGTCCGCAAACGGCAGCGCTCCCCCCAGGCCGTGCGGCTCGAGATCGACCCGACGATGAGCAAATCCGTCGCTGCTCTGCTGCTCGAGGAACTCGAGCTGACCCCGCAGGACGTCTACATGACCAAGCCGTTCCCCGGCGTAGGCGACCTCTTCGAGATCGCCAAGCTGGATCGGCCCGAGCTGAAGTTCAAGACGTGGCCCGCGGTAACCCAGCGACGCCTCGCTCCCGTCGTCAACGGCGAGCGCAGCATCTTCGCCGTCATCCAGGAAGGCGACATCCTGGTGCAGCACCCCTACGACTCGTTCGAGACCTCGGTGGCGGCGTTCCTGGACGAGGCGGCGCGCGACCCCGACGTGCTCGCGATCAAGCAAACGCTGTATCGCACTTCGGTCAAGGACAGTCCGGTGATCCGCTCTCTCGTCCGCGCGGCGGAGGGCGGGAAGCAGACCCTCGCGATGGTCGAGATCAAGGCGCGCTTCGACGAGCAGGCCAATATCGGATGGGCCCGCATCCTTGAGCAGGCGGGGGTCCACGTGGTCTACGGCGTCGTAGGCCTGAAGACCCACGCCAAGCTCTCACTCGTCGTCCGCCAAGAGGAAGAGGGGATCCGCCGCTACTGCCACATCGGCACCGGCAATTACCACCCGGTGACGGCGACGACCTATGAAGACATCGGGCTGCTGACCGTCGATCCCGAGATCGGAGCCGACGTACAAGACCTGTTCAACTACATCACGGGCTACAGCCGCCAGGACGACTACCGCGCCGTGCTGGTCGCACCGCTGGCATTGCGCAGAAGGCTGATCGAGATGATCGAGCAAGAGGCCGCCGCGGGGCGCGACGGCCGGATCGTCCTGAAGATGAACAGTCTCGTGGATCCGGGCATGATCGACGCCCTGTACGCTGCATCGAACGCGGGCTCGCGCATCGACCTGCTCGTTCGAGGAGCGTGCTGCCTGCGCGCCGGCGTGCCGGGACTCTCGGAGAACATCCGGGTGCGCTCGATCGTCGGCAAGTACCTCGAGCACTCGCGCGTGTTCCGTTTCGGCAGCCGCAGGCGTGGCGCCCGGTACTTCATCGGCTCCGCGGACCTCATGCAGCGCAACCTCGACCACCGGGTCGAGTGCGTCACGCCGATACGAGACCCGGCGCTCGCGGAGCATCTCGACGAGATCCTCCGCATCGAGCTCGCCGACGACACCCTGGCCTGGGAACTCGGACCCAGGGGCTGGTCCAAGCTCTCCGGCAAGAAGGGCATCAACGCTCACGTGGCCCTGCAGGAACTGGCCACCTCTCGCAACGGCTACTTGGGCGGGGGCGGCGGCGCATGAGCGCCGAGCGCGAGATCAAGCTGGCCGCGGCTCCCACGTTTGGGATGCCGGATCTGGCTTCGCTGGGCGAGGACCTCGTCGTCAGCACCGCTCCTCCGGAACGAGCCACCACTACCTATCAGGACACGGCCGACCTGCGCCTTGCCCGCGCGGGAGTGAGCCTGCGCTTCCGTACCGGCGAGGGATGGACCGTCAAGCTGCCGGGGACGGCAAAGGGCTCCACCCTCTCCCGCCCCGAGATCACCTTCCCCGGCGGCGAAGCCACGCTTCCGTCGGACGCACGCGAACTGGTACTCGGCTACACGCGAACCGCAGGGCTCTCGACAGCGGCGCGACTTCGCACCGTGAGGAACCGCACCTTCATCGACGACGCCGCAGGCACGCGTCTGCTCGAACTGGACGACGACGAAGTCTCGGTTCTCGCTTCCGGCAACCGCATCGCAGCCCGTTTCCGCGAACTTGAGGTCGAACTCACCGAACACACGCCCGTGGATCTGCTGGATGCCGTCGTCTTCCGGCTGTGCGAAGCCGGGGCCGCGGAGCAAGACCCCATCTCCAAGTACGAACGGGCTCTCGGTCCCCGAGCAGCACAGGCGCCCGACGTCATCGAGGAGCCCTTGCCACCCAGTCCGACCGTCGCCGATGTCGTCCGCCACGCACTGACCACCTCGGTCGCGCACCTGATCCGATGGGACCCCATCACGCGCCTGGACGAGGACGTCGAAGGCGTGCACCAGATGCGCGTCGCCGCCCGTCGGATGCGTTCGAACCTGCGAACCTTCGCGACCTACGTCGATCCAGAGTGGGACGCCGCGCTCCGCGAGGAGTTGGCTTGGATAGGCGCGGTGCTGGGGGCCAACCGCGATGCAGACGTTCGACTCGAACGGCTCCGTTCGCGCGCTCTCGCGCTGCCGGACCCGGCCACAGCGGTGCCGCTGCTGGAGGCCCTCGACAAGGAGCGCGATGCCGCACATCACGAAGTCCTCGAAACGCTTCGAAGCGACCGCTACCTCCGCCTGCTGGACGCGCTCGTCGAAGCGACTCGCTTCCCACCGCTGACGGTTGCCGCGGAGGGGGCCGCGTCGAACGTGACCACCGCGGTGCAAGGGCAGTGGGATTCGCTGCGCACCAGGGTCAAAGGCAACGAGAAGCCGCCCACCGATGCGGAACTCCATCGCGTTCGCATCCACGCCAAGCGCTGCCGCTACGCCTCCGAGGCCCTTGAGCCATTGGTGGGCAGGGATGCCAGAGCCTTCGCAGCCGCCGCTGCGGACCTGCAGACGGTGCTCGGCGACCACAACGACGCCATCGTCATGCGCGAGTGGTTGCGCGGCCGCGCCGAGACCGACGCTCGATCGGCGTTCGTCGCGGGCGAGCTCGCCGGACTGGAACTCGCCGAAGCGGCGGCCTGCCGTAAGACTTGGCGCAAGACGTGGAAGCGCCTGAACTCCCGACGCGAACCGCAGCGGTGGAAGTAGAAGTCGTTCGAGCCGCGGGCGGCGTCGTCTGGCGCACCTTCCGCGGCAGACCGCAGGTTCTGATCGTGCACCGCCCAGCCTACGACGACTGGTCGCTGCCCAAGGGCAAGCTCGATAGCGGCGAGACCGAAGCTCAGGCCGCGGTACGCGAGGTCGAGGAAGAGGCGTCCGTCACATGCAGTCTCGGCCGCGACCTCGGGACGATCGCGTACGTCGACTCGATGGGTCGGCCCAAGACCGTCCGCTTCTGGCAGATGCAGGTGCGCGCGGGGAAGGCCGAACCGGCGAACGAGGTGGACGAGGTGCGCTGGGTCACCTTCGACGAAGCAGCAGGGCGACTGTCCTACCTCCGCGAGCGCGAGGTGCTCCGCCGCTTCCAACTCCCGCCGGTGCCCGGCGAACCCGCGATCGTTCACCTCATCCGTCACGCCAAGGCCGGTGACCGCACGCTGTGGAGTCTTCCCGATGATCAGCGCCCCCTGAGCGATCCCGGCCTGCGCCAAGCCGAGGACATCGCCGATGGTCTTGGCGACCGCCCGCTAGCGAAGTTGGTGTCGAGCCCGTTCCTGCGATGCACGCAGACGCTCGAACCGCTAGCACATCGGCGAGACATGGGGATCGAGACCGCCGACGCGCTGGCTGAAGGCGCCGACGCGTCGGAAGCACTGGCATGGCTCGCCGGGGCAGCTTCATCCGGGTCCTTCGCGGCATCGACCCATGGGGACGTCATGATGTTAGGCGTGGAGGAGCTTCTGGACCGGGGTGTCCGACTGCGCGGCAACAAGGTCGCCTTCAAGAAAGGCTGCACCTGGGAGCTGACGGTCGTAGACGGCGTCTACACGACGGCGCGATACAGGCGTCCGCCCAGATCCGACCGCTGAGGCACACCCCTCACGGCATCGAACCCCTTGCGCGATGCGTGGACGGCACCCGCGAGCGCGCCAGCGATGACCGCTGATAGTTCGATCGCCAGCGGCGGATGAGTGACGCTCGCCAGCGAGGCTGTCAGGAGCCGGCGAGGTCGGCGACAAGGAGAGCCTGTGTCACGATCATGGCCTCGATCTCCGCCGGGTCAACACTCTCGTCGGAGGAGTGGATACGGCTCTTGGCGACGTTTTCAGGTCCCCACAGGATGAACTCGGCATTCGGCGCGGCCTCGGACATATCTAGGTTTCCGGTTGCGAACGACGGATACGGCGCATGGCTGCGTCCGTCACGAACGAGACCAGTTGAACCACGACCAGTGCGCTCACCGTGGCGGGCTGATCCTTCAACTTTGTCACCGCGAACGCGATCAAGGTGGCACAGGTCGTCAGCACCGCCACAGGGGTTCTTCCTTTGAGTTCCCCTGCAGCGTAGGCCTTTAGGGACTGGAAGAAGGGGGAAGGAATGCCAGATCCAGGAAGCGACAAGGGCGCGGGGTGGGTGCTCTTCGCGGCGTTCACCATGATCGTCGTAGGAGGTTGGAACATCTTCGAGGGTCTATTCGCCCTCATCGACGACCAGAAGATGGTCGCGCTCGGCAGCGGCAAGTTCCCGATGGTCCGCTGGTGGGCCATCTCGATGCTGATGCTGGACGTCTTCGTCATCTGGGCTCCCAGCGTGTACCGCCCAGCAAAGCTCTAGCAGCATCCAGAGCGAACCGAGGAGAACGGCCGGCGGCAACGCCGGCCGTTCTCGTGTCCAGGACACGTCGCTGGTCTGCAACCCCTTCTGGGTAGGATGCTTCTCGTCATGACCGAAGCGCGCGGCACTCGCCTCATCCACCGGCGCCCCTCGGGAGAACCGCCTCCTCTCCCCCGCGCTCCCGAGTGGACACGCTGGCTGTGGATAGCCGTGGTTGTGGTCGCAGTCGGGATCGCCCTTGCGGTCGCGGTCGCCACCGGATCCGCTGCCGAGAACCTGGACAAGGCGATCCGCGACGCATTCGGCGGTGCGGGCAGATCGTTTCTCGGATCGGTGGCCAGGACTTTCTGGCTGCTGGCCCTGCCCGGCGTCGTCTACGGTTTTCGCGTCGCGGCCGTAGTCGTCATGTTGATCAACAAGCGCATCCGGCACATGGTCGTCTTCCTTGGGACTCTGGTGGTGGCCGGCTGGATCGCCGTTCGATTGATCGCCGTGGCTCTCGAGGATCCGTCGCTCAACCTCCGGAACGCTCCGAACGCGCGACCGTTGCTGGTCATCACCGGCCTGGTAGCGACCCTGATCGGCATGGCCTTGACCCTTGCTCCCTCCGGAAGAGCCCGCCGAACCGCTTGGGTTACTGCGGGCGTCATCTCAGGACTCGTCGTGTTCTCGGGACTGGTACTGGAGAAGGGGTCCGCACTCGGCATGATCTACGGCGCAGTGCTCGGGGCGACCATGGTGTCGTTCGCGTTCGCCTGGCTCGCACCTGAGGAATCCTTCCCGGTCAGCTACAAGCGCGGTGGGAACGCAGCGCACCTGGATCTTGGCGGTGCGCGCGCCGAAGCCGTCAAGCAGGCGGTGGCAGATCAGGTCGGGCTCACCGTGACGGATGTCGAGCCGTTCGGATTGGAGGGCTCCGGAGGATCCTCGCCGCTGCGGATGACCCTCGAAGACGGCGTCCACCTGTTCGGGAAGATCTACTCCACCAGCCACCTGCGCGCGGATCGTTGGTACAAGATCGGGCGCAGCATAACGTACGGCAAGATGGAGGACGAGGTGGCGTTCGGCTCGGTCCTGAGACTCGCCGCCTGGGAGGACTACGCGCTGCGGATATTGCGCGACTCGGGCATCGACGTCGCCACGACATATGGCGTAGTGGAACTCACGCCCGGGCGCGAGTACATGCTCGTGACGGAGATGTTCGCCAACGCCAAGAACCTTGGTGATTCCGAGATCGACGACACGATCATCAACGAAGGCGTGCAGCTTATCCGGTCGCTGTGGGACGCGGGGCTGGCGCACCGCGACATCAAGCCGGCCAACATGCTGGTCGTCGGCGGCCACCTCCAGCTGGTGGACGTCTCGAACGTGGAACTGCGCCCTACCCCGTGGCGCCAGGCGATCGACCTCGCCAACATGCTGCTTACACTCGCGTTGCAGTCCGATCCCGACCGCGTTTACGGGCGCGCCACCCAGGTCTTCACGCCCGAAGAGATCGCGGAAGCCCTCGCATCGGCGCAGGGCATGGCCATCCCCACCCAGTTGTCCAAGCGCCTCAAGGCGGATCCGCGACCCATCATGCAGCGCTTCAAGGAACTGGCGCCCGAGCGAGCGCCCGTCCCGATCCAGCGTTGGAGCGCGCGACGGCTGACCCTGGCCGGCGGCGCCCTGGTGGGCGTCCTCGTGACCGTCTCGCTGTTCTTCGACTCGCTTCGCGTCGGGCTCTAGCCCTCGCTGGGAAGGTGACCCCACGATGAACGAAGCGACCGCCCATCGCGTCAAGATGTTCGCCCTCGGAGCAGGCATGCTCGCGAGCAGCGGGGTCCTCGCCGCGAGACCGCGCATCCCCCAGGTCGAGGAGAGCATCTTCCACGCCATCAATCGAGTCTCGTCGAAACCTGCGCTCGGGATAAAGGCGGTGATGCAGCTCGGCACGTTCGGCGTGGTCCCCGTCGCAAGCGCTATCGCCTACAAGACCGGGCGCAAGGAGCTTGCCGCGCGTTTGGCGCTCGGCGGAACGGCGGCCTGGCTCGGTGCGAAAGCCGTCAAGCGAACCGTCGAACGCGGTCGCCCGGCAGCGCTGCACAGAGTTGAGAAGATGCGTGGGAACCACGGCGGAGACTTCGGCTGGATCTCCGGGCACACCGCTGTGGCGACGACGCTCGCCTGCGTCTTCGCACCGGCCCTACCGCGCAGAGCACGCCCCACGCTCGCGGCGCTCGCGGCCGCTGTGGGTATCGGTCGGATCTACGTCGGGGCGCACGAACCGCTCGACGTCGTCGGGGGCGCCGGCTTCGGGCTCATGGTGGGCTCGCTCTTCCACGGAGTCGAGGACAAAGGGGCAACGCGGTGACCGATGTCCCCTCCGGATCCGCCAGGGAAAAGCGCGGCCTCGACCGGTCCGAGGCTGAACCGCGTTGGCCGATGGCCGTAGCTGTGCTCGTCGCAGTGGCTCTACAGATGGTCACGCCGCGCCAGGGTCGACTCTCCTTCTGGTGGGTGTTCCCGATCATCCAACTCGTCGCGCTAGCTGTCGTGATCCTTGAGGATCCGGGTCGGATCGACCGTCGATCGCGCAGCGCGCGAGGCGTCACGATCGCCCTGATCGCCATCATGACGGTTGGCGCTACCGGTGCGCTCTACGTCTTGTTGCAGGAGATCATCACATCCGCCCATGACGTAACGGCGACGGTACTGCTCGGCCGAGGCGCGTCGCTCTGGGTTACGAACGTGATCGTGTTCAGCCTCTGGTACTGGGAGATCGACCGCGGCGGCCCGGCTGAACGCTCGGCGGGCTCGAAGATCCCGCCGAGCTTCGCGTTCCCGGAGAACGCCATGCCGGAGTTCGCCTCGAAGGGGTGGCTGCCGTGGTATCCGGACTACCTGTACCTGTCGTTCACGAACGCGACCGCGTTCAGCCCCACCGACACGCTTCCCGTCAGGACCTGGGCGAAGATCACGATGATGCTCGAGTCCTCTATCTCACTGGTTACGGCCATCCTGGTCATCGCCCGGGCGATCAACACGCTCAAGTAGCGGCGACCGACCCCGGTTGCTGCGTGGGGAGACGCTTCGTGAAGAAGAGCGCGACCACGGCAACGAGAGCGAGGAGAGCCAGGGCCGAACGAAGACCGTCCAACCGAGCCTGCTCGTTCACATCCATGACGGCCCGAGTGGTTTGCTCGTCCAGTCCGGCCTTCTGCAGAAACGTCTCCAGATCAGCGTTGGAGACGAAGGGAACGCCGCTCGCGAGTTGCGTGTTCGCCTGCGATACGACCTCTGGAGGCACCGCCGGGTTGTCGACGATCCCGGTCATGAACGAGGCCGTCAGCGAGGCGATCAGGATCGAGCCGGAGATCGCCGTGCCGAGCGAGGCGCCGAACTGAGTGGCCGTGTTCTGGAGCCCTCCGACCTCCGGGCTCTCGTCATCCGAGACCGCCGACACCGTGACGCTCCCGAGTTGTGAAGCCAGCCCGCCCATGCCGAGCCCGATCAATAGCAGCGGCACAGTCACGATCGATGCACTGGCACCCACGTCCATCGCACTGAAGAGCACGACGATGCCAACGATCGCGACGAGGAGCCCGAGCGTGACGACACGCCGGGGCGAAGTGGCAGGGAAGAACTTCGGCACGCCCGCGGCAGCGATCAGCATCGTTAGGGAGAGCGGAGTGATCTTGATCCCGGTATCGATCGCGGACAACCCGAGCGCCACGGAAAGGTACAGCGGGATCACGTAGAACAGCCCCATCATCACCACGAACTGGAAGAAGAACATCAGGAGCCCGCCCGTCATCTGCCGGTTGCCGAACAGCGCCGGCGTTACCAGCGGCTCGCGCCCTTCTGAATCGAGGCGCTGGATGTGCGACATGAAGAGCCGCACCGCGAGCAGTCCCCCGATGATCATGAAGATAACGGGCGACAGGCCGAGAACGGTCGGCGCGCCTTCCGACGGGACGACCCATCCCCACTCGCCGGCCTTCAACAAGCCCATGATGGCGCACCCCATCCCCGCCGCCCAGAGCACCGCGCCGAACCTATCGAGACGTTCGCGGCTCTCGACCGGCGCGTCGGCCATTCGCCGGGCGAAAAGGAAGATGCCCGTCCCGACGATGACCTCACCGGCGAAGACCCACCGCCACGACGCATACGTCGTGGCCAGGCCGCCTATCAGCGGCCCGACCGCTATCGCGATCGCGGCCGACGCTCCGACCAAACCGTAGGCCCGAGGCCGACCTTCCCGTGGGAAGTTCCCGGCCACGAGCGCGACGATCGCGGGCATGATCAGCGCCGCGCCGATCCCCTCGAGCAGCGACCATCCGATGAGGAGCACGGTGAGGTTCGGCGCGAGGGCAGTGGTGAACGAGCCCGAGCAGTAGATCACGAGCCCGAGCATGAAGGCCCGCTTGCGGCCGATCATCGTGCCGACCTTGCCGCCGGTAACCATCAGCATCGCCATCACCAGCGTGTACAGGACGATGGCGCTCTGGATCCCTGTGATCGTTGTGTTGAGATCCTTGGCGACGGTCGCGATCGACACGTTCATGACCGAACTGTCGAGCGTCATGAGGAATTGACCCGCGCACAGTGTGAGAAGGACGACCCCGGCAGCCTTGTCCTTGCTCGAGACCCCAGCGGCTTCGCTCGATCCGCTCATCGGCATATCCTATCCGGCCCGGATCCAAGGCGGGCAGCCCGGGTATAGGCTCTTGGCATGAACGAACCCCCGGCGAGGCAGCGGCGCACCCTGCGTTCCGCGTGGAACATCCACGACTCCTACGGCTGGGTGTTCCTCCTGCTGATGGTAGACATCGCGCTGCTCGAACTGCTCCCCATGGGCACGGGGACATTGATCGTGCAGGTGGTGTTCGTGGCGGCGACACTCGTTCTGGCCCTTCGCACTTCGGACGCCCCGAAGAAGATCCTCCGCTTCGGTCAGATCGGCGCGCTGGTCGCCGGCACCGCAGCTATCGTCATAGCGATAGGGGGATCTGGCAAGTTGCTCGGCGGGACCTACTTCCTGATGGCGCTGATGCTGCTCGTGACCCCGCCCGTGATGCTCGTGCGCCTGCTCCACCATAGGCGGGTGACGGCGCGGACCTTGATCGGCGCCCTATGCGTCTACCTCATGATCGGTCTTCTCTATACGTTCATGTTCCTCGGGCTCGGAACGACGAACGGCGGGAAGCTGTTCGCGCAGAAAGACACGACCGAATCGGCAGATTGCGTCTACTTCAGCTTCATCACGGAAGCCACGGTCGGCTACGGCGACCTCACGCCCGTCGGCAACCTTCCGCGACTGATGGCAGTAACGCTGGGCTTGCTCGGCCAGATGTATCTGGTGACCACGGTCGCCCGCCTGGTCTCGCTCTTCGGTACCGAGACGAAGCCTCCGCTCGCGGACCCATAGCCCCGGGCCGCGTCTCCCCCAGCTACCCGATCAGGCTGAATGAGCTCTCGACCTGCGTGAACGTCGGGTCGAGATCCTTCCAGATCTCCGTCGCCGAGATCACGCTCAGCACCGTAGCGGTTGTCCCGTCTGCGCTCAGAACCATGGTCTGCCGCGCGGTCGCAGGGATGAAACCCCGATTCAAGGTGTAGGTAGCGGTCTTCGCCTGCTGACCGCCGAGAGTGGTGTCACCCTGCGTGCCATCCACAGTCTTGGGATTGACTCCCAGGGAGTTGATCGCATACTGCCTTTGCGTGTTCCAGGCCGTCTGAAGGTTGGTTGGCGTGCTCCAGGTGATCTGGTTCACCATTATGGCCGCCGGCACCTGGTCCTGCTGGGCCGGAGCGGCGAAGCACACCGTCGCCTTGCAGTCTCCGCCCTTGTTCTGCTTAGTCCACTCGGCCGGGTGGTCCACCTGGAAACCCTTCGTGTTACTCGTGTAGGTCTTCATGGGCGACATCGGCGGGGGTGTGAAGCCCGTGGTGCCAGGCGGAGGCGCCAGGGAAGCAGAGGTCTCAACCGGAACCGGTGAGGGCGACGTCGATGTCGTGCTCGATGACGAGCACGCCGCCAAGAGCAGGGATACGGCTACGGCTAGCCGATAGCGCTTCATGTCCAGAACCTCCGTGTCTCGGCCGCACACCACACCAGTCCAATGAGGAACGGAGAGTCGGCCCTCATATCGATGCCTCGGGCTCCTTGCCCGCGCGGAACACAACGATCTCGAAGCCCAGCAAGACCCCTCCGACGATCAAAGACCACCACATGGACAGGTCGAAGAACAAGAACAGCAGGAGCCCGATCACGGCGCCCGCAACCATCAGATGGTCGCGACGCGGCCGGATCATGTCCGCGACGTCAGGGTTCGGCGTGAATGCCGAGGCGACGACTCGCGCAACGGTCGAGGCCATACGCCCGAGCCGTGCGCGCGAGGCAACGGCCCAAGGGTACGGTCCCGTGATCAGACTAACGAGGATGACCAGCAGCCAGATCGCCAGCAACCACCCCGTGTAGCGCAACAGCGAGTGCATCAGACCGTCCGACACGGCGCGTGCTGCCTCCTGGTTCTCGGGTTTCACCTTGGAGATCAGCTCATCAACGCCCGCAAGCGCGATCCTACGGATGACCACCAGGCCGATAGACATCGCGGCCGACAGCTGGAGAAGGCTCCGCCTCCGGCGCACCGATGTGGCGAGTGTTGCGATGAACAGGAGGAAGAAACCGACGATGAGTGCGACGACCAGCTTGTTGAACCAGTAGACGCCGGTCTGCAGCTGGGCGAACTGGGTCGACTTGTAGACGACTACGTTCCCGAAGTCGTCGGGCAGGTCGACGTTCAGCGCGGACTCCAAGCGCGTGATCACTTCGCTCGGAACCTGGTCGATGGCGACGTCGGGAATAGTGACACCAGATCCGAGCAGATCCTGCGCCGTCGAGGTCATCCGTTGTAGCGCCGCGTTCAAGATGGGCAGCAGGTTCAGGGAGACCTGCCCCTTGGCGAGCGATACGACGTCACCGCTCTCACCCTTGAGAGCGGTGACGACGTTGTCGTGCAGCTTCGTCTGTGCCTGAGTCCACAGCTCGTGGAAGCGGTCGCTCTGTATCACCTTCAGAACCTGGTCATGGACGAACCCTTTCGCTCCATCCGCGATCGGACCGGCTAGGAAGCCCAGAGCAGGGTTCTGTTGGGTAAGCGCCGCGCTGACCTTCGCCTGAACATCCAGAGCAGTGAAGATCTCGTCGGTCACTGTCCGCGCGATGTACTCCTGCACGGCGGCGTCGGAAGCTAGAGGCGAAGTGGTCGCTATCCATCTATCGGTGTCGAAGAAGGTCCTGCGAGACCAGGCTCCCGGGACCGCAGCCACGAAACAGACGACGGTCAGGATGGCAAGGATCGCTGCCAGCACCTTCCTGAAACGATGCTTCCGCTCGCGCGACATCCGCTCGACCTGGTTCTTCAGCGCATCGCGCTCCGCGCTCAATCGTTCGACTTCCGCGGCTTCGTCACCCACAGCTTCCTCCCGAAATCACAGATGTGGCCAACCTAGCACACCGGGTTGCAGCGCATGGATGGAGGACCGGCGTGGCAGCTGATCCCTCGTCCCACAGGATCCGGGACGGTCAACACTTGGCCAGAGGCCACGCGTCGACACTTCTGGGGGCCAAGGCTAGACTGCCGTGAGGCGATCCAAACTGGACCACCGTGAAGCAGGAGAAGGGGGTACGGATGCTCGCAGAGTGGCATTTCGGCGAGGTGCTATGGACGGTGCTCATCATCTACTTCTGGATGATGATCATCTGGATGTTCATCTCCGTCTTCGGGGATATCTTCCACCGCAATGACATCCACGGTGGAGCGAAGGTGGGCTGGCTCCTACTCATCTTCGTCCTTCCGTTCCTGGGCGTATTGATCTACATGATCGCCCGGCCGAAGATGACCGAGCAGGACAAGCAGGACATGGCGCGGATGCAGGAGATGCAACGGCGGATGTCCGGGGCTTCTCAGGCCGACGAGATCGAGAAGCTTGCCAAGCTCCGTGACGCAGGCGAGATCACGGCCGAGGAATTCACGGCCATGAAGAAGAAAGCAACGATGGATCTCTAGGAAGCGCAACGCCGGTGCGAGCAGCGTGAATCTTCCGCTGCTCGCACCGTTCAGCCCCGAGAGACCCGCGGAGAACGCGCCGAACGTCAGCGCGGAGACGCGACCTGAGGTCGACTAGATCCCGAGCGCCTTGACTTTGGCCGCGGAGAACGCGCCGTCCGTGAGAGCGCCCGCTGCGCGCAGCTCGGCCAGCTTCTGAACCTTGACCATCGGATCGTTGTCGTCCGCCGCCGCCGGAGGCGGCGCTGCCGCGACCGGCTGCTGGGCCTGGAGCTCCGCGATCTGGGCGTTCTGGTCGGCTTCCTGCTGCGCAGCCGCCTGACCTTTCTGCGCGCCCTTGGCACCTACATGTGCAGCTCCGCCGACAACCGCAGCCGCCATGAGCAGTCCGGGCCCTCTACGTCTTCTCATCTGGATTCTCCTTCCTAGGACTTGACTTGTTCCAGCGCCCAGACGGAGCTAAGGGTGTCGGCGCGACTGCGCGACGCCACGGGCGAGATCCGCGTGCTCCTTGCGGTGCCAGTCTGGGAGGACTGCCTCATGCTCGGCCTGACCGATATCCGCAAGTACGGAGGCGATTCGATCTGGATCGTGCGAGCGGCCGCGACGCTCAGGGGATCGCCGGCCCCCACGCGGACCACCGACCGACCCCGTGGGGGGTCGGTCGGTGGAGTGTTCTAATAGCGGTGACGGCTAGGCCGGCGACCAGGTCAGTTCGGAACCACGAGCGCCGGTATCCAGGGAGCCAGTCCATGAACCTCCGCGCACCTGACACCCCAACAGTCTCGTTGCCCACCGCAGGGTCGCCACGCACACGGCCAACCCACGGGCGGTCGCAAGCATGAAGTTGGCTCTCCTATCCCGCCTTGCCCGCAGAACCCGCCGAGGCGTCCGCCCAGCGGTTGTAGGACTCGATCTCGTATTCGCGGTTCATCTGGAACTGGAAAGCCATGCCCACCAAGGCCACCACCGCATACACGATCCACCACAGCGGATGGTCCTTGATAACCATCTTGGCACCGCTCTCGGCAACGTCTGTCGTGGTTGTCGAGGTGAACAGAAGCAGGAACGTGATGATGATCGACGAGGCTCCCATCATCGCTGTGGCGACGATCACGATCACCTTCTGGAGGTTCAGCACCAGGGCCGCCACGGCGAAGGCGATCCCGACGGCCATCGCGACGATCCACACGATCGGGCCGAGATCGACTCCGAACATACCGAAGATAGCCGCGACCAAGCCGTATCCGAACGAACCCGCCGTGATGGCGACCGCAGCCACCCAGAACAGGTAGGCCAGGACCGCGAAGATCAATCCCAGGAAGAAGCCAGCGGCCCAGCTCGTGGTTGTCGCCAGGAAGCCGTCACCGAACAGCGCCTGCCATGAATGCGCGCCGATCGCTAGACCCAGGAAGAACCCGTAGATCGGCAATAGGATCAGGAACAGCCGGTAACCCGCAAACGCGACCAAGGCCCCCAGGAACAACAAGAGAGCGCCTCCAACGATGGCCCCCAGAACCGATCCACCCATGCTCTTCCCCTTTCTGCGGCCGCGCTCCAGGCGCGAACGTGGACCCGACCATCATGTCACCGCGAGGGCGGCGGAGCCAGCCCGCGCGCCGAAATCAGCCTGCGCTTGCACAAGGTGCCACCACGGGGCAGGTTCGCGTTGCCGGTCAGATGTCCGGGACGGACTGACGTCGTCCTCGGGCGCCCGACGCAGGTGGCCTGGTGACACCCCTCGTCACCGCGCAACGCTAGACTCCGGCGGGTGAGCCTTGCCTACGCCGTCATGTCCGTCGCGAAGAAGGCCCTGAAACTCGCCCTGCTCCCCCTCGCTTCGCTGGGAACCCAGAAGGAATGCGGGTTGTATGTGCTCATCTACCACCGCGTGGGCGCCAACATGGAACAGGAGATGGATCTACCCACCTCACGCTTCGCGGCCCAGATGGCCCATCTGAAGGAACACCGAGAAGTGGTGAAGCTCAGCCAGGGGCTCGAGCGCCTCGCAAGCGGGGTCCCATGGCAGCGCGACGCGGTGGCCGTAACCTTCGACGACGGCTATGCGGACGTCGCGGTCAACGCCTTCCCGATCCTGGAGCAGTTAGGGATCCCCGCGACCATCTTCTTGCCCACCGCTTTCATGGAAGGCGAGATCGAAGCGCCCATCCGCGCGGGCGCGGCCACGCGCGGCCGGCGACCTGAGGCGATGACATGGGCCGACGTCGAGCGGATGCGCACGAGCGGCCTCATCGACATCGGCTCGCATTCTCATACCCACCGCGACTTCAACAACCTCACGGCGAAGCAGGCATCGGAAGAGTGCGAGCGCTCACGTGACATCATCGCCCAGCGCACCGGAACCTCCCCCGAGGTGTTCGCCTACCCGCGCGCGGTGGTCGCGCACGACGGCGTCGTCGCCGGGTACTACCGTTTCGCCGTAGGCGCGCAAGGCCTCAAGGCGACAACGAGCAGGCTCTTCGCGATGCGGGTCCCGCGGATACCCGTTCGGGAGACCGATGGCATGTACTTCTTCAAGCGCCGTCTCGCCGGTATGCGGCCTCTGGAAGACAACCTCTATGCGCGTATGCGCGGTTCCGCGCAACCCTGACCATGGGAGCCGACAGGCCGCGACTGCTGCACCTCACTACGGTTGACCTCTCACTTCACGCGCTGCTCGCGAACCAACTGCGGCGTTTCGCTGAAGAAGGTTTCGAGGTCATCGGAGCTGCCGCACCAACCGGATATGCGAAAGCCCTGCGCGAGGACGGCGTGGACTTTCGGCCGGTGGCGTCGCTGTCGCGCTCCTGGAGCCCGCTCGCCGACGTCGGGGCGCTCTCCGATCTCGTCCGCCTCTTCCGGGACCTGCGACCCGACATCGTGCATACGCACAACCCCAAGAGCGGGGTACTCGGCCGTGTCGCGGCACGCCTGGCCCGCGTACCCGTCATCGTCAACACCGTGCACGGCCTCTACGCCAACCCCGGGCTGCCACCCGTTCGCCGCCGCCTGATCGCCGCCGCCGAATGGAGCGCCGCGAGACTCTCGCACCACGAGTTCTTCCAGAGCGCGGAGGACTACGACACCGCGATCGGCAACCGCATGGTCACCGCCAAGAGCGCCAGCATCCTCGGCAACGGTGTGGACCTTGGACGCTTCTCGCGTGAACGCGTTCCCGACGAGGCGGTCACCGCGCTCAGGGAGTCATGGGGCGCAGGTCCCGACGACGTGGTCGTCGGGACCGTGGGGCGCCTGGTTCGCGAGAAGGGACTCACGGAGTTCATCGAGGTCGCCAGCGCGCTGAGCACCCGGGCGAAGTTCGTGATCGTGGGACCGGAGGACCATCAGAAGGCCGACCGTCTGACGGGCGCCGACATCGCGGCCGCGCGCGAAGCGGGCGTGATCTTCCACGGCGAGGCGGACGACATGCCCCCCGTGTACGCAGCGATGGATCTGTTCGTACTCGCCTCCTACCGGGAGGGCATGCCGCGCTCGGCCATCGAGGCCGGCGCGATGGGACTCCCGTCTGTCGCGACCGATATCCGTGGCTGCAGGGAAGTGATCGAAGACGGGGTCACCGGTGTCCTGGTTCCCGCGCGAGATGCAGCCGCTCTTGTCGGCTCGGTCGAGAGCCTGGTGACCGCGCAGGACCGGCGCCTGGACATGGGCCAGGCTGCGATTCTCCGCGTGGGCGACAGATTCGATGAGGAACAGGTCATTTCGCGGAGCTTGAACGTATACCGTCAGCTCATATGGGAGAGATGAACCTGCTTTCGGCCGCGGCCGCCGCCTTCGCGGCCACGCTCGTTTTCGGCTTCTCCGCTCGATGGCTGGGACCGCGGGTCGGAGCCATGGATGTCCCGGGACCTCTCAAAGGGCATGGCATCCCCATCTCGTACACGGGTGGACTGGCTCTCGCCGGCGGCATGGCCGTCGGAGCCGCCGCTCATCGCCCCCACCTGCAGTTGGGAGTCGCGGTGGCACTTGTCGGGGTGATGATCCTGGGACTCTTCGACGATCGCCGTCACCTGGCTCCGGCGTGGCGCTTCGGTGGCGAACTGGCCCTCGGCATCGTTTGCTCGCTCGGGTTCGGCTTCGTGGACCCGCCGGGCGGCCTCCTCCTTGGGACGGCGTTGGCGGCCATCATATTCGTGGTTGCCGTCAACGCGGTGAACGTCGTAGACGGCACGGACGGACTCGCCGCGGGGATCGGCGCCCTCTCAGCTCTAGGTCTCGGCGCCGTTGCCTCGCGCACTGACCACCAGGCCGACATCCCTGTGCTGCTGGCTGCGGCCGCACTGGGCTTCCTGTGGCACAACCGCCCGAATGCGAAGCTCTTCCTGGGTGACAACGGCGCCTACCTGATGGGCGGCACTTTGGCCGTGTCCTACCTGCGAAGTGGGAACGATCTGTCCCTGATATTGGCCGGCACCATGTGCCTCGGGTTCTTCCTGCTGGACCTCGGGCTTGCGGTACTACGGCGCCTGACCGGTCGCCGCATGCTCTCCGCCGGGGATCGCATGCACCTCTACGATCAACTCGCCGATCGCGGGTTCAGCACGTGGCAGGTCCTGCTGATCTGCCTCGCCATCCAGGCGGTATTCAGCGCCGCAGGGATCGGCATCGTTGGCCTGGATACGGAGGGTGCCGTCCTAGCTTTCACCGCGACGTGGCTCGTCGCCATCGCGCTGCTGTTCGCCGGTCGTTTCGTGAGGATGGATCACGCCGGTCACAACAAGGACTTCTCGTAGCGGACCGACGTAGTTCCACGGTGGACCACGATCCTGCTGTGCTCCGAGAAACCTGAGCGCTCGTAGAAAGCACGGGCTCCCATATTGACTTCTGAGACAACGACGAAGTAGCGATCGACACCCCGTGCACGGAATGCGGCCTCCAGACCATCCTCTAGCGCCTTCCCGATCCCAGAGCGACGCGAGCCTGCATCAACCACGACGGCGAGCAGCTCGGGCTCCCCGACCGACTCGCCCGCAACATGCGCGCGCAACTCCCAGAGGCCGCGAGCAACCCTGGTCCTCCAGAGCGCGGGGAGCAGAGCTCGGATCACATCCGACCTCTTCCGTCTGCGGAACCGATCCGCGAATCCGGCGGGGTCGTCCGACGCAGCTACGAAGCCGACGACCTTTCCTTCCCGGCGTGCAACCAACAGAAGGGAGGCCGCGTCCTCGTACAGGGCTCCGTAGAACAGCGTGAGGAAACGTTGCCCGAGCGAAGATAGGAATCCCTCGCGGATGCCGCTACCGTGCAGACGGGCAACAGAGGGCAAGTCGGCGATCTCCGCGGCCTCGACTGCAGGTCCGGTCAACGCCCCAACACCTCCTGGTAGAGCGCGTCGAAGGCATCGGCGACGACTCTCATCTGGAACGGCGCGCTCGCCCCCTTCGCTCCCTCACCCAGACGCCGACGAAGACCGGGGTCGGCAGCCAACGCCGCGATCGCATCCGCCATGCCGTCGACGTCACCCGCGCGCAATAACCGGCCCGCAACGCCATCCGGTACCACCCCAGAGATGCCGCCAACGTCGAACGCCACGATGGGTACTCCGGCCAACATCGCCTCGATGAGCACCGCCGGGGCCCCTTCGGTTCGGCTGGTCGAGACGACCACGTCCGATGCCCCGACCAACGTGGGACCATCCTCGCGGAGCCCGGTGAAGTGAAGGTTGCCTACCTTCTCCCCGGCTGCCCGCACCTGCGCGCCCAGAGGTCCGTCGCCCACCATCACGACGTGGGCGCCGGTACCCGCGGCCAGCCGTTGCGCCAGCCCGACCACCGCCATCGGGTCCTTCTCAGAAGCGAACGCGCCAACCCAGGTGACGACCACCGAACCGGTAGGCACACCGAGTGATGACCACAACTCTGCCCGACCTGCCTCGTCCGGAACCGGCGGCGTCGGCCGCGCATTTGGGATGACGCGGATCCGGTCCGGGCCCACCCCGAAGTCGCGCACCAGTTCGTCGCGCAGGGAATCGCTCACCGTAACGATCGCGTCAGCCCGAGCGTAGGCGGCACGCAACAGATGCGTGCGCACCCTCGAACGAGTGGCGTCCGAGACTGAGGAAACCCGAAGGTAGATCAGAGGCAACACGCGAGGCAGTCGGGCGCGGGACGCGACCCACAGAGGCTCGCCGCCGTGGGCCACGAGGAGATCCGGCTCGAAACGAGCGACCCTCTCTCGCAATCCCCCGGCGGCCACGCGACGCGAATCCGCCGTGCCCTCCACCACATCCAGCGCCACTCCAACCGGCGCCCGGCGCGGTTCGTCGGTCCGGTAGAGCGTGAGCAATCGGAAGCGGTACCGGTCCGCCAGCGCCGCCTCCAGATACTGAGCGAAGCTCTCGGCGCCGCGCAGTTGCAGACGCGGGATGACGTCCAGCACACGGGGGGAACCGTCAGACGTCAGCGGAAGCGCCGAGGGAACCGGGTCACCGCCGGAGTATATCCCGGGCGGTATCCCGCCCCGCCGACATCGGCCAGCGGTACTCTAGCGCGATGCGGAAGAGCCAGGTGGTGGACGGGGCCCTGTGGCTCCTGACGGCGGTGTGCTTCGCAGAGATCATGGATTGGTCCATCAAGCCGCACCCCGACTTGCCGTTCGGATTCACCCACGCGGACAAGGCGTACCACGCTTTGGCCTACGCCGCGCTCACCTTCAGCCTCCTGCTCGCCGCGGTTTGGCGACCCGGCAGGGGGGCGGGTCCGGTGGCCCACGCCAGGTGGATCATGGCCGCAACGATAGGCCTGGGCGTATCGCTCGAGGTGATCCAGGGTTTCGTGGGCCGGGATCCGGACGTCGCCGACGCCATGATGAACGCTTTCGGCGCGTTCCTCGCCTACAGCATGTGGATGGCGATCGGCGCCGAATCGGCCACCCGGTCTGACTGACGCTATATCCTTGCCTGGATGTCCACCCCCCCTCCAACCGAAACCATCCCTCTCGCGCGCCCGGATATCGGGCCGGAGGAAGAAGCCGAGGTCCTCGAAGTCCTTCGCAGCGGCGTTCTCGGGCTGGGACCGCGCGCCCAGGACTTCGAACGGCTCGCAGCAGAGTTCGTAGGTGCAAGGTGGGGGGTGGCGATGTCAAGCGGCACCGGTGGCCTGCACGCGGTGGTCCGAGCCCTTGGCATAGGCGCCGGTGATTGCGTGCCGATGTCCTCGTTCAGCTTCATCGCGGCGGCCAACGCGGTCCACTACGAAGGCGCCCAACCCGTCTTCATCGACATCGATCCCGACACACTTTGCCTCTCGTCCGAGCGACTGGGCACCTATCTGGAGTCCTGCGTCAGGCGCGGCAACGATCTCATCGACCCTGGAACCGGCCTGCGCGTGGCGGCGGTGATGACCACCGACATCTTCGGTCACCCCCAGAAGTTGGACGACGTACTTGCCCACGTCGCCCATCACGGTCTTCCGATCATCGCCGATGCCTGCGAGGCGTTGGGCTCGCGATACCGCACCGATGCGGGCGAGTGGGTCCATGCAGGATCCGGCGCCGCCGCCACCGTAGTCGCCTTCTACCCCAACAAGCAGATCACGACGGGTGAAGGCGGCATGGTCCTCGGCGACGAACCGGCCATGTTGGTACAACTCCAGGCCCTTCGCAATCAGGGGCGCGAGGCCGGCGACGCGTGGCTGCGACATTCACAGATCGGCTTCAACTACCGTCTCGACGAGTTGTCCGCCGCCCTCGGCCTCGTCCAGATGCGCCGCATCGACGAGATACTCGGGAGGCGATCCGCCGTGGTCGCACACTACAACGACGCTCTCGCCGATCTCGAAGTGGGGTGTCCGAGGGCGGCGGAGTGGGCCGACCCCTCGTGGTTCGTCTACTTCCTGCGGGTCGGCCGGGACCGTGACCGCGACGCGATCGTGGCAGCCGTGAACGAGCGTGGCATCGCGTCCAAGGCCTATTTCGACATCCCCATACACCGCCAGCCCCCCTACGCGGGGCTCGCGGAGCTGGTACCCGAACCGCTCCCCAACACCGAAGCTGCAGCGGCGGATATCCTTATCCTTCCGTTCTTCTCCACCATGACGGCAGACCAGGTCGGGCGCGTTGCCGACACCGTCAAAGAGGTCCTCAAAGCATGAGCACAGCCCGAAAAGCACTCGTCACCGGTGGGGCCGGCTTCATCGGCTCCGGCATCGCACACGCGCTGTTGGAACAGGGAACGCAGGTCCGCATCCTTGACAACCTGTCCACCGGCAACGAGGCCAATCTCGCGGACATCGCCGACGACATCGAACTCATCCGAGCAGACATAAGGGACATCGAAGCGACCACCGCAGCCATGATCGACATCGACGTTGTCTTCCACGAGGCCGCCCTCACGTCTGTTCCCCGCTCGGTGGCCAACCCCATCGCCACGCACGACGTGAACGCATCGGGAACCCTCAACGTCCTGGTGGCCGCCCGCGACGCCGGGGTCGAACGCCTCGTCTACGCCTCCTCGTCTTCGGTCTACGGCGATGCGGAGCTCCTGCCCGTCGAGGAATCTATGCCCGCGCGACCCATCTCTCCATATGGGGTCAGCAAGCTTGCGGGCGAGCACTACGTCCGCGCGTTCCACCTCGCCTACGGCATAGCTACCGTGAGCCTGCGCTACTTCAACGTGTTCGGACCGAGACAGGACCCAGCTTCCGAATACGCGGCTGTCGTCCCCCGCTTCATCGTCGCTGCCCTAGAAGGCCGCGCAGCGACCATCTACGGCGACGGTGGCCAGGCCCGCGACTTCACCTACGTGGGCGACGTGGTGGCCGCGAACCTGCTGGCCGCCACAGCTCCGGAGACCGCTTGGGGGCGCACATTCAACATCGCCTACAACGACTCCCACAGCGTGCGCGAACTCTGGGAACAGGTTCAGGCCGCTGTCCCTGCCGAGACGGTCGAACCGACAAACGAACCATCGCGTACGGGCGACATCCGCGACAGCCGGGCCGATATCTCCGCCGCAAAGGCCGTTCTCGGCTACCGCCCGGCCAGCACCTTCGAAGAGGGCGTCCGGATGACCGCAGGGTGGCTGACGGAACAGACACGAAAGACGGTGCGCTAAACTTGCTGCCCACCACTTCTATGTACGACAGCAAACGAGGAGCCGTTCCGTGTACGTAGTCGCGCTGCGCCGCCACTGGAAACTCATAGTGGCCTCCGTAGTGGTCGCGACCCTCGCGGGACTGGCGGTCGGCCTCGCGAGCCCGCCCAAACCCCCGACGATCAGCTACGAGGCCACCGCGCTCATCGTCCGACAGGGAACCGCATACCAGCCCAACGCTCAGAACATCTTCGCGCTGATAGCGCTCGCGAGCAACGGCGAGCTACCGGTCAAGGTGGCAGAACGTCTCGGGTTCGAGGGCGACCCCCAGCGGCTGCTGGCGGCCGTGACGCTGACCGGCGACACCGACGCGGGGCTCCTGCGCATCGTTGCCACCTCGGACACCGCCGAACAAGCCCTCAAGCTGGCCAACGGTTTCGGCGATGCGCTAGTGGGCTCGATCACCGATGATCTGGCGGCGAAGGCAGACCAGGTGCAGGCCGATCTCGCGTCACTCAGCAGCGACATCGCGAAACTCAGCAAGAAGATGCAGACCGACCTCGCCTCTCCGAAGGGGCGCGCAACGCTGCTTGCGAAGAAACGTCAGTACACCGCCCTCCTCTCGGTCCTGGACGGAGTCGTGGCCGACCAGGCCAACGGGGGAGGGGTGCGCGTGCTGCTGGCGGTCTCCGCCAAACCCATCTCGTCTGGTAGCAGCATGCTCTCTCCCGACAACCTCGCAAGCCTGCTGATCCTCGCGGCTCTCGTCGGCCTGCTCTGTGGGGTGATCCTTGCGCTCACGCTGGATCGCCTCGACGACCACATCCACACCCGGCAAGATGCCGAGCGCTACTTCGGCTTCCCGGTCGTTGCCGAGATCCCTTGGCGCTCACGCAGGGGTGAGAAGGGGAAGGGCCTGGCCTCGATCACCGACTCATGGTCGGGAGAGGCAGACGCGTACCGGCTGCTCGCGGTTCTCGCCGAAGCTTGGTGGCCCGGCGACAACGGACAGGCCACGCGCCCGCCGGTCGATCGGGGCAAGGTCCTTCTGGTGACGAGCGCGGGGCCGGGTGCGGGGAAGACCACGGTGACGGCCGAGCTGGCGGTCGCGATCGCGGGGAAAGGGACCACGGTGCTCTGCGTCGGCTGCGACTTCTGGAAGCCGAAGCTGCAGGACCTCCTCGGCGTCAGCAACGAAACGGGCCTGGCCAGAGTACTCACGACTCCTCCGTCCGGGGACCTTATCGACGATCTCATCAAGAAGACCGCCATCCCCGGATTGTCTGTCGTTCCGAGCGGTCCTCCGCTCAAGGACCCCCGCCCTGACCTGCTCGCACCGCGGGTTCAAGACGCCATCGAGCTCGCTCGGGGGAAGGCCGACATGGTGCTGGTTGACACCGCGGGCCTGTTCACCATCGGGGACACCGCGGGCCTCCTGGACAGCGTGGACGGCGTGATCCTCGTAACAAGATCCGGGGTGGACCGAGCCTCGATGGCCGAGCGCGTGAAGGACACCCTCGAATCGCTTCACGCTCCGATCCTCGGCGTGGTACTCACGGGGGTCAAGGAGTACGAGGTACCCAAGTACTACTACGGCTACTACTACCAACAACCCCAGGGCAGGGAGTCGTCCGGTGCCGGTCGTCGCGGCTCCAGGTCCAAGGGCGGCTCCAGGTCCAAGGGCGGCTCCAGCTCCAAGGGCGGCTCCAGCTCCAAGGATCACGCGCCCTCACGCGACTGGGCCTGACCAACCTTGCTGACGAGGGCCGGGCGACCAGCAGGCGGCCGCTCCGGCCCTATCGTCGGCCTCCTGTCCATCGCGACCCTTGTCGTGGTCGGCTATCGGTCCGGCAACGAGGAAGCGTTCAGAGCTGTGATCGTCGCCCTGGTTCTGATCGGGATCTCCATCCCCTTGCTGACGCGCCAAGCCAAGCAGCAGGGCGATCCGCAGCTCTTCCGCCTGCTGTTCCTTGCCCTCATCGTGAAACTGGTTGGCGCCCTCCTTCGCTACTACGTCGTCTTCACCGTGTACGGAGGACTCGCCGACGCGACCGACTACATAGCGAAGGGCAGTGCGATCGCCTCGGCATTCCGGGCCGGACACTCCTACGCGGGGCTCACCCCTCTCCAGGGCACCAACTTCGTGCGCCTCGTAGCCGGCCTGGTCTTCACCGTGATCGGACCCAGCGGGATGGGGGGGTTCCCAGTCTTCTCCTGGTTCGCGTTCTGGGGTCTGGTCTTCTTCTACAAGGCCTTCCGGGTGGCGGTCCCCCAAGGACTCGAACGCCGGTATGCCTATCTCGTGTTCTTCCTCCCTTCCCTGTTCTTCTGGCCCTCGTCCATCGGCAAGGATGCCCTCGCCGCCCTGGGCCTCGGCTTGGCCTCGCTCGGCATCGCGCATGTCCTGTCGGGCAATTCGGCCCTGGGTGCCCTTCCGGCAGCGCTAGGCTTCGGCCTGACGCTGATGGTACGTCCACATGTCGCTGGCATCCTCGCTATCGCCTGGACTCTCGCAGCCATCGCGAGACGGACGCCGTGGAGGGCTCGGCAGATGGGACCGATCGTGAAGACGGTGACCATCGTCGTCGCTACGCTGATGGCGATCCTGATCTTGAACGCCGCCAACATCTACTTCATCGACCAGGGAGTCGACACCGGCAAAGGCCTCAACACGACCGAGGGCATCGCGACGAGCCTCACCGAGATACAGACCAAGACGACCAAGGGAGGATCCCAGTTCGGGAGTGTCGCCGTGACCGGACCGGTCCGGTTCCCGGTCGCGCTGGTGACCGTGCTCTTCCGACCCTTCGTCACCGAGGCTCACGGTCTCGCGCCCCTCGCTGCTGCCCTCGAGGGAACGTTCCTGCTCGGCTACGCACTCTGGCGATGGAGCAGCGTCCAAGTCAGCGTTCGCAGCATCCGAACCTCCCCGTACCTTGGTATGTGTATGGCCTACGTCGTGGGGTTCGTGGTGGCGTTCTCCACGTTCTCGAACTTCGGCATCCTCGCGCGCCAGCGCATCCAGGTCATGCCGTTCTTCCTCGCGTTGCTATGCCTACCGGTCAAGGCGAGTGCGACGAGCCGCCGTTCCTCGACCCGGCGCCGATCTCATCAGACCAGAGAATCGTAGGCACCCTCCAAGACACGACTCGTCTTTCGGATGTCGTACCGCTCGCGGACAACCGCCTTCGCTGCCGTTGCCAGACCGTCCCCATGGTCCAGCAGCGCCAGCAGGCGAAGGATGCCCGCCGCCAGGGCGACTGGGTCTCCGGGACGCACCAGGACACCCGACACGCCGTCGACCAGGGATTCCCGGATCTGCGGGATGTCGGAGGCGACGACCGAACACCCCAAGGCCATCGCCTCGATCATCACGTTTGGGTTTCCTTCCCAGAGACTCGGCAGCACGAAGACATCGCTGCGACGCAAGAGGGCCGGCACGTCGCGCCGAAGGCCGAGGAACTCGACGATGTCGTCGACACCTTCGCGGCTGCACAACGATTCCAGCCCGTCGCGCTCAGATCCTTCGCCAGCGATGAGCAAGCGAACATCGGGGTGTCTCCTGCGTATTGTTGCCATCGCCTCGATGAGGAAGCGCTGGCCCTTCTGTGGTTGGAGCCGACCCACGGCCAGCAGTGCCGGGGCTCCGAACACCGGGATAGGAGGAGCCACCTCGCGTCGAGACGCCTCCTCGAGGTCGCCGAGGTCCTGTCCGCGCCGAACGATGCTTACCTTGGAGCGGTCTCGAAGGGCTCTGCCGTGGCTCAGCGTCACGGCGGCCTCTGAAACCGAGATGAAGCGATCGACGCTCGTACGCCAGATGACCTCCGTAAGAGCCTGCACCACGCGCGTCTTGACGGCCACCGAGCGCGACATCGATCCGAAAGCGCGACCCTCAGGATCGACGTTGACCACATGGACCACCACACGCTTGCCGGCCAGCCTGCCTGCGACGGGACCGATGATCGAGGACCAAGCGAGCGCAATGTGGATGACGTCGAAGCCGCCATCTCGCAACAGCCTCACCAGTAGGGGGATGACGAGGAGGGCACCGGGACCGCTTCGAGCCCTCAGACGGTGGATCGGCACCGACATCGCTTCCAGTTCGGGTCCGAGAGTCTCGGGTCCCCAGAGGATCGCCACTTCCGGTTGGAATCGGGTGCGGTCGAGATGCCGTAGCATCCGCACCAGGCCCTGCTCCGTCCCTCCTACGCCCAGGCTTTCGATGAGGTAGAGGATCCGCATCGCGCGAGACTACCTCGCGAGTGTCTTCTGCATGTGCCGCACCGTACGCCCGAGACCGTCCTCCAGTGAGACCTGGGGACGGAAGCCGAGCACGGTCTCGGCCATGGTCACGTCAGCGTGTGTGGTTCGCACATCCCCGGGACGCACCGGCTCGAAGATCGGCTCGGGCGCCGCGTCACAGTAGTGCGCCACTATCTCTAGGACGCGGTTGACGGAGGTCGGCTGAGTTCCGCCGCCGATGTTGAAGGCTCGCCCGTAGGCCTCCGATGGCGCCCGTGACGCCAGGATGTTGGCTTCGAGCACATCGTCGATGAAGGTGAAATCCCGCGACTGTTCTCCATCGCCATGGACGACCGGTCGCTGCCCGGTGAGGCAGGCCTTCGTGAAAAGGGGGACAACGACTGCGTACTCACTCCCCGGATCCTGTCCGGGTCCATACACGTTGAAGTATCGCAACGACACAACGCGAACACCGAACGCCCGCTGATATGTAGCGCACAGCGCCTCCGCCGCGAGTTTCGAACCCGCGTACGGAGACCTTGGCAGCGGCTCCATGGATTCGCGGAGCGGGAACTCCGATTGGTCGCCGTAGACGGACGACGAAGACGCCGACACAACCGTTGCGCCCGACTCGCGCGCAGCCATTAGTACGTTGTGGGTCCCGCGCACGTTCACGTCGACGTAGAGGGTTGGGTCCGTCATGGAGCGCAAGACAGAACGCTTGGCCCCCTGGTGGAATATCCGCGCACAGCCTTCCGCGGCGGCGGCGACAGCCGCCTCGTCGCGGAGATCGGCCACCACCAGGTCGACCGCTTGCGAATCTGCCAGGTTGTCCGCCGACCCGTCCGACAGGTCGTCGAAACCTACGACCCGGAACCCATCGGCAACGAGGCGATGGCAGAGTCGCGACCCGATGAACCCCGCTGCGCCGGTCACCAGAACCCGCTCGGATGTCATCTCGCCGCCCCGTCCTTGTGCCGGATGTGCCAATCCCCCCATGCTCCTGCTAGTACCCTAGTCGAGATATGGAGCCTGCCGCCTCGTTCAGGGAACAACCCATCTCTCCCCCGGGGCGCTGGTCCGCACTTCATCTGGGCGAACTCTGGCACTACCGCGACCTGCTCTACATCCTGGCCTGGCGCGACGTTAAGGTGCGCTACAAGCAAGCCGTGCTCGGCGCGGCGTGGGCGGTGATCCAGCCCCTGGTGATGATGGCCATCTTCACCCTGATCTTCTCCCGAGTGGCCAAGTTGGACACGGGGGACGTGCCCTACCCGATCTTCGCGTACGTGGGGCTGATCCCCTGGACCCTCTTTGCCTCGGGAGTGTCTGGAGCAGGAGCCAGCCTGGTAGGCAACTCCAACCTGGTCTCCAAGGTGTTCTTTCCCCGCCTGGTCATCCCGGTTTCGGCCACGCTGACCTGGGTGCCAGACTTCCTGATCAGCTCGGCCATCCTGTTCGTACTCATGGCCTGGTTCCACTATGTTCCCCAATGGACCGTCATCCTGCTGCCAGTGATCATGGTCGCAGCCATCGTCTCGGCCCTCAGCGTCGGGGTCTGGGTCTCGGCGCTGAACGTGGCCTACCGCGACGTCGCGTACGCCATCCCGTTCCTGATCCAGGTCTGGCTGTTCCTAACCCCAGTGGCCTACCCGGCGACATCGGTGCCCCCGGCTCTGCGCTGGGTAACGGGACTGAACCCCATGACCTGGGTCATAGAGTTCGCACGTTGGGCCATCACGGGCACCCCTATGCCGGCTGTCGTCAGCGTCATCTCCATCGCGACGACAACCGTCCTTCTGGTCAGCGGCCTCTACTACTTCCGCAAAGTCGAGCACTTCTTCGCCGATGTCATCTGATACCGCCATCCGCGTAGAGGGACTCGGCAAGCGCTACCGCATCGGCGCCACCAGGGGCATCGCACGCTATCGGTCCCTGCGCGAAGACGTCTCTCAGTTGGTCACCAGATCGCTTCGCAAACAGGAGCGTGAGGAGAAACGCGACTTCTGGGCTTTGAAAGACGTTTCGTTCGAGGTCAAGCAAGGGGAGTCTGTGGGCATCATCGGGCGAAACGGCGCCGGGAAATCCACGCTCCTCAAGATCCTTGCGCGCATCACTCCACCTACCGCGGGGAGGGGCGGCACCTTCGGGCGCGTTGGGTCTCTGCTCGAGGTGGGCACGGGCTTCCATCCCGAACTCACCGGCCGGGAGAACATCATGCTGGCCGGGGCCATCATGGGCATGCGCCGCGCTGAGATCTTCTCCCGCTTCGATGAGATCGTCGAGTTCTCCGGGCTCTCGCGGTTCCTGGAAACCCCGGTCAAGCGCTACTCCAGCGGGATGTATATGCGACTTGCGTTCTCGGTCGCAGCACACCTGGAGCCGGAGATCCTCTTGGTGGACGAGGTACTTGCCGTCGGCGACGCCGACTTCCAGAAGAAGTGCCTGGGTCGCATGGAGAATCTGTCGGGTAGCGGCCGCGCCGTACTGTTCGTCTCCCACAGCATGGCCTCGGTGTTGAGGCTGTGCGATCGCGTCATACTGTTGGATCACGGAGGTGTTCGCGCGGACGGCCCAGGAAGTCGTGTCGTCGAGGAGTACCTGGGCGACGACGGGGGCTCCACATCCATGAAGTGGGCTGCGACCGACGCCGCACCGGGAGATGCGCAGGTGAGACTCCGGTCGGTTCGTGTGGTCGGCCCTGAGGGTCAGACAGAACCTGAGATAGACATACGCAGTCCCATCTCCATAGAGGTTGTCTATGAGCACCGGTCGGACGACCCGCACTTCAGGCCCACCTGCTATCTGGTGATGCGCAACTCGGAAGGCACGGAGCTATTCCACACGGTCGATTCAGCGAACTTCGAATGGCGGAGCCAGCCGCGGAAGAAAGGCCTAGTCCGCATGGCGTGTGAGATACCGGGTAACTTCCTGGCTGAAGGCTACGGGTTCGTTGGGGTCGGCATCTACTCCCTGGAGCCGATGACGAAGCATCTGCACGTGCCTGATGCCGTGGTGTTCCACGTCGTCGATCACAGCGAAACCGATGGCGCGCGGGGTGACTGGCCCGGCGCCTTCGGAGGTGTTCTTCGGCCGATGCTGACCTGGACCGCGGATACGGATCCCTGGAAGCCCCATGAGGATGAGTGAGCTTCGCCGCCACATCCAACCACGCCGCCGGCTGAGAACGGCTAGGACCTTGGCGCGCGTGGCGCGTGGCGCCCTCCCGAACGTTCCGCGGGACCTGGCGGGCCCGTACTTCATCAGAGCGGGATACGTCGCCCGCGAACGGCCCGAGTACTCCGACGACGTAGACCGCCATGGGGTCGTGTGGCAGCCTGATGTCTATCCGCTGGCCGCATCTGTCGCGCGCCGGCTGGGAGCTTCAACACTCGTCGACGTCGGCTGCGGCGCAGCCGCCAAACTGAGTGCCTTTCATCCCGAGTTCCGCCTGGTCGGACTCGATTTCGGGAAGAACCTCGAGGTCGCCAGCGAGCGATTCCCCTTCGGGCATTGGATCGAGCACGACCTCGACGAGGCATCGCCCCTGCCGGTCGAGGCCTCGGTCATGGAGGACTCCGTCGTCATGGCGTCCGATGTCATCGAACATCTGGTTCGACCCGAGCATCTCCTTTCGGCGCTTCACGACGCACTGACAAGGTGCAAGGCGATCGTCATGTCAACGCCCGAGCGAGACCTCACCTACGGCGTGGAGAACACGGGGCCCCCGGGGAATCCTCGCCACGTGCGCGAGTGGACCATCGCCGAGTTCTCGGCCCTGCTAGCTGCGTCCGGATTCCACAACGGCGAGGTGAGCTTGACGCGGTCCAACGATCGCAACCCGTGGAAGCACACGATCCTCGCTGTCATGTATCCGCCATCCACACGACCGAGGTAGATGGATAGCGAAACGCGGTCCCACGACGAGCAGTGCCCCACGTGTGGTCGGGCGCTATCCCTATCGGTGGTCATACCAACGTTCAACCGCGCCGACCGCCTCCAACGGACCATCGACGCATGGAGCGGACAAGAGGAAGCCGGCCATTTCGAGGTAGTTGTCGTGGACGATGGATCGACAGACGACACCCCCGCCGTACTGGAGCGGCTCGCAAGCTCGCGGACCCGCTGGATCCGCCAGACCAATCAGGGACTCGCGGCGTCCCGGAATACCGGGGCCCGTACCGCCACAGGCCAGTACCTCGTCTTCTCCGACGACGACGACGTGCCCTCCCCGCAGTTCATCAGCGAACTTCGGAAGACGCTGAGGTCTCGGTGCGTCCGCTTCATCACATGTGCTGCCCGATACGTTGACGCCGATGGGAGAGTCCTCACGATCGATACTCCCCTCATCGATGTCCCCCTCTTCAAGGGCTTCTCCGGTGCGTCACGCATGCCCATATGCGTTGACCGCGATCTGTATCGGCAGGTGGGGGGGTTCGATCCGGAGATCACCGGGATGGAGTTCACGGAGTTCATGCTCCGACTGGCGCCTGCATTGGACCTCGCAACGGAGACTGCGATCCTGTGGACGCCCTTGATCGACATCGAGACGAGGCCCACCGACGCGCGCCCAAGCAGGCGTCCCGACCTTGTCCGTGCGGGCGTGGAGGGCGTCATCGCTCGCCACAGCTCGACGCTCTTGGAGAGGGAGCCAAGGGCGCTGTCCAATTACCATGCGATAGCAGGCGTCGCGGCCTTTCGCATGGGAGATCGCCGAGCCGGTCGGTCCCACATGAGCGCCGCATTCTCCATTCGCCCCACGCTGAAAGGATTCTCGCGACTGATCCTGGCCTGGACACCAGGCGGCTGGCGGTTCTGGGCCAGTTCGGACTAGGCCTCGAGAAGGACCGGTGCACCGCTCGCAGAAGACGCAAGGGCCGCCTCTGCTGCCCTCAAGGTCTCCACCGCCTCGTCGATCGACACAGGGGCGTCGCCTCCGGACACGATAGCGCTCACGAACGCCTCAAGCTCTGCGGCGAGCGGCTCCTTCCGAACCAGCTGGAACTGAACCACCTCACCTTCCGAGACCCCCACGAACGAACCTTCGCCGAAGACAGCCCCGCGGTCGCCATTGTGGGCAAGGACCAAGTCCTGGCGCAGGTAGTCCGCGACGAGCATGCCGCCTTCTCCGACAACACGCAGTTCGCGAACCTTCCTTGGAGTGAGCCAGTTGACATCCAGGGTCGCGATGACACCGTTCCGGAGCCGCCCCAAGATCGCCACGAGGTCCTCATGGTTTTCGTGAAGATGCTGCGCCGTCTTGGCGTACAGGCTCGCGAAGGGGCTCCCCGAGATGAAGCGGATGGCGTCGAGGTCGTGGGTCGCCAAGTCCATGATGACTCCGACATCGCGCACCCTCGTCGGGAAGGGGCCGGTCCTCCGGGCCACGATCTGAAAGGGCATGCCTATCTCGCCCGCTGCAACACGCCGCCTCATCTCAACGATCGCTGGGTTGAAACGCTCGATGTGCCCGACGGTGACGATCTTCCCGGCCTTCTTGGCAGCGTCGCCGATCGCAGCCGCGGTCGCTAGATCCGTCGCGATCGGCTTCTCGACCAGGACGTTCGCGCCGGCCTCAAGTGCTTGGATCGCGGCTGGTCCGTGCGCCGCGGTCGGCACCGCGACGACGGCAAGGTCTATTTCGTGTGCCCTGAAGAGCGCAGCGGGATCAGTGTAGGCCTGGAGTGTGCGCCCCCGCACCGCTACCGCTGCCGCCTGTGGATCGGGGTCGGCGACGGCCAGGAGCTCAACATCGGGCATGCTGGAAAGGGCCCGCACGTGATGCCTTCCCATCTCCCCGCAGCCGATAACGCATGCCCGCAGCGAAGTCATAGCCCCATCTCGACTTTGCCATCCGCCGTGGAACGGAAGGAACGCGCGCACTTCTCGCAGGTGGTTGGCGGGCCGTCGATGCGTTGCCCGCAACAGCAGACAAGCCCGATCTGGCGAGCCGGGTTCCCCACCACCAGGCCATGGTCTGGCACGTCTGCCACAACCACGGCCCCAGCACCCACCATGGCCCACCGACCGACCCGAACCCCCGGCAGGATCGTCGCCATGGCCCCTATCGAAGCGCCGTGATCGATGACGCTCCCCTCCACACTCCAGTCGAGCTCAGTCTTCAGGATCCCCTCCGGGGACGCAGCACGAGGCACGCGGTCGTTGGCCAGGACGGCTCCCGGACCGATGAAGACTTCGTCCGCGATGCTGCACCCCTTGAACAGCTGGGCATAGTTCTGCATCTTGCATCGATCGCCGATCCGGACTCCGCGATCGACGAAGACGCCCTTCCCGAGGACGCAATCCACGCCTATCTGTGCCTGCGCCATCACCTGAGCGTGGTGCCAAACGCGAGTACCCGCCCCGATCAAGGCCGAAGGGTCAACCTCAGCGGTTGGCTGGATGTAGTTCTGAATCAACGCATGCTCCGATATGCCCACTCGTCTCCGGCCGCCGGGGCTATGCTACCCAACGGCGGGAGTGCTCACTTGGATCAACAGGGTGTGACTCCGCCGAGGTCGAGAGAACCCACCCGATGCGGCGACGACAAGAGTATCCTCGACCCTCAGCATGACGCAGCGAGAAACGGTGAGCCCACCTCTGGTCAGCATGATCCTTCCGACCTACTCGAGGCCGGAGATGCTCGAGCAGGCGATCGTGTCCGTCATGTCCCAAACGGTCACCGATTGGGAATGCATCGTGGTCGACGATGCGAGTCCGATCCCGGCCACGATCCCCGCCGATCCGCGGATCACGCTCGTCCGACACGAGACCAACCGGGGGGTGTCCGCTGCGTTCAATAGTGGCCTGGATACGGCCAGCGGCGAGTTCGTCGCCTTCCTCGCCGACGACGACCTCCTTTCCCCAGACAGATTGCAGATCGCACTCGACGGACTCGCCAAAGCGCCGATATCGATCTGCGGCTTCAGCTACGAGATGAGCCACAAGAAGGGGGAACCGGCAGTATCCGTCGTCTCTCTCGCCGACCTGGGACGGAAAGGTCGTTTCGCATCCATGGGTGCCACGAGCCTGAGGCGCGAGCTGGCACTGCGGCTGGATCCCGCGCTGCGGGCAGGTGAGGATGCGGACTGGTGGATCAGGATGACCTTGGCTTCGCCCGATATCTGGGTCGCGATCGATGACCGCATCGGGTACGTAGTTGGGAGGCACGACGGCCCGCGATACCAGATGGGGCACGCCGAGCGGATGCGGTCGAGGCTGGACCTCCTCGAGCGCTATCCAAGCTACTTCGCCCAGAACCCCAAGGCAGCGGCCTACACGTGGAAGCGGATCGGACTGAAGGCGCAGCTCCTGCATGACAAGCCGCTGGCGCGCACGGCGTTCCTGAAGTCGATGCGACTGAGCCCGTCACCCCGCACGCTGGCGCATCTCGTCCGGTCACTGTGATCGGTATCGGCTTCCACGCGCTCACACGCTATCCTGGCGCGGATCGACGAGCCGCCACCAGCCTGTTCACGACCGCGGTCGGTGCCAGCAACCGCTCCCAGTAGGCGCGGGCGTTGTGTTCCAGCTGCTTCCGATAGACGACGTCCGCACGTAGCAGTCGTAGGGCTTCGGTGAAGGAGCCTGGCGACCCGTCCACGAAGTGGATGTGCTCGCCGTGGACAAGTGGCTCGGGCATGCCCCGCAGCAACGGGACCGAGATGATGGCCTTGCCCAGCGCAAGGAACTCGCCAAGCTTCCAGCCGAGGCAATCATGCACTGCGGGCGCATTGAACACGGCGACCGAACGAACCGTGGATGACAGGAAGGTCGAGTGGGCAACGGGTCCATGGGGGAAGGGGGGGGCGACAAGTGACCTCCTCGACGACACGAACCCCCCCTCGACGGTGAGGGAGGGGATAGATGAGGCCGCTTCCATGAACAAAACACGGTCGGCGTTGGCTTCCGGATGTCGATCCCACCAACTTGCCAAGAAGAACAGGTAGTCGGGATCGCTCTCCCCCGGAACATAGGCATCGACGGTGGAACGTTCTCTCTGGTGTTGGCCCCAGTCTCGCAATCGAGCGGGAACGTCGCGCCAGCGTGAGGACGCCAGCCCCGCGCGGATAACGTAGGCGGCGAGATAGGGCGTTGACCTCCACCTCACGCCGAAGCTTGGTCCGATGGATATCACGCGCGGGTCTTCGGGGGCCCCGGCGGCATCGTAGTTCACCTGCCCATAGACGTGGCACCAACCGAGCCAATCCGGATCGACGGTCGAGTGGTCGTCAGCCGCGATGAATACTCGGCCCCCATCGGGCAGAACCACTGGAAGTCCCGACTTGCCGCCTAGGAGAGGGGGCATGCCCTCAGTCGAGAACTTGACCCTCGCGCCGAGACTTCGCGAGAAGCCCTCGAGGTAGTAACTGTAGTAGCGGAAGCTGCTTCCCGGATGAACGATGAACCCCGGCATCACGCGGGGATCGCGCGCTGCCACGTTGCCGTACCACAGCGACGAACACGGGCTGCCATCTGCTTCCGAGCATACAGGCGCAAGCAGTCCTCCAGGGGATCAGCGCGGCTCAACACGGCGACCCAGGCGACCGAACCACGCGTCAAACGTTGCCCTACACGCTATCCGGAGACACCGCCACCCGCGCGCCGGCTGGATGGGCAGATTCACGACCGGCTTCGCCAGGATACGGACGCTGGCTTTCGCCGCAGGCCACCATCCTCCGTAGCGCCGAAGCACTACGAGTAGGTTCCGCTGGCTGTAGTAGGTACGCCATGTTGGATCAGCCAGTCGCCGACTGCTGAGGTCGGCGGGCAAGCCCAGCCGCCCATCGTGAGCGCGAGCCCGGCGCCACATGTCCCCATGCGCGTAGAGACTGTAGCGGGCCTCACAGAGACGCAGGCCGTACTCCAACTCCTCGAACCCGAAGAATAGGCTCGCATCGAACGTGCCCACCTTGCGGATGGCATCAACGCGCAGGATGGAAGAGAAGCCGCCTCCGAGGTGGTCCACTGGCACCATCCCCTCGAGCTCGTCGTCAGCGGGGCGCCTCACTCGCCCAGCGCGCCAATCCATCCTCCCTCCAACTCCACCGACCGCCACGGTGGCCTCATCGGACAACAGACACTTCTCGGCGAACGCCAGTATCTCCGCCAACGTGCCTGCCGGAGTCCCGTCATCATCGCCCCTCATGAGAACCCAGTCCTCGTCCCGGGCGTACTCGAGAACACGCAGTAGCCCCGCAGCGAAACCACCGGCCGGGCCGACGTTGTCGGGCATCGCCAAGCACTCACACCGATCCGCTGGAGCGATCTCCTCCAGGAGTCTGGACGCATACGCATCTTGGGGGGAGTTGTCCACGAGAACGAGACTCTTGAGTCGGACCCCCTGTTCAAGCAGCCCCAGCAAGCTCTCTTCGCACTGCTCCGGGCGACGGTAGGTGATCATGACAGCGTGGACATCAGGTGGCCGGGCCACTATGCCTCCCTTTCCTTCCATCGAGCCAGCATGATTCCCGCCTCAAGGCGCGGTGTTCGTTCGCCCATCCGGCGAAGATACTTGCTCCGACAGCGCCTGCGTCATGAAGTCGGCGATCCGTGCTGTTTGGGCACGAACGAACGAGAGCGAGAGATGATTATCGTCCGTGTACACCGGCTGCCCATCCCGCACCACCAAGCAGACCGTCGCCCCACAGATGAGTGGCGTTGGATCGAAGAACGACGTCACCCCCGCAGCGCGCAGAGATCCATACTGCGGCTTCGTCGCCTGCTCCAACGGCGGGACGACCTCGCTTCTCTCAGGCGAACAAGTCTGCGCCGGATCCCCCTCCGCAAGACACTCGATAGGATCGAACGGAAGTGTGGGGTTGTCACGGATGACCGCGACCCTGCTCCCCTGCGCCTCCACCCATCGCGCGAACTCTCCCGACGCCCGCGCAGCCGCCGCGATCGCTTCCTCCCGGGAAAGGGCCTTACCGCCCGGCGCGCTCAGCAACCGCCCAACGTAGTCGCCGCTGCCGATCACCACCAGCTCGGGCTGGAGCTCATCGATCAGTGCGCGCGTCTGGGCGCGGTACGCGAGGCAGGCTTCAGATACGTCAGCAAACCCGGTCCGTGCCACGAAGATGTCAGGGGCAGGGCAACCGCCGTAGGTCCGCACCAAGAGGCGCACTTGGAGATCATCGGCGGCCGCCTCCAGAGCAGGACTCCACATCGCCGCGTGGGAATCGCCGACGAGCATCACCGTTGTCTCTGCGCTCACATCCCCGTACACGCACTCCACGTGCCCGGGCATGACCTCTTGAGAGCTGCAGGAGTCTGAGCCTGTCTCAGACCGCCCCTCGCGTGCGCTCAGCAGGCTGGCCAAGAGCGGAGTTGTCCGGATATCTTCCTGGGCGCGGCGGGCAACCGCCACGCTCGATCCGATGACCAGGAGCGAGCCCGACACCCCCAGCGCGATCACGCGACTCGGTCGAGCAAGCGGTCTCAACAGCCGGCCGGGCTGCTCGGCCCACCGGTAGCTAGCCACCGCCAGCAAGAAAGAGGCGGCAAGCGCCACGACGTGAGCGGTGACGCTGACCGACCGCGTGACGACGTCCGCGAACACGATCGCCGGCCAGTGCCACAGATACCACGAGTAGGAGATACGCCCGACGTATCGGAGGGACCGGAGGCTCAACAGCGAAGTGGGACTGGAAGAGATCGCCGGCGCCGCGAAAGCGATGAGCATCGCTGTGCCCACCACCGGTATGGTCGCTGCAACGCCCGGATATGGGGTAAGCGGTGTCAACCACAGCCCAGCGAGAAGGACAAGCCCAAGGCCCGCCCAACCGAGCCCTGCGGTGACCCTTGGAGCAAGACGGGCACGACCCTGGCTCCAGATCGCCACGAGACCTCCGAGCGCGAACTCCCATCCCCGCGTGGGCATGCTGTAGAAGGCCCACGGGGTCCCTCGTACCGTCAGTGCGACACACAATCCGAAAGAAACGGTCCCAACCAGAACCAGCGCCGCGGCAAACCCAACCCGGGGGTTCCGCCGGCTCCTTGCCAGTGCCCGCGCGACAACCCAGAACAGCAGCGGCCAGAAGACATAGAACTGCTCCTCCACTCCCAACGACCACGTATGCAGCAGCGGGCTCTGGGCGCTCAGGAAATAGGCATCCGCGTGCACCGCGAAGAGGACATTGGACACATATGCGGCAGACGCCGCCGACTGTCCCGCCAGATCGCCCCAGTAGAGCGGGGAGTAGAGGACGAGACCGACTCCCAACGTCACCACAACGCACAGAAGAAGCGCCGGAGCCAGCCGACGGATCCTTCGCGCCCAGAACGCTCCGAGAGCCACCTTCCCCGAAGTCTCCAGCCCGCGCAGCAGCAGCCCTGAGATGAGGAACCCGGAGATGACGTAGAACACGTCGACGCCAACGTAGCCGCCCGGCAGCGCGGCGACACCGGCGTGGAACGCGACGACCAGGATGATCGCTATCCCGCGAAGACCCTCTATGTCGCCTCTGAAGGGGCGTTCCGACGTATCGTCGCGGCTGATCGCCTCGGAAGCCACGCGCAAGTCTAACCCTACGGTGCCTTCCGAGTCGGTTCGCGGCGATATTCTTCGACCCCCGCCAACGCTCGATTTGGCTGACGGCTGTGCCTTGGCTACCCGGACTAGAATGCGTCCCGTGTGCGGCATCAGCGGCTTCCTCGACCTCCGGCCGAACAAGAACCAGGATCAGCTGACCGACATCGTCCGAGCCATGAATCAGACGCTGGTGCATCGCGGCCCGGATGACGGCGGCGTATGGGTCGATCCCCATACCGGTGTTGGGCTCGGCTCCCGTCGCCTCGCCATCCAGGACCTTTCCCTCGAAGGTCATATGCCTATGGAACGTGACGGGCTGGTCATCGTCTTCAACGGCGAGATCTATAACTTCCGTGAACTCCGCGCGGAGATGGATCACGCTGGCGTGCCCTTCCGCGGCGGTTCCGATACCGAGGTGATCCTTGCCGCCGTGTCGCACTGGGGCTTCGACGCAGCCCTGCAGCGGTTCAACGGGATGTTCGCTCTAGCGCTCTGGAGCCGGAACGAACGAGTACTGCGCCTCGCACGCGATCGCATCGGCGAGAAGCCCCTGTACTACGCATGGCTGGGCGACACTGTGGTCTTCGGCTCGGAGCTCAAGGCACTCCGAGCGCATCCGGCCTTCGACGCCGACATCGACCGCGACGCCCTCAGCGCCTTCATGCGGCGCAAGTACGTGCCGGCGCCGCTATCGATCTACGAGGGTGTGTACAAGCTGCCGGCTGCGAGCGTGATCACGATCAACGCATCGGCGGGATCGGATGTCGCGCGTCCGGCCGCATACTGGTCCGCGCTTTCGGCCGCCGATACAGGGCTGCACGATCGTCTCGCGCCGAGCTCCACGGAAGAGGCCCTGGACGCGCTGGATGCCCTGCTTCTCGATGCGGTGGAGATGCGCATGGTCGCCGACGTGCCGCTGGGTGCGTTCCTTTCAGGTGGAGTGGACTCCTCCACGATCGTGGCGCTGATGCAAGCTCACAGCAACACACGGGTGCGCACTTTCACGATGGGCCTCTCGGATAGTTCCTACGACGAATCGGTCGAAGCAGCGGCGGTAGCTCAACACCTCGGCACCGACCACGTTGAGATGATCGTGTCCCCACAGGAGGCACTCGACGTCATCCCTCAGCTCGCATCGATCTATGACGAACCCTTCGCAGACTCCTCGCAGATCCCGACGCTGCTGATCTCGCGCCTTGCCCGGCAGCACGTGACCGTCGCGCTGACCGGAGACGGCGGCGACGAGGTCTTCGGCGGTTACAACCGCTACGGCTGGGGACCCGCGACTTGGGATCGGTTGCGGCACGTCCCACGCGCCCTGCGAACACCCGCCGCAGCGGCGATGACGAGTCTCGCACCGCCGACCTGGGACCGGGTGCTTTCCCCGACGGGCATCCGGATGCCGGGCGACAAGGTCCACAAGCTCGCCGGCGCTATGGGAGCCAACGACCAGGACGACCTCTACGACCTGCTCCAGACACATTGGCACGGCGACTCGGTGGTGAAGGCTACGGGAGGGTCGGCCGCGCCGATCCGGATGCCGGTGTTGGAAGGCGCGTCCTTCGCCGAACGCATGATGGCCGCCGATACGATCAGCTACTTGCCCGACGACATCTTGACCAAACTGGACCGCGCGAGTATGGCGGTCGCGCTGGAAGGCCGGTTGCCGTTCCTGGACCATCGGGTGGTCGAGTTCGCCTGGCGCTTACCGCTTCCGATGCGCGTGCGCGGACAACAGGGTAAGTGGCTGCTGCGACGATTGCTGGCTCGCTACGTACCTACCGAGTTCTTCGATCGACCCAAGATGGGCTTCGGCGTTCCCATCCACACGTGGCTGCGAGGTCCTCTACGCCCCTGGGCCGAGGATCTGCTGGATGCATCGCGGCTGCGCCGCGAGGGCTACTTCGAGCCCGCGCCCATCCGGGCCAAGTGGAAGGAGCACCTCAGCGGCCGACGCAACTGGCAATACGATCTGTGGGACGTGTTGATGTTCCAGTCGTGGCTCGAACAACAGGGCGGAAGCCGGGCGGGCGTCGCGCCTCGGACACCCGAGATCACCGCCACTCGCGAGCGCGACGCCCGCGTTCGGGTGCTCTGGCTGATCAAAGGTCTGGGGCCGGGCGGCGCCGAACGCCTCCTGGTCGAGATGGCTAGGTTCATCGACCGGGACCGCTTCGATGTTGAAGTGGCATACCTGCTGCCCTGGAAAGATCAACTGGTCGCCGGGCTGGAGGACCAGGGCATCGAAGTCACCTGCTTGGATGTTCCCAACCCCTATCTCATGACATGGATCCCGCGGCTCCGGAGGTTCCTCTCGTCCGGACGCTTCGACGTTGTGCACGCCCATCTGCCGCTGGCGGCGATCGGGGCCCGGTTCGCCGACCGCACTGTGGGGATCCCCCGCCCGCAGATGGTCTACACCGAGCACAACATGTGGGGTCAGTACCACCCGTTGTCCAAACTGGTCAACGCAGCAACCTTCGGCGCCAACGACGCAGCCATCGCGGTTTCCCGCAGCGTCCAGGGCTCTGCCGGGCCGCGAGCACGACGACGGTTGCAGGTCATCCCGAACGGGGTGGACATCGAACACATCCGGGAGCAGGCCTTGTCGCGGCCCGAGGCTCGCGCTGAACTGGGGATCCCCCCGGACGCGCTCGTCGTCGGAACCGTGGGCGGCATCACCCCCAAGAAGGGCCATGTGTTCCTGGTGGAGGCCGCTGCCCTGGTTCGGCAGCAGCTCCCCGATATCCGCTACGTCTTCGTCGGCCTGCGTATCGAGACCGCCGCCATCGAAGCTCGGGCCGAGCAACTGGGTCTTGGCGACGCGATCACCTTCGCCGGCTATCGACCCGACGCACCCCGATTGGTGCGGGCCTTCGACGTGTTCTGCATGCCCTCACTGTTCGAAGGCATGCCGCTGTCGCTGATCGAGGCGATGTCGCTTGGCGTCCCGGCCGTCGTCACCGACGTCGGGGGTATACCCGAGGTCGCGACCACAGAGGTAGACGCGTTGATGGTTCCCGCCAAGGATCCCGAAGCGCTGGCCGGCGCACTGCTGCGAGTCTTGACCGACCCGGACCTGGCCTCGCGTCTTGGGGCGCACGCCGCGGATGCTGCCGAGCACTTCCGCATCGAGGAAATGGTCCGCTCCACCGAGGCGGTCTACGAGGATCTGCTCGGAGCGCTGCGATGAACGTACGCGAGATGCGCGATGCCGATCTCGACGAGGTGATCGCTCTGCTCGAGCGGGCGCTGGGCCCAGCGCCCGGTGGCGTCGCACGTCGCGACCTGTTCGCATGGAAGCACCAGCGGTCGCACTTCGGCCGCTCCATCGCGTTGGTCGCAGAGGAAGGCGGCGACATCGTTGGATTGCGCACCTTCCTGCGGTGGCGTTTCGCCGCCGGCGGCGCGCAGGACGTGGAGGCCGTGCGCGCGGTGGATACCGCCACGGACCCGCGCATGGCGCGCCGCGGCGTCTTCCGCACGCTCACGATGGCCGGCCTGGAGCTTTGTGGCGCAGAGGGTATCGGCTTCGTCTTCAATACGCCCAACGCCAAATCCAAGGCCGGGTACCTCAAGATGGGTTGGAGCGAAGTGACGACCTGGCCGATGTCTGTGCGGATCCGTCGACCTTTGAGCCTGGCGGTCTCAGCCGTTCGCAGGGACCTTTCCTCGGGACCCGGAGTCGACGTACCCGATACTTCCGCACTGCGCCGGGCTGCGGAAGCCCTGGCCGACCCGAGCGTCATCGCACTCGTGGAGAGCCTGCAGCCTGCGGCCGAGCGCCTGTCCACGCGCAGGACGCCCGGATACCTGCGCTGGCGCTACGCGGACAGCCCCATCGCCTACCACGCGCTGGCGGTTGGTCAACCGCCCGAAGCGCTCGTGATGCTTCGCGCACGCTCCCGCGGACGCCTTCGCGAAGCGGTGATCTGCGAAGCGCTGGCTAGCCCCGGGTCCGCGCGAGCGCTGAGGACCGCCTTGCGTCGAGCGGGCGCTGCTGCCGGCGCACATCATGCGGTCGCTCACTTCGGCGAGGGCCTGCCCGGCCACCCCGCTCTGCTTGCGAGCGGCTATCTCCGGCTGCCGGGTCGGGGCATGGCGTTCACGGCTCGGCCCGTGGCTGGCGCGACGCTCGACCCTCTGGCAGCAGAGGATTGGGCCCTTTCCTTGGGCGACCTCGAGGTCTTCTGAAAGCCGGACCCCTACCCCGCTGAGTCGAAGGTGGCGGTAACCGGCTGGCCGCCGGAAGCAGGCATCGTCACCGCACAGGTAAGACTCGCCCCGCACTCTCCGTAGCTCCAACCTGTGAAGGTGGATCCTTCGGCCGGTGCCGCGGTAAGCGTGACGACCGTAGTGGGGGCGAAACCATAGAGGCAGTAGGTGCCGCAGTGGATAGTCCCGTCGGCGTTCTTCACCATCCCCGTGCCGGAGCCATCCTTGGTCACGGTAAGCGGGTTGTAGTTGAAGACCGCGTCGACCGACTTCGCGGCATCCATCGTGACCACGCAGGTGGACGTGCCGCTACATCCACCACCGCTCCAACCGGCGAAGTAGGAATCGACGGCCGGTGCCGCGGTAAGTGTGACTACCGTAGCGGGGGCGAAGGAGTAGGAGCAATAGATGCCGCAGTAGATGGTCCCAGCGGCATTCTGGACCCTTCCCGTGCCGTCGCCCGACTTGGTCGCAGAAAGCGCGTAGGTCACGACCGGCGGGGTGGCGCTGAAGGTGGCTGTGATCGGCTGGCCGCCGAAAGCAGGCATCGTCACCGCACACGTGAGACTGGCCCCGCAACTCCCGTAGTCCCAACCTGTGAAGAAGGAGCCTGCAGCCGGGACCGCGGTGAGCGTGACGACCGTCGTGGGAGCGAAGCCAAAAACGCAATACAAGCCGCAGTGGATGGTCCCGTCGGCGTTCTTGACCTTCCCCGTGCCGGTGCCATCCTTGGTCACGGTAAGCGGGTTGGAGTTGAAGATCGCGTTGACCGACTTGGCGGCATCCATCGTGACCACGCAGGTGGATGTGCCGATGCAGTCGCCGATCCAACCCGCGAAGTAGGAACCGACAGCCGGTGATGCGGTAAGTGTGACCACCGTGGCGACGGGGAAGGCGTACGAGCAGTAGATACCGCAATAGATGGTCCCGGCGGCGTTCTTGACCTTCCCCGCGCCGTCGCCCAACTTGGTTACGGTAAGCGCCGGATTGACGCCGAAGCTGGCGTCAACCGTCAGGCCGCCTGAAGCAGGCATCGTCACCGCACAGGTGAGACTGGCCCCGCAACTCCCGTAGTCCCAACCTGTGAAGAAGGAGCCTGCAGCCGGTGACGCGGTAAGAGTGACGACCGTAGCCGGGGCGACACCGGAGGAGCAATAGGTACCGCAGTAGATGGTCCCGTCGGCGTTCTGAACCCTTCCGGTGCCGGTGCCCGACTTGGTCACGGCAAGCGGGTTGGAGGTGAAGATCGCGTTGACCGACTTCGCGGCATCCATCGTGACCACGCAGGTGGATGTGCCGCTGCAGTCGCCGGTCCAACCCGCGAAGTAGGAATCGACGGCCGCCGGTGTCGCGGTAAGCGTGACGACCGTGAGGGCGGAGAAGGCGAAGGAGCAATACGTGCCGCAGTGGATGGTCCCGTCGGCGTTCTTGACCATCCCCGTGCCGGTGCCCGACTTGGTCACACTCAAGTTGTACGGGCCGCCGTTCGCCTGAGCCGTGGACGGGACTAGGACCAGGGCGACCAGCGCAAGGATCGTGGATACGGCCAATGTGCGAACACGGTTCTTCATGTCACTGCCCCCTACCTGTCGAGATGCGCTGAGAACAAAGCTCGGAGGCTTCGAACCGGAAGGCGCAGACCCCTGTCGATGCTCTTCCGAGGTTCCAACAGCGTACCCGACGTAGTTCCGAATGAGCAACCCCCGGTGACTAGCCTGCTGGTGGGGGTGTTCTCAAAACAGGGTCTTCACCCTAGGGTGCGAGCGCCCAGGTCCCCCTCCCGGGGGGACCTGGAGATCTTCTGAAGGCCGAAATGCCGGGACTTCTCTTCGCCGGATGTCCTGCCTGGGCTATCCTGCCTAGAGGCTGAGCGGAGAGGGCGATGGCAGAACAAGACAGAGGCTTCATGAGCGCCTCGATGCGCGCGCGCCTGATCAAGTGCGCGGTCGATCTCAGCCTGTGGAGCCTCGCGGTGCCGATCGCGTTCTACTTGCGCCTGGGGCGTCACTTGGAACCCAGGGACTGGCTCAACATCGCGCTCTACCTCGCGATCCTTGTTCCCGTCGAAGTGCTGCTGTTGGTCTTGTCACGCCTCGAGCGTCGGGCCTGGCGCCGTGCCACCGTCCAGGATCTGATTGCCCTCGGCATCGTCGTAGGCACCGGGACCGCCATCGGGGTCGGAGTCGGGTTCTGGGCCTTCGAGCTGCGCGGCTTCCCCCGCACGACGCCGGTCATAGCCGGAATGGTCGCCCTGTTCCTCATGGGAGGGGTCCGGCTGGCACTTCGCTTCGCCTGGGAGGAATCGCGCCGCGACACCGACCAGGAGAAACGCGTTCTGCTCGTAGGTGCCGGCGACGCCGGCGGGCGCATCGTCCGTGAGCTGCGCCGCCACCCCGACACCAACCTGCTTCCGGTGGGCTACCTCGACGACGACCCGGGCAAGCGGGGCATGCGCTTCGGCGGGGTGCCGGTACTGGGCACGTCCGACGACCTGGTTCACGTGGCGCGGAGGCACCGCGTCGAGGAGATCCTGATCGCGATGCCCTCAGCATCCGGCGAACAGACGCGAGCGATCGTGGAGTCCGCTCGTCAGGCCCGTGTCCCCTGCCGCATCCTGCCCGGCCTGGCCGAACTGCTCACCGGCGAGGTTGGGCTCGCCACGTTCCGCCCCGTCGAGGTCGAGGACCTTCTGCGACGCGATCCAGTCCGGCTCGACGAGGAGGGCTTGGCCGCCTACCTGCGCGGCCGCGTGGTGCTCGTTACCGGGGCCGGCGGCTCGATCGGCTCTGAGCTGGTCCGCCAGGTGGCGCGTCTCCAACCCGGCCGCCTGGTGTCGGTGGGCCAGGGTGAGAACTCCCTGCACGAAACGACGCAGATCCTCGAGCGGCAGTTCCCGGGGATCGATCACGAGGTGGTCGTCGGCAACGTGACCGACCGCCGCAAGGTCGGCCAGCTCTTCGCTTCCTTCCGCCCCGATGTCGTGTTCCACGCCGCGGCCTACAAGCACGTGCCGATGCTCGAGTACAACCCCGACGAAGCCATCTGCAACAACATCGGCGGCACGCGTGTCGTCGCCGAGGCCGCGCGTGCGGCGGGGGTGGGACGCTTCGTCAACATCTCCACGGACAAGGCCGTCAACCCTGTGTCATTCCTTGGCTATACCAAGCTCTTGGCCGAAGAGGTGGTGCGCCAGGTCGCCTCTACGCTTGAAGACAAGCACGCATTCGTCTCGGTTCGCTTCGGCAACGTGCTGGGAAGCCGCGGCAGCGTGATCCCGATCTTCGAGCGCCAGATCGCCGCTGGGGGGCCCGTGACGATCACCGACCCCGCGATGACCAGATTCTTCATGACGATCCCAGAGGCCTCCCAGCTGGTACTGCAGGCAGGAGCCCTGGCCGAGAACGGCGCCGTCTACGTGTTGGACATGGGACGGCCGGTGCGCATCCGGGATCTTGCCTCAGACCTGATCCGACTCTCGGGCAAAGACCCCGAACGGATGCCCATCGTCGTGACCGGACGACGGCCCGGGGAGAAGATGCACGAGGAGTTGTTCACGGACACCGAGCACCCGGCGCCCACCCGCCACGCCCAGATCCTCATGGCCCTCCACGACGGACCGCTCCGCCCCGAACGACTGGACAACATCGACGCGCTACTCGCAGCCGCCGAGGCCCGCGATTGGGACGGTATCGACCTGCGGATGAGGATGCTGTTCACCGACTACGTCGCCCCGGATTCTTGGCTCAGCGTCCGACGTCGCGCGGGATCGCCGCATGCTCCGGTTCCGGTGGGGCGTTCTCAGAACCCCCTGACCACACGAAACACACCTCTCGATAGGTAGCTCCCACAGGCTAAGGACACTACCTCCCACAACCGCTGGTCAGAGCGGCGCGGAACACCTCTCTCGGAGCGCAACCTCACCCGCTTGGCGGGCGGTGAGGTGGGAGTCCCACTCGCCGCCCTCCGCGTAGGTAGCTTCCGCGAGGAGGATGTCCGCGCCCGCGGCAAGTTGCGACACCCCTTCACCGGGGCCGCTATCTCCCGTGTAGGACAGAACGGTGCCGTCGGCCGAGGCACGGAACCCCAGCGACACACCGGGTCCCTCCGTGCATCGGCCGATGATACGGTCCGGAGCCCTCCCCCGGAACCACTCCTGGCAGGCGGCGTGGACTTCCTAGCGACGCTAGGCCCCTGTTCGGTCGTTCATCCTGTAACTCCGCGACGCCGAGTGCGCCGCGATCGTCCGCGAAGTCTTGACGGTCGCCAGGAACTCCGCCCGCTCGAGGGCGAAGAGATCGGCATCGGTCTCCGCGACCACGGTCGCGGTACGCGGAACGTCGCGCAACAAGGCGATCTCGCCGAAGTAGTCACCCTTCGTGATCGTTCTGACGTACTCACCCTCCATCGACACGGACAGACTGCCGCCCGCAACGACGAAGAAGCGGTCGCCCGGCTCGCCCTCCGTGATGACCGCCGTGCCCGCGGCCACGTGCACGGGGATGAGATCGCGAGCGATCCGCTCCAGCGTGGGCGTGGGCAGAAGGTCGAACGGAGACACGCGGCGCAGGGTCTCCAGGCCTTCGCCGGGCGGCTGGGTCTCGGCTTCGACGCCCCGCAGGCTACGCCACGACAGGGCACCCAGTACCGGCAGACAGGCGCTGGCCACGACGAAGCTGCCTTTCGTGCCCACCAGGGCCACGGACAATGGCGCCGCCACGGACCCCAAACCCATCCCCGCGAGCTGCAACGACTCCTGCAGACCGAACACCCGTGAAAGCAGGTCGTCCGGCACGACGCGCTGCAACAGGGTGCGACCCGACACATCGAAGAACGCGCTACCGGCTCCGGACGACGCGAGTAGCGCCAGGGCCACGATAGAGATCACGGCCGCCGGCATGAGCAGCAACGACACGCCGATCGCGAGCGCCGAGCCGAGCAGCACGGGCACGAGACGAGAACGCCCCACCAGGGCAACCGTCGCGACCGCGCCGATGAACCCACCGATGCCCGCCAGAAGGGTGGCGGGTCCCGCCTCGCCCATGTCCAGCACATCCACGGCGAGCGAAACCGCCAACACCTCCACCATCCCCAACACCAACCAGTGCATGCTGGCCAGTAGCACGCAGGACCGCAGACCGGGGTTCGTTCGCAGCTCCTGGGCTCCCTCCCTCGTGTCCGTCCAGATGTTCGACGTTTCCTCCCCCCCAGGCGCCTCGACCGGCTTCTCCACGGCCAGCTTCGGCAAGGAAGCGGTCAAGACGGCGGCCAGCGCCAACGCCACGGCCATCACCCCGAAGACGAGCCCGGCGCCACCGACAGCCACGAGCGCGACGTTGGCGAGTGGACCAAGGAAGACGCCGAGCTGCTCGAGGGTCGCCGACGCCGAGTTCGCGGCGATCAACTCCTGGGTCGAATCCGAGAGATCGGGAAGGATGGAAAGGTGTACCGGGCGGGTGAGCGTGACAGCACACATCGCCACCAAGGCCGCCGCGTACACGACCAGTGGATCGGCGTCGAGTGCCAGCGCAACCGCTGTGCCGGCGAACGACAGCGCTTCCACGAGGTAGCCGAGGCCCAGCGCATGGTCTCGCCTCATCCGATCTCCGACCGAGGCTGCAACCGGGGCCGCGAAGACGGGCGGCACCAGAAGCACGAGCCCCACGATCCCGGCCTCCGTGGTGCCACCCTGACCGAAGGCGTAAACGAGGATGGCAACCCAGGTGCCGTACTCCGCCGCATTGAACAGGCAGAAAGCCGCCAGCACACGCAACAACGATCGGTTATGTAGGACCGCCTTGAAAGCCGCGCCGAGCTCGCTGCGCCCCGGCCCGCTCACTGCACCTCGGGGTCCGTGGCCAGTGCCGGGTGCGTTCTTGCGAGCCTCACGCCTACGGTCGAGTGCAACTTGCGCGAGACGGCGGGCACCTCGACCACCGCTACCAGGAAGTCGCTTCCGGCGATCCGGTACAGCTCGCAGGCCTCGCTGGCTCGGACGGTCGCCGTGCGCGGGATCCCTCGCAGAACGCCGATCTCTCCGAACACGTCACCCGCAGCGAGCTGGTTGACCAGCTGCGGCGGACCGGCAGCCTCTCCCGCCGAGAACACGTCGAGCGCACCGCTGATCACCAGATAGAGGTCCTCGGCCGGGTCCCCTTCCCTCACAACGTCGGTGCCAGCCGCCGCGCCCTGCTCGACGACCGCCTCGGCGAGCGACTCGAGGCCTGCGGTGGAAAGGTCCGTCAGCATGGGCGCGGCCCGCAGCAGCGAGACGCGGCCCGCCAGCGCTGCCGCGTGTGCGGCCGCAGTTCGATCCATCGACCGGGCCTTCGGTGCCGCGATCAGCGAGATCACGATGGGCATCGCTCCCCCGATCGCGCACGCGGCCGCAAGTCCGAACCACGTGATCCAAAGCGGCGCAAGCACGGACCCCAGGAGCATCGCGGCGACGCCGAGAGTCCCCAGGATGCCGAGCACCGCCCCCAGAACCGAGCGGTCGACAACGCGCTGCAGCGTCGTGATGGCGACCACGTCGGCGACGACCACCGCGACTCCTTCTATCAGGAGCATGCCGTAGGCGAGCCACGGCGAGCGGATCACGGACAGCGAGAAGAGCGGGACGCCCGACATTAGAGTGGCCCAGACCAGGATGGTCGCGGTGTGCGGCCTCTCGGCCAAGCGACTGGCGAGGCCGGCCGCGATGATCCCGCCGACCCCCGGCGCGGCGAAGAGCCAAGAAGCCCCCGCGGCGCTCGTCCCCAGGAACTGGCTACTCACGGGCGCGAAGACGACGACCTCGGTTCCGAACGCGAGTGTGAAGGCGACCGTGAGCAGGGTCAGCAACAGCGCGTCCGAAGACGATGTGACCCCTTGGATGCCCGCGACGATGCGTTCGCGGAGACCCGAGTCCACTTCGACCTGGCCCTCGGTGCCCGGAACTCGCATGAATGCGATCGCAGCCGCGGACACGATGAACGTCAGGCCGTTGACGGCGAACGCGGTGGAGGCCGACCCGGCGACGATCAGGATGACCCCGCCGAGTGCCGGCCCGAGCGCCAGCGTCAGGTTGTCGACCGTCG
>Ga0315281_10000442_pt1 | contig 57585 bp, 46 predicted proteins | sample YL17G07_0_MG_FD_204540 | JGI IMG/M metagenome (GOLD analysis project Ga0315281, IMG submission 204540) | Sediment microbial communities from Yellowstone Lake, YNP, Wyoming, USA - YL17G07_0 | ecosystem: Environmental > Aquatic > Freshwater > Lake > Sediment | place: USA: Wyoming | collected...
CGGTTCGCCCCGCCGCGGGGGCGCCGGTTCGACCTCGTGATCTCGATCGGGTTCATCGAGCACTTCGACGAGCCGTGGCGCGTCCTCGCGCGCATGCGGCGGCTCGTGCGCCCCGGCGGCGCCGTCTTCGCGACGATCCCCTACCTGCGCGGAATCTACCTCCCGCTCCAGCGCCTGCTGAACCCGGGTCCGCTTGCCGGCCATCTCCGGATGACCCGCGGGGAGCTCGCGGCCGCCGCGCGCCGGGGCGGGCTGTCCCGGACCAGCGCGTTCTGGCTTGGCGGTGCCGTCTGGTTCAGCGTTCTCAACCTCGACGTGACCGGGTCCGCGGTCCGGCGATCCGCGTTCCGCTTCCTGCGGCGCGTGTTGTTCGTGATCAGCGTGGTCATCGGCCGGCTCCTCGAGGCCGTGGGGCTCAACCTGAACCAGCCGGTCGGGAGTCCGTACCTCGCCGTCGAGGGGTTTAGGCGGGAAGGCGGGGCCCGGTGACGGACGCCGTCGCGCCGTACGCCTGCCCCCGGTGCCACGACGAGCTTTCGCCCGTGGGCGATTCGCTCCGGTGCGCGGCCGGGCACGGGTACCCGATCGTGTCCGGGATCCCGCGGTTCGTCCCCTCGCAGGAGTACTCGGGCAGTTTCGGGTACCAGTGGAAGGCGTTCGCGAAGCTACAGCTCGACTCCTACAACGGGACGCGGTTCTCGGAGGAGCGGTTCCGGGCGATAACGGGATGGGAGCGGCGCGATCTGGAGGGGAAGCGCGTGCTCGACGCCGGATGCGGGGCCGGCCGGTTCGCCGAGGTCGCGACCCGGGCCTTCGGCGCCCGGGTGACGGCGCTCGACCTCAGCGAGTCCGTGGAGGCGTGCCGCGAGAACCTGATGCCCGACCCGCCCGCGGTGTGCCAGGCCTCGATCTACGACCTGCCGTTTCGCGAGGCGTCGTTCGACTTCGTCTACTCGATCGGCGTGATCCAGCACACGCCCGATCCCGCGCGGGCGGTCCGGTCGCTTTGCCGGATGGTCAAGCCGGGCGGGATGATCGCGCTCTGGATCTACGAGGTCGACTGGAAGACCTGCCTGGGCACGACCGGGTTCAAGTACCTCCTGCGTCCCCTCGTTTCCCGCCTGCCGCGGGCCCGGCAGATCGCGTTCGTGAAAGTCCTCACGGCCGTCTTCACCCCGGTGGCCGCGGTCGCCAAGCCGCTGGGACTGCCCGGGCGGATCGTGATGAGGCTCCTGCCGGTCGCGTCCGCGTACCTGCAGCCCGTTCCGCTGACCCCCGCGGACTTCCGGTCATGGGTCTTCCTCGACACCTTCGACATGTACACGCCGGCCTATGACCAACCCCAGCGGTTCCCCCGGATCGCGCGGATGCTGGCGGAGGAGGGCTTCGAGGACATCCGGCGGATGCCGCACGGCGGGGTCGCGATCCGGGCGACGAGGAGTCGCTCGTGACCGCCCCAGCGGGAGCGGCGGCCCGGCCCCGGCTCCTGCTGCTGCTTTCGAACATCGGCTTGGGCGGCGCCCAGCGGCAGGCGCTCATGCTCCTGGACCGGGTGCGGGGCGACTACGACGTCTCCGTCGCATACCTGCAGGAAACCGTGGAGCCCCTCGACGTGCGTCCCCGGCTCGCGGCGCTCGGCATCGCCCCGGTCCGGCTGGGCGGGCCCCTGCCGCTCCAGTTCCTGCGCCTCGTGCGGTTCATCCGGCGGGGCCGGTTCGATGTCGTCCAGACCCTCCTCTACCGCGCCAACGTCCTCGGCGTCGTCGCGGCCCGGCTCGCCGGGGTCCGCCGCGTCGTCGCGTCGGTCCGGGGTACCGCCAGCTGGAATCCCTCGAGCCGGACCCGGTTCCACGCCCGGCTGGAGCGGATCGCCCTGCGGCGCGCGGACGCCGTGGTCTGCAACTCCGCGGCGGTCGCGGACTACGTGCGCGGCCGCGGCACCGATCCCGCGAAGCTGCGCGTGATCATGAACGGCGTCGAACCGGCGGCCGTGTCCGCGGCGGATGTCGCGGCGATCCGGTCCCGGTGGGCGGCGGGGGACGCGGTGCTCGTCGGCCTCGTCGCCCGTCTCGATCCCCAGAAGGATGTCGCCGGGTTCCTGCGCGCCGCCGCGGTCGTGGCCCGGGAACGGCCGGAGACCAGGTTCCTCGTCGTCGGCGGGGGGGCGCTCGGGACGGAACTCAAGGCGGCCGCCGGAACGCTGGGCATCGCGGACCGCGTCGGATGGGCCGGCGCGGTCCCCGACGCGCGGGCGTACACGGCCGCCCTCGACGTCGCGGTCCTGCCGTCGCGCGAGGGCGAGGGCCTGTCGAACTTCGTGCTCGAGGCGATGGCGGCGGGAAAGCCGGTCGTGGCCACGGACGTCGGCGGATCGGCCGAGCTCGTGGCCGGCGGGCAGACGGGGTTCGTGGTGCCGCCGGGCGAGCCGGGCGCGCTGGCGGCCGCGATCGGCCGGCTCGCCGCGGATGCCGGGCTCCGGCGGCGGATGGGCGAGGCCGGCGCGGCCCGGGTGCGGTCGCTCTGCGACCCGGACGCGATGGCGGGGGCGTTCCGGGCGCTGTGGGTCGGAACCGGGGACCCCAACCTGGCGGTTTACGGAAGCTACTACGACAAGCCGCGGTGGTGGTGGGCCCTGCGCTACGACAACCAGATCAAGCGGCGGACGGTCCTGCACCTCCTGGGACGGGCCGGGAAGCCGCGGAACGGGGTGAGTGTGCTGGACATCGGGTTCGGGAGCGCGACGATCCTGTTCTCCTTCGCCCGGGACTGCGAACTCACGGGCGTCGAGGTGTCCCCGTCCGCGCTCGCGCGCGCCCGCGCGGAGGCGGCCCGCCGCGGGTTCGCCCGGGCCTCGTTCCATGCGGCGGGGCCGCGCCTGCCGTGCCCGGACGCCGGCCAGGACGTCGTCATCGCCTCCCACGTCCTCGAGCACGTGGACGACGATGCGGCGCTCCTGCGCGAGATCAGGCGGGTCCTCAAGCCCGACGGGGCGGCCTTAGTGATGGTGCCCGTCAACGAGCGGTATGCTGATCCCAAGCATGCGCGGTCGTACACGCAGGAATCGCTGGGGGAGGCGGCCCGGGCCGCGGGCCTCGCCGTGGTGGGGGGCCTAGTGAACGAGCGGCTCTACCACCTCGTCGAGTGGTTCTACGCCCGGGGCTGGAACCGCCTCCCCGTGGCCGGCCCTGCGGTCGCGGCCGCGTTCAACGTGCCCGCGGCCCACCTGCCATGGGCCGGTCACCGGGCGGCGGACGCCCTGCTCGGCGCGCTCGGCCTGCCGCCGCGCCAGCTGGGCGTGGTCATGCGCCGGGCGGGAGGTGCCTGACCCCGTGTGCGGGATCACGGGGTTCCTCGATCCCCACGGCGGGGAGGCAGCCGCCTGGGAGGCGCTCGTGGGGCGGATGGCCGACCGGATGGAGAGGCGCGGGCCCGACGACCGGGGAATCTGGGTGGACCCCGCGGCCGGGGCCGCGCTCGGCCACCGCCGGCTCTCGATCGTGGACGTCTCTCCCGAGGGTCACCAGCCCATGGTCTCGGCCGACGGCCGGTACGTCGTCGTCTTCAACGGCGAGATCTACAACTTCGCCCGCATCAGGCAGGAACTCGAGCCGCTCGGCCACCGGTTCCGGGGGCACTCGGACACCGAGGTCCTGCTCGCCTCCGTCGTCCAGTGGGGGGTCGCGGGCGCCCTGTCCCGGTTCGTCGGGATGTTCGCGTTCGGGCTCTGGGACCGCAAGGAGCGGGAGCTCACGCTGGCGCGCGACCACGTGGGCGGCAAGCCGCTGTTCTACGGGACGAGCGGGGGAGTCATGCTCTTCGGGTCGGAACTGAAGGCCCTGCGCGCGCACCCGGCCTTCGACCGGCCCGTGAGCCGCGACGCGCTGGCGCTCCTCCTCCGGTTCGACTACATCGAGGCCCCGTGGACGATCCACGAGGGGATCCGGAAACTGCCGCAGGGGACCTTCCTCAAGCTGCGGCCGGGCGACGATCCCCTCGCCGCCCGCCCGGTTACCTACTGGTCCGCCTCCGACCTCGTTTCGCGCGGCGCCGCGAAGTGGAAGAGCCCGGAGGAGGCGCTCGAGCGGCTCGACGCCCTGCTGCGCGACGCGGTGGGGCTCCAGATGATCTCGGACGTGCCTCTGGGCGCGTTCCTGTCCGGCGGCATCGACTCCTCGCTCATCGTCGCCTACATGCAGGAGATCGCGGGGAAGCCGGTCAAGACCTTCACGATCGGGTTCCGCGAGGCGGCGTTCAACGAGGCGGACCACGCGCGCGCGGTGGCCGCGCACCTGCACACGGACCACACGGAGCAGGTGCTGACGGCGGACGACGCGCTGGCCCTCGTCCCGCGCATACCGGAGATGTACGACGAGCCTTTTGCCGACCCCTCGCAACTGCCGACCCACCTCGTGGCCCGCCTGGCCCGGCAGTCCGTCACGGTCGTCCTCTCCGGCGACGGCGGGGACGAGCTCTTCGGAGGCTACAACAAGTACCCGTGGGCGAAGCGGGTCTGGGGCGCCGTGTCCTGGGTGCCGGGCCCCCTGCGCCGGGCGGTCGCCCGCCCGCTCCTCGCGGTCTCGTCCACGACCTGGGATTCCGTCCTGCGGGCCGCGTCCCCGGTGCTCCCGCACCGGTTTACCTACGGCTCCCCGGGCGGCCGCGTCCACAAGGTGGCCCGGATCCTCCGGGGCGTGACGGCGCAGGACACCTTCCTCCAGCTGATGTCGCACTGGGACCGGACCGCCGAGGTCGTTCCCGGGTCCTCCGACCTCGCGGTCTGGATGCGGGATCCCGCGCGCTGGCCCGCGAACGCGGGGTTCATGGAGTGGATGATGTGCGCCGACTTCATGTCGTACCTGCCGGACGACGGAATCGTGAAGGTGGACCGGGCCACGATGGCGGCCTCGCTCGAGGCCCGCGCCCCGATCCTGGACCACCGGGTGGCCGAGTTCGCGTGGAGCCTTCCCGTCGGGTGGCGGATCCGGGACGGCGTGGGAAAATGGCCCCTGCGCGAGTTGCTGTACCGCCGCGTCCCGCGGGAGCTCGTGGACCGGCCCAAGCAGGGGTTCGCGGTGCCCGTGGGCCCGTGGCTGCGGGGACCCCTGCGCGGCTGGGCGGAGGCGCTCCTCGACCGCGACCGCCTGCGGCGGGAAGGCTATCTTGACGCGGACCGTGTGCGCGCGAAGTGGGAGGAACACGCGTCGGGCCGCCGGAACTGGGAGTTCCATCTCTGGTCCGTGCTCAGCTTCCAGGCTTGGCTGGAAGCCCAGCGCTGATGCGCGTCCTCTTCGTCCACAGCAACGCGGACCTCTACGGCGCCAGCCGGTCGCTCCTGCGGCTGGCCGGCCGGCTGGCCCGGGACGGCAACACGGTCCTCGCGGTCCTTCCATATGATGGTCCGCTCCGGCCCGCCCTCGCGGCCGCGGGAGTCGAGGTCATGGTCCGGCGTTCCCTCGCCCTGCTGGAGCGCCGCGTCTTCCGGAACCCGTTCGTGGCGCTCTGGCTCCTGCTCCGATGGCCGTTCTCGGTGGCCGGCCTCGTCCGGGTGATCCGCGGGTTCAAGCCCGGCCTCGTTCACACGAACACGGCCGTGATCGCGGACGCGCCGCTGGCCGCCCGGCTTGCCGGCGTGCCGCACGTCCAGCATGTCCGCGAGTTCTTCACCGAGTTCGGCGCGCCCTGGAGGCCCTACCGCGCCTTTCTTCTCGCCTGCGCGGGCCGCATGGTGTGCGTCTCGACGCCGGTGGCGGACCAGTTCGGCGGCGCATGCCGCGTCGTGGTCATCCACAACGGGTTCCCGCGGGACGAGTTCCCGCCGGTGCCCGCGGACCGGGTGGAGGCGTTTCGCGCCCGGTTCGGGCTGGCCGGCCTGCGCGCGGTGGGCGTCGTAGGCCGGATCAAGGCGGGGCGCAAGGGGCAGGACGTCTTCGTCCGCGCCGCCGCGCTCCTCCGGGACCGGCGGCCGGACTTGAGGTTCCTGCTGGTGGGCTCGCCGTTCCCGGGCAACGAGTCGCACCTGGCCCGCGTGCTCGCGCTCGCCAGGGAGCTGGGGGTCGCGGACCGCGTGGTCTACACCGGTGACGTGGAGGACGTTCATGCCGCCTATGCCGCGCTGGAGGCGGTCGTACTGCCCTCGGTCCGGCCCGAGCCGTTCGGCGGCGTCGTGGTCGAGGCGATGGCGCTCGGGCGCCCCGTGATCGGGACCGCGATCGGGGGGACGGTGGAGCAGGTCGCCGGCGGCGAGACCGGGATCCTGGTTCCGCCCGGCGACGCGACGGCGCTGGCGGCGGCGATCGAGCGCCTGCTGGCGGACCCGGGACTCGCGGCGCGGATGGGCGCGGCCGGCCGGGAGCGGTTCCTGGCGCGGTTCGAGTTCGAGCCGTTCTACGCGAGGATGAAGGCGCTCTACGGCGAACTGGCCGGGGGCCCGGCGTGAGCCGGATATTCCTGGCCGCGCTCGGCGAGGACTACGCGCCCGCGATCGCCGGGGGGTTCCGGTGGCTCGGGGAGGCCGGCGCGATCAAGCCCGGCACGCGGGTGGCGATCAAGCCGAACCTGACCTTCCCCGTATACCGCGAGGGGGTTATGACCTCGCCCGCCGCGGTGATGGCGCTCCTCGAGTACCTGAAGAAGCACACGGACCGGATCACCCTGTGCGAGGCGGACTCCGGCGGCTACAACCGGTTCTCGATGGACGAGGTCTTCCGGGCGACCGGGCTGGCGGATTTCGCGAAACGGCTCGGGGTCCGGGTGGTGAACCTCTCCGGCGAACCGTCGCGGCCGATCGAGGTGAAGGCCGGCCGGCGGGCCCTCCGCATCCCCCTGCCGTCCCTGCTCCTCGACGAGACCGACCTCTTCATCACGATGCCGGTACCCAAGGTCCATCTCAACACGGGCGTGAGCTTCGGGATCAAGAACCAGTGGGGCGTGATCCAGGAGCCCGCCCTCCGGCTCAAGGTCCACCCGTGGTTCAACGAGGTGGTCTACGCCGTGAACAAGGCCATGCCCCGGACGCTCGTGGTCATGGACGGGCGGTTCGGGCTTAACCGGAGCGGGCCCCTGCTCGGCGATCCGGTCCGGCTCGACTGGCTCATGCTTTCGGACAGCCTCTTTCACGCCGACCTCGCGGCGGCGGGCCTCATCGGCGTGGACTGGCGGCGGGTCCCGCACCTCGTCTACGCGATGCGGCGGGAAGGCATCACTTCGCTCGACGGCGTGGAGTGGAGCGCGCCGCCGGAGGGGTTCCGGCGCGGTCCGTTCCATCTCCGCAGGAAGTGGACGGATTACCCCGGGGTCGTCTGCTTTAACTCCAGGTTCGCGGCGTGGCTCGGATACGAGTCGTTTCTCGCCCGGCCCCTGCACTGGCTCCTGTACCGGTTCCGCGAACCGTTCTACTGAGTCAGCCGGCCAATTCGGTCCGCGACCAGCAGGTACCGGCCGACGTAAGGTTCCTGCGGGTCGAACCGGAGGGTCCCGTGGACGGAAACCGGGGTTCCCGCCGGCCAGGCAGCGACTTCGAGCGTGTCCGGGAGCAGGACCGCCAGACCCGTGGAGATCCGCCGGCCGCGGTGTGTGACCGGCGTGACGAGTTCGAAGACCACGCGGTTCCGGTCCCGCAGCGCCCGGTAGGCCCGGGCCCGGTCGTCCCCATCGCCCGCCCGGAACCCGCAGACGGGCCCGGCGACGTAGCCCGCGAGCGTGACGCCGGACGTCCGCGAGGCTGGAAGGGTATTGCTTCCCGCGACGATCCGGTCGAAGACCTTCTGGTTGTCGCACGACGCCCGGTCGACGGCCGGACTCCGGCGCGGCTGCGCGACCTGGGTCACCGCGGCGGCCGCCAGGACCAGGACCGGGACGGAGGCCAGGAAGCCCCCGAGCCATTGCACGGCCGCCGGCGGGCGCCGCGCGGTCTTCGCGGCCGCGAGAGCGGTATCCGCTACCGCGGCAGCTGTAAGCAGGGGCCAGGCGGACCAGGCCAGCACCTCGATGACTCGGCCGACGCCGTAGGTGAGCCCGTTGGCGGTGCAGGCGAGGACGAGGTTGGCCGTGAGGAGGAGGGCCAGCGGGGCGGTCTCCCGGTCCCTGCCGAGCGCCAGCACCATGCCGAGGCCCAGAAGGAAGGCGCCCGCGGCCCACGGGTGGCCGGTGGCGATGGCCGCGCACCAGGCGAGCACGAGGACGGCCCCCGCGATCCATGATCGGCTGCGCGTGCGCCACGGCGCGCTCGCGAGGATGAGCAGAAGCCCGGCGATCCCGAGGATGAGCAGGGGGCGCGCGGGCTCCGCCAGGATCGCGAGCGAATGGCGCAGGCCCCGGATTCCCAGGGCGAGAAAGGCCACGGGGTCCTGGACGATGCAGGTGGCAAGGTTCCGGGCCAGCTCGGCGGAGAGTGCGCCTTCGGACAGATGCATGCGTGACCACCACAGGACCGGGTCCCAGGAACTGTCCCAGAGGACGTGGCCGCAGGCGAGGGGAACCGCGCCCATGAGGCTCCAGACGGAGAACATCGGCCGGCCGGTCACGATCCAGTTGCGCACGAGCCAGGGCACGATGACGACCAGGAAACCGGCCGCCGCCCGGAGCGCAACGGGCATCAGCCGGTGGCGGTCCCGGCCGGCGAGCGCGAATACTCCGGCGGCGGCAACGAGGCCGAACGGTCCGAGGAGGGTGAGCGGCCGGACGAGGTTCTCGAATCCCCAGATCAGGCCGCAGGCCCACGCGAGGGTCCCCGAGCCCTCGACGACCGCGAGCGCGAAAGTTCCCGCGGTCAGGACCGCGAGCGTCCTGCCCAGCGACTCCGTCAGCCAGGTAGCGTCGTAGAGGGGACCCAGCGGGTCCACGAGGATCCCGGCCAGTGCGGCGGCGACGAGGATGAACAGCCGGGGATGGGCGGCGGTCCGGAGGAGGAGCCAGATTCCGGCGAGCAGGGCGAGCCCCTGCTGGAACGGGACAATGAGGCGGTGCGGATCGCCGATCACGTCGAGCGCGTTGAAGATGAGGGCCTGCCCCGGCCGGTAGGACTGGAAGGGGTAGACCAGGCTGTGGGTGAGCCCGAGGCCGGCTTGCCAGCTCAGGACGCCGAAAAGGGTGCCCGCAGGATCGCTGAACGGCTGGCCCTGCATGATCATGTAGCTCAGCGGGTACGCGCGGAGGCGCGTGAGCAGGTACGCGACGGCGAAGAACCCCGCGACCACGGGGACGATCCAGCCCGGACGGTCGGGTCGAGCGCGCTTCATCCGGTCCATGATACCCCGCCGGTTCATGCGCGGCCCTCCGACATCGAGGTGTTCCGGCTTGGCTGCAGGGCCCTTTCACCTTCCCCGCATCCGCGGGCCTCACACGCCGTCCGCGGAAGATCGTAGAATACAGCGTGAACACTTACCTGGCGGATGTCGAGAAGAACCGGGTTCTGTGGGAGCGCAAGCCCGTTCTCCGGCACACCTACCGCAAACTCTACGGCGAGATGGCTTCCCGGCTCGCCGGGGGAACGGACGGCGCCACCCTGGAACTGGGGTCCGGGATCGGCCACAGCAAGGATGTCATGCCGCAGTGCATCACTTCGGATTTCTTTCCCGCTCCCTGGCTGGACCGGGTCGAGAACGCCTACCACATCAACTACGCGGATGGAACGCTGGCCAACCTCGTCCTCTTCGACGTCTGGCACCATCTGGAATACCCGATGGCGGCACTGGCCGAGTTCGCCCGGGTCCTGCGCAAGGGCGGGCGGGTCATCCTGCTCGAGCCCGCCGTGGGCGTCCTGGGCTTCCTCGTCTACGGGATGTTCCACAAGGAGCCGCTCGGATTCCGGCGGCCCATCCGGACGGAAACGGCGGTTCCCGCCGGGGCGGCGGACGCCCCGTACGCCGGGGTTGCGAACTGCTGGCGCATGTTCAGGCGGCCGGCGTTTTTGGACGGCTCGGATGTCTGGAGCATCCGGGAGGTGAAGTACCTCAGCGCGCTGGCCTATCTGGGCTCCGGGGGGTACAGCGGCCCGCAGTGCCTGCCGGCCTCCCTGCTCCCGGCGGCATACGGGCTGGAAAAGATCCTGTACCGGATGCCCGTCCTCTTCGCCGCCCGCATGCTGGTCGTCCTGGAGAGGAAATGAGCGCGGCTTCCGGGCAGACCGGCTCCCCGGGCGGCGGCCGCATGGCGCGGTACTTCCGCGGCCTCCTGCGGCATCACCTGAGCCTCTACGTGATGCCGGACGACCGCATAGTGGAAGTGGATCCGGGAGGGGACGGCGCCGTGTTCCGGCACGGGAACGCGAGCGTCTACTCCGCCGGCGGCCGCGGGGCCGCGCCGGGGGTCCTGACCACGGCCGACGAGGTCAGGGGCTTGAACCCGGACTATGTTCTTCTTAACGGCAACGCCCATTTCGAGCCCGACCTCCAGGACTTCCTCGGGCGCATCCGGGGACTGTGCACCCCTTCCACGCGCCTGGTGGTGCTCTACTACAGCAGTGTCTGGCGTCCCCTGTTGCGGCTGGCGACCGCCCTGGGCCTGAGGTCCCGGACTCCCGAGCTGAACTGGCTGGCTCCCGACGACGTGCGGAACATCCTGTTCCTTTCCGGGTTCGAGACGATCCTGGACGAGTGCCGGATCATCTGCCCGGTGTATATCCCGTTGTTGGGCGCGCTCCTGAACCGCTGGATGGCGCCGCTGCCGTTCTTCCGGATGTTCTGCGTGGTCCACATCCACATCGCCCGGATGGCGCCGGTTCCCGGCGCGGCCTCCCCCTCGGTTTCCGTGGTCGTTGCGGCCCGCAATGAGGCGGGCAACATCGAGGACCTGGTGCGGCGCCTCCCGGCCATGGGGCCGGACGACGAGCTGATCTTCGTCGAGGGACACTCGACCGACGGGACCTGGGAGAAGATCCGGGAAGTGGCGGCGCGCCACGGGACCGCGCGCCGCATCCTGACGGCGAAGCAGGACGGCAAGGGGAAGGGCGATGCGGTGCGCAAGGGATTCGCCATGGCCAGCCGGGATATCCTGATGATCCTCGACGCCGACCTGACGGTTCCGCCGGAGAGCCTGCTCCGGTTCTACCGCGCCCTGGTCGAGGGCCGGGGCGAGTTCATAAACGGGTCCCGGCTGGTGTATCCCATGGCGGACCAGGCGATGCGGTTCTTCAATATCATTGGGAACAAGTTCTTCGCCGCGGCGTTCTCGTTCGTCCTGAGCCAGCGGTTCAAGGACACCCTCTGCGGGACCAAGGCGCTGTCCCTCGCCAACTACCGGAAGATCGTCCAGCACCGGTCCTTCTTCGGGGATTTCGACCCGTTCGGCGATTTCGACCTCATCTTCGGGGCGGCGCGGCTGGGGCTCAAGATCGTGGACCTCCCCGTGCACTACGGCGAAAGGACCTACGGGACCACCAACATCCAGCGCTGGCGGCACGGCCTGCTCCTGCTGCGCATGGTCGTCTTCGCCGCCCGCCGGTTCAGGTTCGTCTGAAGATGGCGGACCAGGATCCCCGGCTCGAGCACGAGATAGAGCACGGCCGCTTCCTGGCTGCGCACGGGGCGGGGGAGGTCTGGAACTGGGAGAGCCCGGCCGGCCGCCTGCGCAAGGCGCGGCGGGTCGGCATGCTGAGCGGCGCATTCCTGCCCGGGATGGAAGTACTGGAGCTGGGGTGCGGAACGGGCCTGTTCACGCGGGAGTTCGCGCGCACGGGCGCCCGGGTGACGGCCCTGGACATCTCTTCCGACCTCCTGGCGCAGGCGAGACGGGAAGTGACCGCCCCCAACGTGGAGTTCGTCGAGGGCAACGCCTACGCCATGATCTTCCCCAACGACCGGTTCGACCGGGTCGTGGGCAGTTCGGTCCTGCACCACCTGGATCCCGACCGGGCGCTGGCCGAGTGCCACCGCGTCCTGCGGACGGGCGGGACGCTTTCCTTCACCGAACCCAACATGCTGAATCCCCAGATTTTCCTCGAGCGGAAGGTTCCGTGGATCCGCAGGAAGCTGGGCGATTCACCGGATGAGACGGCGTTCGTGAAGGGGGACATCGTCCGCCGCCTTGCCGCGGCCGGGTTCCGGGAGATCCGGGTGGTGCCGTTCGACTTCCTCCATCCGGCGATTCCCCGACCGTTCCTGCCGGCGGCCCAGCCGTTCTGCCGCTGGCTGGAGGAGGTGCCGCTCCTGAGGGAGATCGCGGGATCGCTGCACATCCGGGCCTCGAGATAGGCCGGATTCCGCCGACTCCATTGACACCCTTCCGTCCAGTCGGGAGAATCAAGCCGGTGAAAGGCCGAATGACGGTTCCCGATGCGCGTCGCCCACAGCCCGGGCGGACCGGGGGGAGGCCAGCCCTGCTCGTCTCCGACACGCTGTCCCTGGCCGTCGCGGCGCTCCTCGCCTACTCGGTCCGGGAGCGGCTCCCGTCGTCCTGGTTCGCCGAGGTCCTCCAGCCGGCGGCCGTCTACCTGGTGCCCGGCGCGGTCGCGGTCGTCCTGTGCCTCGTCGCGGTCGCCCTCGCCCGGCTTTACGAGGACCGGCGTTATCTCTCCCGGCTCGAGGAGTACGCCTCGATCGTCAAGGCGGTCACGTACGCGGTCCTGGCGTCGGTCGGGCTGGCGTTCGTGCTCAAGGAGAAGGACCTATCCCGGGCCGTTCTCCTGCTCTTCTGGGCGCTGGCGTGCGTCCTCCTGGTTCTGACCCGGTCCGGCTGGCACCAGCACTTCAAGCGCATGCGGCGGCGCGGCCGGGATGTCCTGGCCGTGGCCGTGGTCTGCGAGCGCGGAGGCCTGCCGCGGGTGCGCGCGCTCCTGCGCCGGTTCCCCGAGCTCGGGTACCGGGTGGCGGCGAGCCTCGAGGTCGGGCGCGGGAGCGTCGCGGCGCACCTGCGCCTGCTGGGCGACTGGGTGGCCCGGGGTCGGGTCGATGCCGTCCTCGTCGGGGTTTCATCGCGCCGGTACCACCGGGTCGTGCCCTATCTGGCCTGGTGCGAGGAACACTACCTGCCGCATCACCGGCTCTCGGGCGCGTTCGACGCGTTCCACGGCGAGGGACTGGACTCCGTGACGATGCCGTCCGTCGACTCCCGGCCGGTCTACACGGTCGTCAAGCGGATGTTCGACGAGGTGGCGGCGGCCGTCCTGCTGCTGGTCACGCTCCCGCTGTGGTTGCTGGTGGCGGTCGCGATCAAGCTGGATTCCCCCGGGCCCGTGTTCTTCGCCCAGGACCGTGTCGGGCGGCACGGCCGGAGCTTCCGGTTGATCAAGTTCCGGACCATGTACGCGTATGCGCCGCGGTATGCGGTCACGGCCCGGTCGGCCGGCGACCCCCGGGTGACGCCGGTGGGCCGGTTCCTGCGCCGCACGAGCCTGGACGAACTGCCCCAGCTCGTCAACATCCTCAAGGGAGAGATGAGCCTCGTCGGCCCCCGGCCCGAGATGCCGTTCATGGTCAGCCGTAACTCGCCGACGTACCGCCGGCGGCTCATGGTCCTGCCGGGTCTGACCGGTCTCTGGCAGGCGGTTGCCCGGCACGAACCGCTCGAGGAATCCCTGCGGTACGACCTCTACTACATCCAGCACCGGTCGTTCGTCTTTGACCTCGTCATCCTCGCCCGGACGGTGCTGAGCGTCGTCTCCGGCCGGGGGGCGTACTGATCTTGAGCCTGCTCGGTGCGGTCGCCCTCGGGGTCTACGCGGCGCTCTGTTTTCACTTCATGCTGCCTTTCGAGACCCGCGTGCCCGGGTTCTCGACCTTCACCGTCCTCAAGCTCCTGGCGTTCGTCCTGATCCTGGTCTCGCTCCCGCGGTGGCGGTCCCTCGACTTCGGGCGGGCCGCGGGGCGGGCGGCCGCCGCCCTCGCGCCGTTCGTGTTCCTCGCGGGATGGCTGGTTGCGGTCTCGGTTGCCCATCCGGTCCACCCGTGGTGGGACGTCAAGCTCCTGCTCGGGTTCGCGGCCGGCGCCTATGCGGGCCTCGTGCTCGCGGTACTGGGAGAGCGGGAGACGCACCGGCGAGCGGTCTTTGGCCTTGTGCTCGTCGGTGGGGTGATCGCGATCGCGGGCGGAGCGCTGGAGCCGCTGACGACGCCCGCCTGGGACGGGCTCTGGCGGCTGTTCCGGCCGTACGTCACCGTCTGGGATCCCGTGCGCGGACAGGCCGTGCCGATGGGCGAGATCCACCGGATCGAGGGGGGCCAGTTCCGGGTGGCGGGGTTCTTCTCGAACTTCAACCAGCTTGCGAACTTCCTCGTCATCTGGTTCCCGCTGGCCGCGGCGGCGGCGGCGCGAGCGCGGCGGCCCGGCTGGCCTGCCTGGGCGGGCCTTGCGGCCGCCGCGCTAGTGTTCGCGCACACGCTCACGCGGTCCTCGATCCTGGCCGCCGGGGGGGGGTGCGCGGTCGCCGTCGGAGCCGCCACGGTCCTGGGTCCGGGTCGCCGCGCGGACCGTCCGCGGTGGGGACCGGTCGCGGTTGCCTGCCTTCTGCTGGTTCTCGCGGTCGCCGCGATCACGACCCGGTGGCTGAACCCGGTCCGGGCGGCGTACGCCGGGATCGCGGTCCTCCTCGCGCTGGTCTGGGCGAACCGGAAGGATCGTCCCGCCTCGGCCATCGCCCCGTCCTCCCTGCGCCGGTTCGCCCTGGTTGGGATCCTGATCCTGGCCGCCGTCCCGGTCACGGCGTGGATCCAGCCGGTCACCGTCACCCGGCTGGGTGAGTCCGGCGGGAGCGCGGTGTCGTGGCGCCGGTCGGTCTGGACGATCGCGGCGCGCGAGGTGCGCAATGCCCCGCTGATCGGCCCCGGGTACCATGCCTTCTGGACCGAGCTCGTGCGGCATCGGGAGCTGGCCGGGGCCGGGATCGACAGCCCGCACAATCTCTATCTCACCGCGGCCGTCGCGGGAGGGATTCCCGCGGCGGGCCTCCTGATCCTCGGGCTCGTCGTCCTGCTCCGGGTCGCGTGGCGCCGGGCCTTCGAGGCCGGCGTCGCGGGCGACCGGCTGATGGGACTGGCCCTGCTCTGGTACTGGGTCGCCTACGTTCCGCTCGGACTGGTCGGGCAGGACATATTCCGGGTGAACGACGCCGTCTTCTTCTTCGCCTGGGCGGGGCTCACGGTCACCCCGCCGCTGACAGCGCTCCGGAGGGCCCGGTGAAGCTGATTCCGGCGGCGCTCGCGTCCGGCCGCGCACTCCTGGCGCGGCACGTCCTCGTGAGCGGCGTGAACTTCGCCGCCACCATCATCCTCGCGTGGCTCCTGACCCCGTCCCAGTACGGGATCTTCGCCCTCACGCTCCCGCCGGTGACCGCAGCCGTCCTGCTCCTCGATCTGGGCCTCTCGGCTGCCCTGGTCCGGGAGACCGACGCCCGGATGGCCCGGACCGCGCGCGCGATCTTCTGGTTCGAGGCCGCGGCGGGCGCCGTCTTCGCGGTCGCGATCCAGTTCCTGGCTCCGCTCTGGCGCCGCGCGTACGGACTCGAACCGGGACTCGAGAACGTCCTGCGCCTGCACGCGTTCGCGCTTCTGGCCCTGCCATTCCGCAACGTCGCCGTCGCGCATCTCGAGCGGGCCATGGCCTTTCGCCGGGTCGCGGGGCTCGAGGTCGCGGAGGCCCTGAGTGCCCAGGCGATCGTCCTCGGGCTCGCGTTTGCGGGCGCGGGACCCTACGCGCTGGCCGCCGGGCCGGTCGTGCGCGCCGTCATCGGGGCCGTGGTCGCACCGGTCCTCGCCGGGTTCTCGCCCGGTGCGCCCCGGCTCGACTGGAGCGCCGTGCGGGGGAGACTCTCGTTCGGGATCCCGTTCCAGGCGAACGCCTTCGTGAACTTCGGCCGCGACGCCGCGCTTCCCCTCGTCGTGGGCGCGGTGGCGGGGGAGGCCGCGGTCGGGTACGTGAACTGGGCCACCTCGGTCGCGAACTATCCCGGGCTCCTGCTGCTCAACGTGTCCCGGCTCTTCTATCCCCTGTTCGTCCGCGCCCGCCGGGCCCGGGCCTCGATGCGTCCGGCGGTCGAGACCGCGATCGCGGTCTCGGTCTGGGGGGTCGGCGCCCTCTGCGTGCCCCTGCTCGGGCTCGCGGACCCCCTCGTCCGCCTCATCTTCGCCGAGCGCTGGTTCCCCGCCATCCCGCTCTTCTACTTCCTGGTTCCCATCAACGTCTTCCTCGCCCTGCTCGTTCCGGCCACGGCGTACCTGAACAGCGCCGGTCTGCCGCATGTGCGGCTGGCCTACGCCCTTGCGGGCGGGGTCGTCCTCTGGGCGGGCGCGCTCGGGACCGTCCGGAAATGGGGCATGCTCGGGTACGTGGCCAGCAACGTCGCCATGAACCTGGTGGAGTCGGCCATGCTCCGCGAAGTCGCGCGCCGGCTCGGGGGCCTCGCGCTTCCGTGGCGGAGCCTGGCGGCGGCGGCCGCCTGCGCGCTCCTCCTGCTGGCCGGCGTCCGGGCCGCGGGCGTCGAGGGCTGGGCGGCCGTCATCGGCTGGGGGATCGTGGGGGCCGGGGCATACCTGCTGGCCGCCGGGTTCCCCCGGGATCTCCGCGGATGAAGCCGCTTCACCGCGCGGTCGCGTACGGGCTCTTCGGGTCCCTGTGCTTCTACCTCCTGCTTCCCTTCAAGACGCCGGTTCCCGGGTTCTCGACCTTCACTCTCACGAAGGCCTTCGCCCTCCTCCTCGTTGTCGTGACCGCGGGCGAGTGGGCGGCGGCGCGGCCGCGCCGAGAGCTCTTCGCCTCGCTCCGGGTCTGGTGGCCGTTTCTCCTGCTTGCGGCGTGGCTTCCCGCGGTATCGCTGGGGCGGCCGAGCTTCGCCTTCCTCGACGCCAAGCTGCTGGCCGGCTATTCGGGCGCGGCGGTTGCCGGGATCGTGCTGGCCCGGATCCTGTCTGTTCCCGGCGTTCGCATCCGGGCCGTCCGCATCGTCCTCGGGGGCGGCGTCGTCGCCGTCGTGGCGGCCCTGCTCGAGCCCGCGCTCACGCCGTGGGCCGACCCCTTCTGGCGCTGGTTCCGCCCGAACCTCGAGGTCTGGAACCCCGTCCTCGGTACGGCGACCGCGGCGGGCTCCCTCCACTGGGACGACGGGGTCATCTTCCGCGCGAGCGGGATCTTCGCCACTCCGAACCAGCTCGCGAACTTCCTCGTGATGTGGTTCCCGCTCGTCGCGGCCCTGGTCGCGGCGTTCCCGCCGCGCGGGGTCCCCGGCCGCGCGGCCGTGTGGATCGCGGTCGCGGCGGCCGCGGTCGCACTGGTACGGGCGATGACCCGGTCCTCGCTCCTCGGCGCCGGGATCGGGTGCGCGGCCATGCTCGCCTTCCTGTCGGCCGGCATGTTCTCCGCCGCGACCCCGGCCCGCCGCCGTGTGATCCTGGGGTCCGCGGCGCCCTGGGTTGCCGGAGTTCCGCTCGCCGCCGTCACCTGCCTCGTGCTCTGGCTGGTCCGCACCAACCGGGCGAACGCGCTCCTCGTCGGGTACGCGGGGATCTGCGCGGTCGGGGCATCCGGTCTCGCCCTGCGGTGGCTTGCGGGGCGGGGCCGGGGAGCGGACGCGCTTCTCGGCCGGGTGGCGCTGGCGTCCGGCGCGGCCGGGCTCGTGATCCTCGCGGCGCCCGCCATCCTGCTGGGCCCGAACCCGTTCGCCGGTGCCGCGGTCGGACAGGTCGCCGTGGTCGGCGAGGGGCCGGCGGTTCCCGAGACGCACGCGCCCCAGAACGCGGGGGAGCGGTACACGGAGACCGCCCTGCACGCCGGCTGGGAACGGCAGAAACTCTGGCGCGTGGCGGTGTGGATGTTGCGCGAGGCCCCCGTCACGGGCCCCGGATACCACCGGTTCTACGACACGATCCAGCACGACAAGGCGGTCAGGAAGCGCTGGGATCTCGTCGCGTTCGTGGGCGAGCAGGGCGCCGTGGTGGGCGACCCCCACAACCTCTACCTCACGGCCGCGCTCGCGGGCGGCCTGCCCGCGGTTGCGCTTCTCCTCATCGGCCTATTCGTGCTCGCCCGCGCCTCCCTCGCGCGGGCGCACGACGAGAGGCTCCCGGCCGTGGACCGCGCGCTCGGGGGCGCGACGCTCTGGTACTGGTGCGCGTTCGCGGGGATGTCGCTCGTCGGGCAGAATATCTTCGTCGTAGAGGACGCCGTGGCCTTCTTCGCCTGGGCCGCCCTCACCCTGACCCCGAAGACGGGGTCAGCGTCGAAGCCGCGGACGGCTTCGACGTCTCTACGCCGGTGACCTCCCCGCTTTTCGAGCCCGGCCGGATCGGGACGCTCGAGCTCAAGAACCGGCTCGTCCGGTCCGCGACCTACGAGGCGATGGCGGATGACTCCGGCGTCCCGGACGACCGCTACTTCGAGCTCTACCGGAAGCTCGCGGCCGGGGGGGTGGGTCTCATCGTCACCGGCCATGCCTACGTGGCGCGGGACGGGAGCATGCCGAAGATGGCGGGCATCGACCGCGACGACCTCATCCCGCGCTACCGCGAACTGACGGGGCTGGTGCACGGCCTCGGGGGGAAGATCGCGATGCAGGTCAACCACGGCGGCGCCGAGGCGTACGTCAAGGAGCCCGGGTTCGTCCCATTTTCGCCTTCGCCCACCCGGTCCACGGTCACGATGCTCAAGTCCCGCGAGATGAGGGAAGCCGAGATCGACCGCGTCGCCGGCGACTTCGGCGCCGCCGCCCGCCGCATTCGTGAGGCCGGGTTCGACGCGGTCCAGGTTCATGCCGCCCACTCCTACCTGATCTGCCAGTTCCTGACCGCGGCTTCGAACCACCGGTCCGATGGCTGGGGCGGGCCACTGGAGGGCCGGCTCCGATTCCTCGGCCGCGTGTACGACGAGGTCCGCCGGGCCGTCGGGCCGGATTTCCCCGTGCTCATCAAGATGAGCCTCTACGATCTCCGTGGCCGCCGGGGGCTCGCGCTCGAGGAGGGAGTGGAGATGGCCGTCGCGGCGGCCGGGATGGGGTTCGACGCGATCGAGACGAGCTGTGGCACCCCTGCCGAGAGGATCTCGACGGTCCGCGGCGGCCTCCCGATCAAGGCCGTGACGCCGGTGGCGTTCTCGGAAGGCTACAACCGCGAGGCCGCACGGGCGGTCAAGCGCCGGGTGACGGTGCCCGTCCTCGCCGTCGGCGGCAATGTGAATCCGGTCGCGATGGAGGATGTCCTGCGCAACGGCGACGCGGACTTCGTCTCCATGTGCCGGGCATTGATCATGAACCCCGACTGGCCGAACCGGCTCGCCGCCGGGTCGCGGGAACCCGTCAAGTGCCTGCACTGCAATCACTGCATGTTCTTCACCGGCGCCACGTACACGCGGTGCCACTACGGCCGGACGCTGGCGGAACAAGGGAAGGCCTGAAGTGCCGTGCTATGCTGGCGCCGTGACCGGGAGGATGGGTTGAAGGACGCGCCGCCGGGGGGCACCAGGTCGGTTGCTGCCCTCGTGGACGCCGCCGTCGCCGCCGCGCGCCGGTTCCCGCTGGTCGTGGCCACCGCGTTCGTCGCGTGCGGCTACGCGGTCTGGCTCGTCGGTGAGACGGGCGGGCACGAGGAGCTGACCCGGGTCCTGCTCTCGGTCTGCCTCGGGTATCCGCTCTTCCTCGGCATCGCGCTCTCGGCCGAACGGTACGGGGGACGGGTCGCCCGGGCGACGGTGTGGCTGAACGTCGGCGCGTTCGCGGCTATGGTCCTGCACTTCCTCTGGACCCGGGAACTGGCCGACCTGGGCTACGTGGTGCGGTACACACATCTTGCCGTGATCCTCTTCGCCGCGCTCGCGTTCGTTCTGTTTCTGGGTTCCCGCGACGAGCCCGGATTCTGGCGGTTCAACCGGGCCTTGATCGTCCGGGGATTCGTCTCGCTTCTCTACTCGGTTGTCTTCTTCGCCGGCGTCTCGATCGCGATCCACGCCATCCACCTGCTTTTCGAGATCAAGGTCGAGGAGGAGACCTACCAGCGCGTTTGGTGCGTCGCCGCGTTCCTGCTCTACCCCTGGCACTTCGTCGCCGGGATCCCGCGCGTCAGGGACGCGTTGGCAGCGCGCGAGGCCCCGCCGGCGGCGCTCCGGGTCTTCGCCCAGTACCTGCTCGTGCCGCTCGCGACCGGGTACATCCTCATTCTCTATGCCTACGCGGCCCGGATCATCGTGCGCTGGGACTGGCCCCACGGGACGGTCGCATGGCTCGTGACCGGGCTCACGGTACTGGGGACCTTTACCTACCTGTGCGGCTGGGGCTACCGCGGGGACGCGAAGGCCGCGCTCCTGCGCGGCTGGTTCCGGGCGTTCTACTGGGCCATGGCTCCGGTCATGGTCCTGCACCTGCTGGGCGTGGCCCGCCGGATCGCGGACTACGGCGTCACCGAGAACCGGTACTTCCTCGTCGCGATGGGGGTCTGGATGCTGGGCCTGTGCGCATACTTCGTGGTCGGGCGGCGCCGCGACCTCCGGGCGATCCCGGTCTCGCTCGCCGCCGTCGCGGCGATCGTGTTTGCGGGGCCCTGGGGCGCCTACGCGGTCTCGTGCTCGAGCCAGGTCGCCCGGCTCGAGGGCATTCTCGCGCGGAACGGGATGATCGCTGACGGTGCCTTCGTCAAGGCCCGGCGCGTCCTTCCCGAACGTGATCTGCGCGGAATCTCCTCGGTGGTCGACTACCTTGACCAGTACCAGGGACTCGAGGTCCTGCGGCGTCGCGCCGGCCCCAAGTTGGCGAAGGTCATCGAGGATTCGCGGGCCGAGGGGCGGCCGCGGCGGGGGGCATCAAGCCCGACGGGGGAGTTCATGAGTGCGCTGGGACTTCGCTATGTGGGGGAGTGGACGGCGGCGGATGAGGGCGCGTTCCACTACTACGCGGCCGTGGACCAGCCTATCGGGATTGTGGGATGGGACTTCTGCGTGGACCTTGGGGGGATGCGCCGCCAGGTCCCAATACGGGAGTTCAGGGTTTCCGATAGGCGGTGCGAGGTGCGGTTTGAGGACAAGGGTTCCTCGCTGTGGGTGGTACTGGACGGTTTCCCGCCGATCCGGCTCCCCTTGGCGCCGCTTGCAGCCCGGCTTCGGACCGGTGGCTGGATGAACTACGGCAAACCGGCTCCTGTCGGTCTCCGGTTCGTCACCGGGGAGAACGCCTCTGCCCGGGTCATGTTCGTTCCCCAGATGATGGATGGGGAGGCGCGCGGCGGCATGGTCAGGGTCGAGTCCGTCACCGGCCTGCTCTTCATCAAGCTGAAGCCCTAGGCTCCTCCCGGCCTGCTACAATGCGCGGGATCGTCCATATGACAAGGGAGGCGCCATGAACGGCAAGAAGATACCGATCGGGGTTCAGCTCTATTCCATCCGTGAAGACTGCGAGAAGGAACTGCCCGGGTCGCTGGCCAAGGTGGCCAAGATCGGGTACGTGGGCGTCGAGTGGGCCGGGTACTACGGCCGGAGCGCCAAGGAGCTCAAGAAACTCCAGGGCGACCACGGGCTCAAGGCCTGCGGGACCCACATCGGGCTCGACCAGCTCATGGCCGACAAGGTCAACGCCACCATGGACTTTAACCAGGAGATCGGGAACAAGTACCTGATCGTCCCGGGTCTCTCCAAGGAACGGTACGTGGGGCAGGCGTGGATCGACACCGCCAAGCTGTTCAGCGAGCTGGGCGCGAAGGTGAAGTCCCGCGGGTTCAAGGTCGGATACCACAACCACCACCGGGAGTTCAAAGCCGAGGGCGGGAAGACGCTCTGGGAGATCTTCGCCGAGAACACGAGCGCGGACGTCGTCCTCCAGATGGACACGGGCAACGCGTACGCGGGCGGCGGGGACGTCATTCCCCTCCTGCGCAAGTACCCGGGGCGGTCGACCACCGTGCACCTGAAGCCGTACTCGAAGGCGAACGAGGCGGCCGCGATCGGCGAGGACGAGACGAAGTGGAACGAGGTCTTCGACGCGTGCGAGAAGGGCGGCGGCACCGAGTGGTACATCGTCGAGCACGAGTCGGACCCCGTCTCGCCGATGAATGCGATCACCAAGTGCTTCGAGGGTCTCAAGAAGCTCGGCAAGGCGTAGGCCGGGAGGGCGGGCCGTGAAGACCGTCCTGCACTCGGTAAGCTACGCGGGGTTCTGGGGGCAGTTCCGGATGCCCCTCGAGGAGCTCATTCCGCACACGGCGGCGCTCGGGTACCAGGGCATCTCGATCGTGGCCAAGCGGCCGCACGCTTCGGTGCTGGACATGACGCCGGAGCGGATCGCCGGGGTCAAGAAGCTGCTCGCCGACAGCAAGATCGAGTGCGCGAGCCTCGCGGCCTACACGGACTTCGCGGGCGCGGCGCCGGGCATTCCGCTCAACGAGATGCAGGTTGCCTACATCGAGTCGTGCGCCAAGCTCGCGCATGCGTGGGGGTCCCGGATCGTCCGCGTCTTCACCGCCTACGAGCATGGCGCGCCCGACCTCAAGGTCGTGTGGGGGGCCACGGTCGCCGGGCTCCGCGAGTGCGCGGACCGGATCGCGCCGCTCGGCGTCTCGCTCGCGGTCCAGAACCACCACGACCTCGCGGTCGCGCCCGAGGCCTTCGCGGAACTGCTGGCCGAGGTGGGCCGTCCCAACTGCGAGGCCGGGTTCGACGCGTGGTCGCCCGCGCTCCAGGGGATGTCGGGCGACGCCCTATACGCGGTCGCGAAGAAGATGGCCCCGCTCACGATCCAGACCACGTGCGCGGACTACATCCGCCTGCCCCGGTACCAGTACCGGCCGGAGTTCACGAACTATGTCCGCGCGGAGCCCGACCTCGTGATGGCGGTCCCGTTCGGCGACGGGTTCATCGACTACGCGTCGTTCTTCCGGGGCCTGCGCGACGGCGGGTTCGACGGGTGGGTGCTCTACGAGATGTGCGAGCGCCTCCGCGGCGGCGGCGGTCTGGAGAACCTCGACTGCTGCGCCCGCCAATTCGTGGAAGTCATGAAGCAGAGGTTCATGGCTTGACGTCATGAGCCATGCAAAGCCCCGTGCCTTGCCGCTTGGCTACGCCCCAATGCGACCACCCCAGGTATACCGGGCGAATGCGAGCGTCCGGAGTGCATGATAGAGTAGCCGTGGAAGGGGAAACCATGAAGCAGTACACGGCCACATACGAGAAACGCGGGAAATGGTACTTGGGGTACGTTCGCGAAGTCCCGGGCGCCAACACCCAGGGGCGGTCGCTGGAAGAGGCCAGGGAGAATCTCAAGGAAGCCCTGGAACTGGTTCTGCAGGCGCGGAGGCAACTGGCCCCGCGCAGGGCAAAGCCTGCCAGGGTCATCAGGGAGCCGATACTCGTCCACGCCGGTCGATGAAGCGGGCTGCGCTCCTGAAACACCTTCACGCCAACGGATGCGCACTCCTGCGAGAGGGGAAGAGGCACTCGATCTACGTCAATCGCATTCTGCGGAAGGTCTCTTCGGTTCCGCGGCACAGGGAAGTGGAGGAGAACCTGGCGCGGAAGATATGCAGGGACCTCGGGGTGGCGGATCCCTGACCGGCCAGTGGACGGAATGCGGGGTTCAAAACTGCGAGTTCGCTTCCGAGCCCCACAAGGGTTACGTCCAGGAACTCAGAACCGATGCCGTAGTGTTGCATGATTGCTGACGCAACAACCAGATCCATATCGGATATGACATCTCCCCGAGGCCGACGAGAGAACCGATAGGGCGCTTCCCGGGCATAGTGTTTCACAGCAGAGAGCCAAAGGAATCGTTCGCTGGCCGATGGGGGCGGGTGTCGCAGGATTCGGGGAACTAGCAGGTCATGCGACGCTAGTAGTTCGGGGACAGTGTTCGGGTCATTGGATTCTCGTGTGCGGCATCCAGCGTGAAATCGCGACGAGCTGCTTGATCATGCCGGGATAGCCGGTTATACTACTGGTATGAAAACAGCGATATCGCTTCCCGACGCGGTGTTCCATGAGGCCGACCGGCTGGCGCGGCGTCTCCGGAAATCGCGCAGTGCGGTCTACCGGGAGGCCGTGGCGGAGTACGTTCTTCGACACGATGGTGACGCGGTGACGGAGGCGATGAACCGGGTGGCGGCGCAGGTGGGCGGTCGCACGGACCCGTTTACCCGGGCGGCCTCGCGCAGGATTCTCGCGCGCTCGGAATGGTGATCTCGCAGGGGGACGTCTGCTGGGCCGACCTCCCCGCACCCGAGGGGTCCGGCCCGGGGTTCCGGCGTCCGGTGGTGGTCCTCCAGAGCGACGCGCTGAACCGGAGTCGCCTCGCGACGGTCGTGTGCGTGCCCCTGACGAGCAATCTCAAGTGGGCGGAGGCCCCCGGAAACCTGCTCCTGACCTCGCGGGCCACCGGCCTGCCGAAGGATTCGGTCGCGAACGTTTCCCAGGTCGTGGCGGTCGACAGGTCCTGTCTCACGGGACGGGTCGGCCGGCTCTCGCGCGCCCAGCTTGGCCTGCTATTCGCTGGCCTGGACGTCGTCCTGGGGCGATGAGGTCGAGGACCCATCTCCTGACGTCCAGCGAATTCCTGTCCTGATCCCGCGGTTCGCGTATCATCGGGCCGTGGGCAGACGCAGCCTGTTCCTGATCCTCGTAGCCGCAATGACCATTCCCCGGTCGGCGGCGGGGTCGGAGGAAGTTGCGCTCCGCGCGGGTGGATGGACCTTGCGCATCAATCCCGATACGCTCCGGGTCGAGGCCGTGTCCGATGCCGGCACGAAGGTCCTGATCTCGGAAGGCCAGCAGGGATTCGGGGCCACGGGGGGAGTCGAGGAGACCGGGGCGAGCGCGCGGTGGATGCTCGCGGACAAGGGACTGCTGGTTGACGCCCGGGCCGAGAGCGGCGGGTTCTCGATCGCGTTCAAGTCCGACCGGGTGGGAGAGATCGTCTGGCCCATCGTCGCACCGGGTACGAACATCGAAGGACTCATCCTCCCGCGCGGTGAAGGCAGTTGGGTCCCGCCCGGCGACGAGGTCTGGGCCGAATACTTGGCCGGGGATCCCGGGAACTCGAACTCGGTCACGGAGGAGTTCTCGATGCCCTTCTTCGGGCTCAGCCTGCGCGGCGGGACGGTCACGTGCATCCTCACGAATCCGTTCAACAGCGAGCTGAAATACATGCGGCGCGGGGACCGGCTCGGGTTCAAGGTCACGCACTCGTTCACCCGGCTCGACGCGGAGAAGGCGTACGGGTGCATCATCCGGATCGGGGGGCCGTCGCCCGTGGAGCCAGCGCGCCAGTACCGGGCATTGCTCATCGGCCAGGGCGGGTTCGTGAGCATGGCGGACAAGATCAGGGATGTGCCGCGGGTGGGGCGGCTGCTCGGGGCGCTCCACGCGTATCTGTGGGGATCGGGACCCCTTCGGCTCGGTGACATCACGGACTGGCGGGGGTTCTGCCGGGAGCTGAAGACCGCGGGGGAGGCGACCGCCGAGTCGCCGGCGGGCAGGATCTGGAAGCTCATGAGTGCCGGAAGCCGCAACCAGGTGGACGAGCTGGCGAACGTGAAGTGGGAGTATGACTACCCCAAACAGGAGATCACGCGCGAGCTGAACCGGCTGATGGGAATGTCCGTCCAGCCCGCCGAACTCGTGGCCGCGTTTCCCGGGCACTTCAGCGATCCGGCCGGGTGGGGCGACGGGATATCGGTCAAGTTCCTGAAGGCGCTTAGTGCGGCCGGGATCGACCGCGCCTGCCTTGTGCTCAGCGACCTCAACGCGGGCGACGGGAAGCCCGAGGTTGCCCGGGCCGCGGAGGAACTCGGATATCTCTACGGCCCCTACGACTCGTACAACTCGATCCACATGCCCGGTGAGCCGGACCCGTGGGCGACGGCCGAGTTCGACGCCGAGCTATATGAGACGGGCGGGATCGTGCGCGCCGACGGCAAGTTCGCGCCCGGGTATGCGCGCCGGGGCAGGGAGCTGAGCTCCCTCGCCGCCCGCCCCTGGGTCGAGAAGCGCGTGGGGGGCAAGATGGCGGGCGTTCCCTACTCGGCCTGGTTCGTGGACTGCGACGCGTACGGCCAGTGGTTCGACAACTACTCCAGCCGGTTCCCGCACACGCAAGCCCAGGACCTCACCGCCCGGCTGGACCGTATGAGGTGGATCGCGAAGACCTACGGAGTGCCAGTAGGGTCCGAGGGTGGATCGGGGCTGGCTGCGGGTGCCATTCACTTCGCGCACGGCATGCTCACCCCCGCGATCGGATGGGGTGACCCCGATCTCAAGAGCGACAAGTCGAAGTATTACCTCGGGGGCTGGTGGCCGCCGGAATGCCCCAAGGTCTTCTTCATGCAGGTGCCGTTGAAGCCCAAGTACCGGCACCCGATCTACGACCCCCGGTTTCGCCTTCCGCTCTACGAGGTCGCGTTCCACGACTCCGTCATCACGACGCACCACTGGGGGAACGCCAGCCTGAAGTACAAGGACACCCTCGCGACGGTGGCCCTGCTCGAACAGCTCTACAACGTCCCGCCGCTCTACCACTTCACCGTGGACGAGTTCGCGAGGCAGAAGGACCGCGTCCTCGCCCACGTCAGGTTCTTCTCGCCGCTTCACCGGCGGCTCGCGCTCCAGCCCATGACGGACTTCGGCTGGCTCACGAAGGACCGGCTCGTCCAGAAGACCGTCTTCGGGGATGGGACCGAGATCGTCGCGAATTTCGGTACCCATCCCGCGACCGTGGACGGGCTCACTGTGCCCGCCGGGACCGTGGTCGCGCGGCAGGGCGGGGCGACGTCTTCCTACACTCCGGCTGACCGATGAGCCCTGGCATCTACGACCACGCCCTCTATTGCGACATCGCGTTCGACTTCCGGGACATCCGGCGCGAAGTGGACGGGATCGAGGCATGCATCAAGGTGCATTCGCGCGTCCCGGTCAGGCGCGTCCTCGACGTCGGGTGCGGGACCAGTCCGCACCTCGCGGAGCTCTCCGGAAGGGGCTACGCATATGCCGGACTGGATTCAAGTCCGGCAATGCTAGAGTTCGGCCGCAGGCGGGCGGCGGCGCTCGGGGTCGAGGCCGGGTTCATCGAGGCCGATCTGGCCCGGTTCACGGTCCCCGCCCCGTTCGACTTCGCGTTCTGCGCCATGAACTCGCTCTACCTGGGCGGTCCGGGCGAGATCGCGAACCACCTCAAGTGCATGGCGGCGGCGGTCCAGCCCGGGGGCCTCTACCTCCTCGACTGGTGCGTCCAGCACGTGGAACTCGAGCCCGGGATCAGGGCGTGGGAGGTCGTCCGGGACGGCGTCCGGGTCCGGGCCAGGGTGGAGTGGGCGAACGTGGACCCCGTGGCCCGGCTCTTCGACGAGACCGTCGTCCTCGAAGCGGAGTCGCAGGGACGGTCCGAGACCGTGCGCGGCACCTCGCGCCGGTACGCGCTCTACCCGGAGGAGTTCCGCCGGCTCGTCGAGGCGTCGGGCGCGTTCGCGATCGCGGGGTGGTGGGATGACTGGAACCTCGACCGGCCGCTCGACCGGATCGAGTCCGGGACCCGCCCGCTCGTCGCCATGAAGAGGGTCGGAGCTTGACATCTGACATTTCGGTGACGGATGTCAAATGTCAAGCTCTGATCCTCCTTGCACGGGCCCGGGAAGGCGATGAAGACGCCTTCGCGGGGCTGGTGCGCCTGCACGAGGTGAACGTGCGACGGCTCGCGGCCGGACTGCTCATGGATCCCGCGGAGGCCGAGGATGCGGCGCAGGAGGTATTCGTCAGGGCGTGGAGGTCGCTCGGCCGGTTCCGGGGCGATTCCTCCTTCTCGACGTGGCTTCACCGGATCGCGGTCAACCATTGCCGCGACCTCCTGCGCGCGCGGGCGAGGCGGCGGTGGCTCTCCTGGGATGGGCTCGTGGAGGCGCTTGGGGGGCGAGAGCCGGCCGAGGCGGCGGGTCCCGCGGACGAGGCCACCCGGGGGGCCGAGGCCCGCGACGAACTGAACCGCCTTCTGGGCGGACTGCCTCCCGACCACCGGGCCGTCCTCGTCCTCCGGGAGCTCAACGGGATGAGCTACGCCGAGATCGGGGAAACACTTGGCAGATCAACCGATTCGGTGCGGGCGTTGTTGCGCCGGGCCCGGGAAGCGGCGCGACACTTCTCCCGCCCCGAATCCGTCTAACGAACAGAAGGAGGCTCGATGGACCACGCAGGAATTCTCGAACACCTCGACGAGTACCGTGACGGGGAACTCCCGCCGGAACTGGCCGCCGAGGTCGCCCGTCATCTCGAGGCCTGCCCGGATTGCCGGGCGGCATTGGAGGAACGCGCCGCGCTGGCCGGATCGCTCTCCCGGCTGGCGCGGGCGGAGCCGTCCGAGGCGTTCGTCCGCGGAGTCATGGAGCGGTTGCGCCCGGCCGCACAGCCCTCGCCGGCCGGATGGGTGATGCCGTCGCTGGCGGCCGGGTTCGCGGTTGCGGCGGTGTTCGTGGTGCTGGGTCTTTCCGGGACCTCGGGGGAGTCCGGCGCGGCGGTCTCGGACCTGCTGAACGCGGGCGACAGCGAGGCCGCGGAAACCTTCCAGGTGATCGAAAGCGCGGGAGTCCTGACGCACGACCAGGTGCTCGGGACGCTCGTGGAGGAGGAGTCATGAAGCAGTTCGGATGGAAGCACCTGATCTGGTCGCTCGCGGTCGGCGTCGCGGCCGGGGTCGCGCTCGGCCTGCACCTGCCGCGCTGGAGCCTCCTGCGCCCGCACCGCGGGGGCGATCCGACCGCGCACATGGTGGACCGGTTCAGCCGGGACCTCAAGCTGACCGCGGAACAGCGGACGAAGCTTACCGCGATCCTCGAGAAGACGCACAAGCGGCTCATGAGCCTGCGCAAGGAGGCGGGACCGAAGTTCGAGGCGATCCGCAAGGAGACTTCGCGCGCGATTGAGAAGATCCTGACCCCGGAACAGGCGAAGCGGTTCCACGAGATGGAGAAGAAGCGGGCGGCGCATCACCGGGGGCCGGGATCCAGGGCGGGCGGGCCCGGACCGGGACCTGAGCCGGGGCCGGAGGCACCCGGAGGGTGAACGCGACCCGCCGGCTCCTGGCCGTGTCTCCCGCTCTGGTCTTCGCGGCCGCGACCGCCTGGGCGGACGGGAGCGCCGGCGCGGAGACCATGGACTGGGCCGGCGCGATCCGCGAGGCGATGGCGCACAATCCCTCGCTGATCGTGGCGCGCGACGCCGTCGAGGCCGCGAAGTACGGGGTCACGGTGGCGAGCGCGGACTTCTGGCCGAACCTCTCGACCAGCGCGAGCCTGAACCGGTCGGGCAACCAGGCCCTCGACGACTGGAGTCCGGTGGGGCCGGAGCGGGACTCGACCAGCTACTCGTTCGGCGGGTCGGCGTCGTGGAGCCTCTTCAGCGGCTGGTCGACCGTGGCGGCGCGGCGCCGGGCCAAGGCGTCGCTCGTCCAGCGGCAGGCGGGCTATCGCGCGGCAAGCCAGTCCCTGCGGTGGAGCCTGCGCCAGTCGTTCAACCGCCTCCTCTACGCCCAGCGCAACCTGGAGCTCCTGGCCGCGATCCGGGACCGGTTCGACCGGCACGCCCGGTTCCAGGAGATCCAGTTCAAGTCCGGCCGCGACCCGCGGTGGACCTTCCTGAAGGCGCAGGCGGACGCGGCCTCGGTCGGCTGGCAGATCACCTCGGCCGGGTTCGACCGCGAGAACGCGCGCCGCCAGTTCGCGCGCCTCCTCGGCCGGGACGCCGAGGGCGCGACGGCGCTCGTCGCGTCGGGCGACCTCGTGAGCGCGACGCCGCTGGCGGAGCTGGGGCCCGCCTACGCGGAGATGGAGCGGCGGCACCCGGAGATGCAGAACCAGCTGGCGGCCGTGGACGCGAGCGCGGCCTCGCTGACTTCCAGCGAGTCCACGCGGTGGCCGTCGCTCAGCGCGCGGGCCGGGTACTCGTGGAGCGACGGGAAGGAATGGCCGCCGGACTCGTCGGGCTGGTGGACGGGCCTCTCCCTCAGCTACCCGCTATTCGCGGGCGGGGGACAAGAAGCCGCGATCCGGGCGGCCCGGAGGTCGTACGAGGGATCACTCGCGACGCTCGGGGATACGCGGACCTCGCTGCGAGCGTCGCTGTTCCAGGCCTGGCAGGCCTATAGCGTGGGGTTCGCGCGGATGCCCGTCCTGCGTCTCGACGCGGCCGCGTCGACAGAGCGGTACAAGACGGTCGAGGCGCTCTACCAGGCGGGAAGGGCCGGCTACCTGGATTTCGAGCAGGCGGAGGGCACCATCACCCAGGCGGAGCAGTCCCTGCTGTCGGGACGGCTCATCGTCGCGCAGGCCGAGGCCGACTGGGTGAAGGCGCTCGGGTTGACACTTGAAGACGAGGGAGGTGGTGCTCGATGAAGCGTAGGCGTATCCGGTGGATGGTGGTCGCGGCGGTCGTCGTGGCCGTCGTGATCGCGGCTGTCGTCATCGCGGGCCGTGGAGCCAAGGGCAGGAGTTCCGCGTCCCGGCCGGTCCGGGCGACGGTCGGATCGTTCCGGCTGACGGTCCAGGAAGCGGGGACCGTCCAGCCGCTCAACAAGGTCCAGATCCTGCCGCCCGTGGGGGGGCGCATCGACCGGATCCTCGTGCGCGAGGGCTCCTACGTGAAGAGAGGCCAGGTCCTCGCCTGGATGAGCTCAGCCGACCGCGCGGTCCTGCTGGACAACGCGCGGGCCAAGGGCGAGGCGGAGGTCAAGTACTGGGAGGAGGCCTACCAGCCGACGCCCATCATCGCCCCCGCCGAGGGGCTCATCATCTCCCGCAACGTCGTCGAGGGGCAGACCGTGAGCACGGGAACCAACCTATATGATCTCTCGGACCGTCTCATCGTCGAGGCGGCCGTGGACGAGACGGATCTCGGGAAGATCCGGCTGGAACAGCGGGTGGAGATCACGGTGGACGCCTACCCGGACAAGCCGTTCACCGCGCGCGTGAGCCTGATCGAGCATCAGGCCGTCAAGGTCAACAACGTCGTCAGCTACACGGTCCGGCTCGATCCGGACCGGACTCCCGGCGTGCTCCGGGCGGGGATGACGGCCAACGTGAACTTCATCCTCAGCGAGATGAAGAACGTCCTGCTCCTCCCCGCCTACGCGGTCAAGGGCGCGGAGAAGACAACGGTCACGCTCAAGGTGGTCGCCGGGCGCCGGGGCACCCCGGAGACGCGCCAGGTCACGCTCGGGCCGACGGACGGGGTGCAGGTCGTCGTGACCGGGGGACTCAAGGAGGGCGAGGGCGTGCTCGTGAACTCGCTCCAGCTCGGAACGGGAGCGGCGTCGGGAGGCATACTCGGGATGCCGAATATGCGCCGGCCCGGCAGCCAGGGTCAGGGCGGCGGCGGCGGGGGCGGCCGGTCGCGGGGCGGCAGGGGCGACTGAAGGGTCGATGAAGGTGGGAGCGGTGCTCCTCGAAGCCCGGAGACTCACCAAGGTCTACCGGCCGCAGGAGGAGGCCGAGGGAGAGGAGGGCGGCGCCGCCGAGGTGCGCGCCCTGGACGGCGTGAACCTGAGGATTCACGCCGGCGAGTATGTCGCGATCGTGGGTCCGTCGGGCTCGGGCAAGTCCACGCTCATGCAGATCCTGGGCCTCCTCGACCGTCCGACGTCCGGGGTGTTGCGTGTGGGCGGCCGGGATGTGGCACGGCTCAGCGACGACCAGCTCGCGACCCTGAGGAACCGGTCCGTCGGGTTCATCTTCCAGTTCTTCAACCTCCTGGCCCGGACATCCGCGATGGCCAACGTCGCGCTTCCGCTCATCTACGCGCGGCACCGGGAGCCGCAGGCGCGGGCCCGGGCCATTCTCCAGAAGGTCGGGATGGGGGACCGGCTCTTCCACGCGCCGCACCAGCTCTCGGGCGGCCAGCAACAGCGGGTCGCGATCGCGCGGGCCCTCGCGAACGAGCCCCGGATCGTCTTTGCCGACGAGCCCACGGGCAACATCTCGACGAGGCAGGCGGCGGAAGTGATGGTGGAACTGGACCGGCTGAACCGCGAGGGCGTGACCGTCATCGTCGTGACACACGAGGAGGATATCGCCAAGCACGCGCGCCGGACGGTCACGATGCGGGACGGCCGGATCGTGGGAGACCGGACGCGCCGCGTAACCGCGCGGAGGCGCGCTGAGCGCCTCAGGGTCGGCCGGGCCTCGGCCCTGCCGAGCCGGGATGCGCTCGTCGAGAACCTGCGCATGGCCCTCACGGCCCTCGGGCTCAACAAGGTCAGGACCCTCCTTACCACGCTTGGAGTGCTCATCGGCGTGGGGGCTGTCATCTGCACGACGGCCATGGGGGAGGGCGCCAAGGCGGCGGTCAAGGCCCGGCTCGCGTCGCTCGGAAGCAACCTCCTCGTGGTCCGGCCGGGGGCGGCGGACGTCCGCGGCACGGGGGGAGCCCCACGGTTCACGATGGCGGATGTCCAGATCCTGAAGGGCCTCACGCAGGGAATTGGGCACGTCAGGTACGTGGACCCGACCGTCCAGGGCGGCGTGGTGGTGAGCGCGGGCGACAAGAACTGGCAGACCCGGCTGACCGGGTGCCAGCCCGCGTACGCCGACATGCGGGCGGCGAAGCCGGTCGCCGGACGGTTCTTCACCGAGGCCGAGGATCGGGCCCGCGCGCGCGTCTGCCTCATCGGCAACACGGTCATCAAGAACCTGTACGCCGAGGGTTTCGACCCGACGGGCACTCTGATCAAGATCAACAAGACCAACTTCCAGATCGTGGGCATCCTGCCGGTCAAGGGCGGCGCGGGGTTCCAGGACGAGGATGATGTCGTGATCGTTCCGCTCAACACGGCCATGAACCGCATCCTCGGCCAGACCACGATCTCGTCCATCGACATCGAGGCGACGGATTCGGAATCGGTCCAGGACGCGATCGACGAGGTGACCGAAGTGCTCCGGCGGACCCGGCACGTTGCGGAGGGCAAGGGCGATGACTTCAACGTCCGGAACATGGCCGACATTCAGGCGGCCATGGAGGACACGTCGCAGAAGCTCAGCACGCTCATCACCGTGATCGCCTTGGTGTCGCTGTTGGTTGGCGGCATCGGGATCATGAACATCATGCTTGTCTCGGTGCGGGAGCGGACGAAGGAGATCGGCTTGCGCAAGGCGCTGGGCGCCCACAATCTTGAAGTGCTCTTTCAGTTCCTGGTCGAGGCGCTCCTCATCGGCATCATCGGCGGACTTGCGGGGATCCTGGGCGGGTCTGGAGTGGCGGTGGTGGTCTCGGCGGTGCAGGGGTGGCCGATCCTCCTGCCGTGGGGCATGGTCTGCATAGCGGTGCTGGTCTCGGCCGTGACCGGCATCGGGTTCGGGATGTGGCCGGCGTGGCAGGCCTCGCGGCTCTCGCCCATCGAGGCCCTCCGGTACGAGTGACCCGGGGAGCGGACCCGGCCGGTGAATCGGGTTTGGCACGCGGCATCTGGATACGTATAATCAGAGAGAGAGCATACGTATAGGAGGAGCGGCTATGCGCACGACCAAGCTGACCTTGAGCGCGGACAAGGCGCTCGTCGAGGAAGCCAAGAAGCTGGCCGCGGCCGAAGGGACTTCACTGTCTTCGATGGTTTCCCGCTTCCTTGACGCCGCCCTCAAGGTCCGGCGGAAGAGGGACGAGCCCGGGCCCGTGACACGCCGGGCCACGGGGCTCGTGAAGCTGCCGGCGAACAGGAGCGACCGGGAGCTCCTGGAGGAGGCGCTGGCCGGGAAGCACGGACGGTAGCGGATGAAGGTGCTCGTCGATACCAATGTGCTTCTGGATGTCCTGGCCGAGCGCAAGGGGTTCTACCCGGAGGCGATGCGCATCTGGACCATGGCCGAGTCGGGCCGGGTCGATGCCTGCGTGGCGGCCATCAGCTTCAGCAGCTGCTACTACATCGTCCGCCGGTATGCCGGGCGCCCCGCCGCCGAACGGGCCGTGCGTCTACTGCGCGACATCTTCAAGCCCGTGGATCTCACGGCGCAGGTGCTGAACCAGGCCATCGACTCGGGATTCTCCGACTTCGAGGATGCCGTCCAGTTCCACTCCGCCGTACACGCGGACGTCCAGTGCATCATCACGCGCAATCCCGGCCATTTTCCCCGCTCTCCATTGACGGTCATGTCCCCCGCCGAGTTCCTGGCCTCGCAGAGCCGGTCGGAAGAAGAGGAACGCAGAGCCCGAGGGATCAGGGCATGAGATTCGAAATGTCAGATGTCAAGCCCTGACCCTCCCTACTTCAGCTCGAACCGGATCGGGAGCATGAGCTTGCAGGGGATGGCGCGGCCGGTGTCGTCCGTGGCGGGCGTGAATCGGGAAGCCCGCACTTTCTCCAGCGCCACCCGGTTCAACAGCTCGTAGGCGCCCTTGACCACGCGGACATCGCGGACGGAACCGTCGGCGAGGATGAAGACCGCGAGAAGCACCGATCCCTGGAGGCCGAGCCGCCGGGCCTCGGGGGGGTAGTCGTCGTCGGTGATGAACCCCTCGATCCAGCGCGGGGCGGAGACGGCGAGTCCCGCGGGAACGAACTCGCCCGGCCGGTCCGGGCACGGTGGCGGACAGGCGGTGTCGGCGGCGGGCTCGGCCTGGGCGCCGGCCTGGACGGCCGCGGCGGTCGTGGCGGCCGGAGCCCAGGCCTGCGGGGGCGGCGGGGCGGCCCGGGCGCGGGCGGCATGCGCTCGCGGCGCGGCCACGGGCGAGAGGTCGAGCTCGACTACCGCGGCCTCGGGCTGGCGGATAATAAGGAAGTAATACGGGACGCCGACGGCGACCGCGTGCAGGAGCAGGGAGAAGACCGCCCCCCGGAACACTACCGCTCCGTGGCGAGCCCCACCCGAGTGACGCCGGACTTCTTGATGATGTCCAGGATCCTGACCACGTCTCCGTAGGGGATGCTCCGGTCGGCCGCGAGCATGACGCGCACCCCCGGGTTCGCGCGGACGGCCCGCTCGAGCGCCGTCCGCAGGGCCTTTTCGGTGACGTGGTCGCGCATGAGCGCGAGCTCGCCCCGGGGGCCCATCGTGACCTTGAGACTCGCGGCGCCCGAGGCCTCGGTGGCCGCCGCCTTGGGCAGCCGGACCTTGAGCCCCGCGTCGGAGACGAACGTGGCCGTCACCATGAAGATGATGAGCAGGACGAGGGTGATGTCCACCATCGGGGTCACGTTGATGTCCGTGACCGTCCGCTTGCCGTGCCGGGACCAGCTGTGCATGGCGGGCTACCGCGCCGACGGCGCCGCGCCCCGGAGGTGGGCGAGCAGGAGGCGCGAGACCCGGTCCGACGAGGCCGCCATCTCTTCCAGGCGGGTGTTGAAGTAGTTGTTGGCCATGACGGCCGGGATCGCGACGAGGATGCCGAAGGCGGTGGCCACGAGCGCGGCCGAGATGCCCGCCATCACGACCGAAACGCCGGAACTGCCGGTCACCGCCAGGTCGTTGAACGACTTGATGATGCCCAGCACGGTGCCGAACAGCCCCACGAACGGGGCGTTGTTCCCCAGCGTGCCCAGGATGATGAGCCGCTTCTCGAGCGCGAGCCGCTCGCCGATGAGCGCGGCGGCCATCACGTCCTCGACCGCTTCCGGCCCCATGGCCCAGCGCTCGAGGCCGGCGGCCGCGACCCGTCCCTCGAGGCCGGCCGCGCCCCTGGCGACGACCAGCGCGCCCGCGACGTCGCCGGCATCGAGCCGGGCGGAAAGCGCCCGGACGAGCGTCTCCGTGTCCGCGCCGGCGGAGCGGAAGGCGCGCCAGCGCTCGATCATGACGGCGACCGATACGACGGAGGCCAGCAGGAGCAGGGCCAGCACCCAGTCTCCGCCGGCCAGGGCGAGGGCGAGAAACAGCTTGGTCATGGTTGATCCTCCTAGAACCGGGCTTCGACGCCCAGGTAGGGAATCCGCGGCAGGTTGTTGATCTGCCTGGTTCCCGAGTAGTCGTTGTTGTATTCCAGGCCCGCCGGGTTGGCCCGGCCGAAAACGTTGATCATTTCAAAGTAGAAGACGAGCTTCCACCGGTCGTGCGGATGCGCGTACTCGAGGCGGGCGTCACAACGAATGTAGTCGGCGAGCCGCTGGGAGTTCGGGGGGCCGTAGATTCCCTGCCACTGGCCGCCGATATCCTGGTAGCGGCCCGTCAGCGGCGTCACCAGCGGCCCCGAATTCCAGTGCACCTTGGTTCCGAACCGCCAGCGGGGAGTGACGGCGTACGAGGCGACGGCGGTGGCGATGTTCGGCTGGTCGTACTCGTAGCGCGTCCAGCCGTCTCCCGGGTGGTCCCGCCGCTTCGAAACCGACCAGGCGTAGGACAGCCATCCGAAGAACCGGTCGCCCTTGGCTGCCTTGAGGAAGATCTCGGCGCCGCGCGCGTACCCGATGCCTTCGTTGGAGTAGTTGCGGTCCACGGCGCCGCTGGGGCCGGTTGCAGGCGCGTTGTCTGTCGCCACCACGAGATCGCGGTAGCGCTTGTCGTAGACCTCGACGCGTCCGAACAGCGCGGGCGTCACCTGCCGCTCGACGCCGAGGACGGCGTGGTCGGCCAGGTTCGCGGACAGCCGGGGATTCCCGTAGTCGGGATTGAGGTCGAAGCCGGTCGGGAACTGGCCGTACCGGCCCCATGCGGCCCGCAGGGTCGTGCGCGGGTCCGTCCGCCACTCCGCGCCCAGCCGCGGGAGGATCGTGGGATCGTCCACGCGGTTCGACCGGTCCCACCTTCCGCCCGCCGTGACCGCGACGCCCTTCCCGATATCGACACGGTCCTGGAGATACGCCCCCGTGTTCACCCCGTGCCCGGTCACGGTGGTGCTGTAGTACTGGCCGGTGCCCGCCGGGCCGCCGTGGGGGTCGAAGAGGAAGGCGAGGAAGGTGTCGTCCAGTCGCTCCACGCTTCCCCCCGCGCCGAGGGTGTGCCGGGTTCCCGCGACCGTGCCAGCCTCCCACGCGGCCTCTTCCTTCACGCCCAACACCCGGTTCTCGTTGCGCAGGGAGAAGATGCCGCCGAGTCCCCAGTCGTTCAGGACGTCGTAGGCGTAGGGCGTGAAGTTCGAGGTGACGCCGGGCAGTCGCGTGGTCGTCCACGTCAGTCCGCCGGTCTCGTAGGCGTTGTGCATGTGAAAGTTCCCCACGTACGCCGGGTCATCCACCATCTCGGGGGTGAGGAGGATGCCCAGCAGGTCGTCCGTGGCGAGCGCGAGCCCGCGCACGCGGTCGTGCGGCGAGACCGAAGCGTCCACGGAGCCGCCGAGGTCCCAGAACCGCGGGAAAGCCGTGAAAGTCCCGCGGAAGAGCGGCCCGAGGAGGAGGTCGAAGTAGCTTCGCCGCCCTCCGATGGTCCAGGACGCGTCGCCGAACCCGATCGGGCCCTCGACGAGCCCCTCGGACGTCACGATGTTCACGTCCGCCGATCCGTGGATGCGGTCCTTCGCTCCGGGCCGCGTGGTCGCGTCCAGGACCGCGCCGTCCGTGTTGCCCCACCGGGCGTCGAACCCGGCGGCGTAGAGGTCCACCCGCTGGAGGAGTTCGGAGTTGACGGTGGACATGAAGCCGCCGAAGTGGAACGGCACGGGCCACGGAATCCGGTCCAGGAGGTAGAGGTTGTCCCGCGGGCCTCCGCCGCGGACGGCGATCTGGCCGGAGAAATCGCTGACCACGGCCACGCCGGGCAGGTTCTGGACGGCCCGGAGGGCGTCCCCGGCGGTTCCGGGCGTGTTCCTGATCTCTTCCCGCGTCACCGCGGACTGGCTCGGCTGGGCGGCCTCGCGGCGGCCGTGGACCACGATCTCGTCCGCCCGGACCTCGACGCGCACGAGAAGGACGTCGAGCGTGAAGGGCGTTTCCGCGCGAACGAGGACGCCCCGGATCGCGGACTCGAATCCGGGGAACACGACGGAAAGCGTCCCCGGCCCGTCGGGACCCTCGAGCGTGAACCGCCCGTCGGCGTCGGTCTCCGCGAAGGCCGTCGATCCGGCGAGCCGCGCGACGGCGCCCGCCACCGGATCCGGCGTCCCTTTCTCGTGCACCGTGCCCCGGATCACCCCCGCCGTCGCGGGGCCCGTGAGGAGGATCAGGCAGGCGGCGCCGAGCGTCAGGACTGTGCGCGTCACTCGAGGAACCATTCAGGCATTCTACAGGCCATTGCAGTAAGTGAAATCCATCCGCTGCCTGCAGAGGCCGTTGCGAGGAGTTGCGACGTCTGGAGCAACTCCAGGCGCTCGTCTGCGAGCGCCCGGGTTCAGCAACCGCCTCTACGCTCCGGCTCCCCGGGCCACGGTTCCCCCGTTGGATCGGTAGAATCTAGGGATCGTGAACGCCGGCGCGGTCCTTCTGGGGATCTGGAACCTCCTCCTCCTCCGGATCTGGCTGGGGGCCTATCGTCCCGGGCTCGCCGGGATCAGGGAGACGACCGCGCGCGCGTGGCGGGACGGGGAGTTCTCGGCCGGCCTCCTGGCGCGCAACTGGGCCGGGTTCGCGGCGGCGGGCGTCCTGCTGGCCGGGATCCTGGGCGTGGCCGCGGCGGCGGGGGCGCGGCTCCGGGGCTGGCTCGGGGGCAGGTCGGCCGGCGGCGGGGCCAGGGCCTCCGGCCGAATCGTCGCGGTCGTGCTCGGGCTCGGAGTCATCGGGAGCGCCGTCCTCGGGCTCGGGATGGCGGGCCTGCTCTTTGCGCCGCCGTGGTGGGCTTCGTGCTTGATCCTCCTGCCGGTCGGATTGCGCTGGCTCCGTCGCGTGCGGTTGCGGATGGGGACGACGCGGGCGGGGGGGCCTCCGGCCGAAGGACCTCCGGTCGAATGGCCGCCGGTCTCGGCGCCGACACTCGTCCTCCTCGCAGCGGCCGTGTTGCTCGCGTGCGGGGCGGTCCTGTCGGTGGAGACCGGGTGGGACGCGCTCATGTATCATTTACGAATCCCGTCGTTCTGGGGCTACCATCACCGGATCTACCACGTGTGGCACTCGTATTACGGCGGATACCCGTCCCAGGTCGAGACGCTCTACGCGCTCGGTCAGCTTGTCGCGGGCGACGCTCTCGCGCGGATGCTCAACGCGGCCTTCGGCGTCATCGTGTGCTGTGCGGCGGCGGCGTTCGCGCGCGAGCTCCCCGGCGGACCTACGGGTGGACCCGGGGGCGGCGCGCGGCTGTCGCCGCTCCTGGTCGCGTGTTGTCCGGTCTTCCTCGCGCTCCTGCCGCGCGCGTACGCGGACCTCGGGCTCGCGGCCTTCGGGTCGCTGGCCCTGCTGGAGTGGGTGCGCGGCCTGCGGACGGGGTCGCGGCCCGCCTTCTTGAGCGCGGCGGTGCTGGCCGGGTTCGCGATGGGGACCAAGTACGCGGGCGTCCTCCTGGTTCCGGCGATGCTGGCTGCCGGGCTTCCGGGGCGGGGGGCGCGGTGGGTGGCGCTCGTGGCTCCGGCGGCGGCCCTTCCGGTCCTGCCGTGGCTGGCCAAGAATTGGGTCTTCCTCGGCAACCCGGTCTTCCCGTTCCTGGGCTCCGTCTTCGGGGCCTCCTCGCCCGTGCCCGCGGACGTCATCCCGTGGTTCGACCGCCCCGAGCCCCTCGCCTGGTTCTTTCGGAACCTGCCCGCCCGCGCGACCGCGCTCCTGCTCGAGCCCGGGCACCTGGAGAGCCCGGTCGCGCCCGTCTTCGCGGGATTGCTCCCGCTCGTGTGCCTGCGCGAGCCGGATCCCGGCCGGCGGCGCGCTCGCCGCGCGGTCCTCGCTTTCGTCGGGGGCTGGGCAATCCTCGTGCCCGAGGCGCGGTTCGTCCTGCCCGCCCTGCCCGGACTCGCCGCGCTCATCGCCGTCCGCCTTGAGGCGGCGGCCGCGTGGACGGCCTCCCGGCGCGCCGGGCTCCGGCTCCTGGTCGAGGCGTCGGTCCTGGCGGGCGCGGCGTGGGGGTTCCAGATCGCGGCGACGACGACGGAGCCGTTCGGGATGCTGCTGGGCCGCCGGTCGGCGCTCGGCCTCCTCGCCGCGGGCCTTCCGCCCGCCCCCTACCGCGCGTATGCCGCGGAGGCCGTCAACGCGGTCGTCCCGCGGGACGACCGGGTACTCGTCGTGTCGCATTTCTCGACCTACTACATCGACCGCGAGTGCCTGGGCGACTTCCACACCGGCCGGACGAAGCTCGCGGCCATCCTGGCCGAAGGCCGGACGGCGCCGGGCATCGCCCGGCGCCTGCGCCAGCTCGGGGTGCGCTGGCTGCTCTTCACCGGGCCCGGCGTCATGACGTTCGCGAAGGTTCCCGGGGCGTGGGACGTTCCCGAGGGCGCGTGGGACGGGTTCGCGCGGGTCATGCGGGAGCGCTCCCAGGCCGTGTGGCAGACCGACTGGTTCGCGCTGTTCCGGCTTGGGGCGGCCCGCGCGCCGCGGCCCCTGCCCGCCCTGCCCGCGTACGAGACCCTCGCTTTCGCCGAGGCCGACCGGATGATGGCGGAAGGCGATCCCGCCGGCGCGCTCGCGCGGTACGGCTCGCCGCCGCCCCTGCTCGCGGACGTCGGCTCGACGTTCATGCGCCGGGCGGTCGCGTGCATGGCGCTGGGGAGGTGGGCGGCGGCGGACGCGGCCCTGCGCCGGGCCCGCGCGCTCGGCGTGGACACGCCGGGCCTGCACCTCGCGCTCGCGCAGGAGTCACTTCAGCAGGGAAGGGCCGCCGATGCGCTGCCCGAGGCCGAGGCCGCCCGGCGGCTGGATCCGCTTTCGCCCACGGTGGCCATGGGGGTGGTGCCGGTCCTGACCGTCCTGGGCCGCCCGGAGGACGCCGTCCGGGCGGCGGAGGAGGCCCGGCGGCTCAGGCCCGAGGGACGCGCCCTGCGCGCGATCGCGGACGGGATCAGGGGAACGACGGTCGGTCCCGGGACTTCCCCCGCGGGCGCGGATAGCGGACAATAGCCGGAGGGTGGAACCCGTTCGGACGAACGGGGGTTTCACCCGTATGGACCTCCCCGGGCGAGATGGGATGGTCCCCAAGGAGGTGCGCATGCCAAACAGGGAAGCGGAAGGTCACCACTGCGGTTGCGGGTGTGGCTGTGGCCACGGCGGGTTCTGGAAGGGTCTCGTGGTCGGCATCTTGCTGGCGGCGGCGATCCGAATTCTGGTCGGCGGGGGCATGGGCTGCGGTATGAAGGGCCCGTGTCCGATGATGAAGGGCCAGCCCCCGATGATGGAGAAGTCGAAGTAACGTAACCGCGGTTTTCAGGCGACGAGAGGCGGGCCGCCCCCGGCCCGCCTCTATCCGTTAATTAATGGCGACCCGGAAGCAGCCGCAACCGGTGGTCCCCACCCCGACGATGCCGACGGTCCAGCGGAGCCACCGGGTCCCGGCCACGGGGTTCGCCGTCGTGAACGACGCGGGAAGGGGCATCGTCGGGGTGGTCAGCGTCGAGTACGCCACGGCGGGCACGATCCCGTCCGTGTTCCCGCAGCTTAAGCCCGTGGACGCGCCCTCGGGCACGAACGTGGTTCCCACCGGCACCGCGTCCGTGACCACGAACGTGAACGCCGACGCCGAGGAGTAGTTGCTCCAGCAAACCTTGAACTGGACCGTGTCCCCCGAGGCCATGACCGAGATCCGCGGCTGCTTCTCGAATTTCACGTCCACGCCGACCACGGCGATGGACGCGAGCCCCGTGATGGACCCGTCCGTCGTGTCCGAGGCCACGATATTGGCCATCCCGATCTTGGTGAGGGTGACGTTCAGGAAGATGTGGATGCCGTCGTCGTAGGGCGCTGATCCGCAGTTGCCGTTGCTGGACCACGTGTAGTTGTACGCGTCCATGCCGCTCCCCGCCATGATCGCCTTCGGGTCCGTGGAGGTCCAGCTCGTGGTTCCGCAGTAGTTCGTCACCACCCCGCCCAGCTCGCTTCGGACGATTATCGTGATCCAGAAGTTCTGGCCCGAGAAGACGACGGAAGGCGCGATGATGTCGTAGAACTTGCCCGTGGCGAGGAAGGGGGCCGTGAACCCCTTCTCCGTGACCTTGGCCATCTGGTACAGGGCGATCGCCGCCGAGCCGGCCGTGAGCACGTTGAACCGCATGACGCGCTTCCCGTCCCGGAGCAGGTCCGTGATCTTCATGAACGCTATGCACTGGTCGGTCCCGTTGGTCGTGTAGCTCGCCGAGTAGCCGTCCCCCGATACCGCGCCCATCTTCACCCCCGTTTCCGGGGTGAACATCTGGACCACGAGCGTCATCGGGTCCGTCACGCTCTTCGTGCTGCCGCTGCCCGAGCTGATGTGGTACCAGAACTCGCTGCCGGCGGGAACCCCGGCGGCCGAGTGGAAGACCGCGCCGCCGCTCCACCACGACCACATGTTGGTCCCGTGCAGGACCTGGATCGGGCCGCCCGAGGTGACCTTGACCTTGAACAGGTTCGACCCGCCGCGGTTGAACGGCGCCCCGCCGTAGATCATGGGGGTCTGTGCCCCGGCCACGAGCCCCCCGATCACGGTGTCCGTGTTCTTGAGCTCCCAGGTCCCATCGGTGCTCCGCAGGAGCGGCGGGATCCACGGGTTGCCCCCGAACGTGTTCAGCGGGGTGTAGATCCATATCTGGTACGTGGCCGGGTTGTTCATGGCCCCCACGCACACCGTGCCCCGGTTGCTCACGCATCCGCCGGGGTCCGCGATGCCGTAGAAGGTGCCGGACCCGACGACGTACCCGGTCTCGGCCATGACGGCGAAGGCGCCGTGGTTGTCCGACCCCTGGCAGCAGCAACAGGTGCCCCCGTGCACCGTATTGAGCGCGCTCTCGCCCACGTGGACGGCGATCTGGGTGTCGGACGATATCACCCGGAAGGGCGCGAAGTCGTTGACCGTCCCCAGCCGGGTGGACGCACTCTCGATGCCGAGTTCGTGCGTGCCGTCGTACTCCCAGTCCAGGGTGCCGTAGTTGTACTTGAACACGTGGACCGTCGTGGGCGAGGTCTGGCTCAGGTTGATGTAGACCTGGTTCGCGTAGTCCGGCATGTTCGTGTGCCAGGTGTACAGCGTGTACCCGGCGAACGTGAGCGTGGAGGCCGGGGCGTATGTGGTCCGGTCCTGGTTGCAGTTGTTCATCCGCGTGAGCATCTGCCAGAGGAGCGGCGAGTTCGAAGTCACCTTGAAGATGAAGCTGAACGGCCACCCCGGGCAGAGCTCGATCCAGGTGGTCGGATCGTAGTAGGCGGGGATGCGCTCGGCCTTGCACCCCGCCATCCCGCCTCCCGGGATGGCGCCGCTGCCGAGCAGGCACGACGCGTTGCCCGGGAACCCGCCCACGCAGTCCCCGATCCAGCACCCGATCGAGTCGGAGACGCCCCCGAGGGTCGCGAACCCGGCGCCCTGGTACTGGATCGCGCGCACCTCGAACTGGGCCTTCTTGTTGAGCGGGAAGAACGTGAGCATGTATCCGGGGCAGGCGTTCTTGTCGTTGTCGGAGCCGGCCATCCCCACGTAGCTCACGTACATGGTGGCAAGCTTGATCGTCGCCAGGTGCGTGAAGTTGCGCGTCGGCCCCGTGTCGCCGGTCCCCTCCACGACCCCGGTACGTCCCCGGCCCTTGATGCTCGCCCGGTTGATCGCCGTCTCCCCGGCGGCCACCGACGGCCGGACCTTGGCTTTCCACCGCACCGTCAGCGTGTACCCCGGCGGCATGTCCAGGTTCCAGGTCAGGATCGTGTTCTTGGCCCCCGTCACGACCCTGCCCGGGTCGGCCGACGCGCACCCCGTGGGCGTCATCGTCCAGCCGACGCACGGATCCTCGAACCCGCAGTCGAAGTCCCACGGGTCGAGCTGGGCCGGCACCGTGTCCCAGACGACGACGTCCCACCACGTCTTCTTCGACGCCAGGTTCTTCATGAAGATCGAGTAGATCATCTCGTCCGGCGGCTGGCCCATGGATTGCGTGTAGAGCAGGTCGTTGTCCCCGACCTTCCAGAACAGGAACCGGCGCACCACCGTGATCGCCGCGCCCGTGACGACGGCCTTCTGGACGCAGTCGCTGTCGAAGCTCACGTGCGCGCGGTTGGTGAGCTTGTATCCCTCGGGCGCTCCCACGTCACCGGAGCCCGGCTCGAAGCTTTCGCCGTTGCCCCAGTCCACGCTCGCCTGGAACGTGATCTGCCCGGTCGGTCCGCCGGCGGTCGGGATCGGGCCCGGGAAGCTCCATCGCAATCGCAACGGCGGTCCCGGGTCGGGGTCCCATCCCGGATCGGCGGGGGGGATGGCACTGCCGTTCATGTAGTGCATGTACGGCGGCAGGCTGTCCGTGACCGTGAGGCTGTTCAGGACCGTTCCCGTCCTCCCGTACGTGATCGTGTACGAGATCGTGTCGCCCGGGGAGGTGGCGTCGGGTCCGTCCTTGAACGCCCACACGATCGTGTCCTCGTCCGCGCCGCGGTTGACGTCGTTCTCGTACCATGGCACACAGCAGTACGGGCCGGGGGCCCAGGCCGGCACGTAGTCCCAGACGCTTCCCGGATACGACGTGGACCCGGTCTCGTTGCTCGGGAACCCGAGGTTGACCGTCCTGCCCACCACCGGGCAGGGCGCTATGTCGGCGTAGACGAATATGTACGAGAACTGCCCGCAATCGGGGTTGTAGTTGCACAGGTCGGTGGTGTAGGAGATGTCCTGAGCCGTCGGGCCCACCCAGGTCCAGGCGGGGTAGGCGCCCGAGTCCTCCTGGTAGACGCCGGCATAGGTCATCTGCAGGTAGCCGGTGTTGGCCTTCCCGGCGCCGTCCATCAGTATGAAGTAGACGTTGCTGATGTCGCTTCCCGGGAGCGCGGTCCCGTAGTTGACGACCGTGACGCTGCCCAGGAAGTCGTTTTCGCCGATGGTCGGGAAGCTCTGCTGAAGGATGTAGCCGCCTTCATAGACCTTGACCCAGTTCGGGAAGACGTACTTGGACGGCGCGTCGCCGTTGTAGTAGATCTCCATGACGCACGCGCCGGCCCGAATCAGGGAAGGCGCCAGGACGGCAAGCGCCACGGCGACGGCGAGGAACCTTCCTCTCCGCCTAGTCTTCATCCCGCCCGCTCTTGGTCCATGAAACGCGAATCGTCAAGCTCTGTCCCCCTGCGCCCCCCCCGCAAGGCTAGTTTAGGCGTACGGCGGGGGTAATGGCAATCCGTCCGCGGTCGTCCCGCCGCGAGTTCGGCCGGCGCCGATTCTGCTGGCCCGCGCGTCCTTTCCGGGGTATCATCGGGGCGGACTTGGGGATCGGGGAGGTGGCCATGGACGGACGGATCGGGATCGGCGTGATCGGGGTGGGGGTCTTCGGGTCGGAGCATGCCCGGGTGTGGTCCGAGCTCGAGGGCGCGCGGCTCGCCGGAGTGGCGGATGCCAATCCGGCGCGGGCCGAGGACATGGCCGCCAGGTGCCGGTGCCGGGCCTTCCGGGACGTCCGGGAGCTGGTTTCCTCCGGCGACATCCGGGCCGTGTCCGTGTGCACCCCCGACGACGCGCACGTGGCGCCGGTCGTCGCCGCCCTCGAGGCCGGCAAGCACGTCCTCGTCGAGAAGCCCTTCGCCACGACGGTCGGGGACTGCGACACCATGACCGGGGCCGCCGCGCGCGCGCACCGGATCCTAACGGTGGGCCACATCCTCCGGTTCGACCCCCGGTACGCGGTGGCCCGCGCCGCGGTGGCCAAGGGTGACCTCGGCGAGATCGTCCACATGCGGGCCATGCGCCAGAACAACGTCGCGTCGGCGGACCGGATGAAGGCGCGCTCGACGATCATGTTCTTTCTCGGCATCCACGACCTCGACTTCCTGAACTGGTGCGCGGGCGCGCGGCTCGAGCGCGCGTACGCGGAGTCCGCCCGGCGGGTCCTCGGGGACGCCGACGACGCCTTCGTCTCGACCCTGCGCTACGCGAACGGCGTTGTCGCCTCGCTCGAGGCGTCGTGGGTGCTTCCCCGGAACTACGGGACGCTCGAGGCCGGGGCCGAGGTCGTGTGCGCGAAGGGGGCCGTGCTCGTGGACGGCGGGTTCAACGACGTCCGGCTCGCGACTTCGGGTCCCGTGAGCCACCTCGACCACGTGTACGGCCCCGAGATCGCGGGGGCCAGCCGCGGCGCCCTGCGCTCCCAGCTCGAGCACTTCCTCGCCTCCGTGCGGAGCGGCAGCGCGCCCCTCGTCACGCTGGCCGAGGCCCGGCACGCGGTCGAGGGCATCTGCGCCCTGACGGAGTCGCTCCGGACCGGCGCCCCGGTCCTGCTGGGGGCCTGAAGGGCTCCAGACCGGCCCATCGCGGCGTTCCGTCCTGATAAGATGCGGGTCATGCCGCCGTTCCGGGACGGTCCCGCCTCCCCGCTCTTCCGGCCCCTCGCGTTCGCCGGCCCGGCGAATCCGGCGCGCCTGCCCCCAGGCCTCGTTTCGAAGGAGATGGCTGAGGCGGCCGGGAAGGCTCCCGCCAGCTCGTGCGTCTTCCACGGCATCCCATTCCGGGTGCGGCGTGCGGTTGTCGTGGCCGGGTCCCCGGTCATCCTCCGGTTCGCCCCCGTGCGCGCTCCGTGGCTCGTCTTCCTCCACACCTCGGACACACGGCCGCCCGACCGGGACGCCTCTGGGTTCATTCGGGCGTCCACGGGCTGGGGGCGTCTCGGCGAGCACGCCGCGGATTACGTCGTGCTCCGCGCCGACGGAAGCGAGGAGACGCTCCCGATCCGGCGGCGCCGCGAGGTCGGGGCGTTCCGGCACCCGTGGGGGGAGCAGTGCTTCGACGCGGTTCCGGCGGCCAAGCCCCACCCGGTCGCGCCGAACCACGAGCAGGCGGGCGGCGGGTGGGGCTGGACCCAGACGCGCGTCTCGACCAACGAATCGTGGGAGTTCGGGACCTATCTCTGGGCGTGGAGGAACCCGAGGCCCCGCGTCCCCGTGACCGGACTCCGGGTCGTCCCCGTCGCGGGGGCCCTCGTTCTTTACGGAATCTCGGCGGGCCGCGTCCGGTCGAACCCCCTGCGCTGGGAGCGGCGGCGCAAGATGACATGGAAGATGCCGCGGGGGGAGAAGTTCGACCCCGAGATCGGGTGGCCGGGCCTGCTCAAGGGGATTCAGGTTGACCTGGGGACCGTGATCCGCGCCGAGCCGCGCCGGCTCTACCCGCGCGGGAGCTGGGAGCGCAGTCTCCACCGGTCGGCGGCGCCCGAGTCGGACCGCGAGGTCCTGGTCGAGTTCGCCGCGCATCCGGAGGCCCGGTTCCATTTCGCGACCGGCCGGACCCTACCCGTCACCCCGGGCCGCGCGACGGATATCGCCGTCGTCCCGCCGGCCCGCCAGCGGGTCGAGCTCCGGGTCATGGACCGCGCCTCCGGCCGTCCCATCGCGGTCAAGCTCCACGTCCACGGTGCCGCCGGCGAGTACCTGGCGCCCCTGGACCGGCACCGGATCCCGAATCCGGCCTGGTACGAGGACTACTCGACGGACGTGATCCACGACTGGGGCCTGCCGGGTACGTATATGCCGGGCGAAACGGCGCTGGACCTGCCTTGCGGCGAGGTCTTCATCGAGGTGAGCCGCGGGTTCGAGATCCGGCCCCGGCGGGTCCGGGTCCGCGTCGGACCGGGCACCCGCCGGATCACGATCCCGCTCGACAAGGTCCTGCGCTGGCGCGAGCGGGGCTGGGTCACGGCCGACACCCACGTACATTTCCTCTCGCCCGTGACCGGGATCCTCGAGGCGGCGGGGGAGGGGCTCAATATCATCAATCTTCTTGCCAGCCAGTGGGGCGAGCTGATGACGAACGCCGGGGACTTCGACGGGAAGACGACCTGGGGGGCGAAGGGCGCCGGGGGCGACGGCGAGCACCTGGTCCGGGTCGGGACCGAGAACCGCCAGCACGTGCTCGGCCACATCTCGCTCCTCGGCTACCGGGGGCGGATCATCGCCCCGATGACGACGGGCGGCCCGGACGAGTCCGCGTTGGGCGACCCCGTCGGGGCCCTGCTCTCGGAGTGGGCGGCGCAGTGCCGCAAGCAGGGCGGGCTCGTCGTGCTCCCGCACTTCCCCAACCCGCGCGCCGAGCACGCGGCCGCGATCGTGCTCGGGCGCGTGGACGGCGTCGAGATGACGAGCTGGCAGAACCTGTGGGGCGGAATCGACCCGTACTCGCTCTCGGACTGGTATAGGTATCTCAACTGCGGCCACCTCGTGGCGGCAGTGGGGGGCACCGACAAGATGGCGGCGGGGACGGCCGCCGGGACCGTGCGCACCTACGCCCGCCTCCGGCGGGGGGAGGAGTTCACCTACGAGGGCTGGGTCCGGGCGGTACGCCGGGCCGAGACCTTCGTGACCTACGGTCCCCTGATCGACTTCGGGGTGGACGGCCGGCCGGCGGGCTCACGGTTCCGGCTGAACCGGTCCGGGGGCACGCTGGACGTCGAGTGGCGCGTTGCCTCGGTCATGACCCCGATGACGAGGGTCGAGCTCGTCGTCAACGGCGAGATCCGCGAGAGCGTGGCCGTGGACCCCGGACGGGGCGAGGGCTCGTTCCGCGTTCGCGCCGACCGGTCGTCCTGGGTGGCCCTCCTCGTGCGGGGGAAGTACGGCGACAAGCCCGAGATCGTGGCCGCCCACACGAGCCCGGTCATGGCCGAGGTGGGAGGGACTCCGTTCCTCGCGGCCGCCGACGCCGAGACGATCCTGGCCCAGATCGAGGGGGCGCTGGCCTTCGTCGACACCATCGGTACCCGGGCGGAGACGAGGGAATACCGGCGCATGCGCCGCCTCCTGGTTTCCGCCCACCGCTCCCTCCACAACCGCCTCCACGCCCGCGGCATCTTTCATGGTGGGGTCAGGTCTTGACAATTGACATCTGAATGTCAATTGTCAAGACCTGACCCCATCTTCGGGACGGCCGCGGCAGAGATCACGCCGCCCGAGAACGTGCCGCTGTCGGGATTCGAGTCGCGGAAGACGGGATCCCGGGGCGTCCACGACCCGCTCTTCGCCCGGGCGGTAGTCCTCGACGACGGGACGACGCGGTTGGGCTGGCTCATGGTCGATCTCGTCGGAATCCCGGCCGCGACCACGGCCGCGGTCCGGGCCAAGGCTTCGGCGCTGACCGGCGTCCCCGTGGACCGGATCATGGTCTCGTGCACGCACACGCACGGCGGTCCCGCGCTCCAGCCCTTTCCCGGGATCGACGCGGACCACGCCGGTCATCAGGGGTGGCTCGACCACCTGCCGGGAACGCTCGGCGGAGTCCTGGGCGAGGCGGCGGGGAAGCTGGAGCCAGTCGAGGTCCTGGTTGGCGCTTCCGAGTGCACGGATGTCCAGCACAACCGGCGGTTCCACATGAAAGATGGTTCCGTGAAGATGGTCTGGGACAACCCCGATCCGGCCGAGGTCGTGCGGCTCGGTCCCATCGATCCCGCGGTGCAGGTGCTCGCGTTCAAGAGCGGGGACCGGATCCGCGGCATAATCGCCCAGTTCGCGTGCCACGCCACCGCCGTGACCGGGGACAACTTCATGATCACGGCGGACTGGCCCGGCGTCGTCTGCCGCGAGCTTCGTTCGGAGCCGGGCGCCGGGGAGTTGTGGGTCGCCGCGGCCCAGGGCTGTTGCGGGGACATCACCCCGAGCCCGCCCCGGGGGACCTTCGAGGTCTGCGAGGCCAAGGGGCGCGTGATTGCGGCGGCCGTCCGGCGCGCGATCGACGCCGCGAACCCGGTCTCGGGCGAGACGCTGGCTGCGGCCACGATTCGCGTCCGGCTCCCGAGGAAGAACGCAGGGCTCGACTCCACGCCCACGGGGGAGTTCTACGACGCCGAGGTGCAAGCGTTCCGGATCGGCGACGTTGCGGTCGTGGGGCTTCCGGGCGAGTGTTTCGTCGGGATCGGGCTCGCGATCAAGGCCGCGTCGCCGTTCCGCACCACGTTTGTCGGGAGCTACACCAATGACTACGACGACGACGAGCTCGGGTACATTCCGACCGCCACCGAATACGAGGGAGGCTACGAGGTTACGGCTTCCCGGGTCGCCCCGGGAGCGGACGCGATCCTGGGCTCGGCCGCCCGGGAAGCCCTCGCGAAGCTCGCGTAGAGCGCCGTGGACTTCACTTTCTGGCAATACGCGGCCATCTGCGCCCTCGTCGCGCTCGCCGGGTTCGTGGACTCGATCGCGGGCGGGGGCGGGCTGATATCGCTTCCCGCCTACTTCGCCATCGGCCTGCCGCCGCACGCGGCGCTGGCGACGAACAAGTTCTCGAGCGTGTGCGGGACCTTTACCTCGGTCATAAGGTACTGGCGAGCGGGCGCGGTCCGGGTCCGGGTCGGGCTTTTCGCCGCGGGAGGCGCTCTGGCGGGGTCGGCCGCCGGGGCCAAGCTAGCGCTCCTGGTGTCCGCGGGAGCGATCAACACCTTCATGCTCGTCCTGGTCCCGGCGGTGCTGGTCTTCTTCCTCGCCAAGGACAGGATACCGATGGGAGCCGTCGAATCGCGCCGGGCGGTGAGCGACTCGGGGATGTGTGCGGCCTCCCTGTGCATCGGCGCCGTAATCGGGGCCTACGACGGGTTTTTCGGGCCCGGCACGGGCACATTCCTCGCGATCGCGTTCTCGGCCTTCCTCGGGTTCGACCTGCTCACGGCCTCGGCCAACGCCCGGCTCGCGAACCTGGCGAGCAACATGGGGGCGGTCGTGGTTTTCCTCGCCGGTGGCCGGGTCCTGTTCCCGCTCGCGCTCTACGCCGCGGGGGCGGGAGTCGCCGGGAATCTCCTGGGGTCGTTCCTAGCGGTAAAGAAGGGGGAACGGATCATCCGTCCGCTCATGGTCGTCGTCCTGATCATGCTTCTGGCCGAGGTCCTCCGCCGCCGCTGGGGGTAGGAAATCAGGGGGAGAGCGTAGGCGAGATCCGAGCTGGTCCGGTCGATGAGTGCATTGCGGGACGGATCATGCAGGTTGAACCGCGCGCGATCCCGTCTCAGCCGTGCTGGACGAACGGGTTGATGACCTTGAGGCCCGGGATCCCCGTGAAGTCGCGGACGTTCGCGGTGAGGAGCGTCCGGACTCCGTTGTCGAGGAGGGTCATCGCATAGAGGGCGTCAAACACGCGGGGCCCGCGAAGCCCGCGCACCGCGCACGACGCGAGGCACCGGGCGAGCGTGCCGCGCTTCGGGTGAACGCGCCCGATCCTGCGCGACTTCGCGAGACGGCCCGCGCGGGCGGCCCCTTCCTCGGGAGAGAGGGGATTCGGGCCGTGCCTCGGGCTGGTGATGACCGAGAAGTACTCCGCCAGGATCTGCGGGCTCACGCAGAGACGCCGCCGGCCGAGCAGGCCTTCCTCAAGGATGTGCCGGGCGACGGAGTGGAACGGGCTGGTGGGATCATCGGCATAGACGAGAATGTTCGTGTCGAGGGCGACGACCTCAGCGATCGCCATAGATCGCGGTGCGAGACAGGGTGCCCTTGATCCGCAGGGGCTTCGTGCCGATCGGGCCGAGGACGGACTTCATCCGGTTGCGCCACGGCTTGTGCTTCCTGATGAGCTCGCGCATCCGTTCCCGGTGCAGCACGTAGCGGTCGAGGGACCGGACGCTGATCCGTCCCCCCTTCCCGCGCACGAGTGCGGCGCGGTGCTCGTCGTTCAGTTTCCTCACGACCGCCCGGCTCACGCGGTCGGGAAGGGCTTTCAAGCTGGTCACGGTGGCCACCTCCATCTTGTCAGTGTGACTGTAAAGTAGCACGTTACGACTTATCAGTCAACGAACGCGGGATCCGCCGGGGAATCCATGACCGTCGTGGCGTCCATGTCGAACGCCTGGAATCATCTCCTACGGGTCAGTCGAGCAGCGGAAGGGCGTAGGCGAGGTCCGAGCGGGTCTGGTCGATGAGGTCCTGCCCCGAGAGGTCCCTGAAGCTGTAGTCGCCCCGGTACTCGGAGTGGAACGAGACCGGTCCCGTGAACGGAATCTTCTTCAACAGGGCGATGAACACGGGCACGTCCGCGAGCCCGTCCGCGAGCGGAACGACCTTCCAGCGCCATGGCCGCTCACCCGGTTTGGGGTTCTGCCGGCGCTCCCAGACCATGCTCTTGAGCGCCACCATGACGATCCGGTCCCAGGCGAAGTCGAGGTCCATCCGCCAGCCCACGTTGGCGCCCTCGAGGGTGTTGTGGCCGATGTCGTAGAAGACGCCGAGCGCCTTGGGGTTGCGGTCATCGATCAGCCTCATTATGTAATTCGTGTTCAGCCCCATGTAGTCTCCCGAATGGGTGTGGATGCCCGCCGTCACGCCGTTCGCGAGCAGGACCGGCTCCAGCCCGGCAAGGTCCGAGCGCACGGTCTTCTCCTGTTCCCGGTAGTGCCCCCACCCCTTGTAGTTCCAGTACCCGAGCTTGATGAACTTGACGCCCAAGCGGCCCGCGGCCTCGATGACCGCCTTCGCGTGCGGGCACTTTGTGCCGGTGATCGAGGTCGTGAGCATCGTGATCCCGACACCGTGCCGGCCGAGGACATCCTTGAACCGGGGAAGATCCGCGGCGACCTTTGCGGGCTCGACGTGCCCCTCTTCGCGGACGGTGAGGTCCACGCCGGGGACCTTGAGCCCGGCCAGCATCCCGCCCAGTTTGCCGGCGTCGAGGTCCTGGAAGTTCTTGGAGAAGACGCACACCTGCATGAGCGCGATACCTACTGGGCCTTCGCGATCTTGAGCACCTTGCAGAAGAACTCGATGGCGTTGCGGACCTCGCGGTCCCAGTACTCCCACGCGTGGGCGCCCGGCGGCTCGGAATACTCGTGCGGTATCCTCAGCTTCGTCAGGTGCCGGTGCAGGTTGCGGTTGTCCTGGAGGAGGAAGTCCTTCTTCCCGCAGTCGATCCGCAGGGCGGGGAGCGAGCGGCGGGGGCACCGCCTGGCCAGCGCGAAGACGTCGTCGGGCCCGCCCCGGGGCTTCCTCCCCAGCACCGGGATCCACTCCTTGTGCCAGTCGTTCGTGGGGTCGAGGGTGTGCGAGGCCCAGCCCGGCGCCCCCGAGTGGCTCGCGGCCGCGCAGAACATGTCCGGATGCTTGAGCGCGAACTTGAGCGCCCCGTATCCGCCCATCGAGAGTCCGCAGACCACGCGTCCCTCGCGCTTCGGGATCGTGCGCATCGTCGCGTCCACCCACCCGACGAGATCCCGCACGATCGCGGTCTCGTGCATGCAGTGGGGCTGGGCGACGGCGTCGGTGTAGAACCCGCGTCCGCCGTCCGGCATCACGACGATGAGCGGGAGCCCCTCGACGTACCGCTCGAGGCTCGTCCGCCGCACCCACGCCGTGTGGTCGTCCGAGAGCCCGTGCAGGAGGTACATGACCGGGAACGGCCCGGGAAGGCGCTCGGGGTAGATGACCGTCGCCGCGGTCATCTTCTGGAGCGAGTTCGCCTGGGTGAAGTGGATCTCGCTTACGGCCATGGTTCAACTAGGGTACCACGGGGCGTTCAGGGGATCACTGTTACTACGGGATTATGGGATTGAACGTCATGATGTCGTTCCAGCGGTATTTCTCGGCGGTCGAGAGGGTGCAATCCCTCGCGGGCTTGTCGTAATCCTGGACGTTCACCACCGCGAAACACACGAAGGCGTCGGCGAGCCGGACGCGGCCCTCGAAGAACTCGGGCGCGAAGACGACGAGCAGGTCGTAGCCCGCCCTAGTGCGCCACGCCCTGACCCGGACACCGGGGACGTTCGCGACCACGTCGGGTTCCCACTGGCTGAAGAACGGCTGGACGTTGCTCATGTTTCCGGGGCTTATCGCAAGCTGGACCGGCGCGCGGCCGCCGCGCTCCCAGAACGACGCCTCTACGTGGTCGGTCCGGCGCAGGTCATGCTGGGTCGTGTTGGGCCCGAAGTGGGGTTCTGCGGTCATATATAGGGAGGAGGAATCCGTGACCCGATAGAGAAGTACGAGGGAGCCGTCCGCGGAGCCGCCCAGGATGCGGGCGGAGAAGCCGGCGGGACCCCTCCAGTTGACGAAGCCGCGGACGACGGCGGAGCCGGTGGAGAGCGTGGCGATCGAGGGGAGGAGGGTGGGATCGGGCCATCCCGCGGGATCGAACGGCGCGATCTTGCGCAGAAGCCGGAGCTTGTGGCTCGTGGTGGTCTCCCGGGTACCGACGAGGGCGTAATGTCCGTTGAGAAAACCGAACGACCGCGTGACTATCCTGGTCCCGGCCGTCATGTTTCCTCCCGGCTCCGGTGCCCCCACAGCCGCGATCTCCAGGAGGCGCCAACCGGTCTTGTCCTGGGCCCCCGGTCTCATGCTGACGTCGTCGGCGCCTGGCCCGGAACGGACGGGTATCTCCTCGCGGAGGAGCTCGACCATGCGGCCGTCCAGCCATTGCCACAGCGAGAAGACGCGGACGGACTCGCGCACGCTCGTCATCCCCTTGCCGTGGTCCAGGGTCCAGAGCAGGGCCTCCGGCACGTTCCGGCGCAGGGAGAGCGCGGTCGAGTTGGGGCCGGCCGCCGTCTCGCGGCTCCGGACCGCGACAAGGGGGGAGCGCCAACGGACGGAGCCGCGGTGGATCACGGCCAGCCCGAGGTCCGCCGCGCTCCCGTCGCCGGGTTCCTCGATCGTCTGGTACTCGACCACCGTGGACATGACCATACGGCTGATCACGTTGGCCCGGTAGGTCGCGATGACGCCCGCGTACGAGGACGGGGAGATGGCGATCATCCCGGCGGGGATGCTCTGGTTCCGCGCGGCCCGCTCCGTCGCCCGGTCCTCGGGGAAGAGGAGCCGAAGCAGTCCGGCCTCCGCGGCAGGGTCCCGGCGCGCATTCCCCGCCCCGGCGCCCGTCGGCGCGCACGCGCAGACGAGGGCAACGGCCAGCCCTGCGGCCCTCGCGGAGCTTGGCTTCATGGTCCCATGATCGCACATGGGGCCCCGAGGGTTTCGCCTTCTGGTAGCATGATCGGCATGAACGGGGGAGAACCGTGCTCCGCGATGTGATCGAGACCATCACCAGCAACGCTGGCGCGGTCCGCAACCGGGACGTGGTGGCCCTGCTTTCGGCCAAGTCCCGGGAGGACCTCCTCCGGATCGCGGAGGGGCTCGAGTTCTTCCGCAAGCAGTCGGACAACCTCTACCACCGGGTCCGCGCCTGTCTCTTCATCCACGCGCTCTACCGCTACCATCTCATCGACCGGAAGGATGTCACCCGGCCGGGGCTGATCCCTTATGACGCGATCAAGGCCGCGCTGAACCGCGAGTTCGACGAGGCCATCGAGCGCCTGCGGGCGGCGATGATGGCGCAGGGGTGCAACGAGGCGCTCCTGAGCGCGCTATCCGAGGCCTACGATGCGCTCGCGTTCAAGTACCTGCGTGACCAGGTCCGCCAGTCCGTGCGGACAAGCCGGGGCAACGAGTGGATGTTCCAGCCAGCGACAGTGCGCCGGTATCCCCTGCGCGTGCCGGCCGAGTACCTGCGCCGGGACCCCTCTGCCGGGCTCTATCCCGTGGGCTCCGACGTGTCACCCGTGCGCGCCGACCCCAGCCACTCGGGCTGGTCGGACATCTTCTTCCTCGGCATGGACTATCCCGAGGGCGCACGCGTCGTGAACATGTCCGTGGACCTCGCGGTCCGGGGACGGGGGAAACCGGTGCCGCCGTGCGAGTGCCACTGCCGCGTCATCGACGAGCCCGTGATCCGGCTGGTCTCGCTCGACCTCGACTGCGACAAGGACGTCGCCTCGGTCGAGGAGCTGTTCAACTTCGGCAACGATCACCTGAGCCTGCTCAAGGCCGGCGTCATCGCATCCGGCGTGGTTCCGCCCTGCGCCGAGAAGTCCGGCGTGCGGCTGGATGCGGTCCTTCGGGCCCTGCTCGGGCGCCGCGGCGGGTTCGAGCTGGTCACGCGCGTTCGGGACATCCCCAAGGGCTCCCGGCTGGCCGTCTCGACGACCCTGCTCGCCACCATCATCGCGCGGCTGATGCGGTTCAGCGGGCAGATCCGGAGCCAGTCCGGGGGACTGACCGAGGACCAGCGCCGCCAGGTCGCGTCCCGCGCGATCCTGGGCGAGTGGCTCGGGGGCTCCGGCGGCGGCTGGCAGGACTCGGGCGGCATCTGGCCGGGCATCAAGGTGATCGAGGGCGTCGAGGCCGTCCGCGGCGATCCCGAGTTCGGGATCAGCCGGGGCCGCCTCCTGCCCCGGCACACGGTTCTCGCGCGCGAACAGCTCCCGGCCGACATCGAGAAACGGCTCGCGGAGTCGATAGTCATGGTCCACGGCGGGCTCTCGCTCAACGTGGGGCCGATCCTGGAGATGGTGACCACGCGGTACCTCCTCCGGTCGAAAGATGAGTGGGAGGCGCGGCGCGAGGGTTCCCGGCTCTTCGGCCGGATCGTCGAGGCGATCAAGACGGGGTCCATGAAGCGGCTCGGTAGCCTGGTCTCGCGCGACTGGGAGGCGTCGACGAAGATCATCATCCCGTGGGCGTCGAACGCGTTCACTGAGGACCTGATCACGGACGTGAAGGCTCGGATCGGGCGCGACTACCGGGGATTCCTCATGCTGGGCGGGGCGTCGGGGGGCGGGATGGCGTTCCTCGTGGACCCGAAGCGCCGGGAACGGTTCTGCGGCGAGGTGCTCGGGATCATGAAGACCCTTAAGGACCGGTACGAGTCCGCCCTCCCGTTCGCCATGGACCCCGTGGTCTACGACTTCCGGCTCAACTACCACGGCATCCGGGCCGCGTTTGGCCGGGGGCCCGCGGCGTTCATGCCCGAGGGGTACTACCGGCGGCTCCAGGTCCTGCTCGCCGGTGGGCGCGCGGGAGCGGGGAACCGCGCGCGGGCGGCTGAACTCGTGGGTTTCGCGAAGCGCCGGGGCGGCTCCGGGCGCGCCGGGGGAGCCGGGGCGGCGGCGGGGGCGGAGGAATGGCGTGCGCGTCAGGACGCCGAGGCGGAACGGGTGCGGGCGGCCTACGGGTTCGACCGCAAGGCCCACGAACGCAACAAGGCGATGCTCAAGGGCGGGAGGATCGGCGTGGACCGCAACCGGCTCCCCCAGGGTACCGCGATCTCGGACGTCCGGCCCGGCGACTTCGCGGTCGTGTCCAACGACCTCGCCGATCCGGCCGTCGTGCGCTGGCGCCGGACCGGGCAGGAGCTGATCCGCGCCGGCGCGGTGGGCGCCGTCACCTACAGCGGCGGGCTCGGGAGCCGGTGGGCTGGCGGCGCTGCGATCGTGAAGGCGATCAATCCCTTCGTGATGATGAAGGGGCGGCACCGGAGCTTCACCGAGATCCACCTGGCCAAGTCCCAGGACTTCGCCTCCCGGTACCGCCAGCGCATCCAGCACGTCTTCACGACCAGCTATTTGACGCACGACCCGATCGCGCGGGAACTCAAGGAAGCGCGAAACTTCGGTTACGAGGGACGCGTCCACCTTTCGCAGGGCCGGTCGATCTCCCAGCGGGTGTACCCGATGGAGCGTGACCTCAGGTTCCTGTGGGAGGAACTGCTCCAGCAGAAGCTCGACGAGCAGGTCCAGAAGGTCCAGGACGACGTCCGGGAGGCCCTGATCGAGTGGGCGCGGGACCACGGGGAGGGCGAGGACTACGAGGAGAACGTGGCACTCCAGCGGTTCAACCCGCCGGGACACTTCTTCGAGATCCCGAACATGCTCCGCAACGGCACTCTGGGTGCGATGCTCCGGGAGAACCCGGACCTCAGGCACCTGCTGGCGCACAACACGGACACGACCGGCGTCTTCATGAGCCCGATCATGCTGGGGATGCACCACGAGAGCGGG
>Ga0315281_10000443_pt1 | contig 57577 bp, 41 predicted proteins | sample YL17G07_0_MG_FD_204540 | JGI IMG/M metagenome (GOLD analysis project Ga0315281, IMG submission 204540) | Sediment microbial communities from Yellowstone Lake, YNP, Wyoming, USA - YL17G07_0 | ecosystem: Environmental > Aquatic > Freshwater > Lake > Sediment | place: USA: Wyoming | collected...
AAGCCCCGGGCGCCGTGTACGTCGTTTCCGCCGACGGCAAGACTCCGCCGTCGAGAATCCCACTCGAGGCAGGAACGGAAATCCTGGGCGCTTCTGCGGAAGGGGGCGTCTTCCTTCGTCAGGGGAACGCGATCACGCTTCGTGATTTTTCGAGCGCCGACACTCCCGTCGTCTGGAGCGATCATCTTCCGGCGTCGAAGGGGAAGCGCCTCGTTCTCGGCCCGGACGGAATGCATCTGGTTTCGTTCGAATCGGACCGGTTCGAAATCTTTCGCCGCGACGGCGCAACGTGGAAGTCGAACGCGGTCGTTCGTGCGCCGGGAGGTAAGGTGGGATGGGGTCGAAGCGGCATCGATCCGGCCCGCCTCCCGATTCTGGTCACGCGCCGTCGAGTGGTGATTGCGGGAGGCGGCGAGCTCCGGGTCCATCGTCTCGGCGACGGATTGCTCGAGCTGCTCGCGCCCGAACCGGAGCTTCGGATCAATGCTATGGCGATGGACGACGCTCTGGGGTACGTCGCGGTCGGAGGATGGTTCGGAGACATCCATATTTTCGATGTGAAAAAAAACGGTGTTCAATTTCCAATTCCGAGAAAAGGGCAAACCTACAGCCTGGCTTTCATTCCCGGCGAGTCCGTCCTCGCAGCTGGCGGCGACGGCGGTTTCGACCTGATCAAACCGAGCGGTCAGCTCATCGCGCACGAGGGCGCCCCGGGAGAGAACGCCGAAAGAATTCTTTTCGCGTCCGGCCAGGTGGGAGTCTTGAAGCGCGGAAATCACACGCTGGAGCGCTTCACCTATCGATCGCTCCCGGTCGCCTCGTCTCAGGCTGTGACCGGGCAACCGATCTGGGCCGTGGCTGCGGAAGGGAAAGAAATTTTCGCCGGCGGCGGCGGCGCGGACGGAAAACTCTACCGGATCGACGCGGAGCGCGGAAAAATCGAGCCGCATCCCCTTCACGATCAGGGGATCACTTCGCTGGCGATCGAGGGCGGCCGAATGGCTTCGTCTTCCGACGACAAGACGATCGCGGTCTGGAACACGTCGTCGATGCAGGTCGTCTGGCGAAGCCGGGCTCACGAATTCCTGGTCAACCAGCTCGTTCTGGCTGGCGAGCCCCTGGCGCTCTGGTCGAGCTCGTCGGACGGAACCGTCAAGAAATGGCGCTGGCCCGAGCTCGCGGAGCTGGAGTCGATTTCGACGGAGAAGTTGTTAGGCCGGAGGATCTCTCTTCAGGCGCTCTGGGTGGCTGCCGACGAAACCCGGGTCCTGGCCGGAACCTGGCAGTCGAGTCTCGTCGTTTTCGAGAAAAAATCGGGACAGTGGCGCGCCCGAGTGCTGGCGGCCCCGTCCCCCGGAACTTACGGACTGGTCGAAATTCCATCGCTGGCCGCGGTTCTCGTCGTCGGGATCCGGACTCCTTCGACGGTTTCCCTGTTCGATCTCGAATCGGGGAAGCTGACGCCGCTGGAAAGTTTCGGCGTGCCGGTCGGTTCCGGCGTCGCCGTTCCGGGAGAGCCGGTGATCCACGTTCCGGGTTCGGGCGCGGTCCTGACGTACCGTTTCGAGAGGAAGCCCGACCGGTCGATCGCATACTCGGTTCGCGAGAAGTTCAACGGTGCACTCGATAATCTGGCGGCCGGGGCGTGGGACGCCGAGGGGCATCGCCTCGTGGTTGCCGGGGAGCTCGGACGGATTTCTTTCATTCGAGGCGCCGATCTGGAAGGGGCGCCGGCGTTCCTCGGGGTGCTCGAAGGTAAATAGTATTCTACGGGCCGGAGGCTCTTGATGATGGCGCACGCTTCGCTGATCCTTTTCGCGGCTTCCTTGTTTTTGGCGCTTCCGGCCATGGTGCTCGCCCTCGAAGAACCGAAGAGCGCGCCGGCCGCGCCACCCGCGCGACCCGTCGCGCTCGTCATTCACGGCGGGGCGGGGACGCTGTCGCGGGCCGAGATCACTCCGCAGCTGGAGGAGCGAATCCGGGCGGATCTCGCTGCCGCGCTTCGAGACGGATACGCGATCTTGTCGGGAGGGGGAACCGCCCTCGACGCGGTGGAGGCGGCCGTCGTGGTGCTCGAAGATTCGCCGCATTTCAATGCCGGCCGGGGAAGCGTTTTCACCCATGACGAAAGAAACGAGATGGATGCGTCGATCATGGATGGGCGAAACCGGGCGGCGGGCGCGGTGGCCGGGATCACGGTGGTGAAAAACCCGATACGGCTGGCTCGCGCAGTGATGGAGAGCTCGCCCCATGTGTTTCTGATGGGAAAGGGAGCGGAGGCATTTGCCGCTCTGCAGCGGCTGGAGCTGGTCGACCCCGGGTACTTCCGGACGGAGCGGCGCTGGGATGAGCTTCAGGCCGAGCTCGCGAAGGAGCGGGACGCGGACAAAGGGGGGTCTTCCTCGAAAGACTCACTGGGCACCGTCGGGGCCGTCGCGCTCGACCGAAACGGAGATCTCGCAGCCGCCACCTCCACGGGCGGAATGACGAACAAGAAGTGGGGGCGCGTCGGCGATTCGCCGATCATCGGCGCCGGCGTCTTCGCCGACAATCGCAGTTGCGCGGTTTCATCGACCGGGCACGGAGAATATTTCATCCGGTTGTCGGCGGCGCAGGACGTGGCGGCGATGATGGAGTACGCCGGGCTGCCGGTCGAAGAGGCTGCACGCCGCGTGATCCACGAAAAGCTTCCGGCGATGGGCGGAGACGGGGGGTTGATCGCTCTCGACGCCCAGGGACGTTTCTCGCTGCCGTTCAACAGCGCCGGGATGTACCGGGGGTGGATCGGACCGGACGAGCAGCCCCATGTCGCGATCTGGAACGACTGAGGCGGGGGGTCACCCGCCGAGCAGGGAAATCAGCTCGTCGCGGGAGAAATTCTTGAAGCTCGTCGCGTCGGGCTCCACGATCGCTTCGAGGAGCTTTCGTTTCTCGGCGATCATGCGGTCGATCGACTCTTCGAGGGTGCCCCGGGTCACGAGATTGACGACCTGGACTCCGCGGGTCTGGCCGATCCGGTGAACGCGGTCGGTCGCCTGATCTTCCCGCGCCGCATTCCACCAGCGGTCGTAGTGAATCACCACCGACGCGGCGGTGAGGTCGATGCCGACGCCGCCCGCGAGGAGGCTGCCGAGAAAGACGCGACAATCGGGGTCGGTCTGGAATTTCTGAACCGCCTCTCCCCGCTTGGTCGTCTTGCCGCGCAACTCCACGAAAGGGATGGCCTGGTTTCGGAGATGTTCGCCGATGAGATCGAGCATCTCGAGGTACTGACTGAACACGACGACTTTCTGCCCCCCCTCGATGGCCTCCTCGAGAACCTCCCGGAAGAGGTCGAACTTTCCCGACTCCAGCTCTTTCGACTTGTCCGTGCCCAGGACGAGGAACGGGTGGTTGCAGATTCGCTTGAGGCGCGTCAGGACCGCGAAGACGTGGAGGTAATCGACCCTTTTGCCCTGGTCGAGAAGATCGCGGACGAGGGGGCGCGCCTGCTGATCGAGGGTCTGGCGGTAGAGGACCTCCTGATGGGGAGACAGCGCCGTGTGCCGCATGTCGTCGACCTTTTCAGGAAGGTCCTTGAGCAGATCTCTTTTGAGCCGCCGGAGTTTGAAGGGGTGGACGATCGAGCGAAGGCGGACGAGCGCCGCCATGTCTCCCGCCCGGATCGTCCGCACGAATCGGTTCTTGAACTCTTCTTCCGAGCCCAGAAAGCCGGGCGCGAGAAATTCGAATATCGAACGCAGCTCCTCGAGTTGATTTTCGAGAGGCGTGCCGGTGGAGGCCACGCGATGAGCGGCCTTGAGCGAGCGGGCGGCCCGTGAAGTCTCCGTCGAGACGTTTTTGATCCGCTGCGCTTCGTCGAGCACGACCGATTCCCATTCGATCGAGGCGAATTTTTCCTGATCGCGCACGAGGAGCCCGTAGGTCGTGAGCACGACCGGCACCCTCGCCGAGGCCTCCGCGAGGTCACTTCGGGTCGGTCCGAAATGGACGAGCGGCGCCAGAGAAGGGGCGAATTCGTTGATCTTGTCGAGCCAGTGGTCGAGAACCGAGCGAGGGCACACGACGAGGGATGGACGTGGGGCCGGGGGCGCCGCGCGTTCGGTTTCGCCTCGGAGCGTCAGAAGGTAGCAGATCAGCTGATGCGTTTTGCCGAGGCCCATTTCGTCGGCGAGAATCGCGGGCAACCCGTTGGCGCGGAGAAACAGGAGCCAGTCGTGCCCTTCTTTCTGATAGGCGCGGAGAGTTCCGAGGTAACCGGCGGGCACGGGTTTTTCTTCGGGCGGGGTGTAGCGGGTGATCGCTTTTTCGAAGACGTCGGCGGCGTTGGTTCGAGCGACCGCGGCGTCGTCAGGGAGCAGAGCGCGCATTCGCAGGTAATTCCAGCGGGTGAGACGGAGATAACCGTTTTCGTCCACTTTCGCGCCGCCGAGCCCGAGCTCCGCCAGCGGGTCCCCTTCGATCCGGATCCATCGGCTCCCTTTGTGAATCCAGCCGTCCCCCCGGGCCGCTGCAGCGATGTCCTCGACGGCGAGCTCGATTTCTCCGGCTGAGAAAGTCGGCCGGAGAAGAAATTCGTCGGACGCCAGTTCGATCGTCACTCGCTCGAGGCGGGGAGGCTCGCCGACGGTGGCGCGGAGAATCTCGGGGTCTCCCTCGAGCACTCCATTCTCGCGAAGGCGCGGGGCCAGATCGCGGAGAAACGGGGCGAGGCGGTCGCGATCGATGATCTGCGGGCCCTCCCCCACTTCACCCGGAGGAAGGCCGACGACCTCGGAGAGGGAAGGCAGGTGATTTTCCTCGACGGGATAAAGCACTCCGTCGTGGAAGACCGCGCCGTCCGTCAGATGACCGTCGAGCTCCTGCTCGGAGAAGAGCGTTTTCTTTTTTCGGCCTTCGCGCGGAAGGCGTACGGCCTTCTCGACGACGACCCGCCCTTTGTCGTCGAATCCGGCGCGGAAAACCCGCTTTGCGCTCTGGGAGCTGACTCTCGCCGGGGCGGTCTTTCCCACCCAGCGCACGCTCGAGCCGAGCATTTGCGGAAGCGCCGTCAGGATGGGCATGACGAGAGAGCGATCCGGATTGATCTTCGCGGTTGTTCTCCCTTCGGAATCGAAAAGCTCCAGCGTCAGGGCGAGCGGGTCTTTTGGATCCGACCAGAGGCGGACCTGCGAGAGCCCGGGCCCCAGGAGCGCGAACGTCGCGATCGCGCCCGCGGCGGGATCGACCTCGGCCGGTTTCAACGCAATCGGCGAAGCGTCGGATCGCGCTGCGTCGAGTGTCGAAGCGTCGTTCCCCGATGTTTCCCGTGGCTCGAGCGCACGCGCAGAGGAGGAAGCGGTTCGATGCGCCCCTCTTTTCACGTCTCCATGTTTTTGCCGCCACCACTCGAGAAGGCCCGCGACGACGTGAGCGCAGGGGTTGATCCCGCTCCGGCGGGAGCTGGCGCCGCACGAGCAGGAAAAATCATAGCGGGGGCGAACCGGGTCGACGTCGAATTCGTAGCCGTTCGTCGTCTCCCCGAGAATCCGTCCTTCCTCTTCGAACGTCCAGCGGATTTCGCGGGCATCGGCGAAGCGGATTCCCGCCTCGAGCAGATTCTTGTCGCCGAGGGACCAGAAAAACGGCGGATACGGCGCTCGCGAATCAGAGGCGCGAAAGGGTCGGCTCAAACTTTTCTCACCTCACCGGAAATTTCGCAGCGGCGACTCGCCGCTCGCGGATCTCGGCCGTCACCGGCGGATCGGTTCGATCGGCTGGCGGCCGTCCGGCCTCCGTCGGAAGAATCACAACGACTTCCCCCGGCCGAACGAGGCCGAGCTCTTCGCGGGCGAGACGCTCGACGCGAAGTTTCGCGTGGCGAAAGCCCTCGATCTCGCGCTGAAGGCGGTCGTTCTCGGCGTGAAGGGTCTCGATGTCGAGTGTGAGCTCGGCCCCGTGCCGATCCAGCCGGCGAAGCTCGCCGAGACCCTTGTCGCTCCAGATGAAGATCGCGGCGAAGAGCAACGATACGACGACCGAAACGACGAGAAGGCGGCGGAGAAACGACGGCATTCGATCGGGATCGTGGTACGCGCCGCCGTTTCGCCCGGGTGGCGCAGCTTCTTCCTCCGCAGGGCGGATTTCGCGGCGCACAATCATCCTCGTGACGCGCGTTTCTTCGAGCCGGCGGGTTCCTTTGCCGGGGGAAGGAATTTTCGGTACGGCTCGACTCCGGCGTAAAGAGCGGTCACTTCGAGCTCCTCTTCGATGCGCAGGAGCTGGTTGTATTTTGCCAGCCGGTCGGATCGGGATGCGGAGCCGGTCTTGATCTGCCCCGATCCCATCGCCACGGCGAGGTCGGCGATGAAGCTGTCCTCGGTTTCTCCCGAACGATGCGAAATGATGTTGCCGTATCCCGCGCGGTCGGCCATCCGGATCGCCGAGATGGTTTCGGTCACGGTTCCGACCTGGTTGAGTTTGATGAGGATGGAGTTGGCGATTCCGCCGGAGATCCCCTCGGCGAAAATATTCGGATTGGTCACGAAGAGATCGTCTCCGACGAGCTGCACCTGGGCGCCGAGCCGTTCCGTCGACAGCTTCCAGCCGGTGCGATCTCCTTCTGCGCACCCGTCCTCGATCGAAAGAATCGGGTAGTCGCGGACGAACCCTTCGTACTCGGCGACCAGCTGCTCGGGAGTCAGCTTTCGTTTTTCTCCCGAGAGAATGTATTTGCCCGATTCGAAGAATTCCGAGGCGGCCGAGTCGAGAGCGAGCCAGATTTCCTTTCCCGGCTTGTATCCCGCGGCCGAAATGGCGGCGAGAATCAGGTCGAGCGCTTCGCGATGGCTCTTGAGGTTCGGAGCAAATCCCCCCTCGTCTCCGACCGACGTCGAGGCTCCCCGCTTTTTCAGAATCGATTTCAAGGCGTGGAACGTTTCGACCCCGGCCCGAAGTGCCGCCGAAAAACTCGAGAAGCCGGCAGGGAGAATCATGAACTCCTGGATGTCGAGATTGTTGTCGGCGTGAACTCCCCCGTTGATGATGTTCATCATCGGAACCGGAAGGGTCCGGGCGCCGGCGCCGCCGAGGTAGCGGTAGAGCGGAAGCCCCGAGCCGGCCGCCGCCGCACGCGCGGCCGCCATCGAGACGCCGAGAATTGCGTTGGCGCCGAGTTTTTCCTTCGTCGAGGTTCCATCGAGGTCGATCAGGATGGCGTCGATGAGCGCTTGCCCCCGGGCGTCGAGGCCGATCAGCTCGTCGGCGATCTGGTCGTTGACGTTCCCGACCGCTTTGAGAACCCCTTTTCCGCCAAATCGTTTCTTGTCACCGTCACGAAGCTCGAGCGCTTCCCGGGAGCCGGTGGAGGCGCCCGAAGGGACTGCGGCGCGCCCAACGGCGCCTCCTCGCAGAGTGACATCGACTTCGACGGTCGGGTTGCCGCGCGAATCGAGAATCTCGCGCCCGGACACTTTCATGATTTCGAACATGGATCCTCGCAGAGGCGTGGCGTTCCAGAACGCTTCATTATACGACGGCGGACGCAATAAGAGGGCGTGTTTTGACTGATTTAACCGAGCAACCACCGCCGGGCGTCCCGGGCGAGCGCATGGAGCGCCCCGGGTGAGCGGGCTTCGACGTACAGCCGGGCGACGGGCTCCGTGCCGGACAACCGGACCAGGCACCACGAATCGTCTTCGAAAATGGCTTTCATGCCATCGATCGTCACGGTTCGCGCCACCTTTCTTCCTCCGATCGAATCGGGCGGTGAAGCCACTCTCAGCCGAACGCGCGCCATGATTTGGGCGTCGAGCCGGAGGTCGAGACGTCTCGTCAGTCGAACACCGAGCGTCCGGAACATCTCCCGGACGAGCGCGTCGGGCGGCAATTGGCGAATCGCAATCAGCTCCGCGACGAGGACCCCCGCGAGAATGCCGTCTTTTTCGGGGAGATGGCCGCCAATCGTGAGTCCGGCCGATTCCTCGCCGCCGAAGAAGATTTTTCCGGCGAGGAGCAGCTCTCCGATGTACTTGAATCCGACGGGCGTTTCGAGGAGCGGGCGGCCGGCCGAGGCGGCGACGGCGTCGAGAAGGTGGGTTGTCGCGACCGAGCGTGCGATTCCGGTCCCCTGGGGAGCGGCTCCGGCCAGCGAGGCGGCGAGAAGGCCGAGCACGAGGTTCGGCGTCACGTATCGGCCGGAAGGGTCGACGACCGCGAAGCGATCGGCATCGCCGTCGGTGGCCAGACCAAAGGACAGTTTCTGCCTACGAACCAGTTGTCTCATTACCAGGAGGTTTCGCGCGTCACATTGCGGGCTGGTGCCGCCGAACGTCGGATCGGCGGTGTCGTGAATCGTGACGACCTCGCATCCGGCGCGGCGAAGAGCTTCGTCAAGATATCCGCGGGAGGTTCCAAATCGCGGGTCCACCGCGATTCGAAGTCGGGCGGCCCGAATGACGTCCCGATCAACGCGGGAAAGGATCGAGTCGAGGTAAGGATCGCGGGGGTCGGAGCTTCGGATTTCGGATCTGGATTTTTCCGGCAGGACCGATCCTGGAGGCGTTTCCGCGATTCGCCGCTCGATGTCCGCCGTGACGTCGGGAAGCGCCGGGGCGCCGTCGGCGGTCGAAAATTTGAGTCCCTGGTATTCGGGAGGATTGTGCGAGGCGGTGAAGTTGATTCCGCCGGCGGCGCCGAGGCGCCGGATTTCGAACGAGAGGACCGGGGTGGGGACGTCCCGGGAAAGCAGCCAGACCGGAACGCCTCGCGACGAGAGCACCGCCGCGGCGTCTTTTCGGAATCTTTCCCCCAGAAATCGGGTGTCGGATCCGACGACGACGCCCTGGCCGGCGATTCCTTTTTCGAGGAGATGATCGGCGATCGAGGCGACGACGCGCCGGGCGTTGTCGAATGTGAATTCCTCGGCCAGAACCGCCCGCCATCCCGACGTTCCGAACTTGAGTGCGGCGCCCATCGCGATTCCCCTTTCGAAATTCGATTTCGGTCGGCGACGATAGCACGGAGGGACGAAAAGGTCCGATCATCGAATTCCCTCGGAATGCGTTCGGGAGTACGATTCCCGTTCGCCCGATCGTGTCGCGAATCTTCGGGCCTGGAGGTGCCGGATTGCGTTCCCTTCGAAAACTGTTCCTGATCGGAGTCTGCCTGTCGTCGACGGCTGTTGTTTTGGCGGCCGAAAACGCAGGTTCGTCGAAACCGAAACCGAAAACCCTGGATGAGGCGGGCGATCCGGTGATCGCCCGGGTCGGAACGCTCGAGATCCGTCGATCCGAGCTCGACGGCATCTACGAACGGCTGGATCCGGACGCCCGGAAGATGTTCGAGCAGCAGGGCGGCAAGAGCGCGTTTCTCGAAGACGTCGCCAACAAGAAGCGGATCGTTCTGGATGCCAGAAGAAAAGGGATCGACCGGAGCGCGGAGGTCAAACTCGATCTGTCGGTCGCCTACGACTCCGTGGTCTACGACCGTTACATCCAGAAGCAGATCGATCCCCAGCTTCTTTCGGACGAAGAGCTTCGGAAACAATACGAGCTGCGAAAGAGCAGTTTTCTTCTTCCTCTCCGCTTTCACGCGCGCCACATCCTCGTGACGCCGAAAAAAGACGAGAAAATCGTCAATGAGACCTACGACGATGCCCGCACCGAAGAAGAAGCCCTCAAGAAAATCGAATTCCTGAAGAAGCGCCTGGCCGATGGCGCCGATTTCGCCCGCCTGGCCCGCGAATATTCCGAAGAATCCACCGCGGAACGGGGAGGCGATCTGGGATGGTTTGGCAAGGGGACGATGGTTGCGGAAGTGGAGGAGTCTCTCTCGAAACTGAAAACAGGCGAAGTGTCGGGCGCGGTCAAGAGTGTCTTCGGTTATCACCTGATCAAGCTCGAGGGGCGCGAGGAAGAGGGGTACGTCCCCTTCGAGAAAATCGCCGACGGTTTGCGCGCGCAGCTTCTCTCGGGGCGGGAGCAGGAAATATCCCAGAAGCTGAGCGAGGCTGCGGCGATGCTTGCGAAAGATTTTCCTCTCGTGGTGATCGATCCGAATCTGAAGAATAAGTAATTCGAGAAAATCCTCATCGCGGTGGAGCCAGATGGCGAGACCAGGATTTCAAACCGGATTCGGATCGTCGCTTTTCGCACGGCCTCCGGCGTGGTTTCGTCCGCCGACCCTTCTCCGGCTCTACGAGGAGGCGGGTGCCCGTGTTCACGCCGCGGGTCCACCTCTTTCCGTTTTTCGGACCATTCCCGAGGACAGTACGGTTCCGGCGGGCCTCGAGGAACCGATCGGCATTCTTTTCGAAAGGGCGCTTCGCCGCGTTCGAACCCCGTGGGGTGAGGCTCCGTCCATCGGCGTTCGAATCGACGTGGAGAACGGAGTCGAGGGGGGGAGGCGCGAGATCGTCGTTCGGATTTATGACACGGGTCCGATCGCCGATCCTCCCGGCCTGCCTTCGGTCGATCTCTCCCGGTTGCCGGGGGTCGTCTGGAAACGGGAGCCGCCTGCGGGTCCCTGGACGAGCGTGATGGCTCTCCGGATCGAATGGGACGGGGCGCCCGAGCCCGGGAGTGTCATCTCCAACCTTCCCGTTGCCGGTTTTTGAGCGATTCTGTTACCCTCCCGTCCCCCGTGTTCGACCATTCCGGCTCGGCCGGAATCGAGTCCTCCAGGAAACGATTTTCAAGACTGAGGTCTTCAACATGATTCAAGCGACCGAAATTCGTCCGGGCACCCTCATCATTTTCGAAAAGGGGCTCTGGCGCGCCATGACCGTTCAGCACATCACGCCGGGAAATTGGCGAGGCATGGTGCAGGTGAAAATGAGAAACATCCAGACCGGTTCCCAGACCGAACACCGGTTCGGCTCGGGCGACAAAGTCGAGAAAGCCAGCCTCGAGACCCACGAAATGGAGTATCTGTATTCCGATTCCCAGGGGCACCATTTCATGAACAACGAGTCGTACGAGCAGTTGACTCTCGCCGAAGATGTCATCGGCGAATCCATGAAATACCTCCTGCCCAATACGACGATCGAAGTCGATTTCTACGAGGGCAATCCGGTCGGTATCGAGCTGCCCACCATCGTCACGTTGAAAGTGGTCGACACTCAGCCCTCGATGAAAGGGGCCACCGCGTCCGCTTCCTACAAGCCGGCCAGGATGGAGACCGGTCTCGAGGTCAATGTGCCGCAGTTTATCCAGGTCGGCGACGTTCTCAACATCGACACGAGGGACAATTCCTACATCGAACGAGCCTGATTTCAAGATCGGAGCGTCGAGCACCTTCCGGCCGGAAATTTTTCCCGGCCGTTCCATTTTTGGGAAGTCTCGAAATTGGGTGAGCCGGGGTTCTCTGGTAATCTGAACCGGCGTCGACCATGAATTCCGAGACGTCGAAACGACGACGAGGGCTATCAACTGGCCGCCGGCAGGCCGCCGAGCAGGCGCAACTCCGGCTGGCGCGATTTCGCAACGAGATGCTCGAGGGGCTCAAGCGGCGAATCCGCGAGTGTCTCGGCCCCCAGCCTCCCTATATCCGGCGTTATTACAAGGCGTATGTCCGGGCCTTGCAGGGAGACCCCGTTCCCTGCCGGCGTGCCGAGGTCATCCGCGCGGTGCTGGCGGCCAAGGTCGTTTACGTCGGAGATTTCCACACGAATCCGGCGGCGCAGCGGGCGGAATTCGAGCTTCTCGAGACGCTCGTGCGCGCCGGGCGTCCCATCACGCTGGCCGTCGAGATGTTCGCGCGGGAGGATCAGGACAAAGTCGATCGTTTTCAAAACCGGCTGATGGGAGAAAAAGAGTTTCTGTCGCGGGTCCGTTACAACCAGTCGTGGGGATTTCGGTGGGAGAACTATCGCGCGATTCTCGAGCTCGCTGCGGCCGAGAAAATTCCGGTTCTCGCCCTGAACTGCAAAACGAACGCGAGGCTCGGCGAACGGGACCGGGCGGCCGCCGAGCTGATCGCGGCGGCGATGAAGAAAGATCCGGAGCGGCTTGTCTTCGTCGTGCACGGTGATCTTCACCTGGCGCCTTCGCACCTTCCCGCGGAAGTCGCCAAACGGGCGAAACGTTCCGGCGAACCGAGGGTGATCGTTTTTCAAAACAGCGAATCGGTTTATCGGAGGCTTCACGGTGAACCGTGGGGCGAGGAGGTCGAAGCGGTTCGTTTCGACGAAGGAAGATACTGCCTGCTCAACACTCCTCCGCTGGTCAAGATGCAGGGATATCTCAGTTGGCTCGAGAACACCGAGCGGCTGCTCCTGGCCGAGCCGGGCCCGCTCCGGTTCGGTTTGACGTCGGACGACCCCGGCGAATTCGCGGATGAATTCGAAATGCTGACGAAATCGCTCTCGAGTTTTTTCGGGCTGAAGGCGCCCGACACGGAAGCCTACGAGCTCCGGATTCTGGATGACGTGGACTTTTTGTCGGAGATTGAAACCGGCCCCGGCACCTATGCTCTGTCCCGCCTCGTTCGCGATCGCCGTGCCGCCATTTTTCCCGATCCGGCGATCGTTTACCTTCCCGATACCGACGTCGTCACCGGCGCCACGGCGGCGATGGGTTTGCTTCTCCGGAGCGCCTCGGGAGACGAGCGAACGGATCTTTACGGCCCGGGCGCGTTCTCGCGCCGGATCGTGGACCGGACGCTCGAATTTTTTGCGGCCAAACTGGTGCATCCGGCGCTTGAGGGAACTCGGCCCGTCGATCTCCTGCGACTCGCCGAGCGCGCGCACGCCGGGCCGATTCCGCGGAAATTGCGCCGGCGAGTCGAAGTGGCGCGGATTCTCCCTCAGTGGATCGAGTCGCTCGAATCCGGGATCGGCCCATCCGAAGACTTGACGGCGCTTCTCGTTCGCACCGACCGAAAGCTCGCATTCGATTTGTCGCGGAGCGCGGGAGAATGGATGGGAGAGGGATTGTTCGAGAGCTATCGACGCGGCCGAACGCCGGTCGCAGGGATCGCCGAAGCGATCGGGACCGCCTGGACCGAACCGCTCGCCCGCCACCGTGTCGCCGAGTGGGGTGCGAGCTTCGATTGAGGCGCGTTGCTCCGCCTCCCGTTCCTGCATAGAATCAGCCGGTCAGCTCGATACGAGAGGAAACACGGGGAAACCAGAATGGCTCTCATCAACAAAGCCGTCAACGAGATCACGGTCAAGCTCGTCTACTACGGGCCGGGGCTGTGCGGAAAAACAACGAACCTGGAAAAGATCTTCGCCGACCCGAAGCTGGGGGGGAAAGGGAAGATGCTGTCGGTGGCCACGGAAACCGATCGAACCCTTTTCTTCGACTTCATGCCGATGGAAATTGGAACCATCCGCGGACAAAAAGTCCGGGTTCAGCTCTATACCGTTCCCGGCCAGGTTTTTTACGATGCCACGAGGCGACTCGTCCTGCGGGGCGCCGACGGAGTCGTGTTCGTTGCGGACAGCCAGCGCCCGATGGGGGAAGCGAATCTCGAGTCTTACCGGAACCTGCGCGACAACCTGGTGATCAATCGCATCGATCCGGACAAGATTCCGGTCGTCTTTCAATACAACAAGAGGGATCTTAAGGAAATCAATTCCGTCGAAGAGATGGACAGGATTCTCAATCCCGACAGGAAATATCCGACCTTCGAAGCCGTGGCGCTCGCCGGAAAGGGGGTCACGCAGACCCTGCAAAAAGGGATCGCGATGATCCTGTCGTCCGTCGGCAAGGGTGTCGACCTGACACTCGATGAACGGGAGGGCGCGCCCCCTCCTCGAATGACGTCCAATCGTTCCGCCGCAGTTGCTCCGGCTCCCGTTTCCGAGCCCGCTCCCCCGGTCCCGTTTGCGGCGGCCGCCCCGGCGGAAGATCCTTTTGGTTCGGAGCCGGCTCCGATCGCCCCCTCTCCGGGTCCCTTCTCGGTGCCATCGGCTTTGGCGACTTTCCAGGGAGAGGAAGAAGATCCCTTCGCCGATTCGGTTCCCATCGTCATTGCCGAGCCCCCGGCTCCCATCTCGGAACCGGAGATGTTCTCGGCGCGCGAACCGGAAATCCCCGAACCGGAAATCATCGTCGAGCCGGAAGCCGAATCCGTCATGACCCCATCCTCCCCTTCGATCTCGCCCGAGCTCCTCCGGGCTCTTTACCAGGGAACGGAGCAATCTCTCTCTCTTCTGCGGTCAATCGTTCAGGATCTCGAGCAGCAGCAGGCGGCCCTGAAACGTCACCTGGACGGCAGCTCGGCGTAAGACGAGGAATACCCGTTGACCTCTCCGGGTCGGCGGTGCAAAATTCCTGACAGTTATGTCGGCAGTTCAATTGAAACGCGTTCCACGAGAGCCTGTTCGGATGCAGTCGGCGTTTCTGGCGCTGATTTTTCTTTTGGCCGGATCGTGGGCCCTTGCGGCCACTCCCCGCCTCGGTGAAGACGGATTGGTCGAAACTCCCGCCGTTGCTCCGCCGGTTTCGGGCCGGCCGATTTTTTCCGAGATTCTCGACGTCCCGGAGTCTCCGCCCGGGATCGGCTCCGGTCTCCTGCCCGAGCACTCCCTGCCTGCCAGTCTTTCGGCCTCGCTCGAGGATCGGCTTCTGAATTCGCCATCGATCCCGGAGTTGGCCGGAGACTCTTTCGGCGGGCCGCCGGTGAGGATCGAGCCCCCCGTCGAGGATCCCGATTCTGAGCTGGACGACACCGACGACCCTGACCCCGACGATCCCCAGACCGCCGAGCTCGCGGGCGACGAACCGTCGATTGCGGCTCCGGCGCCGTTGCCATCCGAAGCGAAGTCTGCGGCGCCCGAGGAAGCGGAATCCGCGATTGATTGGCGCTCTGCGGCGCGACGGCTGAAGGACCTTCTCGTGGGCCCGGTCAAGGCGGTCCAGAAAGCGGTCCGCACCCGCCGTGGAAAGCTTGCTCGCCAGGGACGACAACAAATCGCCCGAGTCTCACTCTCCGAAGATGAGGTTGTTGCTCTTCTCCGCCTTCGGCCCATCGTTCCGGTCGACGGCATCGGGCGAAACGAGTTGACCGATTCGTTCTTCGCGCGCCGCAGCGGACACCGCCGCCACAATGCGATCGACATTCCGGCTGCGGAGTCGACTCCTGTTGTCGCTGCCGTCGATGGCGTCGTCCTTCGCCGTTCCCACACGAAAAAGGGCGGGAACGGCCTTTACCTCATCGACCCGACCCGTCGATTTTCTTTTTACTACGCCCACCTCTCTGCGTACGTCGACGGAATCCGGGCCGGCTCGAACGTGAAGAAAGGGGACGTGCTGGGATTCGTCGGCCACACGGGCAACGCGAAACGCCGCGGCCCCCATCTTCATTTCGCTCTGGCCACCCTCGATTCTCCGATGGTCGACCCGGGATTGCGGATCAAGAGAAAGGCCGTTCTCAATCCGTATCCTCTCCTCGCTTTCATACCGTAGCCAAAGCGCTTTCCCCGCCGGGCGGCGAGGCGAGGCTCTCCTTTCCCCTCGATTGATAGGCCGGTGCGATCGCGCGTAGACTTCGTGGCGCGGTTCCCAAGGTTATTTCCCAATCAGGTCGATGACGAATTCGAGACGGCACGCGGGCCCGGGACCTCGAGAGAGGGAGCGGTTGCTGGAAATTCTTTCCGGTCTTCAGCACGACCTCGGAAAGTATCTGCCGATGCCGTTTCTTCATCTGCCCGGCGATTCGTCCCAGGCGGAGCTCTCGGGCGCTCTCGAAAGATCGCTTCGTCAGACCCGGCGCTCGCCATCGGGTGAGGCCGGTGCGAAAGAGATTTGGGAGAAGTTCCTCCTGGACGCCGCCGGGCGCCTCGAACCGGCCGCCGGATTCCGGGATCTGCGCCGAACCGTCGAGCGGGCGCTTTTGTGGGAACGGGGAATCGGCGCCGAGGGTGGAACCCTCGATCGGCGGCAAATCGAAAGGGACTTCTGTGCCGTTTCCCCCGCGATCCGCGAGCTCATGAAGGAGATTTCCGATGCCTCGTAGGCCGCGGGTTCTGGTGGTCGACGATGGAGAGGCGTATGCCCGGCTTCTCGCCGCGCATCCCGACGAATTTCGTCTCGCGGGAGGCGCGGGCGGCGATCCGGCGCCGTGTCTCCCGGATGGTCCGTCGGCATTGGCGTTTCTCGCGCGCCACGCTTCCGACGTCGACGTCGTCCTCCTCGACATTCAGTTCGACGTTTCCGAGGAGCGGCTTCTTCCCCTCGAGCCGGGAGCGCCGATTCGCCGGACGAAAAGGTTCCAGGGCGTAGCGATCTTCAGGGAAATCCGCCGCCGCCATCCCGAGATTCCGATCGTGCTTCTGACCGCGGCGCCGGATCTCTCACTCGTGGACGCCGGCGGCGAGCTGGCCTCGGAGTCGCTGACTTATTTTCTCGACCAGGACGATCTCGACACCCTTCGAATCCGAATTCACACGGCGGTGTTCGACGCCGCGCTCGAATCCGAAAGTGGCGATCTGTTTTGGGGAAACGGCCGGGAAATGCGGGCGCTGCGCCAGCGGCTCGCGGTGCTTTCGCGCGGAACACTTCCGATTCTTCTGGAAGGGGAGACCGGCACCGGGAAATCTCATCTTGCGGGACGTTTCATCCATCCTGGCAGCGGCCGGCCGGGACCATTCGTCACCCTCGACCTCGCCACGATTCCCGGCGACCTCGTCGCGTCGCGCCTTTTCGGTGCGTTGCGGGGTTCGTTCACGGGCGCGGTCGTCGACCGCCCGGGCGTTTTCGAGCTGGCCCACCGGGGAACTCTTTTTCTCGACGAGATTCAGAATGCCCCGCCGGACGTTCAGAAACAGCTTCTCGTCGTTCTCCAGGAAAAAAGGATCCGCCCGCTGGGCGGATCCCGGGAGACGAAAGTCGACGTCAAGGTCGTCGTCGCCAGCAATGAATCGCTGGAGGAGGCGGTCGTCCTCGGCAGGTTTCGGCAGGATCTCTACATGCGGCTCGGCCCCGCGACTCGTGTCGTCATTCCGCCGCTCCGTTCGAGAAAGTCCGATCTGCTCCCTTTCGCCCGGCGCCTGGCGATTCGCTCATCCGAAGATCCCGACAATCAACGGATGCTCCGGGAGGTGGCGCCCGCGGTTGGCCTTCCGGAAGGCGCCGGGCTCGAGCTCGCGATCGGGCGAAAAGAAGAAAGGAACAATTCCCGCGCGGCGGCGCTGGTTCTGGTTCTTCCCGAGACCGCCTGGCGCCGGATCGAAGAACATTCGTGGCCTGGGAATATCCGCGAATTGGAGATGGTCGTTCACAATCTCGTGACCTTCACGCTGGTCGCAGCTTCCGGCGCGCTTCGTCAGGGAGTCCGCTTCCGGTCGCCACGGCTTCAGGTTGACCCGGGACTCGTCGGCGGGATGATCGATTCGTCGAGGGTGATGGCCGTGCCCGGGGGCTCGTCGAAGGACTCGGCCGGCGCGAGGCTTGTACCGGTGAGGGTCGTCCCTCAGAAGAGCCTGTCGGCCGTCGCGACCGAAGTGGAACGCCAGTATCTTCGCGAGCTGTTCGAACGGAGCGGCGGTGATTTCGAAGTGATGGCGGAGATGTTGCTCGGCGACAGAGCTCGCGGCCGTGCCGTCCGGCTCCGGTTGAACCAGGTCGGGCTCAAGGTGCGGGAGATGAAGAGGCATTGACCCCATCGAAATTTTTCGCGCGTGATACCCGCGCCGGCTGTGAGGGCGCGCAAGCGGGCCCGGTCCTCAGCGCTCGGATGCCGATTGTGATCGCGGCCTTTGCCGGTCTCGTTCTCGTTTTTCCGGGATACGGGATCTCGAAGGCGGCGCCGCCGCTGGTTCCCGCCGAATCGGCCGGACCCGATTCCCGCTTTGCGCGGACTGCCAACGAGGACGGCCTTCGTGCGATGGCGGCGGGGGATTATCCGGCAGCGCTCACGGCGTTTCGCGAAGCTGCGGCGGAGGATCCCGGCGACGCCGAGATCGTCAACAACCTCGGCTTCGTTTATCAAAGGCTTGGAAACGCCCCGCAGGCGGAATGTTTCTATCGGGAAGCGCTCGGGCTCGATTCGCGCCGAATCGTGGTGCGTCTCAATCTCGTCGACCTGATTCTCGAAACCGGAAACGATCCTGCCCGCCTGGACGAGGCCGCCGGTCTTCTGGAGGAAGCCCGGGAGCGGTCGGGAAACTCCGCCGGAATCATCGTTCGTCAGGCGCGCGTGGCGGTTCGTCAGCGCCGATTCGCCGATGCTGAGCGCTTTTTCGTGGAGTCGCTCCGGACGGAAGTGGAATCCCCCCCGGATCAGATTCGGCTCGAACTGGGAGACTTCTATCGGAGTCTCGGGCGCGAAAGCGAAGCGCGCCAATGCTATCGGCTCGCCGGCGGTGGAGGAGAGATCGAGAAGATCGCGAAGGAAAGAATTCGCGGTCTGGAGGTCGATCGGCTGGCCCGCCGATTCGGCTGGGTGCGTCGGCCGGTTCGCGAAGGGCCGGCAAGTCTTCTCGTTGAGCAGGGGAGGGCCCTGATGCGCGAGGGGAAATTTGACGAAGCCGAGCGGATCCTCGAGGGTGCGGTCGAGGCCTGGCCGCTCCAGGTCGAATCCCGTCTCGCGCTGGGCGATCTGTTTCGGCAGGTCGGTCGAGCCGGGGAGGCCGAGTCGAGTTACCTGCGCGCTCTCGCCCTCGACCCTGCCGGGGCCGAAGCTCACGCGCGCCTCGGTGCGCTTTATCTCGAAACGCCGGGAGGGAGGCGGTCGGCAGAAGCGGCGGTTTTTCTCGCGCGGGCGATCGAGCTTCGCCCCGACTGGAACGACCTCCTGCTCTCCCTGGCCCGCGCCCGGCGCGCGTCCGGGGATCTCGACGGAGCGCTTCGAAGCGTGAGGAGTTGTCTCGCCGGATCGCCGGCGCAAGCCGATCGGGCGGAGGCTCTCGCGATCGAGGAGGCGATTTCGAATGCACCGCGTCCGGCGGCCCGGGCGCCGCGCGAAAGCCCGGCGAGTCGAAAGGAAGACATCTCCTCGCGCCCGGCTGGTGCGGCAAGAGCTTCGAGCGGGATCGGCCGGGCCCGCGCTCTTCTCGCGCGCGGTGAGCCGGAGGCAGCTCTGGCCGAGCTCGCGTCGCTCGACCGGGAAGGCTCGACTGAAATTCGAAATCTCGAAGGGCGGATCTATTTCGCCGCCGGTCGCCTGGACGACGCCCGGGACGCGTTTCTGTCTTCTCTCTCGTTCGACGAAACGCAATCCGAGGTTCACCGGGAGCTCGGCCAGGTTCTGCTGTCACTCGGGAAGCCGAGGGACGCCCGGCAACAGCTCTGGCGGGCCGCCGAGCTGGGCGACCGTGAATCGTGGTTTCCGCTGGCGAAAGTCGACAGCGAAGCTCCTCCCGGAGAGATGGGCGGTCTCCTCGGCGATGCCCTGCGATTCCGGCGTGTCTGGTTCGCTCGCCGTGAAGCCATCCGCTTTCTGATGGAAAACGAGCAGTCGGCGCGGGCCGGTGATGGCAGAGCCCTCGAAAAGGAGTTATCGGGCCGCCTTCGAAACGTTCTGGTCGCCGGGGCGTCGTTGTTGATTGCGGCCGCGGCCGTGCCGCTGATTTTGATTCGCCGTTTCGTGGGGGGCGCATCCGTCTTGGAGCTGCTCGTCCGGAGTCCCGAGGCCGGCCCCGACATTTCGCGAATCCTGACCGCGATCCGTCACGAGATTCTGAAGCACAACACCACCGCCCTCGCGTCTCTCATTGAGAGGGTTCGAAAAAACGAGGAGGTCTCCGAGGGCGCGGCGTCCCTGGAACGCACATTGTTCGGCGAGGGAGGCGTCTTCCTGCGGTATCGAGTCTATTCGGACCAGGTCGAATCGGTCGGGCGGACGCACGGGATTCGCGTCAACGCCCGCCGGCGTGATCCCGCGCTCGGGTCGATCGAAGCGGCTTTCGCCGGACTTCGGAAAACACTCCCCCGAATGTCCGGATGGAGCCGGCTCCGGGCGCGCCGGAGGCGGCTTTTGCAAACGAGCCTCGAGAGCGCGGCCGCGAAAATGAACGACGCCGCTCCGCGGCAAATTCGGGAGATTCTTCTCGGAATCGGTTCGCTGGTCATCGACCAGAAGTTGGTCGAGTCGATTTTCGACCGGATCCGGAATGAGCCGGCTCTCGCGAGGGTTCCGGTTGCTCCGCTCGAGATCCGTCGGCCGGCGGCGCTCCCGGCGTCGATTCGAATGCCGCGCTCCTCGCTGGACGACGTTCTGGCCAACCTCTTTCGAAACGCCATTCAGTCCTCGGTGCGCAGCGGCCTGCGGCCGGTGGTGATTGGTTTCGACGTCCTGACGGAAGTGGATGACGTGACCGGCCTGGAACGTCTCGTGATGCGAGTCCTCGACCGTTCGTCCGAGAATCTCTCGCCGGAACGTCTCGCCCGGCCGCCGTCCGGCGGAGGACTTTCCCTCGCCGTGGAACAGGTGGTCAGAATCGGCGGTGCAATCACTCTCGACGAATCGCCTTCGGGCGGATGGTCGAAAGCGGTGGCCGTGCGATTCCCCGGGGAGGAGGCGCAGTGAGTCACGATGCCCTAAGGGGCCGGTCTATTCTGATCGTCGAGGACGGCGATGAATATCGGGAGAATCTCGGCCGATCCGTTCCGGGGCCGCGGTATCTGCAGGCCCACTCGGGAGGGGAGGCGCTCGGAATCCTCCGGCAGGAGAAGGTGGACCTGATCTATCTCGACATGCGTTTCGACCGCACCGACCGCCGGCTCCTGTTCGGTGACCACGAGGCGATCTGCCGGCAGACCGGAGCGCCGCCCGAGCAGGCCTGGAGGCAACTCGAAACGAACCAGGGGCTGTTCATACTCGAAGGGTTTCGACGCGAAGGATTTGGTGAGTTGCCAGTCGTTCTCGCTTACGATTTTTCTTTCGAGAGCCGGCGCGCGGAAAGGCTTCGGTCGATTCATCCTTCGATGCGTTGGATCGGAGATACCGCGGGGCCGGAGGAGATCCGTGAGGCGATGAGGAGAGGAATCGAAAAAAGTTGAGCCTGCGGATCTCCGGCGCGGGCGGCCTTTTCCCCCGGAACGTTGGTCACCTCGCGCCCAAAGGATCGCGACAAGGTTCTCCGCGACTCCGGACGGGGAAAACGGCTTATACTCGCCCCAGAGTTTCGGAAGTACACAAGAAAAAGTGATCGGTGGGGCAGCGTTACCGGCCCCGATCGAGAAACCTCAAAGTGATTTTCTGCAACGAAACGGTAAAGGGAGATTGAAAAATGAGCGACACGACCCGCAGCATCGATTTCGGAAAATCCTTCACCTTCATGTTCAAAGACCCGAAGTGGTTGACGAAAATCGCTCTCGGCGGTGTTTTTTACCTCCTGTCCTTTCTTCTGATCGGCGTCCCGTTTCTCCTCGGATATTTTCGGCGGGTTTTTCTGGCCGCCGTCGCGGATCCGGACACGCTGCTCCCGGAGTGGGATCCGGGCTCCGATTTTTCGAACGGGCTCCCCGCTTTGGGTGTGATTCTTTGTTACACGATGCCGATCGTCATCATCTCGTTCGTTCCATGCGTCGGCTGGTGCGTTTCGTTGCCGCTCTCGCTGGTCATCGCCGTCATCCTCCCCGCGGCGCTGAGTCATCTTTTTCTTCAGAACAACTTCGCTGCGGCTTTCGATTTCAAGACGATTTTCGGGTACATCGGAAAGAATACGACCAACTACATTCTCGGGCTCCTCGTCATGATTCTCGCTGCGATCGCGTCTTACCTGGGATTGATCGCGTTCGTGATCGGAATCATCTTCACCGCGTTCTGGGCCGGAATCGTGACTTATTACACTCTCGCGCAGGTCTATCGCATTTCGCAGATGAGCCCCGGCCTCATGCCGGAGATGCCCCCGCCTCCGCCAGCGCCGCCGGCACCTCTCGCGCCCTGACGCGATCCGGGTCCGGCTGATGGAAGGGGATCCTTCCCGATTGGGCGCCGCCGCCGCGTGGATCGACCGCGCGGCCCGGCGCCTGATACGTCAAGCCGGGCCTTTGGCCTGGCTCGTCGTCGCAACCTACGTCGCTCTGGGCGCCGCCCCGCTTTTCGTTCAGGAAAGTCACCCTCACGCGGCGGCCGCCCTTCGAAAATTTTATGGAGTTTTCTGCGCGCAGGTCCCGTCGCACACTCTCGGTTCCCGAGGGGCGTCGATGGCGATTTGCGCCCGTTGCACCGGTCTTTACGCGGGAGTCTGCGCGGGCGGCCTCGTTTGGGCGCTCGGCTTGCGAAGGGCGATCCCCGGCGGGCTTTCGATTTCCATCGCGGCCTGGGCGCTGGTTCCGATGGCGGCCGATGTTCTGACGCAGATGACCGGATGGCGGGAAAGCACGAACGTTCTCCGCCTCATCACCGGAAGTCTCGGGGGATCCGCCGCCGGACTTTGGTTCTTTCCGCTCCTGTCGCGGACGACGGGAAGAATCGGGCGGGAACGATCGACGGAAATCGGCGGATAATTTTTCGGGAGAGCTCCGGGCCGATTCGGATGGCGAGCTCGCAGGAACGCGGCGGGCCGCCGGCCGCACGCAGAGATGGAGAAGCCCTCCAGCCGGAAATCCCTGAACCAGGGCGAACTCGTCCGGGCGAATTCCAAACGCGATGGCGAAGAGGCGGCGCAACTGCAGGCCTGTGCTGCCCTAAGGAACGATCGCCGAGAGCACCGGCACGAACCAGACGCCGTAGCCGCCGGGATCGAGAATCGTCGCGATCATGTCGTCGAAGTGAGCGCGGGCCTGGTCGGCCGTGAGCCGCGTGTGTTCGCCGATCGCGTCGGAATAGCCGTCGCGCCAGGCCCGCCAGATTTCGGCGAACGTTTCCCGCTTCGCCCGGAGAGTGTCGACGATCATGTAATCGACCCGAATGCCGGCAAGACCGAGGCTCTTGAAAATCGAATACGCATTTCGCCCGATGAAAAGGTCGGTTCCCGTCGCGCGGCCAAACTCTTTGGGCGCGATCTCCCATAACGAGTCGGGATCGAGATTCCGCGTCGGGAACGCGATCATTCCGTAGTCCTCGGCGATCACGTGCAGCCGGCCGCCGGGGCGCGTCACCCGGATCAGCTCCGCGAGGACGCGATCCGCATTCGGGATCGACTGGATGACGTGGCGGCACACGACGAGATCGAAGCTCCGGTCCGGGAGGCCGAGCTCGTAGATGCTTCGATTCTCGAAACGAAGACGTTCGCCCCACCGCGTGTGACGGGCCCTCGCGAGCTCCAGGTGGGCTTCGATGATGTCGACACCGATGACGCCGGCCTCGGGATACAGCCCGGCCAGACGCCAGGAAATCTCTCCGGTGCCGCAGCCGGCGTCGAGAATTTTGAGCGGCCCCGACAATTCGTATCGCGAAAAGAGCGGCTCCTCCTGCGGCCAGAGGCATTCCGCCTGGGCTGCGAGGTTTCGCACCATCGATTCGTCAGCCATCTGCCGGGCCTGGGGATTGAGGTTCTCGGTCATGGAGGAGAGTCTATCGCGCGCGACGCGGCGGCCATTCCCAGAGCTTCGCGCGATCGGGCGCTCGCCGGGTCTTTGCGTCGTGAGCCTGAAAAGTGGTGCGCCCAGAGGGGGTCGAACCCCCAACCTTCTGATCCGAAGTCAGATGCTCTATCCAGTTGAGCTATGGGCGCCAAGAGACTGCCGTGCAGAGGAGAGGAGGAGCCGCCGTTTGTCGCGCCGGGGAAATTGGTGCGCCCAGGAGGAGTCGAACCTCCAACCTTCTGATCCGTAGTCAGATGCTCTATCCATTAAGCTATGGGCGCTCCGCCGGTTCCCCGGGCGAGCCGGACCGCGAAGATTAGCCGAGGCGACGGGAGTATTCAAGTCGTAACCGGCCGCCGGAGTCGCGAAGCGGCTGTGGGCGGACGGGGGAATCTGAAATGGGGACACGGCCATTGGCTTTGTTGCGCCAGCGAAAAAAGCTGTGCTAGTCTCCTCTTTCTTTCTGCGCGCGCTGATTTTCGTGCGCTCCACCTTTCTACGGCGCATTCGTCTAGGGGTCCAGGACGCCGCCCTCTCACGGCGGTAACATGGGTTCGAATCCCATATGCGCTACCAGCCTCCCCCCCCGTTCGAATTCGAGAGAAGCCGGTCCGACCAGAGGGCCCCGGATCCTGGCGGGCTCGAGAGTCGAATCCGCCCGAAGTGCTTTCATCCCGGAGGGTTGTGCTAACATCCACCGCCGTCCGTACGAATCACTGATCCTGGGTTGCTCCGATTTTCCGAACGCGCGTGCTCGGGCGGAGTGAAAGCCATTTTCGAGGAGGCCTCATGAAGAAGATTGGTGCCGTTCTGTTCGTCGTGCTCATCTCAATGACCGCAGTTCCAGCCGGTGCTCAGCAGTTCGGAACGCTCATGGGAACGATCGTCGACGACTCGAAGCAGCCGATCCCCGGCGTGAGCGTCACGCTGACGGGTCCGGTCCTCCAGGGGAGCCGGACGGCGGAAACCGAGGCGGACGGATCGTTTCGATTCACTCCGATTCCTCCAGGAAAAGACTACAAGATCACTTGCGTGCTCGAGGGTTTTCAAACCGCGGTCAAGAGCGGGATCGGCGTGAGTCTCAACGCAGAATCCAAAATGGGGCAGGTCGAGATGAAGCTCGGCGACGTCACCGAGACGGTGAACGTGACGGGAAAAGCCGTCGCGGTCGATACGACGAAGTCGTCCATCGACAGTAACGTGGACTGGGGGCTGATCGACACCCTGGCCACGAATCGTTCGTTCCAGACCATCATGTCGATGGCGCCGGGAACCCAGGTCTCCGCCAATCCGTACTCTCCGGTCAACAATCCCAAAGTCCATGGGTCGGACGACGACGACAATCTTTATCTCATCAACGGATTCAACCAGACCGATCCGCGCTCTCTCACCTGGGGGAACGCGATCAATTACGACACGATTGCGGAGGTTCAGCTGCAGACCGCCGGTTTCGAAGCGGAGTTCGGCCGGACGGCGGGGGGTGTGATCAACCTCGTGACGAAGTCGGGTGGAAACGAAGTGCACGGAACCCTTCGCTATGTTCAGGCGAGCCGGAACTATCAGAAGTCGCCGGGAACCTATTCCTACTGCGATCCGACCAATGTGTTTTGCGAAGAGGACGGGGCGCGGGTCGACAATCCCAAACATGGCGACGTGACGACGACCGAAAAGCGCCCCGAGGCGACCATCGGCGGATTTATTCTGAAGGATTCACTCTGGTATTACCTGTCTTATGAACGCCGGAATCGGGAGCAGGATTTCGCGCGGCTCGAACCGGGGCCCTGTACGACCACCGGTGATCAGACCATCTACGATTGTCTCAATGCCAAGAACGACACGTCGGACTACGCAGGGCATTACCTTTCCGGCAAGCTCACCTATCAGATCAATCCGAGCCACACCCTGGTCGGCTACTACAATACCGACCCGATCGACATATCGAACGTCTTCGGCCGTTACTACGGCGATTTTTTCTCCGAATCAACCGAAGTCATCCAGAAACAGGGCGGCTATCTGGCCTCGTTGGGTCTTACTTCGATTTTCGGGCAAAGCACCTTCACCGATCTCAAGCTGTCGAACTACGACGCTCCCCTCGACAACGTTCCGCAGCATCCGTCGACGACCCCCACCTATTACGACATCAATCAGGGGTATCTGTTCGGGGGCGCCCTTTATGACTACCGGTCGATACGGCAAAATCAGGATCTCAATCTTTCGGTATCCCAGTTCGTCGACAATCTCCTCGGCAGCCATTCGTTCAAGGGCGGCGTCGAGTACCTGAAAACGAAAACGACGGAGAGCGTGGTCTATTACCCGAATGGCCTGGCCTACGGTAACAGCTTCATTGATTACAATCATCCGGAACAGGATGTCTTCCTGACCGCGAAAGTTCTTCAGTGTCCGAACGGTCAGGACGGCCCCGGCTGCATCAATGGCGTTTTCGACAATGTTCACAAAGCGAATTACGCAGCTTTTTACCTGCAGGACAAGTGGCAGGTGAAGGGGTTTACGTTCAATCTCGGCGTCCGTCTCGAGACCCTCGATATCAAGAACAATCAGGACAAGACAGTTCATAAATTCGGGTTCGGCGACAGGATCATGCCTCGAGCGGGTTTTGCCTACGATTTGACGAACACCGGCCTCGAATGGCTGGCGGGTTCGGCGGTCCACGGCTCGTGGTCGCGATTTCGCCAGTTCGTTTCGAGCCTTCTCGGCGACAACTTCGACGTTCTGCCCGGATACGCAATCTATTACTACGAGCCCGATTACGTGACTCCGAGCGGAGATGATCCATATCCGCTGGCAGGCGCGGCGGTGCTGGACCGCAAGATTCGCGTCCCCTATGTCGACGAGTGGACTTTGGGCTACGAGCAGAAACTCGGGAAGACCGCGTCGATCGGGTTCAACTACATCAACCGAAAGTATCTGGACGGCATCGTCTTCAAGAATCCGAACGAAGAGGATTTCTCGCTCGTGACGAACCTCGATTTCCCGAACACCAAGTACGATGCTCTCGAAGTGACGCTGAAGAAAGCTTTCGCCGAGGACCGGCTACAGTTCCTCGCCTCTTACACCCACTCGTTCCACAACGAGGGGCTGGCCAGCTATTCGGCCAAAGGAGCGACGTTTGCGGGACCCGGCGGATATGGCACTTGCGCTCCGGAGTTCTGCGACAAGGGGCGGCAGACGCAGCTCGATTCCCCGAATTTGATCAAGTTCAATGGCTCCTATAACTATCCCTGGGGAGTTGCCGGGACGACCACACTGGGCGTCTCTGATTATTACTACAGTGGTGCGGTTTGGGGCGCGTATACGGTCAAGCTGCACAACGGTTCTTATATCGTCGTTCCGGACACGGAGCTGGGTGATCGTAATGTCGGATCGTGGAACCGTCTGGATCTCCACCTCGAGCACCAGGTCAAGGTGGACAAGTGGGGCGGGCTCGGTTTTTCGATTTACGGCGACATCTTCAATGTATTGAATCGGCAGTCGGCGTTGAATCGGATCGGATATCGTGGTTACGATCTTTCGCCTGAAGATCCTCCGACGAATCCGTACTACGGTTACCCGACGCGGTTTCAAAATCCTCGCGTTTATCAATGGGGCGTGAAGCTCGAGTTTTGACGCGAGTGTCCCTGTACGCTCTCGAACCGCCCGGCCGGGGAACCAGCCGGGCGGTTTCGTTTTTCAGCGTATTGGAATCCTGCGACACGCACCGGAGAATCAAGGGGTGAGGCAAGCTCCCCGTTCTTTTCGAAGTTTTGCGCGAGCGCTGCTTTCGCTCTGTGCGCTGTCACTGTCGACTCCTTTCGCAGTCGGCGCGACGCGAGAAACCTCGTCGCGTTCCGCCCCCCCCCGCGTCCTCCTCGTCGGGGTCGACGGCGCCGATCTATCGACGATCGACCGGCTGATCGCCTCGGGGCGGAAGCTGCCGAACTTTCGAAAACTGCTCGCCGAGGGGGCTGCGGCTCCGGCGGAGGCCTTCGAGCCGGTGCTCTCGCCGCTCCTGTGGACCTCGATCGCGACCGGGCGCAGGCCTGTGGATCATGGCGTCTGGGACTTCCTCGAATTCGATCCTGCGGGCCGTCCGGTTCCAGCGACATCGATATCGCGAAAAGTGCGGGCCTTCTGGAACGTGGCGGCCGAGAGGGACGTTTCCGTCGCGGTTCTCGGCTGGTATGCGAGTTGGCCGGCGGAGCCGGTGCGTGGCGTCGTCGTGAGCGACCGGGCGGTGCAACATCAGGTTTCCGGCGAGCAGCCGCTCGAGAGTCTGACGTTTCCTGCGGATTTTGCCGGAGAGGTCGAGAAGGTTCGTCCGGCGTTTGAAGACGCTCGCCAAGCGGTGACGAAACGTTTTCTGGCCGGGGCGATTCCTGCCGATTCGCGGGACAGGGTCGACGCCCTCGCGCGGAGCTGGAGCGGCGCCGAGACGCTCGTTCACTCGCTCCCCTCCGCGATCGGCCGCTTCCATCCGGCGATCGCGGCGATCTATCTCGATCTTCCCGATGCGGCGGGGCATCTGTTCGCCGATGCCTCGGCGCCGCCGCTTCCGGGCGTTTCGCAAGGCGAAGTGCGGGCTTTCGGCGACGTGTGGCCTCGAAGTTACGAGTACGTCGACGAAAAACTCGGTGAGATTCTGAAGATCGCAGGCCCGGAGACGGTGGTGATCATCTGCTCCGATCACGGATTTCGCGACGGGGACGATCGTCCCGGCGCATCGGTCCGTGCCGATACGGGACCGGCCGGTCTTTGGCACCGGCGACGAGGTCTGTTTCTGATTCGGGGTCCGGGGGTTCGAAAAGGAGCGCGACTCACGGCTCGCGTCCGGGTTGACGACGTGTTCCCGACCCTCTGCGCAGCGGCGGGTCTTCCCCTTTCGGCGGAGCTCTCCGGACGGACGGTGCAGGAGGCGTTCCTGAAGCCGCTTCGAATCGAGACCGTCGACAGTTACGAGAAATCGCCGCGGCCCGTTCCCCGCTGGCCCGGGAAAAGCGGCGGAGAGAAAGGGAGCGAAGAAGCGGTCGCGCGGCTCAAGGCGTTGGGCTACCTCGGAGGCGGCGAGACCGTTCGGGTAGGGGAGGGGGGACGCACCGCGCGTTCGTATCTCAACGAAGGGGTCTATTTTTTCTCGGGCGGAGAAACCGGCGCCGCGATCGAGCGGCTCAAACGGGCCCTGGCGATGGATGAAAAACTTCACGACGCCAGGGTTCACCTTGCCGCGGCCCTCGCTTCCAGCGGGGATCTCGACGCGGCGGAAGAGATTCTCTCCGCGATTCCGGAGGGGATGGAAGCCGAGGGCGTTCTGCTTTCGCGGGGAACACTCGCACTCGATCGGGGAGACGCGGCGGCCGCAACGCGATTCGCCGAGCGGGCGGCGAAAAACGACCCGCGCGCTCCGGGCCTTCCGCTCCTGCGGGCACGGCTCGCTCTCGACTCGCATCGTTACGAAGAGGCGATGCAGGAATCGGATCGCGCGCTCCGGGTCTCCGACCTCGCTGCCGCGGTCGATGCGGCGCTTCGCATCCGCTTTCTGGCGATGGCCGCCCTGGGGCGCCGGGCGGAATCGATCCGCGGAGTGGAAGAGAGGCTGAAGAGCGCTCCGACGGCGCGCCTGGAGCGGCTTCTGGGTGAGCTTCTGCCGGCGGAAGAAATTTCGCGAGCCCTCGCGGCGTATGCCAAAGCCATCGAGCTCGATCCGCTCTCGCCGTGGCCGCACCTCGAAATGGGGGAGCGCCTGCTCGGCGCCGAGCGCGGAGAAGAGGCGGAATCGCAATACCGAGAAGCCCTTCGTCTCGCCAGGAGGGGGCGGCCGCGAGAGCTGGCCCACGTTGGGCTGGCGCTGGCGGCCCTGGTTCGAGGGGACGAACGTGAGGCCGAATCGCGGCTTCGCGAGGCGCTCACCGAATTTCCCGATTCGGCGCCGCTCCATCATCAGCTCGGCGCGATCCTCGCGCGCCGCCGGGATTGGCGCGAATCGGAAGAGCATCTGGCGCGCGCGTCTCAGAAAGAATCGAATGCCGAGACGTTCGCTCTTCTGACGGCGGTGCTCGCGGCGCAGGGGAAAACGGACGATGCGATCCGGGCCGGAAGAAAAAGCCTCGAGATCGAATCGGCTCAGCCCGGGCTCCGGGAGCTTCTTCGCAAAATCGAAGAAGCGAACGCGAAACCATGAGCCGCCCGTCGCGGGGCGGATCGCCCGAGGTCTCGCCCGGCAGAATTCGATTCGTCGCGATCGCCGTGGCCCTGGTGCTCGCCGCCGGTCTGGTCGCCGCTCTGGCGATCCACCGGATTCCTCCGCCCGGAGCCCTGGTGAGGCGGGGGCAGGCTCTTGAGGTTCGGAGAGGTGGATGGATCCTCGCCTGGGGGCGCGGGCTTCCGGTCGAATCGCTCACCGCAGGGGAGAACGGTTCGCTTCGCTTCCGGAAAAAAATTCCGGTCGCCACGCCGGAAGGGGCTGCCTATCCGGTCGACGTCGAAATCGATTTCCGCCCGGGGGCGATTTCCTGTGAGGGGGGCGCCGAGAAGGAGTCGCCGGAATTTCACCGGAGCGGTTCTTCCTCCGCGGGCGGATGCCTGACAAGTCTGCTCGCGGGGTTTCTCGCGGAGGCTCTCCGGTCTCCGGACGCAGCGCCCGCCGGGGACGGGCCGCGTCTGCGTCAGGCGCTGGGGGAACGGATTCGTTCAGCGGGCTGGCCCGTCGAGAGGTTTTCGCTGGCGGTGAGCGCGTCGGACGTTTCGCGATCGATCGAGATCGCCGGAATCAGGAGACGTCTTCCTCCGCAGTCTCCCTCCCGCGTCATCGTCGTCGGCTGGGACGGCGCCGATTGGTCGCTTCTTGATGAGCTGGCGGCGAAAGGGAAACTGCCGGTTCTGGCGAAGCTTCTTCCGCGCGGCGCACGCGGAATTCTCGCAACCTATCGTCCCACGGTCTCTCCGATGATCTGGACGTCGATCGCCACCGGCGTCGAACCGGAGGAGCACGGCATTCTCGATTTTCTGCGACCGTCCCCTTCCGGACCGGTGCCGATCCGATCGACCGACCGGCGGGCGCCTGCGCTCTGGAACATCGCGAGCGCTACGGGGCGGTCGGTCGACGTCGTCGGTTGGTGGGCCACTTATCCGGCGGAAGAAATCTCGGGAACGCTCGTCAGCGAACGGCTCGCCTATCAACTCGGTGGAATCGAGAACGAGCGGGCGGAAGAGGCGGCGCTGGTGTCGCCTGCCTCCGCCGCGAAATGGATCGGCGAGATTCGCGAGAGGCCGGACCGGTTGGCCTCGTCCGACCTTGCCCGCTTCATTCGAATGCCGGTTGCCGAGATCGATCGCCGCCGGCGCGATTCCCGGGACCGGGTCTCGCGTCTGGCCGATCTGGTCGCCTCGACCCGGACGTTCGGCCGGGTGGCTTCACGTCTCGCGGCAAGGACGCCCACGGCGAACCTGCAGATGTTCTATTTCGAGGGGGCGGACACCATCGGCCATCTTTTTGCCGCGGAGCGTCCGCCCCGCCTCGACTGGGTCGAGGCCCGCGATGTCGAAATCTACGGAGGGGCGGTCGACGAGCTCTACCAGGAGCTCGATCGGATTCTCGGAAAGATTCTGGAATCCTTCGACTCGCGGCGCGACACTCTTCTCCTGGTTTCCGATCACGGATTCCGATGGGGGAATGACCGGCCGAGAGTTTCTCCATCGACGGAAGGAGCCACGGCCGGCGCGTGGCACGGTCCTGGCGCCACGTTTTTCGCCGTGGGGCGCGGCGTTCATGCCGGTGCGCGCGGCGGGGGCCACGTGCGCGATCTTGCGCCGACGATTCTCGCGATCCTCGGGTTGCCGGCTCCTCGATCGTCGAAAGGAGCTCCACTTCGATGGGCTTTCGATTCCAGCGCGATTGGCGAGGTCGGGAGCGCCGATTGGGGCGCCGCGATCGCTCCGGTGGGGCCGGTGGCCGGCGCCGGAAGCCCCGGCGTCGACCCGGAGATCGTGGCGCGTCTTCGGGCGCTCGGTTACATCGGCGCGGCCGGGAAAACGGAACGCCAGGAAACCTCGGGTGTTTCGGCGCTATCTTCGCCGGTTGCGGCGCCCGTCGATGAAACTTTCGCGGCGCACATGAACCGGGGGACTCTCGCGCTGGAGCGGGGCGATCACGATCTGGCGCGCCGCGAATTCGAATCGACGGTGAAGATCGAGCCGCGCGCGGCGGCCGCCTGGAACAAGCTCGCCATCGCCGAAATCGAGGGTGCGGATTTTGGCGCAGCCGAGAGCAGTTTCCATCACGTCCTCGAAATCGCACCGGGTGGCGCCAGCGACCGCGAAACGGCGGTGATCGGCCTCGTGACGCTTTGGGAGCGCGGTTCGGGCGGCGCTTCCCGGTCGCCTGAGGCTCGCGCGCTTCTCGATGCGGAGATCGCATCGTCACCGAAAGCGGCGGCCCTGCTGGCGAAAAGAGGTGCGCTCGCGGTCCAGTCGGGTGAATGGGAACGGGCGCGCGCCGATCTCCAGTCGGCCGTCCGGCTCGATCCCAAAGACGTCGTGTCTCGAAACCTTCTTGCTGCCGATTTTGCGCGGCTCGGGAAAATGTCCGAAGCCCGGCGGCTTCTCGACGAGTCGCTTCGAATCCGTTCGGATCAGCCGGAAGTCAGGGAATTGCGCAACCGGCTCGGGCGCTGAAGCCTCCGCCGGAGATGTATTCTGTTGCGGCCTTTGGTAGGCTTTCGCCGCAGATTTCCGCCGGCGGACGACGATTTCCGGCCATTCATTTCCAAAAGGGAGACGACGACATCATGTTGAGAAACAGGCGAATTCCCGGGCTCTTTCTGGCGGCGCTCCTCATCGGTTGCGCTGCCCTGCAGGCAATGCCTCTCTCCGAAACGAATCGCGGTTTCCTGGACGGTCCCGCCGGTTTCCTGGCCACCGACGCCGAGCGGAAAGAGTGGAAAGACGTCAAGGCCGACACCGATGCGGAGCGCTTCATCGCTCTCTTCTGGGCGCGGAGGGACCCGACTCCCGGAAATGCGCGAAACGAATTCAAGATCGAATTCGACAAGCGGGTCGAAGCCGCGGCGAAGCTCAAAGAGATCGGCGGAATCAAGGGGGACCGGGCGAACGTTTTCGTTCTGCTCGGGATGCCGGCTGCAACCTATATGCAGCAAAAAGACGAGTTCCAGAACAAAATGGACACCTCGTCGCTCGAACCGGCGATCCTCGCGCAGTACAGCACGGGGCATGCGGCCATCTGGAGATATCACGGCAAGGACAAGCTGCCGGCCGGGTATCCGGACGACGACCTGACCGTGGTGTTCATCACGGAGGAGGGGCGGGGAGAGAATCAGCTCGACCGCAAGCCTCGCGTGCTCCAGGCGCTGGAGCTGGCCAAGAAGGCGGCGATCAAGAGTCCCGATCTCAAAGAGGTTCCGAGCTGGCCGGTCGAAAACGCTTCGCTCGCTCCCGCGGCGGTGCCTGCACCCGCTGCGCCCGCCGCCGTGACGATGCCGCCGGTGGCGGCCATTCCGGAGCCGTTCGCCGGCGCTGCGGCGAATGCGTTCGCGGCCGAGCCTGCCGGTTCGGCGGAGAAAGCTGCTCTCTTCTTTCACAACGCCTCCACCATCGCCGGCCGCCCATTCACGTCCGCCCTTCTGGTCGCGAAGAAAGACGCGGTGCCGGCCGGAGCCCCGGTGAAGCTGTTCGGCGAGGTGCGCGATGCCAATGGCGTACCCGTGGCGCGTTTTGCGCTCGATGGCGAAAAGGCTGCTCCCGTGGAAAGCAACGGAGAGCTGACTTTCGGATATTCGGTTCTTCTGACTCCGGGCAGCTACCGTGTGGCGATGGGGATTTCATCCGTCGACGGATCGGTCATGCACCTCGTGAAGACCGCGCCCGTCGTCGTGCCGGATTTGAAGAGCGGCGCGATGATCCCTTCGAGTCTGATTCTCACGAAGAGCATTCTGACTCTCGAAAAAGCCCAGCTCGAAGAGCAGGCTTTCTGTTTCGGAGGCGTTCGCGTGATGCCGACTGCGTTTCTGACGTACGGGGCGGCCGATTCGCTTTGGTATTTTTTCACCATCACCAACCCGTCGGTCGATCCGGAATCGAAGAAACCGGCCATCCAGACGATTTTTTCCATCAAGGAAAAGGGGAATGACAAGCCCCGGCTTCGGACCCCCCCCTCCGATGCGACGTTGACCGCCATCAGTGATGGACGCTACGCGATCGGCAGCGAAATTCCGCTCTCCGCGATTCCGTTCTTTTGTGACGGAACGTGGCGCGTCGAGATCGACGTCTTCGACAAGCTTGCGAAGGATGCGGAAGGGAAGCCGAAGCTGGTGAAGGAGAAGATCGGCGCCGATTTCGAATTCAAGGGAAAAGTCTGCGCGGCCGCGCCGGTTGAAAAACCGAAATCGAAAAAGAAGTAAACCCTCGGCTCGAAGAAATCCGGGCGGCCCGCGGCCGCCCGGAACGGCCGTTCACTCCACGCGCATCGGATACTCGACCGCTCCGACTTTTTCCGAAATGGAATCTCTGACGGCCGCGAGAATTCGCTGGTTCCCTTTCCGAATCTTGAGACGGGCGTCGAACCTCAGGGGCTTCGCCGTTTCGGCGGCGCTCGCGGCGACAGGGCGCCAGGGGCGAAGCTCGAGCTCGCTGCGCTGGCCCGAGTCGTCGATGGCTTCGAGATAAACTTCGAGCCGCGAGGACGACTTGTCCCCCTCCGGGATCCAGGTCACTTCCGATCCGGCGATCGTGATCGAGACCTCGACTTCATAATCGGAGAAAAACCCCCCTTTTTTTGCGACGCGCGCGTCCAGATGGACGGGGAGATCGTTCATCGGCCGGCCCGCCGCCAGGGCCGCCTCGATCTGGAGAGCGATCCGCTTCTCCGCCGACTGTCCGGCGTAACCGTGCCGGGCGTGGATCCTGATCCCCTTTCGTCCGGGGACGCTCACCTCGACGTCGCGGTACTTGTCGATCTTCTCCCCTTCGGGAAGCTTCAAGCCGAGCTGGTAGTAGTTCGTGAGCTCGTCGTAGATCCGGCCGAGCCCGCCGGCCAGATCGTTGGAATCGATGAGAGCGGATCCGCCGGTCTGCTCCGCGAGCAATCGCATTCCGTCGGTCATGTTCGCCTTCGAAGCGATTCCGCTGTTCCCCCAGATGTCGGGAGGAAGCGAGAACTCGGCGTCGATTCCCGAAGGGGCATCGAGGCCGCTGGCGTCGACCGAGAAGAGCGAAATCGCGGATCCGTTCGCCTTTCGAAAGAGCTCGCCGATCTGGAGGTCGATCGAGATCGGGTGGAGGTCCATCCGGCTTCCAAACCTTCCGACGGCGAGATCCGAAATCTGTTCGCCGGGTCTTGTTTCGAATCCATCCGAGAGATAGAGAAGAGCGCGCCGTCCCGGCTGTCCGGCCAGGTCGCGCAGCGAGGTTTCGAGGGACGACAGCAGTTGCCGGTTCTCGATCGAGATTTCCTGGGAATAGGAGTTGGCGATCGACGCCCGGCGCGACATCGCGCCGCGGCCCCGGGCCTGGCCGATCTGGTCCATCGCCGAGCGGGCGCGGGTGATTCTGCGAAACCCCCCTGCGTCGGTTTTTTCGATCACGGAAAGGCCGGACAGGAGCGCTTCTTTGCTCGTCGTGTACGGACGAACGATTTGAAGGTCCCCCGTGAAATTGAGCAGGAGCACCTGGTCATCGCCGGTCATCTTCAAGACGAGATCCCGCAGGGCGTGAAGAGCGCGATTGCGGCTTCCGGCGGTCGTGTTTCGAGAGTCGACGAATATCGTGAGGTACCGGGGGATCGCGGCGTCGGCCGTTCGGGATGCGGGCGGTTCGGCGGCGGGATCTTTTTGAAGTTGCTCGGGCGGAATCACGGCGGGCCTGGATCCGCGGCGAACTTCGTCGACGTAAGTGACCCCCAGCGGATTTCCGTCGACCTCGACGCGAAATTCCGCCGGCCCTATTCCGGTGACCGGTGTTCCGCCGGCGTCGGTCACCGACACGTCGAGGGTCATCAGGTTGACTTCGACTTTCTCCAGCATCGGAGCGACCACGGGACCCCCGCGGGTTTGCTGCGCCGTCAGAAGCGGCGAAAGACCTGACAGGATCAGGAAAGCGGCGCACGCGCCATTCAACGGGAAACGATGAGCTCTCATGGGATGAATACCTCTTCTTTCTTCCGGAGCGAATTTCGCCCGGCGAAAGACTACATCAACGGCGATGACATCGACGAGTTGCAGCCGGCTGGTCGAGCCCTTGCCGCTCGATCGGGGCGGGAGCCCGCCGCACCCGGTTTAAAACGGCAATCCGAGAAACGTGAAAATGCGCTCGGAGTCTTCACGGATGTCGCGGGCGAGCGTGGGCGGGATCCGGAGTTTTTCCACGAGGTCCTGTGGTTCGAGCCCGACTCCCCGCCATTCCAGGCCGTGAAGATTCACCGGAGAAAATTCCCGGGCGAGGAAGGCGAGCTGGAGGACAGGAGGGGAATCTGCGTCGATCTGTCCGCTCGACGAGAGGACGAGACTCAGGTCGTCGGCGAGCGCGAATCGGTCGGCGATGGTGCGGCCGATCTCGGGCTGCAACTGCTCGACCGCCGCGAGGCGGAAAGCGCGCGAGGGAAATGGAACCTCGAGAACGAGCGGGAGAAGGAGCCCGTAGCCGAGCCCTCCCAGCAAACCGAAAACGTAGGCCTCCTCGCGATCGATTTCGAAATATTCGGCCAGGCGCGCCGCGGCCACCGCCTGTGCGAGGGAGGAACGCCAGGAGAGAGCCTCGATGGCGTCGTCGGACGTTCTTTGCGCCGCCGTCGGCGCCGTCATTCCGGTCAGCAGGGTTCCCATCGCCGCTTCGCCGGTGGCGGCGAGCGCCTCTCGCGGCGTCGAGATTCCATAGCGCCGATCGGTCGTGAGCCCGTTCCCGAGAAGAAGCATGTTCGCCGAGAGGTAAGGATCGAGCGCCGAAAGTTGGAGGACGAAATCGGCGGGGGCCGTGGCGTTCTGAAGCCGCGGGTGGAGCATGGCCGCAATCTCGCCGAAGACGGGGAACAGCTCGGCCGGCCGGTCGGCGGTTTGGCGGGCCAGATGCAGAAAAGCGCGAAACGAAACCTGGCGTTGGCGAATGTCGTCGGCAGACAAATCCCGGTCGTCCGATGAGGCGCGATCGACGGCCCGCCAGAAAAGGGTGTCGTCGTCGGCGGTCGGTTGAACCAGGGCGCTGGCTTCGACCGTTCCTCCGCGGCGGCGGTAACCGCTGCTCCGGGAGCTGTCGTCGAACTGCTTGGCCCCTCGAAAGGCGAGAATCTGAGCTTCGAGCGACAGATGAATATGCAGAAGCGGCTTGGGACGATAGTCGGGGTCGAACTCGAAGCGTGCTTCGTTCCATCGAAACGAGTCGAAAATGATTTGTTCCGCGAGCTCGGTCGTCGTTTTGACGAGCTGGGATTCGTCGAGGAAACCGGCGTCGATCAGGGTTTTCGTGAGGCTCTCGCCGAAAAGAAGATGACGCGCGAAAGCCTCGAAGAGGTTCGGCCGGGCGACTTGTTTCTTTTCGACGAGAAACGTTCCGAGCCGCTCACGGGCGAGAGTCGACGACGCGTAGACGATCTTCCCGGCCACCAGATCGAGAATGCGCCGTGCCGGCGGATGGACGAGAGTCAATCTCCCGCCGGCATGGTGGTGCTCGATCCACTGAAGCAGATCCACGAGCGGGTAAGTTTCGAGCGAGCCTTCGAACGACACTCAGTTTTCCTTTTTGGGGCACGGGAGCCGACGGCGGGCCGCCGGCACCGTTGCCCTCCCCGCCGGTTTCCTGCGACGTACAGAATGACGCCTCAGTCGCGGCATTGCCGGGCACCTTGCCAGGAGCCCGCTCTCGCCAGTCCGGCGGGAAGTCGGCGGAATTTTTCAGCGAATACGATTTGAATCCGGTCTTTTCTTCCCAGGTGCGTCGGTGCGAAAAAAACGAGACGCCATTATATGGCGGGAGTTTGGCCGTTCGATTTCCCTGGGTTCTGGCGCGCCAGCGGCGAAGAGCGGGAGGGGCGCCGCTCCCCCTGCGTTGGCCGGGATCCGTTTCGCCGCTGTTCGCGTTTGAGTCATAATTCGGCGACGTGAGCCGCCCTGACGCGCGGCAAAAACCCATGGCAGAGAAAACGACGAAAAAAGAAACAAAGGGGCGACCGCTGCGCACGGCGACCGATTCGGGGATTCCCATCCGTCCCTCGTATGGCGCCGGAGACGTTCCGGCGGGTGTCTCGGGCGAAAGGCCCGGGGAATTTCCTTTTCAGCGCGGAGCCCGTCCGGAGGGTTACCGCGAAAAATTCTGGACCATGCGGCAGTACGCCGGTTTTTCGACGGCTGCCCAGTCGAACGCAAGGTACCGGATGCTTCTCGAACGCGGGCAGACCGGGCTGTCGGTGGCGTTCGATCTGCCGACGCAGATCGGCTACGACTCGGATCACCCGCTGGCTGGCGGCGAGGTTGGAAAAGTGGGTGTGGCCATCGACACGCTCGAAGACGTGGAAACGCTGCTGGACGGGCTTCCCCTCGAAAAAGTTTCGATCTCGATGACGATCAATGCGACGGCGTCGATTCTTCTCGCGCTGGTTCTCGCCGCCGCCAGGCGGCGTGGGGTCGACTGGAAGCTCCTTTCCGGCACGGTTCAGAACGACATTCTCAAAGAGTACGCCGCGAGAGGAACCTACGCGTTTCCTCCGAAACCTTCGTTGCGTCTCATCACCGATCTCTTCGGCTTTTGCGCCGGCGAGGTTCCGAAATGGAACACGATTTCGATCAGCGGGTATCACATCCGCGAGGCGGGCTCCACGGCGGTGCAGGAGGTGGCCTTCACTCTGGCCGACGGCATCGAGTACGTCCGCGCCGCGATTGCGGCCGGCTTGCCGGTCGACGAGTTCGCCCCGCGGCTCAGTTTCTTTTTCAACGTCCACAACGACTTCTTCGAGGAAGTCGCCAAGTTCCGCGCCGCGCGGCGCCTTTGGGCCGAAATCATGAAGGATCGATTCGGGGCCGCCGATCCGCGAAGCTGGGCGCTTCGATTTCATTCTCAGACGGCCGGTTCGACGCTCACCGCGCAACAACCGGAAAACAACGTCGTCCGAGTTTCACTTCAGGCGCTGGCGGCGGTTTTTGGAGGAACGCAGTCTCTTCACACCAACAGCCGCGACGAGGCGCTCTCTCTTCCCACGGAGGATGCCGTCACGCTCGCGCTTCGGACACAACAGATCATTGCCCACGAATCGGGAGTCGCCGACCTCGTCGATCCGCTCGGCGGAAGTTATGTCGTGGAGGCGTGGACGCACGAAATCGCGAGCCGCGCGAAAAGCGAGATCGAAAAAATCGACAAAATGGGTGGAGCGCTGGCGGCGATCGAGGCGGGGTACATCCAGCGGGAAATCCAGGAGTCGGCGTATCGCGCCCAAAGAGCGATCGATTCCGGAGAAAAAGTCGTCGTCGGCGTCAATCAGTTCACGAGCGACGATTCGACGTCGATCGAAACGTTCCGGGTCGATCCGGACGTCGAGCGGGATCAGGTCGAGCGGCTCGCGGCGTTTCGCGCCCGCCGCTCGAAAGACACGGAGGCGGCCGCGAGGCGGGCGCTTCTCGACGGCGCACGGGGAGCCGCGAATCTGATGCCGCTGCTCGTCTCGGCCGTCGACGCGGGGACGACGCTCGGCGAAATCGTCGAGACTCTCCGGGGTGTTTTCGGCGAATACCGCGAGGTGGCGACGCTTTGAACGCCATCCCGATCAGCTGAGGAAAGAGAAAGAGGATGGCATGAAGAAAGCTCGACGAGTGTTTGGTGCCCTGGTTCTTCTATTCGGCGTGGCGTCCTGCCAGAGCCCGGAGAAATCGGCGGGGGAGAGTGCGAAAACTCCCAGCGAATTCGACCGGGTCGTTCGCGATCCGACTCTTCCCGAAGGGGTGGTTCCGGGGAAGCTCCCCGTGGGGGGCGTGAAGGATCACGGGCCGGATTCCGAACCGCATTTCGTTCAATGGGTCGAGCATCACGTCGCCAGGATCCGTCCGCTCGCCAAAGCCCAGGCGCTGGCGTACTGGAACGCCACGGCGAGCGGAAAGAAGGAAGACTACGACGCGTCCGCCACCGCCGAGCTCGCGCTCAAGAAAATCTACTCGAATCGGGAGGAGTTCGCCTACGTCAAGAAGATCCGCGCCGCAGGAACCGTGAAGGATCCCATTCATCGGCGCGAGCTCGAGCAGCTTTATCTCGGTTTCCTGGGAAACCAGTTCGACGAAAAGTTGATGGAAAAAATCGTCCAGATGTCGACCGACATCGAAGGGCGGTTCAACACGTATCGATCCGACGTCGACGGGAAGAAACTCACCGACAACGACGTCGAGGATGTTCTCAAGAAGAGCACGAGCTCCGAAGAGCGCAGAAAAGTCTGGGAAGCGTCGAAGGGAATCGGTGCGGCGGTTTCGAAAGACCTGATTGCGCTCGTGAAACTGCGAAACGAGGCGGCGAGACAGCTCGGTTACGACAACTATTACGTTCTCTCTCTCGCCCTCGGCGAACAGGACGAGGCCGAGCTCTTCCGGCTCCTCGACGACATGGCCGATCGCACCGAGGCCCCTTTCCGCGAAGTGAAAGCGGATCTCGATGCCGCGCTCGCGAAGCGCTACGCAATCCGGGTCGACGAGCTGCGTCCCTGGCACTACGAAGACCGTTTCTTTCAGGAATCGCCGTCGGTCGGGTCGGTCGACCTCGATCCCTTCTACAAAGGGAAAGATCCCGTTGAGCTCGCCGCGCAGTTCTACGATTCGATCGGGCTCCCCGCCCGGGAGGTGATCGGACGCTCCGATCTCTACGGGCGGGAAGGAAAATATCAGCACGCCTACTGCACCGACATCGACAAGGAAGGGGACGTGCGCGTCATGGAGTCGGCGAAGGACGACGCCTACTGGATGGACACCGTCCTTCACGAGCTGGGTCACGCGGTTTACAGTCTGGGTCACGACCGCAATCAACAGCTTCCCTATCTGCTGCGCGACGCGGCGCACACGTTGACCACCGAAGGATTCGCCGAGCTCACCGGACGGCTCGCCGAAAACCCCTACTGGATGAAACGATTCGGGGCGATCGACGACGCGAAGCTCGCGGAGCTCGAGCCGAAGCTTCGGCGGAAAACGCGCATGGGAGCGCTCGTTTTCGCGAGATGGTGCCAGGTGATGGCGCACTTCGAGCAGGGGCTCTACCGCGATCCCGATCAGGATCTAAACGCCCTCTGGTGGAAGAACGTTTCGAAATACCAGATGCTCGTGGCCCCCGAGGGACGCAACGCCCCCGATTGGGCTTCGAAGATCCACCTGGTGAGCTCGCCGGTCTATTACCACAACTACTTGTTAGGTGAGCTCTATGCCGCCCAGCTCCATGCGCGGATCTGCAAAACCTATTTCCCCGGGAAGGATCCGTACACCGTCGCTTACTCCGACAACAAAGAGGTGGGGCGTTACTTGAACGAAAAAGTCTTCAGCCCCGGCGCGATGTGGAAGTGGGATCGTTTCACGGTCGAGTCGACGGGTGAGCCGCTGTCGGCCAAAGCGTTCGCCGACGCTTACGTGTCGGCCCCGAAAAACTGACGCGCCGACGAAATGTCGAGAGTCGGCACGGAGGGGCGCACCGCGGAGGGGCTGTTCGAGGAGGGCGTCGTCCTCTTCGACAGCGGGGAGTTTTTCGAGGCGCACGAGGTTTGGGAGGCGATCTGGACGCCGAGGTCCCGCGGGCCGGAAGGGAAGTTTCTTCAGGCCCTGATCCAGATCGCCGCCGCCTATACCCAGGTCGTCCGAAAGAGTGGGAAGCCGGCCGCGCGGCTCTTCCGCCTGGCGCTCGAAAAGCTCGACGGATATCCGGAGCTGCATCAGGGAGTGCTCCTCGTTCCACTTCGAGTGCGTGTTGCCGGGGATCTGGCGAAAATCGAGGAAGGACGGATCGACGCCGTACTGACGGAGCGGCCAATGCTCTTGCGGGCCGGGCCGTCGTGGATCGGTCCGGTTCCAGATGGTGAACCAGTCAAACCAGAGACGAAAGACGAAGCGGGCCGTTCTGGCCTGCCCGCGATGTCAGTCGCGATGAACGCGTCGGAGCCGGCAGTCGATCGAGATCCGTCCGTTGGGGGCGAAAGCTGAGCTCGCGCCCCGAAATGCGGTGCTTGTCGTATTTGCCCCGGCCGCGCACGTTCCTGGGATAAGATGCCGAATGCGGCGCCGGCGAAATCAGCCGCGCCACTCCCCGTTTCGAGCGCGGGAAATCCAAACGAGAAGAGAGAAGTCGATGAGCGGAAAAACGGACGAGATCGTTCGCTCCCTGAGCGACACGGGATCGGAAGAAGAGACTGCAAGAGAGAGCGCCGAGAGGGCGGAATTCGAGGCGCATCTGGCGGGCGACGTCTCGCAGAAGAAATTTGAAATCGGCCAGCTGGTGAAAGGGACGATTGCCTCGATCCAGGAGGACGGGGTTCTCGTCGCCATCGGCGGAAAATCCGAAGTCACGCTGGCGCGGAACGAAATCGACGAAGGAGCCAAGGTCGGAGACCCGATCGAAGCGATCGTGATGTCGGTCTCGCCGGAGCTGCGTCTGTCCCGGCGTATGGCGGCCGATCGCCGCTCGGCCGAAGCTCTTCGGGGGGCTTTCGAGGCCCGAATTCCGGTGGAAGGACGCGTTCTCGCCCGAAACAAGGGGGGATTCAACATCGGGCTCGGAAAAGTCGCGGCTTTCTGCCCCGCGTCGCAAATGGATATCGGCGGAGGGCAGGACCCGAATTCCTACGTCGACAAGAATTTCGAATTCCGGATCATCGAATATGCGGAAAACGGCCGCCGCATCGTCGTCTCTCGCGCGGTCATGCTGAAAGAGGATCGTGAACGGCGCTCCGTGGAGACCCGCTCGAAGCTGGCGATCGGCGCCGTTCTCACGGGGAAGGTCATGTCGCTCACCGACTACGGAGCTTTCGTTGACGTGGGCGGAATCGAGGGGCTTCTGCATGTCTCCGAGATCAGCCGGCGCCGGCTCGGGCATCCCAAGGAAGTTCTCACTTCCGGGCAGGAAATTCAGGTCAAGATCACGAAGATCGAGCAGGATGGCCGGCGAATTTCGCTCTCGATGAAGGAATTCGAAAAGGATCCGTGGAGCGAAGTGGCGGGGCGCTATTCCGCCGGCGCGAGTTTTTCGGGAAAGATCGTGCGCGCCGTCGAATTCGGCTGGTTCGTCGAGCTCGAGCCGGGGCTCGAAGGACTTCTGCACGTGTCACAACTTCCTCCGGGAGTTGCGAAGAACGATCCGACGCTCGCGGTGGGAGAAGGGATTCAAGGCTGGATCCGTGAGACGGATGTCGATCGCCGAAGAATTTCGCTGGCTCTTCGAGAAGTCGCTCTGGGCGACCCCTGGGCGGGCGTTGAAAATCGTTATCCGGCCGGTTCCATCGCTCAAGGCATTGTGGAGCGGAACGTGAATTTCGGTTCCTTCGTTTCCCTCGAGCCCGGGCTCACCGGACTGATCCCGATTTCCGAAATGGCCCTGCCTCCCGGCAGCGATCCGTCGAAAGCTTTCACCGCAGGTCAGAAAGTCACGGTGAAAGTCGTTTCCGTCGATCCGGTGAAAAAGCGAATTTCGCTTTCCGCCGAAGGAGCCAAGGCCGAAGCGGCCCGCGGCGAGTACCTCGAGTACGCCAAGCAATCGGGAGCGACCGAATCGGCGGCGGGTCTGGGCGCGATGGCGGCGGCGTTCGCGAAAAGCAAAGACACCGAATAAAGCGCCGGCGGGGCGCGCTCAGCGCTTCTTTGGTTTTTTCGGTTCCTCGGGAATCGCCCGGCCCCGTTCCCCTTTCGCGAACGAATCCCAGAGGCCGAAAATTTTCATCTGATCGGCGAGCCTGGTCTTTTGCACGAGCTCTTCGATTTCTTTCCGATTCTGCCGCGGCGCCGGGGTGTTCTCCCCATCGGCGAAATTCCAGGAGAGGACCGCAGCGATAGCGGAGTTCAGCTTGAGCTCCCGCTCGTCGACCTTGTCGATCGTGTCCGATTCGGCGTGGTATTCGGGAAGATACGGCGGTCCGTCCTGATTCGCGACGAGAGTGGGAATTCCCTCGACGAGATAGTCGTAGTTGTCCGTTCCGACGAAAGCGTCGGTCGTTTGCGAAAACGGGCCCAGCGCGGCCACGTCGGCCAGGGCCCTTTCGGTCGCGGCCTCAAGGTCGGCGCGTCCGCCGAGTGAGAAGCCGGTGGTCCTCCCGGAACCAATGTCGAAGATGATCTGCGCCTTGATCCGGTCGAGCTCGGAGCGGTGGGCGCGAACCTCGGCCAGCGACCCGAAGAGGCCGCACTCTTCGCCGGTGTAGAGGGAAAACCGGATCGTCCTGCGCGGACGCTTTCCATCGCGGGCCAGAGCCGCGATCTGCCGGGCCACGTCGATGACGAGGGCGGCGTTGCAGCCGTTATCCTCCGCCCCGCGCCCGAGCTCCCAGCTGTCGAGATGGGCACCGATGATCACGATTTCATCCGGCTTTTCGCGACCGCGAATTTCAGCCACGACGTTTCGGGCCGAAACGTTGGGAAGGATCGTTCCGGTGGAAATCAAGCGAACGCGAACCTCGCTGCCGGAAGCGAGTCTTCGAGCGATCCGGAGCGCACCTTCCCGTTCGATGATCGCGGCAGGGAGGGGGCTCGGACTTCCGTCGAGGGTCACGTTGTGACGATAGAGAACGCGGCCGGTTCGGTTCGACATCCAAAGAATGCCTGCCGCTCGCGATTTTTGCGCTCGTTCGAAGATGGGCGGCGTTTCCAGGTATTCCTTGAAGAGATCCTCGAGACTCTTCATCGGTTCGGTGTGAAGCAGAAGCCACTTCCCCGCGCCCTTCTCGCCGAGGGAGGCAAAATCCGTTTCGGCGCCGTGGCCAATGTCGACGACCGGGGCTTCGAGCCCCGCTTCGCCCGTCGAGTGCGAGAAAGGCATGCTGGCGGTTCTGAGCTTCTCGGAGCCCCAGGATCCAGCCGGTCCGGCTGCGACTTCCGCGCTCTCGAAGCCGGGAAGCCAGGCGCCCGCCGCCGTGTAGGCATCCGTTCGCGCATCGTCGACGCCGACTTCCCGGAATTTCTTGACGGCCCAATCGACCGCTTTTTGGAGGGCCGGACTTCCGGTCGGCCGGCCGCCGATTCCGTCAGACAGCTCGCGAAGGTCGCTCATCAGAGGAGTTGGGCCGAGCATCTGGCCGCGGAGAAGGGCGGCCTCGCCGCCGGCGAGGGCGGAGGAGATCGTCGAGCTCGCGATGGCGATCACGAAAATGAAGGACGCGGCCGCTCGCGCGGACGGCATTCGAAGGAGCGAGAAGGATGAAACGGCCTGCAGGGCGAAGCGAATTCGGTTTCGTTTTTTCATGGAGGGAAAGATAACACGGCGTCCGCGAAATTCTCGAAGGCCCCGGTCAAAGGAATAACGGGGCGAAAATCGGCCACGCTTCTCCTGCGCCGCAGCCGGAAAGGCGGATCCCCTCCGGCCGAGTGTCCGGGCCGATTCGGGTTTAGAATCGAACCAGCGATGAGCTCCAAACGGATTCTCCTGCTCAATGTCTCGGAAGATCTCGGTGAAGCCCTCGAGCCGTTGTTCGTTCGGGAAGGGCTGGTAGTGGAAAAACACCCTTCGTCGAACAACGTGATCCGGCTGGTGGCGACCACTCCGTATCAGTTGATCCTCATCGGGATGCCGGTGTTGTCGCCCCCGCTCTCCGGCATTCTTGAGGCGATTCGAAAATCGGGCAGCGCCAGCCGCAATTCCTCGGTCCTTCTCGCCGGCATCCTTCGCACGGCGCCGGCGGCGATCGCCGCGATGGAAGTGGGGGCCAACGCCATTCTCGATTGGCCCGATCTTCCCGAGCCGGCGCGAGCGCGAGTCGCGACGTTTCTCGATGTGGCGCCGCGCAAGGATGTTCGAATTCTCACCAAGCTTCAGGTCGTCATCGCGACAAAAACGCGGCGGCTCGTTTGCCAATCGCTGAATCTTTCCAAGAGCGGGATGCTGGTTCGAGTCAACGATCCGATCGAAGTCGGTTCCGATGCGAAAATCGAGTTCGCTCTTCCGGGGGATACCGAAGTCCTTTCGATCGAGGCGAAGGTCGTGAGACAGATGAAGAAGACCAAAGAGCAATGGACAGGAATCGGTCTCCAATTCCTCGAGCTCCGCGGACCGGCGGCCCGGAAGCTCGACCAGTTTTTTGCAACCTGACCCGTGCGTTTCGGTCGATACCGCCCATTCCATTGGACGGCGCTCTTCGGAGAAGCCGGATGAGTTGAATGTTTCACCAGCGCCATCCAAAACGGCAGAACCACGATCGTTGATCGACCCTTCGGTTTCGCCGGGAGTCTCGGGCGCCCTGAGACCTCGAGGCCGGCTGCGCGAATGGCCGCCGGTTCCGAGGCCGGGCGCGCCCATCCGGCACGATCAATATCCGGTGAGATCGCCTCTCTGCCGTGCTCCCCGGACGGCGCGGCGAAAGAGCCAGATGCCGAGCGGAAAAACTGCGATCGCGAAAATCACGAGAGCCAGGAGATCTCCCGAAACGTCGCGCCATCCTCCGCCGGCGAGCAGAGCCGTTCGGAGGCCGTGATTGACGTAGCTCGCGGGCACGATTTTCGAAACGAGCGACAGACGGGGGCCCAGAATTTCCGGCGGGAAGAGCACCCCTCCGAAAATCGTGGTCAGGCTCGCGGCGGCAATCGCCACGGCCGTCCCTTTCTTGAAAGCGATCGTGTACGCCGCGGCCACGAGGCCGATGCCGACGTACACGACCAGAGTGAGGACGAAGATCGCCGCCCCCGGCGCCCATCCGCCGCCAGCGTTCCATCGGACGCCGAACAGCGTGGCGATCACGAGGTAGCCGGCGATCAGGAAGGTTTGCCAGAGGTAGTCCCATGCCGACAGCGAGAGAATCAGGCGCTCCTCCCTCTCCGGCGTCGCGAGGAGCATTTCGAGAGTTCCCGCGAGCTGCTCTTCCCGAAGGTTCGAGGCGAATGAAAAAAGCGAAACCTGAAGGTACTGAATCCAGGCGAAGCCGAAAATGATGAACGAGAAATAGTCGCCCCCGACGACGCTTCCCGCCGGAAGCGTCGGGCCGACGAATTGCGCGGTGTAATACCAGAGAGCCACCTGAAACAGCATTCCGAAGAGACTGAGGGCGACGGTCATCGGGTAGGAGAGCTCCCGTTTCGCATCGCGCACGAGAAACGCCCCGAGAATCCGGAACATGGACGAAGGCGCGCTCATGTCGAAGCTCCCCGCCGGATCGCCTGCTCGATCGGCCGGTCGCCGCGCTCGATTTTTTGAATCTTCCGTCCCGCTCCGACGAGGCGGGAAATGGCTTCGGCGAGATCGTTCTCCCCTCGAATCGTCAGGCGCAGCCGCGATCCCTCGGCCTCAACGCCAGCCGGCCCCAGATCGACGCCCGCGGCCGGCGCATCGAGAGTGAGCTCGTAAATTTCTCCGAGCCCGAGTTGACGGCGAATCTCCGCGACGTTTCCCTCGGCGGTGACGCTCCCTTCGGAAAGGACGACGACCCGGTCGCAAAGGCTTTCGATTTCCGCCAGATCGTGCGACGCGATCAGGACCCCGCGTCCCGCCCTCCCGGCCACGATGAGCTCGTGAATCTGCCCTCGGGCGACGGGGTCGAGCGAGCGGGTCGGCTCGTCGAGCAGGACCAGTGTGGGGGAGTGGAGGAGCGCCCGGGCGAGAGCGAGACGCTGGCGCATTCCCGACGAGAGCGCGTCGGCGCGGTCACCGGCTCGATCCGAAAGGTGCACCGACCGAAGCGCCTGGTCAACGCGAGCGGAGGATTCCGCAGGCGTGCCGCCGTAGAGCCGTGAAAAGAAGAGGAGATTTTCGCGGCACGAAAGGCGGAGATAGAAACTCCGCTCCACCGGGCTGACGTAACCGATCTGCCGGCGGTGCCAGGAGTCCCCTTCGCGGAGCGCCACGCCGGAAACGTGGATCGTCCCTTCCTCCGGCTGCACCAGACCGAGGACGCTTTTCAGGAGAGTGGTTTTCCCCGCGCCGTTGATTCCGACGAGCCCGACGATTTCTCCGTCGCCGACGTGAAGTGACGCGCCCGTCAGCGCGAGGCGGGGAGGAGGCGCGGCTCCACCGAAGAGCGTTCGCAGCGAACGTCGGGGAGGATAGGACTTCTTGAGGCCGGCGACTTCGAGGCGGTTCACGGCGGGATGGTATCGCGAGCGGGGCGCCGCACGATGGTCGCGATTTCCGTACGACGAAACCGGTGCAAGCGACTGACGTCGAAGGGACGCGGGTTTCGGCGGCGAGATAACGGATTCACGTCGTTGAATGATTTATCGCGAAAACCTGCGGCAAATCTGTAGCGAAGCGTAGGATTCGTACCATGGAACTGAAAGTCGACCGATGTCCGTCAACCTGATTTCCCCGAGCCGAATCGGATTTCTCGACTACTGGGGAAAGGCCAGGCCGAACTCCCCAGCTGCACCGAGCTGGCATCGGCTCGCTTACCACATGCTCGACGTCGGGGCTGTCGGCCGTGTTCTTTTGGAAAAAGATCCGAGGCTGGCCAAGGCGATCGCCACTTCCGCAAGGCTTTCCGAGGGTGAGATTACGGGTTTTCTACCGTTCATCCTGGCTCTTCACGACCTCGGAAAATTTGCCGAAGGGTTTCAGGATCTCCGGCGGGATCTTTCCGAGAGACTTCAGCCGGGCCGGCCAGAGCGACCCTACCGCCCTCGCCACGACAGCATGGGTTTCCGGCTCTGGTCGGATTCCCTCTGTTCTGTCGCGCTAGAAAGAGGCTGGTTCAATCTTCGGGTTGGAGGGGCAACAATCAGAGACCTCGGGGAATTTCGCGACGTGGTCGAACCCTGGTTCAGGGCTGCAACCGGGCATCATGGCGCTCCCCCCAACGTCGACCCTTTCGGCCGAGCGACTCTGCTCTTCTCCGAACGTGCCATTGGTGATGCGCGCGATTTCGTGCGGGCTGCCGTTGAGCTTTTTTGTCCACCGGGACTTTCGTTTCCTGCAGAAATCAACGCGGAAAAGGTGCTGTGCTCTTCGGCGTGGAGCGTTGCTGGCCTTGCCGTCCTCTGCGACTGGTTGGGTTCCAATCAAGAGCACTTTCCGTACTGCTCGGAAGAGCTCGCGCTGGAGGATTACTGGCGGACCGCTCGCTCGAGGGCAGAATGTGCCGTCCAAGAATCGGGAGTGCTTCCCAGCAAGTGTTCCGGGCGTGCCGGTTTTCGTGAGCTCTTTCCAGCCATCAAGGAACCGAGCCCCCTTCAGGATCTCGCATCGACGATGCCTCTCTCGAAAGGCCCGCAGCTCATCATCATCGAGGAAGTCACCGGCGGGGGAAAGACTGAGGCCGCGCTCGTTCTGGCACATCGATTCATCGGCGACGGGCTCGCTGACGGCGTTTACGTGGCCCTTCCGACGATGGCCACTGCAAACGCGATGCACACAAGAGTCGGCCCGATTTACAGGCAATTTTACGAGAAAGGCGAAACCCCATCCTTGGTTCTCGCGCATTCCGCGACGCGACTCGCTGGACTTCGCCTCGAAACGCCCGCACGAGATCGGCCGTACGTCACGACCCGCGACGATTCCAGAGAGGACTCGGCCTCAGTCCATTGCGCTGCCTGGCTGAGCGACAATCGCAAGAAAGCCCTTCTCGCGGCGGTCGGTGTTGGGACGATCGATCAGGCGCTTCTCGGGATCCTGCCTTCTCGACACAGCCCGCTCCGGCTCCTCGGTCTGCAACGCAATGTCCTCCTGGTTGATGAAGTTCACTGTTACGACTCGTACGTCGCGCGACTTCTCGAAAGACTGATTGAATTTCAGGTGGCGCTCGGCGGAAGCGTGATTCTTCTGAGCGCGACCTTGCCGAACGAGATGCGCCGCCGATTCGTCGTTGCCTTCCAAAAGGGGCTCACCGGGCGCACATTAGGATCGCTCGCGAGCACGTCCTATCCTCTCGTAACGCACGTCGATTCAAATCGAATCAACGAAATCCCGATCGCCTGTCGCGAATCCTCCGCACGGTCCGTTGCTGTCGAGTTTCTGGAAGATCCGGCGGTGGCGGTCTCAGAGGTCGTGGCCGCCGCAGAAGAAAGGCGCTGCGTCTGCTGGATTCGAAACAGCGTCGCCGATGCGATCGAGTCGTTCGAGGAACTCCGTAAGATTCGGGGGCCGGGCAAGGTGACCCTCTTCCACGCTCGCTTGATGATGGGAGACCGGCTTCGAATCGAGAAAGACGTTCTTGGCTGGTTCGGCCCGAAGAGCACGAGTGCCGACCGCGCTGGCCGCATTCTCATCGCCACGCAAGTCGTCGAGCAGTCGCTCGACCTCGATTTCGACGTGATGATTTCCGACCTGGCGCCGATCGATCTACTCATCCAGCGGGCCGGACGGCTTCAACGTCATCGGCGCGGATCCGACGGGTCGCCAATCTCCGGGAAAGATGGCAGAAGCGAAGCGGTTCTGAGGGTCTTGGCGCCGCCATGGACCGAAACGCCACGAGCGACCTGGGTGACGGCCTCGCTTCCACGAACGGCACTCGTCTACCCCGATCACGGATGGCTTTGGCTCACCGAGTCGCTTCTTCGCGAGCGGGGCCGGATTGCAGTTCCAGACGACGCTCGCGACTTGATCGAGGGGGTCTACGGTGAGGAAGCCGCGGAGCGAGTTCCCAAGGGCCTTCGAAGCCGGGCAAACCGTGCAGAAGGGGACCGAAGCGCCAAGTCATCGCTGGCGAAGCTGAACGCGCTGATTCTCTCTGACGGTTACAAGAGCACCCCAAACGCATGGCTTCCCGATACCGTGACGCCAACGCGGCTCGGCGATCCGGTGACGAATGTCCGGCTGGCCCGGCGGGATGGCGACCAATTCGTTCCGCTTTTCGAGAATGAAGAGCTCGGCTGGGAGCTCAGTCAGGTGAGTGTTCGGCACTGGAGTCTTGCCGAACGTCTGAAGGGCAGCAAGGATGAGGAGCGACTCTTTGAAGCGGCCGAGGCGGAAATGCCCGACGGAGGACGTTGGAGCGTCACGATTCTTCTCGAGCGCGATCTCGAGGGATGGTCGGGTCGCGCTCAGGCAGAGGACGGGAACACCGTGGATGTACGATATAGCCAGGATCTCGGGCTGCGGGTTCTTCGAGAGGAAAAATGACGGTCAGGGTTCAGGGCTTAAGCAATCTCGGCTTTGAGTGTTGAGTCAGGTTGCAAACCGACGAACGGGAGGGTTTTCGACATGGACGTGGAGCGACGCATTGAACAACTCGTAGGCCGCCAGCTCGTGCTGGAGTTACCGGAAAATTTCGAAAACCACCGAGTCGAAGTGATCGTGATGACGCTCGACGACGACGCGCGTTGCGCTTCCCGGCCTCATCCCTCTATCGCAGGGAAGATGAAGATTCACGGCGAGATATTCGATACCGCGCCAGAGAGTGAGTGGGGCATGAAATGATCCTCCTCGACACGCACGTCTGGATCTGGTGGCTCACGCTGGACGAGAAGTCCTTGAAGCAAAGTTGGCGGGAAGAGATCGAAAAAGCCGATTCAATCGGCGTGTCGGCGATCTCCTGTTTCGAAGTGGCGTGGCTGGTTCGTCGAGGACGGATTGAGATCCCCGTTTCTCTCGACGCGTGGTTCGAGGCCGCTCTCGATGGTTCGGGCGTTCGTCTGCTTCCGATCACGCCGCTCGTGGCTCGGATCGCGGTGGAGTTGCCGGAACACCATCACGACCCCCAGGATCGGATCATCATTGCGACGACGATCGCCGGAGACGCGCGATTGATTTCTGCGGACGCTCGTTTTCGGGAGTACCAGGATCTCAAGGGGAGGTTGATCCAGTGACGGGCCCGATGCCTGTGAACGGATGCGAGAGATGAAACCGTACAACCTACTTGTCGAACCTTGGATTCCGGTTCGCCGGCGTTCGGGCGAATGTTCCTGGATCGCCCCCTGGCAGGTCACGGAAGTCGAAGATCCGCCGCTCTCAATCGACACCGGTCGACCCGATTTCGACGGGGCACTGATCCAGTTTCTGATCGGCCTCGTTCAAACCGCAGCAGCGCCGGAATCGAAGAAGGAGTGGCGGGACAGGTTCGACCATCCGCCGAATGGCGAGATTCTCCGAAAACAGTTTGGTCGTTTCTCTTCCGCTTTCGACCTCGATGGAGACGGCCCGCGGTTCATGCAGGATCACGAACTGAAACCAGCCGACGCAAACGAATTCCCGATTGCAAGTCTCTTGATCGAGTCGCCAGGTGAAAAAACCATCGAGGACAATACCGACCTTTTTGTGAAGCGGGCCGGGGTTCGTTCCCTTGGGCTACCGATGGCGGCGGCAGCGCTCTTTTCGCTCCAAACCAACGCCCCAAGTGGAGGCGCGGGATATCGCACGTCCCTTCGGGGTGGTGGCCCGCTATCGACCGTCGTTCTTGCCGAAACGCTGTGGAGGACGATCTGGCTGAACGTTCTGCAGGGCGATGAAATGCTTCAAGGCCCCGGGAACGCGGACTTGAAGGCTCTTTCGGATAGCTTCCCGTGGATGGGGCCGACGAGAACGAGCGAAAAAGGAAAGCGACCCACGACGCCTGAAGACGTTCATCCGCTGCAACATTTCTGGGGGATGCCGCGCCGAATCCGTCTGAGATTCGAGGAGTCTGGAGGGCAATGCGACGTGAGCTGTCTTCCTAGCAAACGCCTCGTCGCCAAGTTTTTCGCAACAAACTATGGCACCAATTACGAAGGTGCCTGGAGGCACCCGTTGACCCCCTATTCCCGGAAGAAAGCCGACGATATTCCTCTTCCGCGGAAAGGACAGCCGGACGGAATCCCTTATCGCGACTGGCCGATCTTGACGATGGGCTCAGCGGGGAACGAACCGGCCAGAGTGGTACACGCTTGGGCGAACGACAAGCGATCCGAAATGCAGAAAGACCATCGCCTTTGGGTTTTCGGATTCGACATGGACAACATGAAGGCCAGATGCTGGCATTCTGCCACCACGCCACTCCTTGCCGGCGATCTGGATGGAGAACGCCGAGAGCGATTCGTCGCAGCCGCACAGCAATTTGTCGCTGCGAGTGAAGACGTCAGGAAAACTTTGGTCGGACACGTCAAGGCCGCTCTCTTTCGGCGCCCGAAGGATCGAAAAGGAGATTCCTTCGCCTATGTTTCTCGAACGTTTTGGGCCGCCACTGAGTCGGATTTTTTCGGAGCGATACGAAGGATGCATGAGGCGCTCACTGAAAACAAGGACGACACCCCTATCAGGGAAGAGTGGCTCGGGATGGTTCAGTGCGCGGCTCTTCGCATTTTCGAAGAGAATTCACAGGAGGCGGGGGATTTCGCGGCCACCGATATCAAGCGCGTCTCCACGGCCTGGAACGATCTCCGGCGATTCACTTCGCCTCGCGGAAAGAAACTTCGCGGAGTCATCGGCCTGCCTCCCCTGCCGAACGAGAAGCTAAACGAAGAGCAATCGGAGGTTTCGAATGGCTGAAGCCAAGAAAACTCATTTGTCAGTGCAGAAGAATGACACCGCTACTCTCGAATCGATCGTTTTCAGCTGGTGGGCTTCATTGGAGCACGATCGCGGAGCACGAGCCGAGCTTCGCCGGGCCACGTCGCCGGCCGCTGTGATTTTCGCCCCTGCCTATCACGCTCTCCTTCGAAGAATCAGGGAGGAGAACCTTTCGATTGATCGGGAATACCTTGCCGTGATCGCAGCCGTTGTCTCGCAGGTGAAGAGGCACTCACTGGTCTCACTTCCGCGTCAGCTCGCCGCTTCCGCGCCCGGCGGAAGCCGCGCGCGTTTCAGCGGTCTCCGCTTTCGAAGGCTCCTCGCCATCGACGACCTCGTCGAGCTTCAGGTGGCGCTGATCCGAGTGGTTCGCCACCTGGATGGAGCGGTCAACATCGGGGACGTGACTCGGGCGATTCGATTCTGGAACGACAAGACCAAGAAAGATTGGGCGTTCGCCTATTACGAGGCCGCGCCGAAAGAAGACTGACTGCGCGCGAACCGCGAGCGCGCCAAACGAATGGAGGCTTTGATGTCCGAGTTCATTCAACTTCACCTGCTGACGTCGTACCCCCCAGCCAACTTGAACCGCGACGACCTCGGCCGCCCGAAAACGGCAATGTTTGGAGGGAGCCAGCGGCTGCGGGTCTCGTCCCAAAGCCTGAAGCGGGCCTGGCGAACATCGGATGTCTTTGCGGCTTCGCTCGAGGGTCAGATTGGGACGAGAACGAAAGTGCTTGGAACCAACGTACTCGAACGTCTCACTGAGAAAGGCGTGGCGCAGGAGCGGGCCAACACTTTTGCGAAGGCCGTTGTCCATGCGTTCAAGAAGGAAAAGAAGAAATCAGACGACGGCGACGAGGGCGGATCGGCGAAGAAGCCGGGTACACGCGGAAAGAAAGAGAAACCAGCAGATGGTGCCAGCCCGGAGACGGAGCCCACCGGGTCGTCGCTCGAATTCGATCAACTGGTTCATGTGTCGGCGGCCGAGCTCGCGAAGATCGACGAGATGATCAAACGGGTCGTCGCAGGCGATGATCCAAGCCCTGAAGAGATCAGCCACCTTCTCTCGAAGGGGTTTGGTTCGGCGGACGTGGCACTTTTCGGCCGGATGCTCGCAGAATTTCCCGACAAAAACATCGACGCAGCCGCCCAGGTGGCCCACGCCTTGAGTGTTCATCGCGTCACTGTGGAAGATGATTTCTTCACTGCCGTCGACGATTTGAACAAAGGTGAAGAGGATCGCGGAGCCGCGCACATGGGCACAGTCGAATTTGCCGCAGCGCTCTTCTACCAATACGTGTGCATCAACCGAGACTATCTTCTCCGGAATCTTGAAGGTGACGAAGAGCTTGCGAACAGAACCTTACGCGCATTCGTCGAAGCCTGCGCCACCGTTTCTCCGTCAGGAAAGCAGAATACTTTTGGTTCCCGTGCCCGGGCTTCGTACCTTCTCGCGGAACGTGGCGAGGGGCAGCCGCGTTCTCTTTCCGTCGCGTTTCTCAAGGCGGTCAGTGGCGACGACATTCTGGCCGACGCCGTGAGCGCGATTGAGAAAACGTGCGAACGGATGGACAAGGTTTACGGGCCATGTGCGAGGGAACACCGGAAGTTCAATGTGGCCACAGGGGAGGGCACGCTGGCTCACATTCTCGACTTCGTCGCGAAGTAGGGCCGGCCATGCCGAATTTCCTTCTCTTCCGTCTTTTCGGCCCATTTGCCGCGTGGGGCGATATTGCCGTTGGCGAACGGCGCCACGTCTTCTCTCAGCCGTCGAAATCGGGAGTTCTCGGTCTTGTCGGCGGGGCTCTCGGTCTCGATCGCGCCGACGAATCTTTGCTTGCCGCACTTCACTCGAGCTATGGATTCGCGAGCTTTGTCGAAACATCAGGGGCGCTCCTCACCGATTTCCATACAGCCCAGACGCCACCCGGGGGGTCGGGGAAGAAGCGAAAACGTTACCCAAGCCGGCGGGACGAGCTGTCAATCCCTCACGATGAGCTCAAGACGATCTTGTCGTATCGGGATTACCGGACCGACGCTCTCGCGATCGCGTGCCTCTGGCCGTTCGCTTCCCCCATGTGGACACTCGATCAACTGGCCGAAGCGCTTCGGCGCCCCGTCTTTTCGCCCTATCTCGGGCGCCGATCGTGCCCGCCAGCGCTTCCGTTTGCGCCGCAGATTTGCGCGGCGGCATCTCCCACGGAGGCGCTGCGTTCTGCGGAGTTTCCGGATGGGGAATTTCTCGAACCTATTCGGCGAAGCGATTCGAGCCGGCTCTACTTTTGGGAAGGGGAGAATGGCGGCCTCACACCACTCCAATCGAATGTTCGACGAGACTCAGCAAGAAGCCGATCGTCGTGGCAGTTTGGCGAACGGATCGAGCACCAGGCTTTCGAAAGGAGGGATTCGAATGCTACTGAGCCGGATTGAGCTGCGCCCCGAAGCTGCGGGTTCTTCCGCCTTTTGGGCTCGCGTGGAATCTGTCTACGACGTCCATCGCGTGGTCTGGCAATGGTTCACCGACTCACCCGGACGGAAGCGGGATTTTCTGTACCGACAGGAAGGCGAGGGAACTTCAGTTCGTTTCTATACGCTCTCCGACCGAGAGCCGAAAGACCCAGATGGCCTCTGGAATATCGAGAGCAAGGCGTTCTCTCCTCGATTTGTATCCGGGGATCGGCTCGAGTTCTCTCTCCGCGCGAATCCGACGCGTCGGAGCGCTCACGGGAGCGGAAAGGGGAAACGGCACGACGTGGTGATGGATGCGAAAAGGCGACCCCGGGAAATCGCTGAGGACAAAGAAGGACCAGGCGCCGATCTCATTCAATCCGAATGTTTCCGATGGCTCGAAGCGAAAGCAATGCTGAGCGGCTTTGCCTTGCAGCCCGGCGACGTGGATGTGGAGGGCTACCGCCAACCACGGTTTCAGCGGCAGCCCGGGGCCCTCCCCGTGCAGGTCACCACAGTCGAGCTTCGGGGATGTTTGACCGTGACGGAACCGGGCCGATTCGTGGAAGCGTTGCGCCAGGGAATTGGTCCGGCGAAGGGATTTGGATGCGGCCTCATGCTCGTTCGAAGGGCGTAACGTGCTCCCACCCCTGACGCCGATCGCCCTCAAAGAGAGGGTTTCCCTCGTTTTCCTCGAGCGAGGGCAGCTCGACGTTATCGACGGTGCGTTTGTCCTGGTCGACAAGAACGGCGTTCGAACGCACATTCCCGTCGGCAGTGTCGCGGCCTTGATGCTCGAACCGGGAATCCGGGTTTCGCACGCCGCAGTCACGTTGGCGAGCCGCGTCGGTTGCCTTTTGGTGTGGATCGGCGAGGCGGGCGTGAGGCTCTACGCTTCCGGTCAGCCAGGAGGCGCCCGATCCGATCGGCTTCTCTTCCAGGCGAAGCTCGCTCTCGACGACGACGCGCGGCTCAAAGTTGTTAGGAAGATGTATGCGCTCCGGTTTGCGGAAGAGCCGCCCGCCCGTCGAAGCATTGACCAGCTTCGTGGTATTGAAGGCGTTCGGGTCAGAAAGATGTATCAGCTGCTTGCCCAGAAGCATCGCGTGACCTGGGCTGGACGCGACTACGACTCGGAGGAATGGGGCTCCGGGGACATTCCGAATAGATGCCTCAGCTCTGCAACGTCCTGCCTGTACGGGATCACTGAAGCTGCGGTCCTGGCTGCCGGCTATGCCCCGGCCATCGGCTTCATTCATTCGGGCAAGCCTCTTTCGTTCGTCTACGACATCGCCGACCTCGTCAAGTTCGAGACGGTCGTCCCCGTGGCGTTCCGAATCGCGGCCACGAACCCGAAAGAACCCGAGCGAGCCGTTCGGCTGGAATGCCGGGATATTTTCCGTCAATCAAAACTACTCGAACGATTGATTCCATTGATAGAAGAAGTGCTCGAAGCGGGCGAGCTGGTCCGTCCCGCGCCTGCGCCCGAGTCAATTCCACCCGCGATTCCCGAAAAACGAGGCCTGGGTGATGCTGGTCATCGTGCTTGAAAATGCGCCGCCACGCCTTCGGGGGCGGCTGGCCGTATGGCTTCTCGAGGTTCGCGCCGGCGTGTACGTCGGGGATCTGTCCAAGAAAGTCAGGGAGATGATTTGGAGCCAGGTTGAGGCAGGCATTGAAAAGGGAAACGCCGTCATGGCATGGACGGCAAACAACGAGTCCGGCTTCGACCTCGCAACGCTCGGCGAAAATCGCCGGGTACCTTTGGAAATGGACGGATTGAAGTTCGTTTCGTTTCTTCCTGCCGGAGAAAATGCCGGGGAGCCAGGGTGAAGCACCCGGGCGATTTGATCCGGGTCGGCAGCAAGAATTGGAGGGCGACGAGAACGGGGAAATTGCCCGTGAATTCAAGCTGCCCAGAAGGCCGCTGGTTTTTCAAGGAGTTACAGGAAGTCTGTTCCCCACGCGCGTGGGGATGAACCGAGTGCGGCGTCCATTAGGGTTAGTTAGCGGCCCTGTTCCCCACGCGCGTGGGGATGAACCTTGGGGTCACCCCCGACCGAATCGACGCGGGCCCTGTTCCCCACGCGCGTGGGGATGAACCGAGATTGCACGGGAAATTGATACGGCATTACGCCTGTTCCCCACGCGCGTGGGGATGAACCGGATACACGCCATGA
>Ga0315281_10000444_pt1 | contig 57522 bp, 48 predicted proteins | sample YL17G07_0_MG_FD_204540 | JGI IMG/M metagenome (GOLD analysis project Ga0315281, IMG submission 204540) | Sediment microbial communities from Yellowstone Lake, YNP, Wyoming, USA - YL17G07_0 | ecosystem: Environmental > Aquatic > Freshwater > Lake > Sediment | place: USA: Wyoming | collected...
GGTTGATCTGACGATCGTCGACCTCGGTCTCCGCGAAGTCCGTATTGTAGCTGAACGCCCCTACGAAATTAGGCGTAAAGTTCTTGTAAATATCAAAGCCGCCATCGAGCTTCGCGTCAGACCCTCCCCCCATGACATGGTCCTTAAGGACGCTCGCCATCCCGTAGGGGCGGAACGTGAGCCCCTTTCCTTGCTTGACGTCCTGGATGCCCTCCAAGGCGGCGGCCTCCACAGGATTGTAGAAGAAGTTGTCCCGGTTGGTCCCCGACAGCCGGATCGTCTCGAGCTTACGGGGGATATAGCGCTCGACATTGATCCCCCAGGCCATCAGCCCCGGTTTGAAGGAGATCGTCTTGAACGGGATCTGGAGCTCCGCGCTCCAGCCGTCGGCCACGATTCTGGCCTTCGCTTCCCAGATCCCGTCCCAATTGAGGCTGTAGTGCTCACCCGACGCCAGCCCTTCGCTCCTGGCTCCGCGGGGATTGACGAAGAAGATGTAGGCGTTGCGCTTGTCCTGGAATGGGTCGAGGAGGATCCGGATGATATCATCGTTCTCCGAATCTTCGCCGCCCCCATCATGGGCCATGGAATTGGCGGCGATCCTGGACGGCTCGCTGTCGTAGCAGCGAACGCCGAAATAAAGGTTGGATTCGTCATAGAGGACCCGCAGCTCGGTCCTCTCCGTCGGGTCTTGGTTAGGCCTGGGCTCAACCATTCGGAAGCCGGTGAAGAGCTCGGCGGATTTCCAGACCTCGTCTGACAGGTCGCCGTCAACCTTGGGGGGTTGTGTGACCCGGACGGCCTTCAGCGATGGGTCCGATGAGAGCAGGGGCAGGCATAAAGCAAAGAAGAGGACTCCGGGTATCGCTCTTCCAAACTTCATTTTTTCGCTTTTCTCCTGTTTTCGCCGCGCCGCAGATCCGGGGGGACCCAAAAAACCGCTTCGTCGAATGCGGCCTTTTATCCGTTGACGCCTGACGCCGCAAAATCGAGTTCTTTATTTTACTCCTCGGGATGATTGCGTCAATAGTCTCGGACCCGGGATTAAAAGATCTTGTCGATCCGGACGCCGCGATAGTACTTTTTCAAGATGTCCTGGTATTTCGCGCCGGATTGGGCCATGCCGTAGGCTCCGACCTGGCACAGCCCGACCCCGTGCCCCCATCCCCTTCCTGAAAAGACGAAATGGGTCACGCGGCCCTCCGCATCGTATTCCCTGTCCACCTCGAAAAGGATGTCCCTCAGGCCCAGGGCCGTGCGTATCCTCAGGCCTCTGGCGACGGTCTGGCGCTCCGTCCCGGTCATGAGAAGCTCCAAGACCCTATGGGAAGGTCCCCGTTTTCGAACGGCAATATCGATGAGGCTCCCGATCGGATCATGCTGGTTGATAACAGCCTCAAGCTCTTCCCGTGATTTCCGGACCTGCCAGCGGTTAAACCGCGAAGAGCGGTCCAGGACGTTGGTGTTGGCGGGGAACAAGATTTCGAGAAGCTGCAGTTCCCCCTCCCTCTCCAGCCAACGCAGCTTTTCGCCGCCGAGCAGGATGAGCCGGCCGGCGAAGGAACGCGAGCCGTCCAGATTCCTCAGGAGGAACATCTGTCGAGAAAGCTTCAGGTTTCGGTGTTGGGTGTTTTCTTCAATCTCGATCGTCCCGGCCGCAGACCCCCTGAAAAGACCTTCGTGATAAGGATCTCCGTATCCGGACAGGACCCTTGAGAGGGCGAAGGCCACTTCGGCTCTTGTGGCGGCGCGTCCAGCGCTTTGCGGACCGGCCGTGAGGAACGGGAAGATCCCCATCTGGAGGCAATATGCCAGGTTGTTCCTGTCCCGGACTTGAACCCCCGCGACGTCCTTCAGGATGAAGTTGACCTCGCTCGGCAAAAGGAGGTTTTCGACATGCCCCTGCCATCCGAAGGCCGAGACGAGAAGCCGGGCCAGGCCCGGGAAATCGAGCGCAGAGGGCTGGGGAGAAAATCCGTTAGCGGCCTTTCCCGCTGCCCGGAGGGCCTGCCGGATGGCCACCACGGCCTCATCGAAAGGACAGGGTCCGTTGAAGAAGGCCGGATCGGTCCTGAAAGGGAGGACCTGCAGGCTGATGAGCTCGCCCAGGATGGGAGAAATGTCCCGTCCTACCGCCAGGATGGGGACGAGGGACTGAGGGCTCTCGATATGCCATTCCGGCCGTTTCTCATAACCGCATTCCGTACTCTTCAGGTAGGCCACGGGCTTGCCGGAAAAAATATTCTCGACGTTTTCCGTCATCCCGCCGCAGGTGCTCATGTAGAGGGCATTGATCAGCTCTCCTCGATAACGGGCCACTTCCCCCTTGGTCTCGTCGACAGCCCGGGTGCTTAATGGCCTTTCAGCGTCCAACCCTCCATAAACCTGCGAGGAAGGCGTATCGCTCAAGTCGTAGCCCAGCGCCCTGTATTGGCCCATGTTCTTGACGGCGTAGGTCCGTGCGGCCACGGCCTGGGCCTTGAGCGCCTCGATCTCTCCGAATTGGTCGGGAGAGAGCTCTCCGGGGACGACACCCTTGAGATAATCTTCCAGGTTCAGGAGGTTGACGAGGACGATCCCTTTCGGAGTGCTCCGGAGCATGAAGATCCCTCTGTAGTTCCGGCCGTTGTAGGACAATACGCTTTGAGGATGGCTCGGGATAAAGTAGAGGACTGAGTCCCGGCTCAGGGACTGGAGCGCGTTCTCGATGAGGATCCAATGGGGTTTGGACTCCTCCAGCGTCACGACCTCCCTCACGACCCAGATGTCCTTGATGCCCAAGGCGTTCAGCCTGCCGACCCCTGCCAGAGCATCCCCCCGGGTCAGAAAGTCCCCCAATTTGACCTGGAAAACGCTACCCGATCCGGCCTCCCTGGCCTCCTCAACGAAAACCCTGCCGCTCGTTTTCTCCCCTAAGGCGGAGGCGATCTTCTCCGCTTCCTTTCTGTCATTGGTCTGAGCGACCAGAAGGACGAATTTCTCGGTGAGCGCCTCGCGTTCTCCCTTGATCCTGGCCTCCTCGACGTCATCGCCCAGAAGCGTATAGCCCCCGTTCACCTCATAAACCTTCATCCCCGAGGACGATCGGATGAGGAGGTCCCTGAGGTTCGCCCCCAGACCGATCCGGATGACCGGGTTCGGGATCAAGAAACCGTGGAAGAAAGTATTCTCCTTCCCGAATTCAGTCGGCCGGCCGCCGAAAAAAAAGAGAGCGGCGAACATGATAATAAAATACTTGAAGTGTTTAATACGCATGGTAATCGAGTGCTGACTTTTTAAGAACCCGGGCTCATGATAGCAGTCGGGCCCAGTAATGTCAAGGGAAAATATCAATAGGTGCTACACCTCTTATTATCTATACAATAACTTGTATCCTTCCCTTCACCGGAAGAGCCAACACCATAGCGGACGAAACAACCGCTGTCAACATCGGGCCTGCGAAGGTCCGCCTTTCTTTTCGTGTGATATAAGGCCATGGCGCAGGGGCGATGCCCGGAGGAGGTCGTCCCTATTTTGGGGATTTATGAGTCATTCGGGCCGCCCAACCCCCGCCGGGCGCCAAATCGATCTTGAGGACGTCTCCCTTGCCGACCTGCCGGACCTCTTTTCTATAATCTGCGGCGTACCTGTCGGCATTGGCCCCGTCGGCGTAAATTTCCGCTTCATAGGTCCCGTCGTCCAGGAAATCGAGCTTGATCTCAAGCGCCCTCGGCGTCCAGTCGGTCATGGCGCCGACATACCAATCCCGGCCGCTCTTTCGGGCTACGGCCAAATAGTCGCCCACCTTGCCGTCCAAAGCCCTTGTTTCGTCCCAGACCGTCGGCACCGCGGAAAGGAAGGCCAGGACCTCCGGTTCGCGCTCATAGCTCGAGGGTGAATCGCAGAGCATCTGGAGCGGACTTTCATAAATCACATACATAGCCAGCTGGTGGCATCTCGTCCCCTGGCTCATCGGAACGTCGAAAACGGTCCTGAACTGCTTCTCCTGGGCATTCCTCATGGCTCCAGGAGTAAAGTCCATCGGCCCCGACAGCATCCGGATAAAGGGGATCAGGAGGTCATGTTCCGGGGTGACCGTGGCGCTCCATTTGCTGTATTCGAGCCCCATGACGCCCTCATTGGTCAGGACGTTGGGATAGGCCCGGCGCATGCCGGTCGGCTTGTGGGCGCCGTGGAAGTCGACCACGAGACGCCTTTTGGCCGAGGCTTCGGCGCACCGCCAGTAAAATCCGACCATCTTCTGATCATCCCTGTCCATGAAGTCCACCTTGACGCCCTTGACCCCCCACTTCGCAAACTGGTCCAGGGCCCGGTCCATCTGCTTGTCCAGAGTGTACCATACGCACCAGAGAACGATTCCAACGTTCTTCCCCCGGGCGTAGGCCAGGAGGTCCGTCATGTCGATCTCAGGGTTGATCTTGAAGAGGTCGTCTGGAGCGGACCAGCCTTCGTCAAGGATGATGTATTCGATCGCGTTTCTTGAGGCGAAATCTACATAGCGTTTGTATGTATCCGTGTTGGTCCCCGATTTGAAATCGACTCTGTAGATGTTGTTCGCGTTCCACCAATCCCAGGCCACTTTTCCCGGCTTGATCCAGGAAGGGTCCTTGATCCTCGACGGCGCCGCCAGCCTGTAAACGACGTCGTTCTCGATGAGCCGGCCGTCACCCGGAGCGATCGCTAGGACGCGCCAAGGATAATTCCGGTTCCCCTTTGTGACGGCGATGTAGTCCGCAACTTTGACGACCTCCAGTTCCCGGTCGCTCTTCTCCCTGAGCTTTTCCTCCAGAGGATAAGGAGCGAACTTGCCCGTAAGCATCGGCACGCCCTTGTCGTTCCCCGTGAGGAACATCCCGGGATAATCCTCGAGATCGGCTTCCGTGACAGCGACCTTGGGACCTCCGGGGACGTCCACAAGGACGGGCGCGTAACCGAACCGCTGCGAGCCGATCTCGGCGAGAGGCAGGTAAGTGTAGTTGCTCTCGAAGGAAGTGTGCAGGCTCTTGGTGAACGGGAACCAGACCGAATGATTTTCGGCAAAAAGAAATGTCGCTTCCTCGGAATTGATCTTGATATCTCTTAGGTAGCCGGTCGAGAACCTGTAGGCCACCGCGTCGTCATACGCCCGGAAGACGAGTCTATAATTTCCCCTAAAACGCAGAGTGATCTCGTTCCACCTGTCGGTGATGACGGCCCGTTTCTCTTTCACGGGAGGGATGATTTTATCGTCGGCGCTTCTCCGCTCGGCGAACTCGACCTTGAGGAGGCCTTTGCCCAGGACCACGTTGTCGTTGATGGTCATGGAGATGGCCGAAGGGTTGATGAGGTTTTTCGAATCATAGACGATCGAATATAGGACCCTGTCGGTGACCGATACGGTCACTTCGATCCTCTTGTCCGGAGAATACAGGGTGTAGACCTTGGCCTGAAGCAGGCTTCCCGTGAGAACGATGAAGGCCATGCCCAGGACAACGATGAGCGAATACTTTCTGATCATCTTTGCCTCCTTGCCCGACGCGGCATCAGTTAGAGAACCGGATGGACCAGCCGATCTCCCGGCTCTCCCTGGACTTCAGGGTGAGCTTGATGAGAACGCCGGTCCGTTCGATCCCCAGAACATCCGCGCCATCGCAGGTGAATTTATCGAGCCTAAAACCATTAGGCACAGCCAGATAGATCTCGTAAGCGTCTCCCCCGACGACCCGGCTCCTGCCGGTCAGGACGCTTTTCTCCCAGCCTGCATCGATCAGGTCGACCCCTCCGCAGGAGACGTGCCGGTTCGTCGCGACGATCTGGGGGCGGTCCAGCCTCTCCCGGACGGCGAAGGCCTGGCACCGGAATTTAGGGTCGATGGGTCCCGGGATAAAGGCGCCTGTGAAACTCCCTAGGAGCTTCTTCGTCCAGAACTCGAAAACGAAATATTCTTTGGCCGGATCGAGCCCGAGGTCGGCGAACCGGACTTCCGCGGCGCTCTCCCCCGTCCGGCCGAGAACGGCCCAATTCTCGAACGGCCGATCGATTTCGAGCAGAAAAAGATCGCAGGTGGTCGAGGCGCCCGCGTCGAAAGCCCTAGGCCCGGAGCCGCTGACCTCGCTGTCGACCCGCCAGAGTTCGGCTGAGCGGGAGGGGTCGACGTCGAAAATCTGCCCGGGGAGGGTCCAGAGGACGGGCACGGCCCGTTTGGCGGGTTCCACGGCCTCCGTTTTATAGACGGCGGGCTTGTCGGTCAGAAGGAGGAGCGAACCGGTAAGCGAGGTCACGGTCAGCGACTTGTAAGCGTCCGCGTTGAGCTCGATATGGTCCGGGTCGTTTCGCCAAACGACGTTGTTGAATGAATTGTATTGGGCCAGCCCGGCGTAGGAGAAGCCGTCGTTCCCGATCCTGCAGCCGTCGATGAGGCCTGTAAGTTCCGGCCGGATCCCCCAGCAGCCTAGTATGAAGTGATCGCGGCCGATCTCTTCCCGGATCGTCCTGACATAGTCCCGGTAAGCCGTCACGAGGTCTCTCTTGTTGCGGGCGAAATGCTCCGCGCCCGCGTTATAGCCCTCGTATCGAAGGTGGCGAAGGGCATCCACCTTGTAATACTCCCAGCCTTGGTCGTGGAGCCCCCGGTAGATCGGCTTGACCACGGCGTTCAGGGCCTCCGGGACCGAGCCATCGAGCGATAATCCGATCCAGTTGCCCTGGTGGAGGGTCCCCCGGCCGTCCGTCAGGAACCAGGCCTTGTGGGCTTCGGCGAAATCCGCCTGGTTGAAAGCGGCGTTCGTCCAGAGCCCGGGCTTGAGCCCCTTGCTCTTGATGTAGCCTGCCAGGAAGTCGAGGCCCCGCGGGAACTTGTCGTTGGCATTGAGCCAGAGTTCAGGGCGTCCCTGCCCTTTCTGGTAACCATCGTCGATCTGGAGGTATTCACAGCCGAACGGCAGGAGAACCTCGGAGAGGACGTCCGCCGTCTCGACGATGTCCTTTTCCGTGACCTTGTCGAAGAAGGCAAACCAGGATACCCAGCCGGCGACCGAGCCCGGCCAGATCTTGTAGGTCCATGGCTCGAAGAACGGCAGGCTCCGGTGCTTCTGGTAGAAGCGCGGCCGGAAACGAAGGACGATCTCCCCTCCTTCGGCCGTCAGGCTGAAGGTCCGGCCGTCGTCCTTTTCTTCATGAGGAAAGACGATGACGGCAGGGTTGGCGTCTACGGACAGGACCCAGTCGCCCCGCCTGTCATACACGGCACGATTGAGGAGACTGCGACTCGTTCCGGATGAATGGCGGACGATGAGGGGGCCTTTAGCCCGCCTGTCGGCTTCCACCGGGAAGGATTCCGCGCTCCCGAAGACTGTTCCGGAAATCTTAAGCTTTGGACCATCGTTCCCGGAAGTAAGGAGGACCACCTGGCTCACGCGGTCGCCGGGCCTGGAAACGTTGACCAGGGGCAGGATGTCCCCTTTTTGTCCTTCGACGATAACCTCGCCCTTGAAGATCGTTTGACCCGCGTAGTCTATCCGGAGCTTGCCGTCGCGGACGCCGATCTTCGCCGGCTCGTTCGGCGGCCCGGGAGTCCCGGCGCTTTTCCGGGAACAGGCGAGCATGGTCAACAGAAGACTTGCAAAGACGAAAAAACAGACTGCGACCTGGAATACCGGGGTTCTATTCTTCATGGCTATGCGCTCTCGCTCTTCTCGAAGAAATAAGCGCCCAGAAAGACCATGACCAGGGATATCGCGGTCATGAGGAGGAGATCAAAACCTATAGGGAACGTGGAGACGCCGATCAGGGCGCCCCTGAGGCCGTCCAGGCCATAGGTCAGCGGATCGACGTAGGTCAGAACGCGGATATAGACCGGAAGGTTCCCGAGCGGATAAAGAGCGCCCGATAGGAAGAATATAGGGAAGATGACGAAGTTCATGACGATGCCGAAGCCCTGCATGTCCTTCATCCTGGAGGCGAAAATGAGTCCCAGGCCGAGGAAGGCCGTGGAGATAAGGACCATGAAGGCGAAGGCCAGGATGAGGGGGACGATCCCCCTGGGCCTGAAACCCCCGACCATGGAGATGCAGAGGATCGACACCCCCTGGCCGAGGGCCGTCGTCGTCCCGCCCGCGATCCGGCCCAGGACGATCGAGACGCGGGAAACGGGCGCGACCATGATCTCCTTGAGAAACCCGAACTCCTTGTCCCAGAGGACGGAAAGGCCCCCCATGGTGGAAGAAAAGAGCAACGACATCCCGATGATGCCCGGGACCAGGAATCGGATGTACTGGACGCCTCCGGACATGCCGGGAACGGCCATCCGGTTGAACCCAAGGCCGAGGAACGCCAGGAAGAAGAGCGGCATGGCCAGGGCCCCGACGATACGCGATTTCGCCCGCATGGTCCGTTTCATTTCCCGGAGCCAGAGGACGTAGATCGCGATCGTGCTGATCGCCATGGTCATCTCCCGCCGTGTCCCCTCATTAGGGGACCGGACCTGCCGTTCTGGCCCGCGTTCTCCTCCCGGATCGTCCGCCCGGTGAAATGGAGGAAAACGTCCTCAAGGCTCGGTTTCCGGAGGTGGACGCAGTTCACCGTGATGCCGAGTCCTTGGGCCATCTGGATGAGCTCGGGGATGCGCCTCTCCCCTCTTTCCATGGTCAGGCTGAAAACGTCCTCATGGAGCTTGATCTTCTTGATCCAGTCCACCTCCCGGAGCGCCTCCTCGAGGGCGGCTGCGTTCCCTTCGATCTCGAGGGAGACAACATCGCCGCCGAGCAGGTCCTTGAGCTTCGCGGGCGTGTCCAGGGCGACGAACTTGCCATGGTCCATGATAGCCACCCGCCCGCAGAGGTAGTCGGCCTCTTCCATGTAATGGGTCGTGAGGATGATCGTTACGGCCGCCTCGCGGTTGAGTTTCCGGATGTAGTCCCAGATGTGACGGCGGGTCTGGGCGTCGAGGCCCAGGGTCGGCTCGTCCAGGAACAGGACCTTGGGCCTGTGGACGAGGCCCCGGGCGATCTCGAGGCGCCTCTTCATGCCGCCCGAGTACTTCTCGACGAGCGTCGAGGCCTTCTCCTCAAGATCGACCAGGCGGAGGGCCTCGTCGATCCGCGCCCGGCGCTCGGCCTTGCCCATGCCGTACATCATGGCGTGGAACTCGAGGTTCTCCCGGCCGGTGAGCTTGCTGTCCAGGGCAGGTTCCTGGAAAACGACACCGATGCTCTTGCGGACGCTGTCACGGGCCTTCGCAACGTCGTAGCCGGCGACCTGGGCCGAGCCGGAAGTCGTTTTGAGGAGAGTCGAAAGCAAGTTTATGGTCGTGGTCTTGCCCGCGCCATTGGGCCCAAGGAGGCCGAAGAGCTCGCCTGTCTCGACGCCGAAGGACAGTTCATCCACGGCCGTGAACCCGTTGAACCTCTTCGTCAGCTTGTCGACCTTGATCGCGTCCATCCTGCGCTCTTTCGGGTATTGTACAAGCACAACAGCCGTTTGACAACATCAACCCGGACTCCGCCGTGTTATTTACACAGCCGTTTCAAGCTGATATGATGAGGAGCGCACAGTTCCATGGTCAACTATATTCTGCTCTACAAGATACGGAAGGCCGTCAAGAAGATCCTCAAGGACAAGATCGAGGACGACGAGCTGGCCACCACCCCAAAATCCTGCCTCGGCTGCCTGGCCGACGACGTCAGCTGGGAAATCTATTATCTGATCAAAGAGAAAGACGAAGAAAAGAAGTCTTTGCTTTGATGTGGCCGCTTCAGCCTGCGTCTTTCTTGCCGGCGCCTCAAGTTTCAGCCTGAGCGTGGTCGATTGGCCGCTAAAGACAAGACGCAACCTAAAGGTTGCCGCGCCAATGGATGCCTATCTTGCGGCTGCAATTGAAGACTATTCAGTCTTCTTGCTGCGAATCTTATCCTTGAGCGCTTCCCACCACTCGATGCGCTTGCGGACCTCCTTCTCGAAACCCAGGGTCCCCGGCTCGTAATACTTACGGCCCTTGAGCCTCTCCGGGAACGTTTCCATGTCCGTGGTCGAGGAAGCGCTGTCGTGGGCGTATTGATAATCCTTGCCGTAGCCGATCTCCTTCATGAGGGGCGTCACGGCGTTCCTGATGTGGAGGGGCACGGGCTCGTGCGGACTCATCTCCACATCCTTCGTCACCGCCTGGAAGGCGGCGTAGACCCGGTTGCTCTTCGGCGCGGAAGCCAGGTAGACGACCGCCTCGGCCAGGGCCAGCTCGCCCTCGGGAGTTCCCAAAAAATCGTAGGCTTCCTTGGCGTGAAGGGTGATGGCCAGGGCCTGGGGGTCGGCCAGCCCGACGTCCTCGGAAGCGAAACGGACCAGCCTCCTGGCGATGTAGAGGGGCTCCTCTCCCGAGGCCAGCATGCGAATGAGCCAGTAGAGTGACGCGTCCACGTCGCTGTTGCGGAGGCTCTTGTGGAGGGCCGAGATCAGATTGAAGTGCTCCTCCCCTGTCTTGTCGTAGAGGAGAACGCGCTTCTGGAGGGCCTCCTGGACGTTCTCGGCGGTGATGACGCCGTTCCTGGCCAGGTTCGAGACGATCTCCAGGCTGTTCAGCGCGCGGCGGGCATCGCCGTTGGCGTAATTGATGATCATTTCGAGGGCCCCGTCGTCGATCCGGAGCTTCATCTTTCCCAATCCCAAGGCTTCGTCCGCGAGTGCGTCGTTCACGATCTTCGTCAAGGCTTCCACGGTCAGCGGCTTCAGGACCAGGACCTTCGTCCGCGACAGCAGGGCCGCGATGACCTCGAAGGACGGGTTCTCCGTGGTCGAGCCGAAAAGAATGACGTCGCCCTTCTCCACGTAAGGCAGGAACGCTCCCTGTTGGGCCTTGTTGAAGCGGTGGATCTCGTCCACGAAGAGGACGATGGGCTTGCCGAACATCTTTTTCTGCTTCTCGGCCTTGGCCATGACCTCCTTGACATCTTTGATGCCCGAAAGGACGGCGCTGAAGAAGACCCAGGGCAGGCCGAATCGTTTGGCGAGCATGTAGGCGAGGGTTGTCTTGCCGGAGCCGGGAGGCCCCCAAAAGATGATGGAGACGATGTGATTCGATTCGATGAGCTCAGTGAGGATCTTCCCTTTCCCCAGAAGGTGCTCCTGACCGTAGAGCCGCTCCAGCTCTTGCGGCCGCATCCGCTCGGCGAGCGGGGCGAGGATTTCATTATCAGGCGCCATGCGCGTGAATTATAACACGTTAAAGAAAGAATCCTATCGACAATTTGGGGGGGAGAACCGCCCCCGGCCAAGATCACGCGAGCAAGATGCGATTGGGGCGCTAGACCGGATGGCCCGCGCGAAGGCCTGCTCCCGAAATTTCTTGACGCCCGTCGTAAACAAATGCTATGGTTAGGCTTATCAAAAATGACCGCGAAAAACGAATCCGTCCAGCCGAAGCTCTTCAAGAACGGCGGCGCTCCGCCCAAGATGGTCTACAAGATCGAGGAGGTCAGCCGCCTGACCAAGGTCGACATCAAGACCATCGACGCCTGGGAGCAGGAGTTCCCTTTCCTCCGGGCCGGCAAGACCGGCTCGGGCCAGAGGTTTTTCCGCCCCAAGGACATCGAGATCATCAAGAGGGTCCGGGAACTCCTGGACGAGAAGACCCTGACCATGGCCGGGATCAAGCGCCGCATCGAGGAGGAGTTTGAGCTCCGCCCGTCCTCCCACGTCCACCCGGACAAGCTAAAGAAGGCACTCTACGATGTCCGCGACGAGCTCCAAGACATCGTATCTTCCATAAAAAAAGAAACAAAAAAGGCTTAAGGAATACCCCGTTTTCTGCTATAATCAGGTTTCGTGTTCGGGACGTGGCGCAGCCTGGTAGCGCACACGCTTGGGGTGCGTGGGGTCGGCGGTTCAAATCCGCCCGTCCCGACCATATCTTTACCCTCGGAACCCTTTCATGGCGCGGGAGATCGATCACAGGACACCGCTGCGAGGTAGATCCATGAAAAAGATCGGGGTTGATAAAATGAGATCCAAGGATTGAAGAAAGACGGAGGACAGGCATGACGCCGATCACCAAGCAGAAAGCAATGGAAGGTAGGGCCGGGCAGGTCTTCCGGCTGGACGAGCTCGTCAATTACCAGACGGGGGCCATCGTCAGCCGCGAAGTCATCAGCCAGAAGACGGGAACGGTAACGGTTTTCGCTTTTGATGAAGGCCAACAGCTCAGCGAGCACACGGCCCCGTTTGACGCCATGGTCGTCGGTCTCGACGGCGAGGCCGAGGTGTTTATAGGGGGCGAGCCGAACCGGATCAAGTCCGGCGACACGATCATCATGCCGGCAAACGTTCCCCACGCCCTTCAGGCCGCGGGCCGGTTCAAAATGCTCCTCATCATGATCAAGAAATGAGCGGCCGCGCCACAAAGCCCCTCGTCCTCCTGACCAACGACGACGGGCACTTCTCCCCTGGTATTCTGACGCTCGCCGCCCGCGTCAGGCGCTTCGCGGACGCCTGGATCGTGGCCCCGGACAGAGAGCGGAGCGCCAACTCCCTATCCCTCACCCTCCGGCGGCCTCTGAGGATCCAGAAAGTCCGGCCGCGCGTCTTCGCCGTTGACGGGACCCCCGCCGACTGCATCTACCTCGCCCTGAAAAAGCTCCTGCCGCGAAAGCCCGATCTCATCCTTTCGGGAATGAACCTCGGCTGTAATCTCGGACAGCAGGACATCTCCTACTCGGGCACCGTGGCCGCGGCGATCCAGGGGACCTTCCTGGATATCCCTTCCGCCGCGGTTTCTCTTATCCCGGACGGGAAATGGAATTTTGATTTCGTAGCGGCCGCCGGCTTCGTCGCGGAAACGGCCCAGCTCCTGCTCAGGCAGGGGCTCCCGGCCGGGGTCACCCTCAACATCAATATCCCTCCCCCGCCGGTCAAGGGGATCAGGATCGCCAAGCTGGGGCAGAAGAGGTATGACCCTGAGATCATCGAAAAGAAGGACCCGCGGGGCGAAAGGTATTACTGGATCGGACCGGGCAACCCCCAGGCTTCCGGCGACAGCGACGCCGACGTCCTGGCCGCAGGGCGCGGCTTCATCACGATCACGCCCCTTCAAACCGATCTGACGGATTATCGAAGAATGCGGCTCCCGGTCCTTGGCAAGCTTCGTGCATCTTTTGGGTCTATTTTCTCTTCATCCGGCGCTGTCTCAAAAACTCGACGACGCCGGGCAGCATCGAAATAATGATGATCGCGAAGATGACGAAGCTAAAGTTCCGCTTGACCAGCGGGATGTTGCCGAAGAAGTAGCCTCCGAAGACGAACAGCGCCACCCAGCCCACTCCCCCGATGACGTTGTAACTGATGAACTTTCCATAGCTCATTTTGCCGATCCCGGCCACGAACGGGGCGAACGTCCGGATGATGGGGACAAATCGGGCGATGATGATGGTCTTTCCGCCGTGCTTCTCGTAGAAGGCATGGGTCCGATCGAGGTACTCCTTCTTGAAGAACCGGCTGTTCTCCTTCTGGAAGACCTTCGGTCCGACGGCATGGCCGATCCAATAGTTGACGGTGTCGCCCAGGACGGCTGCCAGCGCCAGGATGATGAACAGCCAGCCGATTTTGAAGAACTTGAATGTGCCGATAGAAGCCAGCGATCCGCAGGCGAACAGGAGGGAATCTCCCGGGAGGAACGGTGTGATCACCAGGCCGGTCTCGCTGAAGATGACGAGAAACAGCAGAAGGTAGGTCCAGATCTCGTATTTTCCTATAAGAACATACAGATGCGCGTCCAGGTGGAGGATGAAGTCGATGAATTTCGTAATCAGCGTCATGCCGGCTCCTTAAGGCCTTCAATATATCTTCGCGTTATTAATATTGCAAATCCTTTTGGGATCGCCTCTCAAGGACTCGGGGACATCCCTCAGAAAGACGTGAATTTGCCCCAGCGAGTCAAATTCACTCCGGCTCCGGGCCTCGCTCTCTCCTCCAAGAGTCGGGGAACCGTGCCCGCTCGGCCCTTCAACGGCTTTCTTCGGGATATCCCCTTCGTCCTTCAAGATGATCCCATCGGACTTCATTAACTTCACCCTTTATTTATTCTCAATAAAATAATCTGTTAGAATATCCTGTAAAGGCCCGCATGGCGAACGAAGATAAGATTCGACGGATCGACCGGGCGCTGGAAGCATTGTCCGGACTGGAATCCGACTGCACGCTGTGCCCGCGAAGGTGCCGAGTGGACAGGCGGAAGAATGAGACGGGAGTCTGTCAAACCGGCCTGCAGGCGCGCGTCTCGCATGCCCTCCTCCACTTCGGCGAAGAGCCGGCCCTGAGCGGCACTGCGGATCTCTTGCGGAGCGAACAAGCGGGCGGCCGGCCTTGGCGGGGCTCGGGGACGATCTTCTTCTCCGGCTGCAACCTGAAGTGCCTTTTCTGCCAGAACTACCAGCTGAGCTGGCTCAACAAAGGGAACCCGGTCAGCGACCTGGAGCTGGCAGGTATGATGCTCGACCTCCAGGGGCAGGGCGCCCTGAACATCAACCTCGTCTCGCCGACCCACGTCGTCCTGCCCATCCTGAGGGCCCTCCGGATCGCTTGCGCCCGGGGGCTCTCCATTCCGCTCGTCTACAACTCGAACGGCTACGATAGCCTGGCCGTCATCGGCCGCCTCGACGGGATCATCGATGTTTATCTCCCGGACATCAAATATCTCTCTCCGGATAATTCAAAAAAGTATTCGGGCGCGCCGGATTATTTCGAGAACGCCGGTCCGGCCGTCCGGGAGATGTCTGTCCAGCAGCCGGTCCTCGAGCTCGACGATGAAGGGGTCGCCCGAAAGGGGCTCATCGTCCGTCACCTGGTCTTGCCGGGCTGCATCGAGGATTCGCTCTCTGTCCTCCGCTGGATCAAAACTAACCTCTCCCCCTTCATCAGCCTCAGCCTCATGAGCCAATACTATCCCTGCTACAAAGCGCCCGGGGAGATCCGGCGCCCTCTGGCCGGAGAGGAATATCGCGAGGTGACAAGTCTGGCGCTTGAGCTCGGCTTCGAGAACCTGTTCATCCAGCCGGAGCCCTTCGCACCCGGCGACCACCTCGTTCCGGATTTCGATAAAAAAGACCCGTTCCGCTGGAAATAAAACCGAAGAAGCGACCTAAAGTCCGCGGCTGCAAGACGTCATCACCCGCGCCGGATTATTTGGGAGCATAGAACCGCGTCTTCGGCAGCCGGTACTCCGGAATGCCGCAGGCGACGGCCAATTCCCTCAGCTTCGTCTGGATGATCTGCACGTTGTCCGGCCCCATCCGCAGGAACTGCTTCTGGGCCTGGCTCAATCCCTCGAGCATCTCGTCAACATAGGCATAGCTCGCGACCTTCTTTTCGAGAAAGACCCTCCCCTCGACGACCGGTGTCGTCAGCAGCTCAACGACCGCTTGGGTCAGCGTGTCATGAAAATCCGCGTCGGGGTATCCAAGTTCCCTATACGCCTGTTGGAGTAAAGGTTTCAGGGCGTTGTACAACCTGGCGGCGGCCCTGGCGTCGAGGGAAATGAAGACGTCGGCCACCGGGTTGTAACGGTCGTATCCCGCCTGGACAGCGGTGAACCCTCCGTCCCTCTTGACGGCCTTGAAATCCCCTTTCGGGGCGAAGAAATCGACTTGGGCCTTGGGGCTCATCCCGTTGGCGACATTGTCCACGGCCGCAACGAATCTCCGGATGAGCTCCCGTGTCTTCATCCACTGGGAAAGCCCGGGATGCGACGAAATGTCCTGGGCCAGACGGCGGAGGATGTCATCGCTCTTGTCAAGCTCCAGCGAGGGCAGGTTCAGGGCTTCCAGGGACGTTGTGGGTGCCGTGCTTTCCGTGACTGGAGGAGCGGACACTTGAAGCGGTTTTTCCTCGACGGGCTTGCCCGGCTTGCGGGTAACGAAATAATAAACACCGGCCATCGCCGCCAGCAGCAGGATGATGCCGATACCGATCCGGATGACCTTTCTGGTGTCGTCCATACCTCACTCCTTTTCAACCGAAACGTCCCGTGATGTAATCCTCCGTCCGCGGGTCCGATGGGTTGGTGAAGATGCGGTCGGTTTCATCGAACTCCACGAGCTCCCCCAGCAGGAAGTAGCCTGTGAAGCCCGAAACCCTGGCCGCCTGTTGCATGTTATGCGTGACGATAACGATCGTATAATTCTTTTCGAGCTCATACATGAGCTCCTCGATCCTCGCGGTCGCGATCGGATCGAGGGCTGAACATGGCTCGTCCATGAGGAGGATCTCGGGCTCTCCGGCGACCACCCGGGCGACGCATAGCCTCTGCTGCTGCTCGCCGGAAAGCGCCAGGGCGTTGGTCCGGAGTTTGTCCTTGAGCTCGGTCCAGAGGTGGACCGCCTCGAGGCTCCTCTCCAGCCTGGCCTGGACGACGGACTTGTCCGTTATCCCGTGGACCTTAAGCCCGTAGGTAACGTTATCGTAGATGCTCAGAGGGAAGGCGTTCGGCCGCTGGAAGACCATGCCGACCTTCTTGCGGAGGGCCAGAAGGTCCGTTCCCGGCCCGTAGATGTCCTCCCCGTCGACGATTACCTTTCCGGAGGTCCTGACGCCTTCGATGAGGTCGTTCATCCGATCGAGCGTCCTGAGGAACGTCGACTTCCCGCACCCGGAGGGCCCGATGAGGGCCGTGATCCGCCTCGCTTCGATGTTCAGATGGATGCTTTTAAGAGCCTGGAACTCCCCGTAGAAGAGAGACAGGTCGCGAACCTCGATGATGTTCATGGCCGTCTTACCCGAACCTCCCTCGAAGGTAATCATCCGTCCTCCGGTCGTCGGGGGCGGTGAAGATTTTATCCGTCGGCCCGACCTCGATGAGCTCGCCGTTGAGGAAGAAAGCGGTCCGGTCGGCGACCCTCGCGGCCTGCTTCGTGTTATTCGTGACGAGGATGATCGTGTAGTCTTCCTTGAGCCGCCGAAGGGAATCCTCGATCTTCGCCGTCGAAATGGGGTCGAGGCCCGAGCAGGGTTCGTCGAGGAGGATGAAATCGGGCCTGAGGGCCAGGACCCTGGCAATGCAGAGCCTCTGCTGCTGGCCCCCCGAGAGCTTGAGCGCGGAAGCGTCCAGCCGGTCCTTGACCTCTTCCCAGAGGGTCGTCCTCTCCAGGCAATCCTGAACGAGCTCGATCAGGCTGGCCCGGCCCCTGGACCCGGCCAGCCGCGTCCCGAAAACGACGTTCTCGAAGATCGAACGCGGCAGGGGAACGGGCGTCGCAAAGACCATGCCCAGCTTCCGCCTGAGCTCGGCCACATTGACGTCAGGGTCATAAATGTTCTTGCCATCGATCTCGATCGCGCCCTCCGTCCGCGACCCGCGGACGAGGTCGTTCATCCGGTTGAGGGCTCCGAGGAAGGTCGATTTCCCGCTGCCGGCCGGACCGACGACTCCCAGGATCTCGTTCCGGAGGACATCGAGGTCGATCCCCTTCAGCGTCTGCGCGCTTCCGAAGAAGTGGCTGAACCCCTTGACCCGGATGGCGGTCGTCATGAGTATTTTCTAATGAACCTTTCCATAAGATAATATGTGAGGAGGTTGATGATCAGGATGGAGATGACCAGGACCGCCGCCGTACCGTAGGCGTTGGACATGGAGATCCCTTCCCTGGCCAGGATGTAGAAATGGACCGCCATCGTCCTGGAGGACGAAAATATGGACGTCGGGAGGTGAAGCGCGCTGCCGGCCGTGAAAATGACCGCGGCCGTCTCACCGATGCTCCGGCCGATGCTCAGGATGACCCCGGTGACGATGCCCGGCAGGGCCGCCGGCAGGACGACGCGCGCGACCATCTGCCACCGCGTGCTTCCCAGGGAAAAACTTACCTGTCGGTAGGAGGCCGGGACGCTCTTGATGGCCTCTTCGCTTGTCCGGATGATCGTCGGCAGGATCATGAAGGCCAGGGTCAGGCCGCCGCTCAGGATGGACCAGCCGAACTTGAGCTTGGTCACGAAGAGGATGAAGCCGAAAAGGCCGAAAATGATGGACGGGATGCCGGCCAGGCAATCGGCCCCGAAGCGGATGATCCGGGTGACCCTGTTCTCCCAGGTGTATTCCGTGAGGAAAATGGCCGTGCCCACCCCAAGGGGGGCCGCGATGAGGACCGCGACGAGGGTCAGGACGAGTGTCCCGACGATCGTGGAAAAGATACCCCCTCCCCGTCCCATGTCCACCGGGTTCCGCGTCAGGAAAGAAAGTTCAAGAACGGGGACCCCCTTCCTGAGGATGAAAACGATGATGAAAAGCAGGATGCCGACGGTCGTCGCCGTCAGGACCAGGAACACGACCTTGACCGCGTTCTGCTCGAGCCTCGGGTTGACGCGCATCGGCCTAGACCTTCCTCCTGGACGAGGTCACGTTGGCGATCGTGTTCAGGACCATGATGATGACGAAGAGAATGACGCCCGTGGCGAACAAGGCCTCTCGGTGCTCGCCGCTCGCATAGCCCATTTCCAGGGCGATGTTGGACGTCAGCGTCCTCACGGGCGAGAGAAGCGATCCGGGTACGTCCACGGCGTTCCCCGCCACCATGATCACGGCCATGGTCTCGCCGACGGCCCGTCCCATGCCGAGGATGATGCTGGCGACGATGCCTGACCTTGCGGCCGGGATGAGGACCATCTTCGTCGTCTGCCAGCGGGTGGCTCCCAGAGCGATGGACCCTTCCCGGTAAGTGCGCGGGACGGCCAGGAGCGAGTCGATGGAGATGCTGATGATCGTGGGCAGGATCATGACGCCCAGGATGACCGAGGCCGCAAGGACCGAAAGACCGGGCCCCCCGAAGGTCCGTCGGATGAAAGGGACGAGAAGGACGACACCCATAAACCCGTAGACGACCGAAGGGATCCCCGCCAGGAGCTCGATGACGGGCTTGATCGTCCGCCGCAGCCTTTTTGACGAGAACTCCGTCAGGAAGACCGCGCAGGACAGGCCGAGCGGGACCCCGATGACGAGCGCGCCCAGGGTGACCATCAGGGAGCCGACGATCATGGGCAGGAGCCCGAAGCTCTTTTCGGAGGGATACCAGTTCATCCCGCCCAGGAAGCTCTTGAAGCCGTATTTGAACATGATCGGGGCGCCTTCCGTGAAAATGAAGGCGGTGATGACGGCCAAGACCGAGACGGCCGAAAAAGCGATGGACAACAAGACGAGCCGGACCAGCCTCTCGTTCCTCTCCAGTTTGTTCATCGATTTCTCGTTTCGAAGCTCCTGCCGTCAACGGGCACGAAAGGCGGTCACCGGGCGGCGAGAAGCCCCTCCTTCCGGACCATGTCCTGTCCCTCGGGCGAGAGCACGAAATCCACGAAATCCATGGCCAGGCCAGTGAGTTCGCCCTTCGTTACGAAAAGGAAAGGCCGGGCGAGCTTGTAACGTCCTTCCAGGATCGACGCCTCGGAGGCCTTGGCCCCATCCAATTTGAGGGCCTGGACCCTGTCGTCCACGAGGCCGAGCGAGATATAGCCGATGGCATTGGGGTCCCCGGCCACGATCTCCCGGACCGTCCCGTTCGAGTCCTCGACGATCGCTCCCTTGGAGATCCGTGACGTCCCCATGACCAGATCCTGGAATGTCCCGCGCGTTCCGGACCCCTCCTCCCGGGTCACAACCGTGATGGGCTTGTCCGGTCCCCCCAAGTACTTCCAGGTGGGGATCTCGCCGGTGAAGACCTGCTTGACCTCGTCCAGGCGGAGCCCGCGGAGGGGATTGGCCGGATGAACAATGACCGCCAATCCGTCCCGGGCCACGACGATCTCCTTCAGGTCCTTTTCATCGGCTTTCAACTCCCTGGAAGAGGTGCCGATATCGGCGGCCCCGGACTTGGCGGCCTGAATGCCGGCGCTTGAGCCGCCGCCCTGGACGCTGACGAAGCATCCCGGCCGACCCTTGATGAAGGCCTCGGCCCACCTGTCCGCGAAAGGCTGGACGCTCGTAGAGCCGGCGACGATGATCTCGTTCCGGGCCGTTCCCCGCGAGCAGGAAATAGGAAAAACGACAAAAGGCATGGTTATAAGAAGCCAGGCGAGCCGTCTCTTAGACATGGAACATTACCTTTTCGCTTATACCAAAGGGATGAACCCAAGTCAAACGATCCGGGCCCTCAGGAGCCTTCAGAAGGGTCTTCTTCTTCGCCCCCGAGCCCGGCGAACCGGGTCTCATACTCCGCTTTTTTCTCCTCGTGTTCCACGGTCAGCTTCTCGAGGTCCTCGAGAAGAATGTCGATGTCCGTCTTGGCCTGGTGCATGGACTTCGAAAGCTTCACGACGCGGAACCCGTCCTTCAGCCGTGAGGCCTCGACGACCGCGGCGTTCATCTTCTGGAGTTCGATGTCGAGCCGCTCGACGACCTTCTCCTTTTCCTGCATCTTCTTTTCAAGCGGTCTCAGCACCCGGGACCTCTCCGCGACGAGCTCAGACCTGATCTTCCGGAACTCCTTGGGACTGGGCTTCTCCCGCGGGACCGCGTCTTCCTTGTCTTTGATTTCAACGGACGCTCTCCCTCGCGGCCGGTCCTCTTCGTCCTTCCAGCCGATCTTGTCCAGGAACCGCTGATAGTCTCCCTCATAGATGAGGACCCCGCCGTTCTGGAAGACGACCAGCCTCTCAGCCAGAGCATGGAGGAACCTCTCGTTATGCGTGACCATGATCACCGCCCCGTCGAAATCATCGATGGCCGCGAGGAGCGCATCGCTCGACTCCAGGTCGAGGTGGTTCGTCGGCTCGTCGAGGAGGAGCAGGTTGACCGGAGTGGCGATGAGCTTTCCCAGCATGACCCGGCTTTTCTCCCCGCCCGAGAGGACACGGACAGGCTTGAGAGCGTCATTGCCCTCGAACATCATGGCCCCGGCGATGAGCCTGGGGAGTTTAGGGTCATCGTTGACGTTGGCGGACGCGACCTCGTCGAGGACCGTGTTCGAATCGACGAGGCTCGAGACGTTCGTCTGTTCGAAGTATCCCATGGCCATCGACTGGGGCGACGTGACCTGCCCTTCCCAGGGCCGAACGACCCCCGCCAGAAGCTTGAGCAGGGTCGTCTTTCCCTTGCCGTTCTTGCCGACGACAAAGACCCTGTCCCGCGCCCCGATCGTCATCGTGAAGTCCTTGATGAGGGGCTTCCCGGCGTCGTAGCCGAACGACAGGCCATCGGCGCTCAAAACGTATTTGTGGTGGAAGGACTTTTCGGCGAAAGAGAATTCGATGGTCCGGATGGCCTGGAGCTTATCTCTCTTCTCCATCTTTTCCAGGCTCTTGACCCTCGACTGGACGAGACCACCCAGCCTCGCCTTGGCGCGGAAACGGGTTATGAAGAGGTCCATCTCCTTCTGCTTGCGCTCGTCGTTGATGCGGGTCTTCTCGTAGATCTCTTCTTCCTGGGTGATCTGGGCGTAGTATTTGCCCGTATTTCCGGAGATCTTTCGCACCTTCCGCCGGTGGATCCCCAGGACGTGGGTCACGACCTTGTCCATGAAGCTCCGGTCGTGGGTGATGAGCATCAGCTCGCCCGGCCAGGCCAGGAGAAAACGCTCCAGCCAGCGGATGGAAGTGATGTCGAGGTAGTTGTTGGGCTCGTCGAGGAGGAGCATCTGGTGATCCGCGAGGAGGACCTTGGCCAGGTTGAGCCGAACCTGGTAGCCGCCGGAAAGCTCCGACGGATGCTTGTCCCGGTCACCCTTGTCGAAACCCAGGCCGGCCAGGACCTTCTCCACCCGCCACAGCTCAGACCTCGCGTCCGCGTCCAGCCCCCCGGCCGCTTCATCGAGGACCGTTTCCGCCTTGAAGTCCAGGTGCTGCTCCACGTAACCGATCCGGTAGTTCCGGGGCATGGAAATCGACCCCGAATCCGCTTCCTCGAGCCCGGCGATCATCCGGACGAGTGTCGTCTTGCCGTGGCCGTTCCGGCCGACGACCCCGACCCGCTCCCGGCGGTTGACCTTGAAGCTGATGTTGTCGAAAAGGGCCTGCTTGCCGTAGTTCTTAGATAGGTTGTCGACGACGATCATTTATTAATCCGATGGTTCAGGGCCCGGGGTAAATTGCTCTCCCGGGCCCTCTATTATAGCAGGTCTGCCGTTATTTCTTAGGGTACGCCGGTATCTCCGGGAACTTGAACGGGTTGGCCTTTATCCTCTCCAGGATGACCTCGATGGCCTTCTCGAGTTGCGGGTCACGGCCGGCCATGACGGAGGCCGGATCGTTGTCGACGAGGTAGTCCGGGTCGGCGCCGTGGTTCTCGATGAGCCACTTGCCTTCGCTCCCATAGAAGGCATTGTTCGACTGCTCGACGGTCCCGTTGTCGATCGTCAGCTGCTGGTTCAGGATGCCGACCAACCCGCCCCAGGACGGGACGCCGACGACCGGGCCTAGCTTCCGAGCCCGAAAATCCTCGACGAAGGCCTCGCCGTCCGAGCCGTTGTTTTCGTTGGATATGACAACGTACTGACCGTTGCCCGCCGAGCCTGGATAACGGAAGGGCGCCATGTTCCGGAGGACGTTGAACGCCGTCAATTGGCGCTCAAGCTTGTCGATCAGGAAGTATTCCGTCCAGCCGCCCGAGTTCCGGCGGACGTCGATGATGATCCCGTCCTTGGTGCGGAAGGCCCGCCAGAACTTATCAAACTCGCCGATGCCGCCGCCGCCCATGGCGTTGATGTGCATATATCCGACGCGGCCGTCGGTGGCCTTCTCGATCTTCTTGATATTGTCCGAAAGCCAGCGGAAATACCGGAGCTGCTGGTCGCCGCGGATGGGTTCGACCTCGTAGGTCTTCGCCCCGGCGGCGCCGGGTGTGCCATTGACGGTGACCTTGATCTTCCGCCCCGGCGTCACCTGGAGGAGCTTGAAGTAATCATCGTCCGTTCTCACTTCGGTCCCGTTGATGGCGATGAGGTAATCGCCCTCCTTGAGGACGATGTCCGGACGGACGAGCGGCCCCTTGAGCCCGAGGTTGATCTCGGTCGGCCCATAGATCTTTTCGAATTTGTACCGGCCGGCGCCCTTGTCCGGGACCAGATCGGCCCCCAGGAGCCCCGTGTTAACCGACAATCCTTGCGGCGTCGCCAGCGGGCCATAGTCTCCGCCGCCGACATACGTGTGCGACACGCAGAGTTCGCCCACCATCTGGGAAAGGACCCAGTTCAGTTCGTCGCGGGAGGAAAGATACGGGATATAAGCGCGATACTTTTCGCCCATGGCCTTCCAGTCCCGGCCGTGGAAGTTCGCGTCGTAGAAGAAATCGCGATACCAGCGCCAGGCGTCATTGAAGATCTGGTTCCATTCCTTCTGGACGTTCACGAAATAGACCAGGCCCTGAAGGCCGAGCTTTTCGCCCAAGCTTTTCGACTGGAAGGCCTTGTCCACCGTAGAGACGAGGATATCTCCGTCCTTTCGGGAGACAAGCTGCTCTCCGTTCGTCGAAAGGCCGAACTCGCGGACCTTGTCTTCGAGCACGACCTCTTTCTTGTCCGCCATGTCGAAGATGTGGAGGGACCACTTCGTGGCGCCCCTGGGTTTGAAGATCTCCTCGTATTCGTCTTCGTTAAACCTGTCGACGGAGCACCAGACCGCTTTGCCCTTGGCGGCCCTAAGGGTGAAGAAATTGCCCGGATCGACAGGGAGCGGATACGTGCGTTTCCGGAGCCCTTCGGTGTCGATGCGGAGCGGCCCGGGCGTGGTCTTCTTATCGGTTTTCTCAACGATCCCGGCGGCCGGGCCCTCGGTGAACGGGGGCATTTCACCATCGCGGAGTTGGACGGCCATGACCTGCTGGGGCGTCGCGATCACATGGTTGTCCTCGTAGAAATCCATCTGGAGATTGAAATTCCGGCTCGAAAGATAATAGAGGTAATCGCCGTTGGCATCGAAGCAGGGGTTGAGGTTGTCGTAGAAATCGTCCGTCACCGCGTATTTTCTGCCCTGGGCCAGGTTATAGATAAAAATCTGGTTGTTGCGATTGTCCTGGACGAAGCTGTAGCAGATCCAGTTGCTGTCGGGCGACCAGCCATAGTCGCTGACCTCCCAGTAGAATTCGTCGTTCTTCATCTGGTTGGACGCATCAACCTTGATGAGCTTTTTCGTTGCCACGTCCACGGTGAAGAGGGCGAAGTCCTTGTTGCCGAAGAGAATCTTTTTGCCGTCCGGCGACCAGTGGAGGTGGTAGATGAACCGGGTGAGTTCGGTGGTGACCTGCGTCCACTCCCCGCCCTCGACCTTCTGGGTGTAGAGCTCGTAGTCGCCGCTCTTGTCCGAGAAGAAAGCGATGGTCTTGCCGTCGGGCGAGATCGCCGGGTGCATTTCGCGGGTTCCGGGTGTCGTCGAGAGATTCTCAGATGGCCCCTTGCCTGTCGGAACGGTGAAGACGTCGCCGCGGGCTTCGAGGACGACCGTCTTGCCGTCGTTGGCGACGTTGACGCTGTGGATGTAGTCGCGCGGGTTGATCGTCCGCGGCCTCAGCGTCCAGCGGTCGGACGGGACGAGGACCTGGATCTTCCGGTCCTGTTTCGTCGCGGCATCAAAGAGACGGAGGTGGCCGTCCTGGGCGTAGACGATCGTCTTGCCGTTCGTGGATGGGGTCATGACATCGAAGTCGCTGTACGTCGTGACCGGCGCGACCTCCTTCGCCCCGATCTTCTGGACGTAAAGGTTCGATATCCCGTTTCCCCGGTCGGACACGAAAAACATCGTATCGCCGATCCACATCGGGTAGCTGTTCTTGCCGACATAATCCGAGATCGGGGTGTATGTTTTTTTCTCGAAGTCATACATCCAGATGTCCTGGTACTGGCCGCCCTTGTACCGTTTCCAGTAATACTCCTCGTTCCCCCGGCGACAGTAGAGGATCTTCCTGCCGTCAGCGGAAAAACTGCAGAGGACGCCGCGGTCGAGCGGGAAACGCTCCGGCGCCGTTCCCTCGCGGCCGACGAAATAGAGATTAGGGTCGCGCCCGACGACGTTTTCGAACATGGAGCGATACACGACCCTGGCGCCGTCGGGCGTCCAGCCGACGACCTGGGCGCTGCCGGGGTTATAGGTGAGCCTTTTCGGCATCCCTCCTTCGACCGGCATCAGGTAGACGGCCTGGGGGCCGTCATAGCTCGCGGTGAAAGCGATCCACTTGCCGTCCGGGGAGAACTTGGCGAAGGTTTCGATGCCGGGGAAGGTCGTCAGGCGCATCGCCTGACCGCCCGCCGCGGGAACGGACCAGAGATCCCCTTCATAAGTGAAGACGATCTTGTCGCCGTTCGTGGTCGGATAGCGCATGAAGCGCGCCTCCTCGGCAGCGAACCCGGCCGACGTCACCAGGACAATTAGAAAAATGATACTCAGGGATCTTTTCACCGACGGACCTCCTTGAAAAACATCTCATAGTTTTTATCACACGCTGAACGGGATGGTCAATCTTTCTGATGGCCAAGTGACTTAAAAGCCTATTTTAGACCATAAAATCAGGGCTCTTAGCCGATGAAAACGGCCCAAGACGACTTTATTATATTCTTTTTCAAATAGATAACTTGGGCCGCCCCCTATATAATACGGAAATCGAGGAGACATCATCATGAAGATACCTTTCGAGATCTGGTATCCGGCCCTTTTCAAGCGCCAGTCGAGGCGAAGCTTCCTCCCCCGCCTCCCGGAGGAGGAAAAAGTCGCCCGGCTCGAACGCGTCTGCCGGGAATTCAGGCCCTTTTCCGAAGTCCGGGTTGGACTCGTCAAGGACAAGCCCGGGAAGGTCTTCAAAGGGATCATCGGCCGATACGGCAAGGTGACCGGAGCCCCTCATTACATGGTTTTCGCCGGGGACATGTCCGCGCCCCGCGTCCAGGAATGCGCGGGGTACGTCGGGGAGGCCGTCATCCTGGAAGCCACGGCCTTGGGTTTGGGCACCTGCTGGGTTGGCGGCATGTTCCGGCCGGAAGCCGCCGCGGCCCATTTCCCCCTCGAGGATGGAGAGAAGGTCCTTTCGGTGACCCCTGTCGGTTATGCCGAGGAGTCCTACAACACCACGGAAAAACTCTTCAAGCGTTTCGCCAAATCGGCAAAGCGCAAGTCCCTCAACCATCTCATCATCAACGGCCACATCCACTCCCCCTGGGTCGGGAGGGCCTTGGAAGCGGCTCGGCTCGCGCCGTCGGCCGCCAACAGACAGCCCTGGAGGTTCAGCATCGGGGACGACTCCATAACGATCTCCATGGAAACCGCGAGGGACAGCTCTTTCATCTCCCGGCGCTTGGACTGCGGCATCGCTATGCTCCACATCGAGCTCGGCGCCCTCGCCGCCGGCGTCACGGGGAGATGGGAATTCCTCGATAATCCCGACGTCGCGAAATTCGTGGTCTAGACATCCGGGACCGCTTCTATTATAATAACGGTTCCATCGGGGAGTAGCGCAGCATGGTAGCGCACAGCGTTCGGGACGCTGGGGTCGTGGGTTCAAGTCCCACCTCCCCGATTCGAAATCCTTCATGTTTATAAGGGACCTAAAAACCAACGAAAAATTCATCTCCGGGGACAGGGCCGTCCTCCGCGAACTCCTCCATCCCGGGAAATCTCCGCTCGCCATCCGCTACAGCCTGGCCCATGCCGTCATCAAGCCCGGAAAGAAGACGCTCCCCCACCGCCTCAAGACGTCGGAGGTTTATTACATCCTCTCAGGGTCGGGGACGATGCACATCGACAGCGAGACCGCGAAGGTGCGGCCTGGCCAGGCAGTTTACATCCCCCCAGGGTCCGTCCAGTTCATCGAGAACACGGGGCGCGCCGACTTGACCTTCCTCTGCATCGTGGACCCGGCCTGGCGCCCGGAGAACGAAGAGATCCTTTAGTTCCGACTCATATCCTATCGGCAATTTTAGGCCGTGGACTGCGGCTTGAAAAGCTGGGACAAAAAGAGTATAAAATGGGGCTCCGGTCACGTTTTTTTCCGGCGGTCAAGGACGATTACCCCTCGAAAAAACCAAACGATGGAAGAATATCTCAAGAGCCGAAAGTCTCCGTTCAGCCAAAGGGCCTTCGGACTCATCAAGCGGCTGAGTTGGAAGCAAACTTTTGCCGCACTTCAATATCCCAACTACCGGCTGTGGTTCTGGGGACAACTGATCTCGCTTTTCGGCTCTTGGATGCAGATCACCGCCCAAGGGTTCCTCATCTATCAGCTCACGAGGTCCCCGGCGTACCTGGGCTTGGTCGGGTTCGCCGGCGGCCTGCCGACGTGGATCTTCATGCTCTACGCCGGCGTCGTCGCGGACCGCGTGCCTCGCCGCCGGCTCCTCATCATCACCCAGGCCGCCATGTTGGTCTTGGCCTTCATCCTCGCCGGCTTAACGTTCGGACACTTGGTTCAGCCTTGGCATGTCCTCGTTCTGGCCCTCGGAATGGGCATCGCCAACGCATTCGATGCCCCGGCCCGGCAGGCCTTCGTCCTGGAGATGGTCGAGCCGGAAGACATGACCAACGCCATCGCCCTGAACGCGGCCATGTTCAACTCGGCCACCGCTCTCGGTCCCGCTGTCGCCGGCGTGACCTACGCTCTCTTCGGGCCGGGCTGGTGCTTCACCATCAATGGGATCTCCTTCATCGCCGTTATTATCGCCCTGGCGCTGATGAAGCTCAGGCCCTTCGTCGCCAAGGTGCAGGTGACCTCGGTCCTTCAGGACCTCAAGGAGGGACTGCGCTACGTGGCCTCCCACAGGATGATCCGGACCATCATCGTGACCGTCGGGGCTGTAACTCTGTTCGGCTTCGCCTACGCTACCTTGATGCCCGCCTGGGCCGTCAAGGTCCTTGGAGGGAATGCGTCGACTAACGGTTTCCTTCTTTCGGCCCGCGGCGTCGGGGCCCTGATCGGCGCCCTCATCATCGCCTCCCTCGGCCGCTTCAGATTCAGGGGGAAGCTGTTGACGCTCGGCACGCTGGCCTTCCCCTCTTTCGTCATCCTCTTCGCCTTCGTCCGCTGGCTTCCGCTCTCTCTTCTGGTCCTCCTCGCCGCCGGCATGTCCCACATCCTCATCTTCAACCTCTGCAATTCTCTCGTCCAGACATTCTCCCCGGACGAACTGCGGGGCCGGATCATGAGCATCTACAGCTTCGTCTTCTTCGGCCTTATGCCTGTGGGCGCCCTCTGGATCGGCGGCGCGGCCGAGAAATTCGGCGAACCGGCTGCGATCATCATCGGAGGTTCCATTTCTTTACTTTTCGCCTTAGCCGTTTTCTTCTTCGTTCCCAAGCTCCGTAAGCTGGCCTGATGAATCCCGGCGGCCTCTCGGCCGGACCCCGAGGCGCTCGCGAAGGCCCGCGGGGAGTTCGGCGTCAAGGACGCGGACATCGCCACACCCCTGGCCATGGCCGGTCTCCTGGAGAAGATCTTCAAGAAGGAGATCCTGGACCCGGCCGGATGCGATCATATTCTGAAGGTCATGCTCGGTTGCCAAACGGGTGCAAGAAGGATCCGGGGGCTCCTCCCTGCGGATATCCCCGTAGCCCACAAGACGGGAACGATCGGGGGGACGACGAACGACTGTGGGATCGTTTATCTTCCCGACGACCTCGGTCACGTGGCCCTTTGCGTCCTCAGCAAAAACACGAATCCAGACCGCACGGAGGACACGATCGCCCTGATCGCAAAGACCGTTTTCGATTATTTCTGTTTTGCTGAGAAAACCCATTAAACGAGAGGATCGGTTTCAACGTTTTTCTCTTTCCGCTCCTGGGTGGAAAGAAGAACTATGCCCCTGGCGGCGTAAGGATCCTGCCCAGCGACTCCGCCCAACAGCTCATCGAAAAAGCGGCCCGCGTCCTCCCGTCTGAACGCCAATTCGCCTGGCAGGCTCTCGAGTTCCAGGCCTTCGTCCACTTCGGCATGAATACCTTCACGAACCGCGAATGGGGTATGGGCACAAAAGATCCAAAGCTTTTCAACCCGACGGATTTCGACGCCGGTCAGTGGGTTGAGGCCGTCAAGGCCGCCGGGATCCGCGGCCTAATTATCACGGCCAAGCACCACGACGGCTTCTGCCTTTGGTCGAGCCGCACCACCGAGCATTCGGTCAAAAACAGCCCGTGGAAAGGCGGCCGAGGCGATATCGTGCGCGAGGTGGCCGAAGCCTGCCGCAAAGCCGGCCTGAAATTCGGTGTCTACCTTTCGCCCTGGGACCGCCATGAGCCGACCTACGGTGACTCGCTCCGCTACAACGAGCATTTCAAGAGCCAGCTCCGCGAGCTCCTGACGGAGTATGGCATGATCTCGGAGGTCTGGTTCGACGGCGCCTGCGGTGAGGGGCCGAACGGGAGGCGTCAAGTCTATGACTGGGAAGGCACCTGGGGCCTCATCCGCGAGCTTCAGCCCGGCGCTGTCATCTCCATCATGGGCCCCGACGTCCGTTGGATCGGAAACGAGGCCGGGGTCAAACGCGAGAGCGAATGGAGCGTCATCCCCGTCGCCCAGACGGACGACCGCCCGGCCGAAAAGGACCCCGGAGGGATCGCCGGGCTGGACGCCATGGCGCCGGACTTAGGCTCGTGCAAGATCATCGAGGAGACCGCGAAGAAAGGCGGTCGCCTCATCTGGTACCCGGCCCAGGTCGACGTCTCCATCCGGTCCGGCTGGTTTTACCACGCCGCTGAGGACCTGAAGGCCAAGACTCTCGAGCAACTTCTCGATATCTATTACGGGGCCGTCGGCGGAAACGCTCAGCTCCTGCTCAACATCCCGCCCGACAAGCGCGGCCGGATCCACAAGAACGACGTCCTGCGGCTGAAGCAGCTCGGTGACGTCTTGAAGAAGACGTTTTCGATAAACCTCGCTGCCGGCGCCAAAGCGAACGCCGCCGGCAAGCAGGACGGCCGACCAGGATCAGGTCCGGAAAAAACGCTCGATGCCGACCTGGAAACATCCTGGATGACCGATGACGCCGGTGCAAACCCCGCAATCGAGTACGACTTCGGACAGCCCGGGACGTTCAATGTGGCCATGATTCAAGAAGATATCCGCTCCGGCTAACGGGTCGAGTCCTTCTCGCTCGATGCCTGGGACGGGAAAAAATGGAAGGAAATGGCTCGCGGCACGACGGTTGGATACAAGCGGCGGCTGCGCTTTCCCGCTATCAAGGTCTCTCGAGTCCGGCTCCGCATTCTGAGCTCCAGATGGTCGGCTCTGATTTCGGAATTCCGTTTGTACCTCGACCCGCTGGACATACGATTTAAGAATTCAGGTTCTCTTACGTTTGGTGTGGGTTGGGGACTTGGGTGGGGCGGACTGAGCGGACCTTGAAGGTTTAGCCTTCCCGGACCGTCCTTCGAGGGAACCCTGCGCCTGAAGATGTCTGAGCTTGCTCAAGAGAACATAGACGCCGTAATGTCAAAATGGGGACCTTATTTAGGCCCCATTTAACAGAACATGGATAGATGATAGATCGGATACGCGAGTTCTGAAGGCGCCGAGAAGGGCGGTTCGGGAACGGCGTAAAAAACCTGAAGGGGAGCGAAGGCCGTCCAGCCCAAGCTGTTGACCCAGCCCACACTAAATGGAAGAGAACCAGAATTCTTTTTTCCGCCTTACTTCTTGACCCACTCACCGGTGTCCTTTTGCACCCACCAGCCCGGAGACGCCGCTTTGTTCCAGCTCTCGGCGAAGATCTTCTGGACGCGCCCGACCTGGCCGACATCGATGTTGAGGGCCTTGGCCACCTCCGCGTAGAGCTTCAACCGGTCGCTGTTCTCGTCCTTGACCAACCCGCGCAGGGCTGCCTTGTCTTTGAGATTCATTCCGCCTTCGTCCCGGACATCAACCAGGCCGTTGTTGTTTTCCCCGATGTTACCGGCGTCGAACAACGGCTTCAGACTGGGGAATCTCTGCTTCATTGCGTCCTTGAGGGCCCGGATGGCCGGGTTGGACACCTTGGTCTCCTCCTGAGCGAATACGGCCGGGACAAAGTCAAAGCCCGCAGATCGGAACATTCTGGACTCTTCTTTGATGGACTCGTCCCTCTTTCTGATTTCGTCGACGATCTCATCGGCCGTTTTCTTGACCGCAGCTTCGGGGAAATAGATGTTGACCGTGATGCAGGCAAAAATGAGGCTGAGGGACACGGCGAATAAGACGAGACCCACAAGTTTCGTTTTCATCGGACCTTCCTCCTTATTTTTTCAATTCCGGTTTTTCTGATTGTCCGACTCGCTCGAGCCGGCTCATCATCTCTTTAAAGCTGATCTTTTTGTCCGGCATCCTGTTTATAACATTTATACCAAAAAGGGCGGGTTTCTTCACCAGGTACTCAACGCCCTTCTCATGAATGGTCCCGTTCAGAGTGAAGGTGTCGTTTTTCAGGGTGCTCGCAATGCCGATTTTCTTGTACCGGAATCCGCGGATGAAACGCATCCAGAACTGACCGGAGCCCATCGAAGCCTTTTGGCCCGAACTCAGGACCGTTAAGTTGTCGACGGCTTTCAAGCTGAAGGTCTGGGCGACGCCCTTCCGCGGGACGGATTCGAGGTTCAGATGAAAGCTCTCAGGCTGGCCGTAGGAGATCGTCAGACCCAGGGCTTCGCCCCGGATGATGCCGGTCATTTCTCCAAAGGGAACGACGTCGGTCACCTTTTTCAGATCGAGATTCAGGAGATCGACGTTGCAGGAAATAGCCCGGCCCGGAGAGAAGGGGGTGACGATCACAACATCGCGAACGACAACCCGCCCGCCGAAAGTTTCGATCTCCGCCCGGCCGGTCGTTGTTATTTTATCAAGCGCGATATCCAGGACCGGGAATTCGGCCCACGCCCGCCCCGACAGCGGAAATTGCGCCGTCGCGACCGGCAGGCGGGAAAGGTCTAGGCCCGGCAAATTGAGCGACGTGCCCCCGTGGAAAGCGCCTGTTCGCGGGTCGAGCGCCAAGGCCGTTTCCCCGAACTCGAGCCGGGCACCGAAAATATCCAGGGAAAAGGCGTCGATTCGAAAAGCGTTGGGGAGGCTATGGAGGGTCAAAGCGATCGGCGGAAACGCGAGGAAAGGAGTTTTGATTTCCTGGACTTGGAATCTCCCCGTTTCGGAAGGCTCCGCGCGTTCCATAGCGCCGATGGTTTCCATCGCCGGTTTGTTCACGTAATTGACCGGCACATCAGCCGTGATTCCATGGACCGCAATATTGGTGCCGGGGTTCTCAATCATAGCGTCGCCGACAGCGAGGCGGCCTTTAAGGCTCAGGGCATCTCCGTCCCGCATGATCTCGAAGTCGCCCGAGATCTCGCCGCTGACGCGCATCCTTCTCTCCGGATTGGCCCCGGCCTGGGAGTACAAAGCGTAGAGAGGATCGAGGCTCAGGCGAGCCCCCGCCTGAAGGCGGAACGATGACGATGTGCCCAGGCGGACCGACCCGCTGGAGTAGAGTTCGCCCAGGGTGGGAAAGACGATTCTGGCCGTCAAACCGTCGATAAACATCGCGGCACGGCTGAACCGGCCGGCGATATACGCCTCGAGCGGCTGTTTGCTCCAGGAAATGTAAAGATCTTTCCACAGGGATTCGCCCTGGGTCAGTTCTATGGAGCCTGTCCACGCAAGAATATCTTTGGCGGGTTCATAGGTTCCCTTGAACCTTGCCACCTGTTGTAGGCCGTCCCCGGCGATGGTGAACGAAGAATTGTTAAACTTGGTTTGGGACATGGCGAGCTCGCCGGAAAATCCCCAGTCCCCCTTCAGCCCAGACAAGCTTTCAGCTTCGAGCGTGAAGTCCAGCGCCCCGTCGAGTTCCCAGCCGGCCAGGCCCGACGGTATAAACGGCGCCAGCAGGCCGCGCAGGGCCGGGATCTTCAGGCCCTTGCTTTCGAGACGCGCCTGTCTGACATTCAGGGGGTCGAAATCGAACTGCCCGGAAAAGCGGATGGGGGCAAGGTTCGGGAGACGCGTTTCGAAGGCCGTCAGGACGATCGACTTGCGGTTAAAGTCCAGGTGGGCAGCCCCGTTGAGTTTGACCTCTTCGAACGCGAGACCCTTTTTCCCGGGAAGCGCATAGGCCATTCCCTGGAGAGTGCCCTCGAAGCTCGTGATCTCCGCGGTGTTTCTCGTGGCATTAACCTTGAGACGGACGGAGGATCGCCGGATATCGAGATGGTCCCTGGAGATCCTGCCGATCGCGGTCCGGATGTCGGCCGAAGCCTGGATTTCGGGCGGAGAGCCGGCCAACTTCACTTGACCCGAGAGCTCGCCATGGATTGGGAAACCGGCTTTGTTGTAATCCAGTTTCACATTGTCCAGATCAACGGAGGCCTCGAGATTACCCGTGTTTATCCGCTGGCCTGCGGCGAGGAGATAATGTCCTTCAAGCCGGGTCTTGCCCTGAATCCGCGCATCCCGGACGGCCGGCGGAAAATATGGGGCTGCGATCACCGCGATGGACTCCAGACTGTCGATTTGGGCTCGAGCGCTGAGATCCAGGGACATGTTCTTGCCGAGATCGACGGCGCCGGAACCGGTGATGGCAATAAGGTCGGGGACGCCGATGGCGAACTTCATGATGGAGAACTTATTTTCGCTGGTCGTCCAGACACCGTCGGCTTCGATGTTAAGAGCCTTGAGAGATTCGTCCTTCCCGGCTGCGGTAAATCGGGGGGCATCGAGGGCTAGACGGAGGTTGATCCCGGTCGTCCGGGCAAGCGCCAAGGCGCCGTCCGCATGGAGCCGGCTCTCGAAGGCCAGGCTTCCGTCGTTCGTCGCGGCGCCGATATATCCGACGTCAAGGAGAAGGTTGTAGGTCCCGTCCGCATTCGTTCCGGCAAGGACGAAACCCGCTTCCTTCAGACGGATATTCCCGGCGGGCAGGGAAAAGCCCATGCGGCCGCATTTAATGGATACGTGCTGTGCATAAGAGAGAAGGTCCGCGGTTTGGTGGATGATGCTCTCGAAATCAATCGGCGTTTCGGATACTTTTTTCAGGTTGACACGGAGGTCGGCGATATTGACATCGACCGTTTCAAAGGCCGGCCTGTCCCGGTTGAGCAATATCCCCGGCGCGCCCCTGGCCTCGATCCTGTTGACCAGGACATCCATGGTCAAAACAGGTGTTTCATATGTCGCCTTGAGCGATGAAATCGAGATGCGTAACGGGAAGAGCTTGTATTCCAGCGCCCCGATCTCAATACCGATCCCTGATTTCTTGGCCAGATACTTTTGGGCGATGCTTTTGACGAGCGGTTTATCAAGGAGGAAAAGAAGCCCGGCGGCGGCGAGGAGTAGGATGAGGCTCCCGGCGGCCAGGCCGCCTAAACGCAGAATCTTTTTGAGGCGTTTTTTCATCGTGGCGGGTAACCCACGCCTGTCGTCTGCGCTCATTATAGCATTTTCCGCAGTTATTGTCGGCGGGAATCCCGGGTTCGACGTGCCGGCGATATCAGCCGAAGATCTTGTTCTTCGTGTGATGGACGACGTCGCCGAATCTTTTCATGAAGGCCGCCTCGTCAGGACTCAACGGACCCAACTCCCCTTATATCGCGAACCGGTAATTGATGATATCTCCGTCCGCCACCCTGTAATCCTTGCCTTCGAGTCTGAGAACGCCCTCGTTCCTGCATTGAACTAGGGTCCCTCTGGAGACAAAATCGTCATAGCCGACGACCTCGGCCCTGATGAACCCCCTTTCGATGTCGGAGTGAACGGCGCCGGCCGCCCGGACCGCCGGCGTGTCGGCCGGAATGCTCCACGCCTTGACCTCGTCGCTGCCCACTGTGAAGAACGAGATCAACCCCATGAGTTGGTAGGAGGCGGCGATGAGCCTGGCCCGGACCGGACGGACGATCCCGAAGTCTTTGAGGAACTGGACCGCCTCTTCGTCCGAAAGCTGCTGGATTTCCTTCTCGATCTTGGCCGACAAGAAGAGGACGGCAGTGTCCTTCTGCACCGTCCAACCCGCGAACCGCCGCAGGATCTCCGCCTCCCCCGCAATGTCGTCCTCGTCGATGTTGACGGCGGCGATAAGAGGTTTTTGCGTCAGGAACCTGAAACCGCGGATCAGGGCCTCTTCCTCAGCTTCGAACGTGAGGAGGCGGAGCGGTTTCTCCTCTTCAAGGAAGGTTTTGCACTTCCCGAGGACTTTCAACTCCCCGAGGTCCCTGTCGTTTTTCTGCGACTTGGCCTGTTTCTTCAGGCGTTCCATTCTGTTCTCGATGAGGACCAGATCGTTCAGAATGAATTCACCGTCGACGGCCTTCAGATCGCGGACGGGATCTATAGACTTCAGGGGATGCGGAACGCGCTCATCCTTGAAGCCGCGGAGAACAACGAGGAGGGCATCCGCGGTCCGGACGGTCCCCAGGAACTGGTTGCTGAATTCCGGCCTCCGGTCTTCGGAGACGTCCAAGCCTGCGAAGTCGATGTACTCGACGCTCGCGGGCGTTTTCTTCTCGGGCTGGAAGATCTCGTTCAACCGTTCCAGCCGCTCGTCCGGCACCTTGACAACAGCGTGCCGCCCTTGGCCGTTCCCCGGTTGATAAGCCGCGGCACCGACCTGGGCGCCCGTAAGAGCTTCAAAGAGTTCCGTCTTCCCCGACAGGGGTAAACCAACTATGCCTATCTTCATTTGAGTCACCCGTGATTTAGATATCCCAGCGCGGATCCGGGATCCGTCGAGGCAGAAATTCGTATTATAGGCCTTATCGAAATATTTTCAAGTGACTCCCTGTCTTCGATGTTCGTTCGATCGAACTCGAGCTGCGTTTGTCCTAAATCAAGGGGGGCGCCTGGATGTCCCCACGTCCTTCAAAGGCGATCCCACAAAATGGACGATTATCCGAGTTCGACGAGCCTGTACTCCATGGTTCCAAGGCCGATCTTCCCGCCGTAGCTGAGCTGGACGGACCAGTCGCGGTCATAGCCGGTCCGGAAGACATCCTTGCCCGCGCTCCTGGCGATGACCAAATCGGCCGTGGCCTTGTCGACGGCCACGGGGTCGGAGGACGCCAGGATACCGATGTCGTCCACGATGGGGCGCTGGGCCCTGGCCATGCAGTCACAATCCTTGGTGATTTGGATGAGAAAGTTGATGAAACCCACCTTGCCTTTGAAATGGGACTGGATCGTCAGGGCGTACTCGGCCAGCTTCTCCTGGAGGCGTTGGGAGTCCTCGTCCCAGCGCATCTTGATCGCTCCGAACTTGCAGACCACCAGGCATTCGCCGCAGCCGATGCATTTCTTGTCGTCGATGAGGACGTGCCCCTCGGCCTGGATGATGGCGTCCTCGGGACAATAATCCATGCAAATGCTGCAGTTGCGACACTGCTTCGGACTGACGCGGGGATGGACGACGGAGTGCTGGTCGAGTTTTCCGACCCGCGAAGCGCATCCCATGCCCATGTTCTTGATAGCGGCGCCGATGCCGATCTGGACGTGGCCCGTGACGTGGGTCAGGCAAAGGAGGGCGTCCGAGTTCAGAAAAGCGCTCCCGATCCTGGCCGATTGGATCCGGGCGTGACTCCCCTTCGAGTCCTGGGCGTCGCGGCCGACGAGCCCGTCGGCGATAATGACCGGGACATCGACGATATCCGGCGTGAAGCCGTGGCTCCAGGCCAGTCGGATATGGTCGACGGAATTCGAACGATGGCCGACATAGAGGGTGTTCGAGTCTGTTAAGAAGGCCCGGGGCGTCTTCTTTTGGACCTCTCCGATGATGCCTTTGAGCCAACGCGGTTTGACGTATCCGGTGTTGTGCTTCTCGCCAAAGTGGATCTTGAGGGCCAGGAAGTCGTCTTCCGCAAGTTTTTCATTCAGCCCGATTGCGAGGTAGGCCCGACGGGCCTTTTCGGAGAGCGACTCCGGACTCTCCTTCCCGTCGGCGGGAATGAAGTAAACTTGACTTTTCATGTTTGTCCGTTTCTTCTCCAAAAGCTACGCGCTAAGCACGGCTTCGGCGGCCTTCAGGCCCGCGCTACGCTCGAAGCGATACCCCAGGGACTCCAATGTCTTCTCCACGCTCTCTAGCGCGAACAGGACCTGCTCCCGGGTCAGGTTGCCCATATGCCCCATCCGAAAGACCTGGCCCGCGGTCCGGGCCAATCCGCCGGCCACGACGACGCCGCTTTCGTAAAGCGACTTCCGGAACGTTTTGTCCTCAACGCCGGCCGGATAGACCGGGACCGACAGCGTCGATGCGTAGAACTTCGGGTCCGTGAAAAAGCCGAACCCGAGCGCCCCGAGGCCTGCCCGGATCGAACGGGCGAAGAGGTCGTGTCGCCTGAACCTCGGCTCGAGCCCCTCTTCGAAAATCATGCGCGTCGCTTCGAAAAAAGATCGGATCTCGTTGACGCACGGCGTCGAAAAATACTTGACCGGGTCCTTCATGATCGGCAACCAACGCAGGATGTCGGAGTAATAGGCCTGGACCGAGGCCAGACTCCGCCGCTTGGCCATCGCCCGTTCGGAGAAAACGCAAAGGGCCAGACCCGGAGGAGCGCCGAAGCCTTTCTGGGCAGCCGTGAGCACGACGTCGATCCCCCAATCGTCCATTTTCTCAAGGATGCCGCCGGTGGCGCAGACCCCGTCGACGATGAAGACCGCGCCTGATCTTTTCGCCGCGCGGGCGTAGTCTTCAACGGGCGCGCAAGCCCCCGTCGAGGTGTCCACGTGGGTCGAGACGATGACGTCATATGTGTTTTTTATGAGCCGCGCGCCCAGTTCGTCCGGAAGGATCGCCCTCCCCCACTCCGCTTCCATGACGTCGTGGTCGATCCCGAAAGCCTGGCAGATCCGGCCCATTCTCTCGCCGAAATAGCCCTGCGAAAGGACAAGCACGCGGTCCTTGCCCGCGACCGCCGTGTTCAAGAGCGCCATTTCCATAGAGAGCGTCCCGGCCCCGGCGACGATGAACGCCTCGCCGTTCGCACAAAAGACGATCCTTTTCAGGTTCTCGCACGCACCCTTGAGCTCGGCCTGCATCTCGGGGCCGGTATGGGCCACGGTCGGCTCAGCCAGGGCGGCCAGGATGCGTTCGTGGACGGGGCTGGGGCCCGGAATGAGCAGGAGTTTCTCTTTCGCCATGGACATGTTCCTCGCAAATAAAGCTTTCCCATTTTTGCCCATAATGGAGGAGAAATCAAGTATCGCCTCTTTTGCTAAACACGGACGTCTTTTGTTAAGATACGGGAATCATGAGCAAAAGAATCCTGACGGCAATGATGGTCATGTTTTTGTTCGGCGGATCGATCGCGTTCGCGGGACAGACGGAAAAAGCCGACCTTGTCATTAAGAACGCCAAGGTCTTTACGGCGAACGACGCCGGGCCTTGGGCCGAAGCGGTCGCCTGCAAGAGCGGGAAGATCATCGCGGTCGGAACGGAGCGGGACATCGCTAAGTTCGCCGGGCCCGCCACGAAGGTCCTCGACGTCCAGGGCAGGCTCGTCATCCCCGGGCTGATCGACGCCCACACCCACTTCTCTTCGGGCGGCCGGTCCCTGATCTCCCTGAGCTTCCGGGGCGTCAACACGATCGCCAAGGTCCAAGAGATGGTCGCGGCCAAGATCAAGGAGCTGGCCCCGGGTACGCTCGTCTCGGGAAACGAGTATGACCATACTCTGTTCCCCGGGGGCAACTGGCCTGCAAAGGCGGATCTGGACAAGGTTTCCCCGGACAACCCGGTCGTCATCCGCCGGGTCGATGGCCACTCCATCTGGGTCAACAGTTTGGCCCTAAAGCGGTCCGGGATCACCAGCGATACAAAGGACCCCTTCGGTGGCGAGATCTTCAGGGACCCGAAGACCGGCGAGCCCACGGGCATCCTGACCGAGGCCGCGACGGGCATGATCCGGGTGGGCGGGGGCGAGGTCAAGTCCACTCCCGAGCAGGACATCCTGCGGGGCCTGGAACATGCCGCCAGGCTCGGTCTCACGGGCGTCCACACGGATTCCGACCTCACCGAGATTGAGCTCTACAATAAGCTCAAGGCGGAAGGCAGGCTCAGCCTGCGCGTTTACGCGTGGCTTCCTGTCGAAGGATTGGATTCCTATATCCGCAAGGGCATTCATCAGGGCCAGGGCGATGACATGGTGCGCGTCGGTTTCCAGAAGGTTTTCATCGACGGGACCTTGGGCTCGGGGACGGCCCTGATGTTCGCTCCGTTCTCGGACGAGCCGGGCAAGTCCGGGCTTCCCCAGATGCCCGAGGCGGAGCTGGACGCACTGTTCGAAAAAGCGCAAGCAAAAGGCTACCAGACGGGAACCCACGCCATCGGCGACAAGGGGGTCAACTGGGTCCTCAACGCCGTAGAACGGGCCCGGAAGAAGTTCGGGACGAAGGACCTTCGTCACAGGATCGAGCACGCCCAGATCATCGTCCCGGCGGACGTCCCGCGGTTCAAAGAGCTGGGAGTCATCGCTTCCATGCAGCCTACGCACTGCACGACGGATATGCGTTTTTGCGCGCAGCGGGTAGGCCAGGAAAGGTCCAAGAGCGCTTATATCTGGAGGACGCTTCTCGATAACGGCGCCAAGATCGCCTTCGGATCGGACTGGCCCGTCGAGCCGCTCGACCCGATGCGCGGTCTGTACTCGGCCGTGACCCGGAAGAACATCGAGGGCGATTTTCCCGAGGGCGGCTGGTTCCCCGAGCAGAGGCTGACCATGGAAGAGGCGATCAAACTCTTCACGTCGGGCTCATCTTATGCTTCGTTCGAAGAGGACATCAAGGGAACGCTCGAGCCGGACAAGCTTGCGGACATGGTCGTTCTGACCAAGGACCTTTTCACGATCGCGCCCAGGGAGATCCTCACGACCGAGGCCGCATATACGATCCTCGGCGGCAGGATCGTTTTCGAAAAGAAATAGGAGGGGATTCCGGACGCCGATGTCGGCTCCCGATATCGGCCGGGCCGACGATGACCTTTTCAATCCCCTTGGACCCTCCCGACCTCGAACAACGGTTCTCCCTTGACGGTTGGAGGGGTGCCGATGATATAGAGGACGATTCCGGCGAACGGGGCCCTCACCTCCTCCTTCAGGTTACCCAGGAGGTCCTTGACAATGCCGACCTTCTGGCCCTTGGCCACATAATGTCCCATCTCTGCCAGCGGATAGAAAAGACCGTCCCAGCTGGAATTGACGACCTCGTACTTGTCGATCCAGACGGGTTCGGCCGCTGGCTCCGGCTCTCCCGGGATCATCTTCAAATATCTCATCACGCTCAGGGCGCCCTTGATGTTTATGGCGATGGACTTCTCATCCGTCCCCCCGAGAAAGCCCGCTTCGGTCGTGATGGCCGCCTTGCCTTGAAGGATGGCTGTGTTCCCGAAATACTTCGAATCGGCAAGGTCCCGTGTCCTCTCCTGATCAATGATGATGGTTGGGATGCCGAAGGCCAGGGCCAGCTTCTTGGTCGCTTCGTTGAGGGCCTTGTCCCGGCTGATCATCCAATACGTGTAAGGAATCAGGGCCTCGTTGCCGTCCCCGCAGTGCATGTCGATGACGCAGTCGCTCTTCCGGATGACCTCATCGTTAAGGACGCGGGCGATGCGTTGGCTGATGGTTCCGTTCGCGTCACCGGGAAAGACACGGTTGAGGTTCTTCCAATCAAAGGGATTGTAGTAGATCGTCCTTCTCTGGAAGCTGGGTAGGTTGGCGATATGGACCAGGACGAGCGTTCCTTCAAGGGCCGACGGGTCGACCATCCCTTTCAGCCGGTAGAGCGCCAGGATGGGCGGATACTCATATCCGTGGATGCCGGCGACAAGGGCTAACACGGTTCCTTTCGTTTTTCCGTGGATGATGGTAACGGGGATGCGGGTCCCGACGCCGTCTTTTTCGGGCACCTCCAGGTATCCTGAAACGACCTCTCCGGGGAGGGCTTTGATGTTTCCCATGACAAAGGAATCTTGTTCCCCCCTTCCGGCGGCAAAAGTCGAAGCCGCCAACGCAGCCAGAAAGATGACGGTAAATAGCCCCGGGGTGCGGTGAACGGACATGCCTGACCTCCTGACAAAATGTTTATCGAATAAGATCGACCGCTTGTCGCGGGACCCAAATGCGCCCGGCAACGACGGTGACGAGCCCGTTGAGCTCGATCTTTTGTCCGTTGAGAATGGCCAGGTTCTTATTGACGGGGAGCTTGAGGACGTCCGTATCTTTGGTCACGAGGACGACGGGATTGGTCTCGTCCGAGCGGTCGAGCGCAACCTTCGCCCCCCGGGCCTCGAACGCGGCGGAGGCGACATAGAGCTTATCGTTCAGGGATTCCAAGTCCAAGCCAAGAACATTCTGGATATATCGGTTCACATCCACGTTCTGGATGACACCGCTCTCGACAAATTCCGTGGGCTTGTAGCCGGACGGGTGATAGGCGAACAGCGCGACGTCCTCTCCGGTATGGTTTTCGGTACTGAACAAGAGGGAGGCGCGCGCGGCCAGCGCGCGGCCGATCGCCGGCGGGAGGTTCTTTTTCCCGGCCTTCCCGATGGACTCCAGTTCCGCGGCCGTGAGTCCGGTCAGGCCGTAGTCTCTCTCCAGGATCTCCTTGAGGTTCGAGTTGTCCTCCTTGATCCTGTCCCGGACGGCGTGGCTCGTCGACCGCGCCTTTTTCAGGATGGAAACGAGGTCGTCCAGCGCCCCGTAGTTCTCTATGGACAATCCTCCGGTGGCGTGGTCGGCGCAGGCGATGACGGCCGTGTGCCCATCCCGCACGGCAAAATCGACGGCGACGCCCAGGGCCTGGTCGAACGCGAGGACCTCGCTGATGATGCCGATCGGATCGTTGTCATGCCCGAACGTGTCGATCTCGCTCGACTCCACCATCAGAAAAAAACCGTCTTTGTCCCGGGAGAGGATCTCGATGGCCTTCCGCGTCATCTCGGCGAGGCCCGGTTGGGTCGCCGGATCGCGGTCGAACTCCGCTTCCAGCCCTTTGGGCTGGAAAAGACCCCAAACCCTGGGTAGGTTGCCGGATCCCGTAAGGCCGCCCCGGTCCGTGATGTAAGCGTACCCCTTGTCCTTTAAAACCCGTATCAAGTCCTCGCCATCCTTTCGGTTTGCCTTTTCGGGCCCGGGCACAAGATAGGCGCATCCTCCGCCCAAGAGGACGTCGATCCTGCTGTAGACCATTTGTTCGGCGATCGCCTCCCTTTCGTACCTGTCCAGAACGTGGCTGGAAAAGGCCGCGGGCGTCGCGTCGACGAACTCGCTCGTGAATACGAGCCCCGTCGCCTTGCCTTTGAGCCTCGCCGCTTCGAGGAGGGTCGGGATGGGCCTGTGGGCGTCTTCCGGGCGAGTCCTATCGACGCCGGGCATGGTCACGGCAGCGGGTCTGATGGAGAGCGTTTCGCTCTCGATCCTGTGACCGGTGGCATACGCCGAGCCGGCCGCGGCGGAATCGGTAATCAGAGAGTTCGCGCTGAAGGTCCTGACCAGCCCGCAGGCGAACCGGTCCATGACGAGCGGCCGCCCTTCCTGGTACCATCTGGCCAGGCCGATGTCCGCGATGCTCATGCCGTCGGGGATGAGGAGGATGACATTTTTGACCATACGCGGGCCGCCGTGCCCGGCGGCCATGAGGGCCGAAACGGCCAACACGCATGGAATAATCCTTCGTATCTTCGATATCTGTATCTTCATGAAGTTCCGATTTCCGCCAAGTGCGCAATATACCAGAGTCCGCAGGGAGACTCAAGACAGAACTGAAGATTGGGCTCGGGAAGACCTCTGTCGGTAATTTTGGGGCATCATTTGATTCTCATAATTCGATTTGTTATAATCCCCTCCGTAATTCAATATGAGGGAGGTTTTCCTATGGGTAAATACTTAGCAGTCCTCGGCGGCCTGATCGCCATGGCCGCGGGTCTCGTCCTCGTCATCTTCGTATGGTGGCGCGAGTTCTATCAGCTCGTTTTCGGCTTCATCCCCCCCGTGCTGTTCTTCGGCGGCTTGATCGCCCTGATCGCCGGGATCTCCAGCATCAAGGATGCCCAGCGCACCAAAAAGATCGAGGAAGAAACCTCCGAAAAAAAGGAAGAAGAAAAGAAAGGTTGACGCCGGAGGGCCTGAGCTCCTGAGTTTGCCGTCTTCCTGAATAACGGGCATCCGTCCGTGCCCTGACCGCCTCAGGAAGGAGGGCCTTGCCTGTTTTGAAAAATCTGTGTTAATATTTTTGCGGTGTTCTATTTCAGCATCGCCCTGTTTTCCGGCCTTCTGGCCCTGCTTCCTCCCCTGACGAAAGACATCCAGCGGGCTTGGCTGCGGAACAGCGCGGCTGAACTCCACGATGTCTTCTCCAGGACTACGGCTCTGAACATCTCGCTTCCCGAGCCCGTCCCTTTTTCAGACCAGGTTTCCCACGAGCAGGCCACCTTCCTCTTTGAGAGAATCTTTTCCACTTACAAGACGTTCGAGTTCATCCCCGAGGCCGGTCTTTTGACGTCCCCGGAGGGGCGGGGACGCATCCTCAAGGCCCGCTGGTCCTTTCGGAACACAAGGAACAACACCCCATATTTGTTCGAGGTCTTCTTCTTTCTCATCCCCGATTCCGGCCCGCCAGGGTCACGCCATACGCCGGACGCCCTGCCCTGGAGGATTTCCGAGATCAAGGCGGAGAGGTTATGAGGAGGGGACTGCGGGCGGCTTCCTTCGCGGGGGCCGTTCTCGCCCTCCTTTGTCTCGGTCTCTCCCTTCTCATGCCTACGTTTATTTCCAGGAACTATGACCGGAAGAGCCTCGAAGGGCTGAAAGCCAAGGCCCGGGAGGTCCGCCGCGAATTCGCCGCCGTCCTGGCCTCGCACGACCGGACGCTGGCGCGCCTCCGCATGGCCCCCCCCTCAGGAAAAGAGGACCGGCTCTTTGCCTTCCTCAAGGGCCTTGGCTTGAAGACCGATACGGAAGGCGCCGCCTGCTTTACTCCGGACGGCCGGCTGGTCCTCTGGCTGGGAAACGTCGTCGATCTGGATGCTTACGTTCGCCCGGGAAACCTGGGTTCCTTCTCGGCCCGGAAGGCCCCCTTTCTCGTCCGGGACAAAGCATCGTTCTTCCTGGTTTCCGTCGAAGCGGCGCCGGACGGCGGGTCCCTGGCCCTTTTCCGGCTCTTGGCGTTCATCCCCCAGTTTCAGTCGTCCTACCTCAAGGAGTCCCATTTTCTCGGCCGGAAGTTCCTGAAGAGTTGTCATGTCGATTATTGGAGCTTTCATGAGGACGTTTCCGGGTTTGAGAAGATCTTCGCCAAACACGACGACGAGTTCGTCGGGCAGCCGCGGCAGATGAATGAGATCCGGACCCTTTATTTTCCTCTTCGCGGGCCGGACAAAAGGATCCTGGCCACGGTCACCATCAGCTCCCGGTCCCTTACCGAGAAGCTGACCGTATTCCGGGAGAACATCTTTTTCGGGTTCTACGTCCTCTTGATCCTCTCCCTAGTCTGTCTCATCGTTTTCCTTGCGACCTCCCCAGGCTTTTCCAGGGAAAGGAACCCCCTGAAGGCTCTCCTCATCGTCGCCGCCCTCGTCGGGACCAGACTCCTTTTCTTCCCCTTCAGCCGCCTCGAGCGGGTCCAATCCCTCCCCGTTTTTTCCCCTCGAGGAGCGGGGTTCTTTTCCCTGGGCGACCTCACCCGTTCTCCGGCTGACATCCTGCTGACAGCCCTCGCCACCGCTTTTTTGGTCGGGGTCCTGGCGGTCCTCGCCCAGCCGCTCTTCCGGACCGGAAAGAAGGACACACCCCGGCCGCTATCGATCGCCATGAGCGCCGCTTCGCTCGCGGCTGCGTTGTTCCTCATGTCCGTTTTCCAGACGGTCGTCCGGCGGCTGATTTTCAATTCCAATATCCCCCTCCTGAGCTTCAGGCCCGAGGTTTCCTTTTTCTTCCTCCACTTGGCTCTGCTCTTCTTCCTCGCAACGTTGCTGACGGTCCTGATTGTGGTCCTAAGAGCGGCCGCCGTTCATGCGCCCGGCCCCGGCCTTTCCCTCATCCTCGCCGTGCCGGCATTTGCCGTCTTCATCATCCTGTCGCGCGAACCGTTCAGCCCACTCTCCGCGGCCGTTCGCGCTTCGGTCCTGGCCCTCGTTCTGATTATGGCTCATTCACCGGTCACGATGAAAAGAAAGCAGGTCTTATTCCTCGGCTTCTTTTTGGGGACGCTCTTTCTGGCCCAAGCCATCGACCGGGCCTCGGCCCTCAGGACCCGGTCGCTCATCCAGAACTTCCTCAGAAACGCTGTGCTGTCGCAAGAACAGTGGGGCAGGTTCCTCGTCGATGAGTCCCTTCCCGAGATCGATAAAAGGAGCGTCTCTATCCGCTCCTTCCTCAAGGAGCCCGGCTCCCCCGATTTCGCCCACGCCCTTTGGGATAAAACCCTTGCCGCCAAGTTTAACTGGTACTCGAGCCTGGAGGTCCTCGACTCGGAGGGAAACGCCCTCTCCCGGTTCTCCCTGAACATACCCAAGCTCTACAGCCAGGAGCTTTCCCTCCCGCCGAGCCGGACTTGGACCGTATCCCGGCAGTCGATCACCTCCCTCGGACGGGAAAAGGACTTCTTTGTCGGTTACAAGGACTGGTTCGAGGGAAACATCCTCCTCGGGAGAACGCTCCTCTTCCTTTCCCTGGACCCGGACATGCTGCCCTTCCTCTACTCGGCCAATCCTTACTTTGAGCTGCTCCGGGCCGGGCCGGTCCCTTCCCTGAACGCCGTGGATTTCGGGATGGCCATTTTCGATACGGAAGGAAGACTTCTCTTCAACCCTCAACGGATCTCGTCCGGAATCCCGACGGACGTCCTGACAAGGCTCGGGACCCCCGGAGCCGCCCTCTGGAGCAGGTTCACGAGCAAGTCCAGGGCTTACGATTCGTATTATTTCCGGCACGGCATACGGGTCTTCTCCTTGTTTACCCCGCGCAAGACATTCCGGAGCTATGCCGTCGAGGTCCTCAAGCTCTTCTTCCTCGACCTCATCCTCGCTTTGGTCCTGGCCCTCCCCGCGGCCTTGGTCCCTCGGCGGAGACCTTTCAGGAACATCTTCTGGTCATTCTCCAACCGGGTCTATGCGGCCTTTTTTGCGGTCGCCCTGGTCCCCCTGCTCCTCCTCACGTTCTTCACGCGGAACCTCTTCGACCGGATCTTCGCCGACCGTTTCGTCGAGGAAGCCGCCACCCACGCGAGTTTCGCCCGGAGCATCCTGGAGGACTTCATCTACATCCAGGCGGAAAACCCGGCGGGCCTTCCCTCCCCGCCGGAAGACCTGGTCCTCTGGGTTAGCGCCACCCTGTCCAACGACGTCAACCTCTACCGGGACGCCAGGCTCCTGTCCTCGAGCCGGCGCGAGTTCTTTGATGCCGGCCTCCTCCCCGAGCTTCTTGACGGCGAGATCTATTACAGACTGCGCCGCGAGAAGGCCCCCTTTTGGACCCAGAGGAAGCGGATCGGGGGGTATTCTTTCCAGACACTGACCGTCCCCTACGATTTCCGCGGGTCCACATTCCTGGTCTCCCTCCCCTTCCCCTTTGAGAAGCAGGAGGCGGCGCGGGCCGGGGGCGAACTCGTGGAATTCCTGTTCCTGATCTCCATCTTCTTCGCCGGCCTGGTTTTCCTCTTTGCCAGGGCGATCCGGGTGATGATCGTCGTCCCCGTCCGCAAGCTCCTGGCGGGGACGCATGAGGTCAGTCTCGGCAACCTTGAGGTCAGCATCGACCACCCGTCGCAGGACGAAATGAAGACCCTTGTCGACGGCTTCAATGCCATGGTCCGCAGCCTCAAGACCCACCAGCAGGAGCTGGCGGAGATGGGCAAAAAGGTCGCCTGGGCGGAGATGGCCCGAAAAGTGGCCCACGAGATCAAGAATCCCCTCACTCCGATCCAGCTATCGGCCGAGCACATCCTCAAGGTCTACGAGGACCGGGGGGGGGACTTCGACAAGGCCCTCAAGGAATCCGTCTCCTACATCATCGGCGAAGTGGAGAACCTGCGCCGGATATCCCAGGAGTTCATGGAGATCGCCAGGGACACGACCCTCCGCAAGGAGTCCTGTGACCTCAAGGAGGTCCTGGAGGGGACGCTCGCGCCCTATAAAAGGCTCCTCGCCTCAAGGATCCGTTTTCGCGAAACCTACGAGGGCGCGGATTTCAGCTGTCTGGCCGACGCGGCCAAGCTCGGAACAGCGTTTCGGAACATCGTCATCAACGCCATCGAGGCGGTCAAGGAAACGGGCGAGATCACGGTCCTTGTCCGGCGCGGAGATCAGGGCCTGACGGTCTCGATCCGGGACTCGGGGCCGGGCATGTCCAGGGAGGTCCTGGACAAGATCTTCGAGCCCTATTTCTCAACCAAGGCCGCCGGGACGGGCCTGGGCCTTCCCATCGCCAAAAAGATCATCGAGGACCACGGCGGGTCGGTCCGGGTCGCCAGTGGGCCCGGCCGGGGTTCGACGGTCACCGTCAACCTGCCTTGAGGTCCCTGGAATTTTTCCTGGTTTTATGGAAGAATAGCTTTTTGCGGAAAGAAAACGCCACATGGCTAAAGTCCTCGTAACCTATTTCAGCCGGACCGGAAACACAAAGAAGATCGCGGAAGCCATCCATGACTCCATCGACCAGGACAAGATCATTCTTCCTCTGGACAAGGTCCAGGACATGGGGCCATACGGCCTGGTCTTCATAGGCTTTCCGGTCCAGTCCCACAGCGTCCCCTACGAAGCCGAGGTGTTCCTGAAAAAGGTCCCCGCCGGGAAGAAGATCGCTCTTTTCTCCACCCATGGTTCACTCCCGGGAATGCGGCTTTCGCGGGAGGCGCTGGAATATGCGTCCATTCTGGTGGCCAAGGCCAAGCTCCTCGGAACGTTCGCCTGCCGGGGCAAGGTATCGATGCAGGCGCTCGAAGTCCTGGGCCGGTCGCCCGAACATGCAACGTGGGCGGACATGGCGGCCTCGGCGAGCACGCACCCCGACAGGCACGACATCGCCGACGCCGGGGCCTTCGCCAAATGGGTCCTGACGATGAGCGCCCACCGGCACTATTGAGCCGCGGGCCTCACCTCACACCGGGATCCTTCTGATCCTTTCGAATCCCGACACCCCCACGAACTCGAGAGGTTCTTCTTTCTCGATCTCATCGAAGAGCAGGTTCAGGCCGAGTGTGTCGCTCGAGACATGGCCGGCGATGATCACGTTCAGGCTGGCCTTCTTGGCTTTGTCGAGAGCTTCCTCGCTGAAGTGCATCCCCACGAGGGTGCTCACTCCGGCGGCGGCATATCTTTCGAAGATGTCCTTGGAGCCTTCGGTCCCGCCCGTCATGTCCACGAATATCCTGCCGCACCTGTTGCTCTCCGAGCCGCTGACGACTTTCGGCGGGGCGTTCCTCCGGGAAGAGTTCCGATATTCGGGGACCTCCTTCAGGAGTTTGAGCAGGTCTCCCAGGGTGCGTGGGGACTTTATCTGGAAGAGCTTCGTTAGAAAGTTGGTGACACAGTTGTCGGCGGGCGTGTGGATGCACATCATCGGCAGGCCGAGCACTCGGGCCGCGTCGACCGCTCGCTCGTGGTTCACCGGGAGCATGCGGCGCTCGATCTCCCCGATCCGTTTTTCCATCAGTTGCTCGGCAACGCTGACGGGGACCCCGTAAGCAGCCAAGAGGTCGGCCTGGAGCTTCATCACATCGTGGAGCCGGGCCAGGGCGCGTCCCTCCGGGTGGTGGGCGATGATGAGATCTATTTTCTTCCCCTCGTCCCTGTTCAAGAGATAGGCCAGGAGGACCTCTCCCACTTCCATGTCGATGCCCATGATCGCCTTTTTCACGTTGGTGTCCGGAGACCCGTTGAGGACCCGAGTGTCGGCGAACGGGTTGAAAAGCCTGTCCCGGTCGAAATCATCCTTCTCGTCCTCGGGAAGCTTGTCAAACTTCTCTTTTTCTTCATCGAGAAGTCTCCGTATCTCCTCCCCGCCCCTCAAGTCGTTGGCAATTCCCGTCTCGACGGACTTTCTGTAAAGGGCTTCAAGTTTCATGGCCTTCTCCTTTCTTGATCAGCGAGACCAGGACGGCAGCTCTGGAGGCCAGTTCTTCGGCCTGTCGCTTCGCTTCGGTCGACTCTTCCGGGTCTCGGCGCCCCTCGTCCTCGAGGATGGCCGCCCGGTACGTCATCAGGCGGGCCGCTTCGATCGCCGCCAGGACGTCGGCCAGCTCCTGGTCAAGCGCTCCGCAGTTATGACCGGACGCCTCCGGGCCGCTCCGGCCAAAGGCCCTTCCGAAGCAGGGGGCCAACAAGCCCCGGGCCGAGCCCAGTGAAGCGGCGGAGCTCCGGAGCTCCGGACTCAGGCCCCCGAAAAGCCTTGCCGCGGCCGGCTCCGGACCGGCGGCGGGGAGGCATTTCAAAATCTCCTCAAGGACCATGACCGTTTCCACTCCTGAGAGCGGAACGCTCCCGTCTATCTCCGGACGCCCCTCGCGTTCCCGAAGGAACTCCACCAGCTTCAGGACAAGGGCTTCCACGATCTCCTTGTCCGAAGCCGCCGCAGCCCGCAGGGGCGGAACTTCCAAGGCGACGAAGCCCTTGATGGCCTCCTTGAGGGCTTTCTGCACCGGTGTCAACAGGTAATCCATGGCCGCCCTCATGTTAATTCGCTCTCCCCCCTGAATCAAGTGAATTCTCGGGCCGCGTTTTACTAGCCGCCCGGGAATTGACAAAGCCCCGGAAATCGATTAATGATAATCTCATGATCTGGGCGCTTTTCCGTCTCGTTTTCATCGTCTTTGTCCTCTACCTCATCTATGCGGTTGTCAGGTTCTTTCAGTCCATAGGCAAGTCCATGCCATCGCGGAATGAAAAGGGGCCGGTCCAGGGGACCATGGTCAAGGACGAATTCTGTAACATGTATCTCCCCCGGGATGAAGCCGTCCGGGAGGTCCGCGACGGAAAGGAATACTTCTTTTGTTCCGACGAATGCCGGAATAAATTCTTCGGGGCTAATAAGCCGTGAACTCGATCCGGAAATCCTCAAACTCCCCACGATAGTCCTCCCAAAAGAAGTCCAAGTCGTCCACCTTGGCCATGCGGGGCCCCTGGCGCAGAAACCCGAGGAAACTCTCTAAATCGGCTTTCTCGCCTTCCGCCATGATCTCGACGCGGCCGTCACTGAGATTCCTCACCCATCCCGTCACCGGGATCTCGTCCGCCCTGCGCTCGGCGAAATAGCGATAAGCCACCCCTTGGACGCGGCCCGAAACGAAGGCATGAACGCGGGAGAGCATTTCGATAGGTTTTCATTTTAACATACCTGATCCGCTTTTAGCCATTGACTTTAAGAACGGCGCACCCTTAAAATCGAGGCGGAAATCAGAGCCGGACGCGAACATGAAAAAGATCCTCCTTTCCGTCGCAGGTTATGACCCTTCCGGAGGGGCCGGCGCCCTCCTGGACGTCCGGGTCTTCGAAAGCTTGGATTTCCAGGGCATGGCAGTCCTGACGGCCCTGACCGTCCAGAACACCCGGGAGGTCCAAAGCGTCCTTCCCTTTGCGCCCCGCGTGCTCATGGCTCAGTATACGACCCTCTCCAGCGACGTTTCTTTCGCCGGGATCAAGGCGGGTATGCTCGGCTCCAAAAAGAATGTACCGGGGCTCGCCCGGATTCTTGCGAAGCACCCGGACTTACCCCGGGTCGTTGACCCGGTCTTACGTGCGAGCTCGGGGGCCCCGCTCATGGAGGAGGACGCCATTCCCTCCTTTCTCAAGGCCATCCGTGGCCATGCCTCCCTGCTCACGCCCAACATGAAAGAGGCTTCCCTCATGGCCGGGATTCCGGTCGCCTCCCCTCAAGACATGCGCGAAGCCTCCCGTATCCTATTTGAACGGACGAAAATCCCATGTCTGGTCAAGGGCGGACATCTGGAGAAAAGTGCCATCAATATCCTCTACGATGGCCGCCGGACGGTCGTCTACGGGCACGAAAAGCTCAAGAAGGACGTCCACGGCACAGGCTGCTTTTTTTCGGCGGCCGTCCTCGCGTATCTTGCCCGCGGCCTCTCGCTTGAAAACGCCTGTGGCCGGGCAGCCGATCTCACGCATGAGGCCATTCAAAAAGCGATCAAGCCCGGCAAGGGCCGGAGCCTATTCGAAATTATTTTATGAGCGCCCGGAAGCGTTCCGGATCGATATTGCCTCCGCTGACGACGCAGACGACATTCCTGTCCGCAAAACGTCCCGGGTCCGTGAGCAAGCCGGCCAAAGCGACCGCCCCAGCGCCCTCGACAATCCTGCCGTGCGCATCATGGATCCCGGCCATGGCCAGAGCGATCATGCTCTCTTCGACCACGATCCAGTCGTCCACATATTGCCGGCAGAGAGGAAAAGTGATCGAGCCGGCTTCGATCCCGCCCGCGAGTGCATCGGCGAACGTGGGCTTCTCAGCGAACGCGACAAGCTTCCCAGCCTCAATGGAGGCTTTCATGAAGGCCGAGGTTTCGGGCTCGACGCCCACGATCCGGATCGCCGGATTCATGGACTTGGCGTAGGCGCCGATCCCGCCAATGAGCCCTCCCCCTCCCACGGGAACGACGATGTCCTGGACTTCCGGAAGGTCCTCGAGGACCTCGACGCCGACCGTCCCCTGCCCGGCCACGACATCGAAGTCGTTATATGGGGAAATATAGATCCGCCCGGATTCCTCCGCGAAGCCGCGGGCGTGGACCTCCGTCTTTTCGCAGTCATCCCCAAAGAACCGAAGGTTGACACCCATGGCCTCGATCTTCCTGCGCTTGACCTCCGCAACGGTCTCCGGTAGGAAGAGGACCAGGTCCACCCCTTCAAGCTTGGAAGCATGGCTGATCGCCAGTCCGTGGTTCCCCGTGGACGCCGAAACGACGCCGGCTTTTCGCTCCTCCAGAGTCAGCGAGTGCAGCTTGTTCAGGGCGCCGCGGAGCTTGAACGAACCGGTGATCTGCTCATTCTCCCATTTTAAATGGAGCTTCGTGCCCGTCCGGCGACCCAGATTGTCCGAACCTTCGATGGGAGTCCGGCAAATGTCCGGACGGATCCGTTCATAGGCTTGCGTCACGCGGTCTGCCAGGTCAAACGTCATGATTCTCCTCCTCTTTGCGTTCCGGTTGTTTCCTCGGTATCGGTATTCTATTGGATACAAGGGCAAAAATGAATTAAAATACGGGAACGATGGCGCGTTATCACATCGGCACGGCCGGCTGGAGCTACGAAGACTGGGAAGGCATCGTCTATCCCCCCGGAAAAGCGCACGGTTTTCATCCTCTCCTATTCCTCGGGGAGTATATCAATATTGTCGAGGTCAACAGCACATTCTACCGACCGGCTCCTGCCTCCATGGCCGTTTCCTGGATCAAGAAGGTCGAGGGGTTCCCGGACTTCCTGTTCGCCGTCAAGATCCACCAGATCTTCACCCACAAACGGAAGGATTACACGCAGAAGGACGTCGACGATTTCAGGAGCGGGATCGACCCTCTCCAATTGAAACAGCGGCTGGCGGCCATCCTGCTTCAATTCCCCTGGTCCTATCTCAACACGCCTGAGAACATGGACTACCTGGCCGGGCTCTTCGTACTGTTCGCGGATTATCCCCTGGCCCTCGAGGTCCGCCATTCTTCCTGGGAGACTCCCGAGTGCTTCAGGCTCCTCGAGGAGAACAAGGTCGCCTTCTGCAACATCGACCAACCCCTCTTCAAGAACTCCATCAAACCCTCCGCCGTAAGCACCAACCCCGACTTCGCCTACGTCCGGCTCCACGGCCGGAATTATAAGGACTGGTTCCGCGAGGGCGCGGGCCGAGACGACAGATACAATTACCTTTACGCCAAGGATGAGCTCCAGGAGTGGATCGACCGGATCAAGCAGCTTGGGCAAAAAAGCGGCAAGGTCTTCGTTATAACGAACAATCATTACCGCGGCCAGGCCATGGCCAACGCCCTTCAGATCAAGAACATGATCACCGGTGATAAGCTCGACATCCCCAAGCTCCTCGTCGAGCAATACCCGGTTCTCGAGGAGATCCTCGAGAAAATCAAACGGGGTCAGATGGACCTTTTCAAGGACAAGTGACATGCACTGGTGGGAAAACGATTTTTTAAGCGTCAGGAACAACAGGGTCCGCCTGGCCGGAGCGGAGGCTTCGGCGCTCGCGGAAAAACATGGAACTCCAATCTATGTCTATGGCAAGGACGCCATCATCGCCAAATTCAGAGCGCTCCAGGGCCTCTTGGGCGAACAGACGTCCCTGGAGTCCAGGATCTGCTATGCCATGAAGGCCAACCCGCACGCAGGCATCCTGAAGACGCTGAAGGACGAAGGCGCTTGGATCGACGCCGTCTCCCCGAACGAGGTCATGACCGCGATGAAAGTCGGTTTCCCGGCTTCGAGAGTCCTCTACACGGGAACAAGCGTCAGCACGGCCGATCTGGACGCGGTCTTTGGGATCGACGGACTGACGGTCAATATCGACGCGGCCGAACAACTTGAGCTCATGCGCGAGGTCAGGGACCGATCGTTCCGGGGAAAGAGGGTCCGCGTTTCCGTGCGTTGGAACCCGGGCACGGGGCGCGGCTTCAGCCCCAAGGCCGTCACCGCCGGCGAACGGGCCTCCGATGGAACGCCCATCAAGTTCGGCGTTGAAGATAAGAAAGTGACGGACGTGTTCTTGAGGGCCCGGGAAGCGGGTTTCCTGCTGGTCGGCCTTCATCAGCACCTCGGTTCGGGCTGGGTCCGCGAGGATTTTACGTTTGTCCGCCGGGCCGTAGACGCGATGATCCGCAAGGCGACGGAGCTCAAAGAGCTGGGGTTCGACCTGGAGTTTCTGGACTTCGGCGGAGGCTTCGGGCCGAAATACTTCCGAAACCAGAGCTTCTTCCCCGTCCCCGATTACATCAGATACGTTTGCGAAAGCGTCCGGAAGGCGGATTTGAAGATCAAGGCCGTAGCCATCGAGCCCGGGAAATATCTCGTCGGCGACTCCGGGGTCCTGCTCCTGCGTGTCGAGTATGTCAAAGAGAGCTACGGCAACATCTTCGCCTGCGTCAACGGCGGGACCTTCAATACGGTGCCTCGACCGGCCATCTACATGCAGGCCCGCCACGAGATCGTCAACTGTCTCGAGGTCAATGCTTCCAGGAAGGCGAAGGTCACCGTGGCGGGACATCTCTGCGAGACGGGCGACGTCTTCGGCAAAGAGCGACCCATGCCCCGGCCCCGGAGAGGCGGGCTCCTGGCGGTGCTTTGCGCAGGCGGCTACTGCCGGAGCATGGCCTCGAACTACAACCTGCGGGAGATCCCGAAAGAAATACTGATTTAGCCCTCTCCAGCCGCCGGCTTGAGCCTTCAGCTTGATTATTAAGCGCGACCTAATGAGCAGATGCGAATACAGGACGATGACGAAAGATACAAAGCGAAAGGCGGTTTGCTCATGGAATATCCCATCATGATCCCGGCGCTCATATTTTTTTCCCTTGCGTGCCTGCCCGTTCGGGGGAATGCCCAGAAATTGCCCGCAGAAGAAGCCTCCTGGAGGGCGGGAAGGGACCGGGAGATGCGTTCGGAGGAAAGCTGGTTGACGATCTCCGGACTCTTCTGGCTCGACGAGGGTGAGAATACGTTTGGGGCCTCCGCCGCCAACAGGATCGGGCTCCCCGCGGGTTCGGCTCCCGCACTCGGCGGGAAGTTCACGAAGAGCGGCGAGAAAATCACCGTTGAAGCCGCCCCCGGCGTCGCGCTTTTATGCCGCGGGAAACAGGTCGCCCGGATGGAGATCAGGGCCGGCGATTCGACCAGCCTGGACACTCTGGCCCTCGGCGATCTCAGGATGTGGGTCATCCGGAGGGGCGACCGTTACGCCGTCCGCCTCCGCGACTTCAACGCACCGGCTTTCAAGAATTACCTCGGTCTTGAATATTTTCCGCCGTCGGAAGCTTTCAGGGTCGAGACCGTCTTCGTCCCCTACCCCGCCCCGAGAAACATCCCCGTCGAGGCAAAGATCGTCAAACGGTCGGAATTAGTCTCTCCGGGAACCGTCAAGTTCTCTTGGGATGGAACAGAATATGAGTTCGTCGCGTTCGACGATGAAGAACGCAGGGCCTATTTCCTCGTCTTCGGGGACGAGACCAACGGCGCCGAGACTTACGACGGCGGCCGCTTCCTGGATTTCAAGGTCGAGTCCTCCAACAAGGTAGTTCTGAACTTCAATCGGGCCTATAACCCTCCCTGCGCCTTCACGGCCTTCGCCACGTGTCCCCTTCCCCCGGCCCAGAACTGCTTCCCCTTCCGGCTGGAAGCCGGTGAGAAGAAATACAACGGACATCATTAGTCAAAGTCGATTCCGTCGCTCCCAAGTGGATCCGGGAGAAGAAGAAGCCGGAGACGGCTCCCGAAAAAGTGACCGTCACGGCCTTCATCGACGGCTGGTGCCCCCCCGCCGCCATCGCACAATAAGATTAAAAAAAAGATTGTCCGGCAGGTCAAAAAAACCTCAAAACGTGACATCTAAACGGGTGAAGCTGACCGGTTTGGACTGAGGAATCCCTTCATTGTCCCCCATTCTGTCCTCCAAGTGGACCCGGATGGCCTCCCGGATCCCGCGCAAGACTTCGCTGCGGCTCTTTCCCCTGATGGTGCAACCCGGGAGCGATGGGCAGGAGGCAAAGTAGTCTCCCTGCTCCCTTTCCACGACCACCGAAAACTTGTATCTTCTCATGAGCTTACCTCCACACTTAAAACGACCTTAAAAACGTGCAATTGAGGATCTTTACGGGGCCGCCGCCGTTTCGGACCTCTCCTCTCAAGCAGCAGATTGGCGGCGTGCCGGAACTCAGGCATTTCGTCTCCCCCACGCCCTCGAGGAGCCCCGTCTCGTCCTCGAACAGGTAGAAATACCGGCTCCCCCCTTTGAGCGGGATCTGCCGGGCGTCCACGACACGCACCACCAGCTCGACCAAGCTGCCCACACGGCTCTTGAGGTCCCGGATCCGGAGTGTCGGCCTCTTCCCTTCGTAGAGGTCGAGCGGGTCGCCCTCGGGACTGAACCCGAGCGCGTCGATGAGCATCCGGGCCTTCTCCCCGTCGCCGATGTCCGCCACCTGCTCCATGTCCTCAAGCCCCTGGAAATAGCGGAGGACCTGCCGCGTCCGTCGCGGTTCGAGCGAATCGAAGACCCCGGCCCGGATGAGCGCCAGGAGTTCGCTCTTCGAAAGGCTCACCCGCTCGAGGAAGTTCTCGACCGATCCGAACTTCCCTCCCTCCGTTCTCTCCTCGAGGACCTTCCCGACGGTCTTCGCCGCCAGTCCCTTGATGGACGTGAACCCGACGCGGATCGCCCCGTCCTCCACCTCGAACCCTTGCCCGCTCCGGTTCACGTCCGGCCCGAGGATCCGGATCCCCTGCCGTTTGGCCTCTTCGATGTATTCCTCGAGACCGTAATAGCCGCCGCCCGCGTTGAGCACGGCCGCGAGGTACGGCGCCGTGTGATGCGCCTTGAGATAGACGGCCTGGTAGGCCATGTTGGCGTATGAAGCGCTGTGGGCCTTGTTGAAGGCGTAGGACGAGAACTTCTCCATGGTCTGCCAGAGTTTTTCGACCTCCCCGGCCGTGTAGCCGCGCTCCTTCGCCTCCCGGACGAACCGCTCCCGGAGAACCGGGTCGCTCCCCTTCTTCCTGAGGCTCCGTCGAAGGAGATCGCCCTCCTCGGGAGGCATTCCGGCCACCCGTTCGGCGATCTGCATGACCTGCTCCTCGTAGAGCAGAATGCCTCCCGTCTCGGGAAGAACCTTCTCGAGGAAAGGGTCTCGCGACGCGGCCCTCCCCTCCCGCCCCCGGAGAAGCGCCTCCTTCATCCCGCTTTCGGTCGGTCCGGGCCGGATGATGGCCAAGGCCTGGGTAAGCTCGAAGACGGTCCGCGGCTTCATCCGGCGCAGGAGGTTCATCATGGCCGGGCTCTCCACCTGGAAGCAGCCGATCGTCCGCGCTTCGCCGAGTATCCTGTAGACCGCGGCATCGCCGGCGGGGATTCCCCGGAGCCCGAGCTTCTCCTTCGTCTCCGAGATCGCGGCCAGCCCCCTCACCGAGAGGAGGTCGAGCTTGATGAGGCGAAGGTCCTCGACGACATCCTTGTCGAAGTGGCACATCAGGAGCCCCTTGGCCGACTCCTCGAGCGGCAGGTAGCGTTCGACCGGCGCAGGTGTCAGGATGACGCCGCCCACATGGAGCGAGATCTCGGCATAGACGCGGTCCAATTCGGCGGCCATCTTCCAGACATCAAGATAGCCCGGAGCGGGCGCATCCCGCCTCAGGAAATCGGGCTCCGCGAAGAAAGGGACGCGCTTGGTCATGGAGCGGGCTTCGTCCGGTGGGACACCGAAGGCCCGGGCGGTCTCGTAGAGGGCGGAGCGGGCGCCGAAGTTCTTCAGGCTGCAGACGAAGGCCGCCCCCGTTCCGCCGCGGCCGTACCTCTCGAGGACGTAGGCCAGGACCTCGTCCCGGCGCCGCGAATCGAAGTCGATATCGATGTCGGGCGGGTCGGGCCGGCCTTTGTTCAGGAAGCGTTCGAAGTAGAGGTCGAACTCGATAGGGCTGACATGGGAGATGCCAAGCAGGTAGGCCAGGTAGGACGAGGCGC
>Ga0315281_10000445_pt1 | contig 57510 bp, 56 predicted proteins | sample YL17G07_0_MG_FD_204540 | JGI IMG/M metagenome (GOLD analysis project Ga0315281, IMG submission 204540) | Sediment microbial communities from Yellowstone Lake, YNP, Wyoming, USA - YL17G07_0 | ecosystem: Environmental > Aquatic > Freshwater > Lake > Sediment | place: USA: Wyoming | collected...
CCAAGCAAGAATTGTCATTTGAGCCATTCTCATTACCTATTTTACATTGATTTTTATTTTTACACCAACCACAGGAAGCAATACTAGCACATGAATCACAATCATCACTTTTAAAGCAGTCTGGTGGTATGCTTGTCGTGGATAATAAATTAATTGTTGATGAAGTAGTTGAAAAAATAGTTGTTGTTGTATGAGTTGTGGTAGTTGATTTATATGTGGTGGTAGTATAGTGATAAGCTGTAGTGGATGTGATTGTTTCAATAGTAGTTGTTGGGATTGATGTGGTGGTTGATGAAGTCGCAGTAGTAGATGTCGATGTCGTTGATGTAGTGGTAGGTAGTGACGCACAATGGTCAACCAAACAATCATATGTACATGATTGAACAAATTGCCATACTCCATTTGTACATCTTTCTAGATTCTGTCCAACACATCTGTAATTTCCTTCATTACATTGAGGTTGAGTGGTAGATGTTGTGGTAGATGAAGTGGTTGTGGTAGTTGTTGATTGAGTCGGTAAGCACACATATTTTATGATGTCACATATACCAGAACAGCAATCCAAATCATAAGAACAAAAAGAACCATCGGATGCACAACCTGAACTTGGTATACAACCTTTTAACCAATCACATTGTCCAGAGCAGCAATCTGAATTAAATTCGCAAGGAGAATAATCAGGATAACAAAGGGGGTATCCACCTGTAACTGCTGGTTGACTTTGAGGGAACAACAGATTTCTTAGAAAATTAATTAAATCATCTACAGAATAAGCAAAAACTGTTTGGGCAGAAAAAACAAAAATTAAGGATATAGCTACAGTTAAGAGTAAAACTTTTCCAAGCATACTGTTCAATTTCAAATTGAATTTTTAATAAGATAAAAGGTTTCTACTATAAAATAGAACTTACAATTAAATTGCTAAAGTTGAAATAATTAAAGTATAGTTAAATTGAATTTCAGAAATCTTCAAAAAATTCGTCGTCTTTTCTCCAAGGTGGTCTGCAAATAACATAGTGAACCAAGACTTCTTTTCCTATGTTAATTAATTGATGAACATGATTTGGTGGTATCAATATAGAAGACAATGGCTGAACTTTCTTAGATTCAAATTTGCCAGTCTTCTTATCTTTAATTTTAATTTCACCGTTGCCACTTACAATCAAGTAAATTTCAGTCATTTCCTTATGAAAGTGGGGCTTTGTTCCTTTTCCTTCTTCAATTCGATTTACATCCACTTCAATGTCCTTATCAGCAAAATGCTTCTTTAGCTTGCCACAAAGGGTTGCCTTTTCATTACTTACTTCAGAGTCATTTATTATCTTCATACTATCCTTTAGAAATCTTACAGATTTATTGATTAGATAGGTCCATGAAGAACTCCGACTTGCTTTGGTTTGCAGACAATTTCTTTAATCCCTAAATTGAAAGCCTTTGTTGTATAATTTGGTTGAATCAGCAAGGCGGTGTCGCAGCCTCCGCCAGTCCCGGCAATTGCAATTATATCTTCATCAGGAGAAACCAATCCAGCATCTGCTGCCAAATAAATCAGTACCAGCCCTGCGATTGAGGATAAGACGCAAACCAAGATGAGGATGTTTTTATTCAGCATGCCTATCTGAAGAGAAATTGAAAATCTGGGTCTAATATAAATTTAGAACTCTTACTGGGGTGAATTAGCAAGTAACATGCATATAACCAACGACTTTTCTTCCACTTGCATATAGATGATTGAATTTTTTTATTGCATCTGGAGTTTTAGATTCTACGATTTCTATTCCTCTATTCTTGGCAAGTTCCGAAGAGTCTGGGGAAATTTTCATGCAGCCTTCCTGGCCTGTTCCTAAAACAATCACGTCTGGTTTGTCCGCCAAAAGGAGATCCAATTCTTTTTTAGAAATCAGATGCCTTGAATTTGTTTCACCCTCCTTTACCGTATCTCTGTAAGAAACAAAAACATCATTGTCATATTTTTTGTTGCCTACCATTATTGAGCCGAACTTGGTTGAATTTATCATGACAGAGTTGATTTGATGCTTGGGTTTTTTGATGATATGTCCGACTTGCATGAATCTTCTCAGCAGTTTGTCCCTTTTGTCATTTTTTACTTTAATTTTAGATGTTGACTCGATATATTTCAGCAGGATTTCTTCGATGATTTTTGATTTTGGCACATCAATGCCAATTTTGTTATCTTGCTTCCATTTTTCTATAACTCTATCGACAAGCTCTTCATTGATTTCTGGCCTCATATGTACATCTATGTACATGAATGGACTTAAAGTTTATAAGGGCAGTTTACAAACCAGTTAAAATGGAAAAGGCAGTTTTGGTAAGCAAAAAAGAAGAAACTACTCTAAAAACTGTTTCTTTAGAAGAATTGAAGGTAGAAAGAATAGTACAAGTTGGTAGTTATTTTTGGAATGATACAAATAGATATATTTCCTTAGGAGAGTTAAAAAATAAAATAAATTTGTCGCTAACTTCTGATGAATATGAAGAAATTCTCGGAATTCTCCAAAAACATTCGAGGGAAATATTTGAAAATGCAGAACTTACAAGTCGCGGTGAATTTTATTGGTTGAAAGAAACATATGGAAAAAAATATCCCCATTATCCTCCAGATCTAGATAAAAGAATAACTAAACGTATGTTAGAAAAGTAGAAAAAATATTTGATCATCTTTCGAATGATATTTCAACTTCTCTGTCTTCAAACTTCATGCTTCCTTTGAATTTGCCTTTCAAATCCCCGAGAACTACTTTCTTCGCTCCAACCTCTTTCTTCAGAGTGTCAATATGTTTCTTCAATACAGCATTTGTTTTTTCATCTGATTTCAATGAAAGGCTGATTCTTTCCTTTACCTGAAATCCATTTTTCTTCCTCAATCCCTGAATTTCCCTCACAAGTTCCCTAATCATTGCTTCTTCCAAAAGTTTCTCGTCCAACTTTTTATTTATCAAAACTTTCCCAAAATCAAATTCAGTCTCTGAAAATTCTCCTTTCGGCTTTTTATTCACAACTTTTATTAGTTTGCAGTTGCACATCTTCAACAAGACTTCACCCATTTTTTTCACGACCTTTGCAACATCCTTGTCTTCAGAAATCACAAGGACTTCGCCGACAGGCCATCTTCTTTTTATGTTTGCAGACTGCCTTGATGAAAAGGATGACTCTACTATCTTTCTGACAATTTCCATGCTGCTTTCCAAATCTTCATCTATTAGTTTTTCGTTTGGTTTCGGCCAGTCCATCAGGTGTATGCTCTCAACCTTCTCAAATTTCCTGTAATAGTCCTGATAGCAGTGCTCTGCGAAAAATGGCATGAACGGAGCTATCAGCTTCAGCAGCTCAAGCATGACATGGTAAAGCGTGTTCAAGACCATTCCTTTGCATTTAGAATCCTCTCCTGGTTTTACCTCGGACCTTATGATCTGGATGTACCATCTCGACAGGTCGTACAAAAAGAAATCTTCGATTGCCTTCGAAGCAAGATGATATTTCATCTCTTCCATGCTCTTAAAAACATCCTTCTTCAGGGATTCCAGTCTAGAGACTATCCAACTGCCCGCCAGATCTTTTTTTGCTGTTTTCTTCGGCTTGTGGTTGCTGGCTTCGCAATAAGTTTTCACATATTGCATGGTGTTGTATAGGATGTTCAAGGTCCTGTGGACCTCCTTCCCTGGTGTGTATCCAAAGTTTAGAATGAAGTGCGGGTTTTGCCTGACGAACATCCACCTCATCACGTCCGCGCCCATCTTGTCTGCAGCATCATCAAACCATATGGCATTCCCCAGGCTCTTGTGCATCGGGTTTCCTTTCTCATCGTTGACCTTCTCGTACGTGAGGACTGATTTGTAGCAGGTTGTTCCTTCGAGCGTGACGCTCATGAAAAGGATGGAATAGAACCAGAGCTTGACCTGCTCCCTCATCTCTGATATGAAATCTGCAGGGAACCACTCCTTCCAGTATTTTTTATCAGTGAAATATTTCAAAGTGGAGAAAGGGACTATGCCAGCATCCAGCCAGCAGTCACCAACTTCTTTTATTCTTTCAGTCTCGGCTTTGCATTTCGGGCATTTTATTTTTATCTCGTCTATCCAAGGCCTGTGCAACTCTGGCAGCTTGTCAACCAGCTTTGGATTGACCGCTCTTTCCCTCAATTCTTTTTTGGAACTTATTATTTCTACATGTCCGCACCCGCATTTGTAAAATGGCAGAGGCAACCCCCAATATCTTTTCCTGGAAATACACCAGTCTCCCATGTTCGTCAGCCAGTCCTGCATCAGCTTGCCGCCGAATTCCGGATACCAGACTACTTTCGCTGACTCGTCTTTCATCTTCTGCCTCACTCCGTCAGATTTCATGAACCACTCCCTGACCAGCCTGAAAACCAGTTCTTCCTTGCATCTCCAGCAGATCGGATATCTGTGTTTGTAATCCTCGACCTTGAGCAAGAGTCCTCTCTTCTTCAAATCTTCAATCACCAGTGATGCAATCCCCTTGACGTTTTTTCCTGTCAGCCAGCCAAATCCTTTGATGAAAAATCCAAACTCGTCGAGCGGAGCGATCTCAGCAAGGCCTTTTTCCTTTCCCAGCTCGTTGTCCTCGACACCGCATCCAGGAGCAATGTGGACTATCCCAGTGCCTTCTTCTTCGCTGACCAGATCCCAGTCAACAACCGAATGTTTGATTCCCTTCTGCGTTTCAAAATCAGGATAAAGCGATTCATACTCTATTCCAGCCAAATCCTTTCCTTTTAAATTTTCCACGACCTCATGCTCGCCCAAATGTTTTGTAGTTCCTTTTGACAAGAAGAAATATTCGTCTCCTTTTTTCACTTTCACATAATCCAGGTCAGGATGGACGGCAGCTGCAACATTTGAGCTCAGAGTCCAGGCAGTGGTGGTCCAAACCAGCAGATACTCACTCTTTCTGTTCTTAATCTTGAACTTGACGAACAGGCCCGGATGGGTAAGGTCAGTGTAGCTGTCCGACTGCTCGTGCTGAGACAATGACGTCCCGCACCTGTAGCACCAGGGCATGCACCTCGTTCCTTCATACAGCCATTTCTTTTCCCTGCATTTTTTCAGAAAATACCAGATCGCCTCGATGTTGCTGTCATCAAAAGTGTAATAGGAGTGTTCCCAGTCCATCCACTGGCCCAAGCGGATTGATTGCTCGGCTATTATTTTGGAGAATTTGTTCACCCTCTCCCTGCACGCCCTAGAAAAGTTTTCCAAGCCGAATTTCTCAATGTCGTGCTTTGAGTTGAAGCCCAAGTCCTTTTCTACTTCAACCTCCACCCAGAGTCCCTGGCAGTCAAATCCGTTCTGGTATCTTTGCCTGAAACCTTGCATGGACTTGTACCTCAAAAACGTGTCTTTCAAGGTCCTGCCCCAGGCGTGATGAACGCCCATAGGGTTGTTGGCGGTTATCGGTCCGTCTATGAAAGAAAACCTTTTCCCTTTGGAATTTTTCTTCACAAGTTTTTTGAAAATTTCATTTTTCTTCCAGAATTCCAGTACTTGCCTCTCTGTAGCTACCGGATTGTAAGCGCTTTCGTTCACCATAAATTCACCTTATAGATTCGAGTAAATAAAACTTTGAGAATCAGATAATAATTTCCGATAGGTTCACCGTCATCACTTACAATATCTTTTATCAGCAACATATTTAAAGATTGGCCAAGGAGAGGGCTCAGAAATAAAAATGAAAAAATATTAGCAACTTTTTGCATCGCCAGTATTTACCCGTATTTATAATCTTCGCCTATTTGCCGTCAATCCTGCGTAAACCTCAATATTTATTCGGGCAATTTGCGGGCGAGATTAGGGCATGCCCTTATTTCACCCGTATTTCGCCCGAATAAAAAACGGCAGAATCCTTCGATTTGATGGGCAAATGGCGGTTTAGATTGGGCGATTTTTTGAGTTCCCAATTAGTTCCCGATCACTTCCCGAATAGTTTATGCGTGGAAGGTGCGACAACCGTATAGGAAGTCATTTGTTTTTCTTACTATTGCAACAAAGCTTTTCCCACCTAAACCTATTTATACTGCTTCTGATAGTAAATGTTGTAGTGATAAAGATGAAGGGTGAATCAGTTCACAAAAAGTGATTTAGTTCACTTTGTTTACTGCTATTTCTAAAGTTGACAAGAAAGGACGAATTTCAATTCCCATTCGGCTGAGGGCTAAAATTGGTTTAGTCGAAGGTAGATTTGTAAAAATTACTTTCAAAAACAATTCTCTGATTCTGATTCCTGAGGATGTTATAGGTATAACAAATGGCCGGAGTGGTGTAACAGCTAGCACGCGAGTCTGTGGAGCTCGAAGATCGGGTGCGATTCTCGGCTCTGGCCCAAAGAGGAGATTAAAATGATAAGATATTTTAGACGAGCACGATTAGAAATTAGAAATCTACAATATGGTTTATCAGTATCACCAATTGAACTTTATCTATTGCAAAAGCTGGGAATAATTAAATTATTAGATAGAAATCCCAAAAAGTATTTAGAAGAAGAGGAGATTGATTCAAATGATCCAATTCCAGCCACCTAAAGGAACAAGAGATTTCCTACCTGAAGAGGCGATAGGTTTCTTCAAATTAATCGGAGTGGTAAGAAAAGTTTTCGAGGAGTTCGGGTTTGACCCGATAATCACACCTGCATTTGAAAGTTTTGTCCTTCTTGCAGCGAAAGGTGGGCTGGGGGAAGCGGTAAAGGATGAAATATACTATTTCAAGGACAAGTCTGATAGAGAACTCGGGCTGAGATTTGACATGACAATGCCCTTGGCAAGAGTTGTCTCTTCAAACCAGCAGATGCAAAAGCCGTTCAAGAGATATGTGATCGATAAAGTCTGGAGGTATGACAATCCTCAGGCAATGAGATGGAGGGAATTCTGGCAGGCTGACATAGACGTGGTCGGCAGCAGCTCGGTCCTTGCAGACGCAGAATGCATTGCAGCCGCTTGCAAGATCCTGAGCGAGCTGGGATTCAAGGATTATTTTGTCCGGGTGAACAGCAGGAAACTTCTGGACAATCTGATGAACAAGAGCGTCCCGGAAAATAAAGTCTTGGAAGTTTTCAGAATTCTGGACAAGAAGGACAAGATTGGAGTTGAAGGAGTAACAAAAGAACTGGATTCCATCGGGGTTGATGGAAAGGTAATAGTCAAGCTACTTAACGAAAAGAATGTTGAAATCTCTTCTTTTGAGGGAGGAGACGAGATAAAGGAATTGTTCGAGTATGCGAAAGCCTACGGGATAGAAAAGAGGCTGAAGCTCGACCTTTCACTTGTCAGAGGGTTGGAATACTACACTGGAATAGTTTTTGAAGTTTATGCCGGGGCAGAAGTCAGCTGCGGCGGCGGAGGCAGGTATGACAATCTGATAGAAGCTGTCGGCGGGACAAGAGTGCCGGCAACAGGAATCTCGCTCGGCCTGGACAGGCTCTTCGAAGTCATAAAAAAGAAAAAAATATTCGAGGCGAAGAAAACCGGGACGAAAGTTTTTGTCGCGAATGTGGATGAAAAGCTGAAAATTGAAACGATAAAAATCACCAAGCAGTTGAGAGAAAAAGGAGTGAAATGCCAGACTGACTTGATGGGCAGAAACCTGAGCAAACAACTTCAGTATGCCAATTCCTTAGGAATTCCTTATGTCATAGTCGTCGGAGAAAAGGAATTGAAGGAAAAAATATTCAAACTGAAGGACATGAAGAAGAAAACTGAGAAAGATCTGAAGTTAGACGAGATAATGGATATAGTGATGTGTAGAAAAAGCTAACCTTTGCAATCTTTGGTTACAACCTTTCATCAGGCAACTATTCTCTCTCCGGAGTAACAGTTTTCCTTTAAGACAGTACCACATTTATTGCACAGCAGTTCGAAATTTTTCAATTCTATTTTTTTACTTCCACACTCTGGGCATGACTTCATTTTTATCTCCTGCATAATAGAGTAAAGTTCCCCCTTAAAAGCATTTCGCTACTGAAAAAATTATTTCCCAAGAGTGTAATCCGTACATAGTGAACAGAAAAAAATTATTTAAATTGATAAAAAATCTAAACTATAGATAAGATGAGTATGGTAAGAAAAATTGTATTTGACAGCAGCATAATCATTGACGGAAAGGTGACTGAGTTTGCTGAAAAAGGGAAATTTGCAGACACCGAGCTAATTATACCGACGGCTGTTCTTGACGAGCTCCAGTCCCAGGCATCGAAAGGAAGGGAATCTGGATTTGCCGGATTGGATGAACTGAAAAAACTTAGAAAGATTTGCGAGGAAAAAGGAATCAAGCTGAGGTTCACTGGCGACAGACCTAGCATAGAAGACATCAAGCTGGCGAAGAGCGGAAGGATGGATGCCCTGATCAGAGATGTCGCTAAGGATGAGAATGCAACACTGATGACTGCAGACTATGTCCAGGCTTTGGTCGGGGAAGCTGAGGGAGTCAGTGTCGAGTACATTGTAGCAGAAATAAAAACAACTGGCCTTGCTTTTGAAAAATTATTCACTCCAGACACGCTGAGTATTCATTTGAAGGAAGATGTTTTTCCTCTGGCAAAAAGAGGAAAACCTGGAAAGTTCGAGCTTGTGAAAATCAAGAATCAAAAGTTCACCGCAGAAGAGATTGAGAAGATAATAAAAGAGATTTCCGAAGCCACGAGAATCAGCGAGGATGGATTCGTGGAGATGAACAAGAACGGGGCTTTAGTAGTTCAATTGGGTAATTATAGGATTGCCGTTGCCAGACCTCCGTTCAGCGACGGGTTGGAGGTCACGATTGTCAGGCCAATCGTCAAGCTGAAATTGGAAGATTACAAGCTCTCTGAGAAATTAATGCAGAGATTGAAGGACAAGTCAGAAGGAATTTTGATTGCTGGCCCTCCTGGATCTGGTAAAAGCACCTTGGCAGCTTCCCTCGCAGAGTTTTACATGAAACAGGGGAAGATTGTGAAGACTCTGGAGAGCCCCAGAGATCTGCAGGTCGATCCTGAAATAACCCAGTACGGGCCTCTGGAAGGGGACTTTGAAAAGACAGCTGACATACTTTTGCTTGTAAGACCGGACTATTCTGTTTACGATGAGATCAGGAAGACAAAGGATTTTGAAATATTTTCTGACTTGAGGTTGGCTGGAGTCGGGATGGTCGGAGTGGTGCATGCGAGCGATGCTGTGAATGCAATACAGAGGTTCATGGGCAGGATAGAACTGGGAATGATCCCTCACATAATCGACACGGTAATTTTCCTGAAATATGGGGAAGTGAAAAAAGTTTATGAATTGAGCATGCTTGTTAGGGTGCCGAATGGGATGACAGAAGCTGATCTTGCCAGGCCTTTGGTTGAAGTGAAGGATTTTGAGACCGGGCAGCTTGAATATGAAATTTACACTTTTGGCGAGGAGAACATTGTCGTCCCGATCACTGCAGGGGAAAAGGTTTCTCCTTTAAGGAAGCTGGCTGCTGAAAGGGTTTTGCAAGAAATCAGGAAGTTTGATCCTGAGGCCGAAGTTGAACTTGTTTCCGACACTCGAGCTGTGGTAAAGGTCGACAACAAGATTGTTCCGAGGCTGATAGGGAAGGACGGTGTCACAGTTTCTGGCTTGCAGAAAAAACTTGGGGTCCATATAGATATCGAGCCGAAGACTCCTTCTTTAGGTGAAGAAGTCCGGTTCCAAGTGACTGAGACGGGAAACAGTTTGGAGTTTACTTTTGACAGGAGATTGGTTGGAAGAGTTGCAAACTTCTACATCTCGGACGAGTTCCTTTTTTCTGCGACAATAGGAAAGAAGTGCAATATAAAAGTCACAAAAGATTCTGATATAGGAAAGGATCTGGTAAGAACAATAGTCGGAAAGAAGAATATCAAAGTCCTGATTTAAAGTTGTTTTGTCATTATCTATTTATGGACATAAAAATTTTCTTGTTTCTTGCTGTGGCAATTACTTTGGTTGTCCTATATTTTATTTTTCAGCCAAAAACCGTTAATAAAAAAGTGATAATTGGCGACGTGCAAATAGATGCTGAAGTGGCAGATACCTTGCCGAAGCAGATAAAGGGATTGATGTTCAGGAAAAGCCTCCCGGAGAAAAGCGGGATGCTGTTCGTGTTTGGCAAAGAAGATTACTACAGTATATGGATGATGAACATGAGCTTTCCGATTGATATCATCTGGATTGATTCCAACCATAAGATTGTTGAAATAGTTAAAGATGCTCCGCCTTGCGGAATTATTTGCAAGAGTTACCAGCCTAAGGTAAAGGCAAGTTTTGTCCTTGAAGTTAATTCAGGATTCATTGATAGATATTCTGTAAAAATTGGAGATACTGTAAACTTTTAAACTTCAATCAACTTTGAATGTGTTAAAATTTTTGGGCCATTTACTGCCATCAGAAAATCATTCTCTATCCTGCATCCATACTTTCCCTTGACATAGACGGCTGGTTCGATGGTGAAAACCATCCTTTCCTGGAAATTTATTTTCTTAATCCTCTCCCACATTCTCTTTCCTTTTTTTCTCAGATGCTTTTTGGAAGGCTTGCCGATGTAAGGCAGCTCGTGAATTTTTTTACCGACCCCGTGCCCCAGTGAGTGTGCCATCCTGAACCCATTCTTCCTCAAGAAATTGTCAACCTTCTCGAACAGCTTCCAGCAAGGCATCCCGACTTTGATTGAATTGATCGCAAGATTATAAGCTTCCAAGGTGACTTTCACTGCTTTTCTTTCTTTGTCACTAACCTTCCCCTTGATGAAAGGGACGGTCAAGTCAGACCTGTAACCCATGTAGCAGGCTCCGAAATCAATGTAGCCAATTCCACTTATGATTTCATCAGCCGCATGAGGTTTTGCATGGATCATCGACGACCTCTTCCCGGAAGCCACGAGAGTCTGGAAAGAGAGGGTGGCATGCTGGCTCCTTATTTTTCTGTTTATCCTTTTCTTCAATTCCTCTTCGGTTATTTTTTCACGAAGGGATTTTTCTATCAAAGGCAGGCAAGAATCAGAAACCTCAGCGGCTTTTTTAATCAGTCTTATTTCCTTTTGGGTTTTGATCAGTCCCATAAAAAACACAGTTCAGCTGACAATTCTCCCGTTGTGGAGCATCTCTTTCCCGTCGACCTCGAACGAGCTCCCGTTTGTCATGTCCTTGAAGAAATCCCAGTGGATGGTCGCGTCGTTCTTCCCGCCGAAGTGCTTGTTGTGACCGATCGCCATATGGATCGTACCGAGGATCTTCTCGTCGACAATTATCATCCCTCCTGTCATCTCAGCCATTGGGTTGGTTCCGATCCCAAGCTCGCCAATTTTGTTTTTATCGCCAGAAGCGTTCTTGTAGACATCTTCAAAGGCTTTCAATCCCTGATCAACAGAATAATCAACAAGTTTTCCTTCTTTGAACTTGAACCATACTCCTTTGATCTGCAAGCCGTAATGTAGGTTCGGCAGGTCAAAATAAATCTCCCCGTTCACCGAAGTCTCGACAGGAGCTAGGAAGACTTCTCCAGCTGGAAGGTTGAGGTATCCCAACTTCTCCTTTGCCCACATCCCGCTGTCAAGAATGGGGTCACGTCCCTTTATTGAAAATTTCAGATCAGTCTCCTTTCCAGTCACATGGACACTGCTCTTTCCAAAAAGCTTGCTGGAATAAAGTTTATTTTTTTCGTGAAGCTGGTTATAATTGACATCCATGGTGTTCCAGAAAATCCTGTTCAACTTGCTGAAAGGGGTTTTCATGGACTGGGCAGTTTCTCTTGTAGGAAATCCGACAAGAACACTCTTTATGTCCTTCCTCATCGTCCTCCTGTCCTTCAGCTCTCTCAGGGGTTTTGTTGCCTTCCTCCTGATCTCGATCTTGTCCTGCGGCAGCTGCCTCTCCAAGAACGGGTCTGAGTCGTCCAGATAAATCTCAACATCGACTTTTTTGGCAATCAGTTCAGAAAGCTTGGAATAGTGTTTCAGATATTCTGTCTTTATTGCTTTGTAGGTTCTGAGGGCGTTCTTGTCAGATCCGTAGGCAATAGTCGGGAAGGCGCCTATCTTCGAGGCGTTGAACGCAAGCTCCTCGGCAAATTCAAGCGAGTTCGGGCCTGCAGAGATCAAAACAGATTCCCTTTCCTTCACGTTCATGTTCAGGATTACTATGTTCCTTGCAATCCTGCACAGCCTTTTAGTCAGCATATTTATTAGATTTATTATCCATGATAATAAAGTTTAGATTGTCTGGTTTAATTGGAACTTTGGGCCCGTAGCTCAGCTTGGATATGAAAAACCAAAAAGAGCAACTCCGTCCTAAGGAGAAGGTCGAGGGTTCGAATCCCTCCGGGCCCGCAGATTCCTTTATTTAAAATTAAAAATCAATTGATAACTATGGTAGTGCCAGCGATACTTGGATTAATTTTATTGGTAGTGATCGTATACGTGACACTGAAGATATTGAAGAATGTGGTAATTGCTTTTGTTCTGATCAGTCTGATTTTTCTCGCAAGCTTCCTGATTTTCGGCTCGCTGCCAGACCTCCAGACCATTCCGCTGATCGGTCAGTTCATCCCGAAACTCCCTTCGACCACCGGGCAGATTGTCAGGGTGATAAAGAATGTCTTCTACAGCATTGACATTCTCGCCACATCCAGAGACTCCCAGAGCAACTTGATGGTCACCGTGGCAAACACGGGCAAGCTGGATGTCTCGAACTTTAAAGTTTTTGTTGACGGCGAAGCTGCCAACATAATCAACAACCCGCCAGACCCTTTAAAGTCTGGGGAGGCTGCGGTCTTCCAGACCGACTGGAACAGTGGTTTTTCCAGCATCCTGGTCCAGACCAACCAGGCAAATGCCACATTCTCTAAGATTTAACTCCCCTGAAAACTAAATTATATTTTATTAAAGTCAAATATTAGATTTAGGAGATATCCGATGAGAAAGAGCGCGTTCTGGCTTTTATTGATATTTATCTGCCTTGGCTTGCTTTTCTCTATAATACCAACGTTTTCTGTTCAGTGGTCTACCACTATGCAATTCAGCGTAATTCCTGATACTGTTTATCTGAATTGGACAAACAACTATAATTCTATCTTCAACATAACTGCAAACAACACTTATCAAGGTGGATTATTTAGCGTAACAATAAATAACGGTACACTTGGAACTGGAGCGCATTCCTTATTTTTTAACTATACTTCTAACAATTATGACTGTGGCTCGTATGTATATCATTGTGCAAATCTTATGATTTACAACACAAGTGGAAATGTCAAAGTTCAAAGCATTAGCTTTACAAACACTTCTGTACCGAACAATGAAACATTTTATCTAATCAACACTTCTGCAAACCTTCCTGGAGGAAGATATATTGGAACCATACAAATCTATAACACTTCCTTATCAACAGAGCAAGCCAACATTACTGCTATCTTGGATATACCGTTAGATGTTAGTAATAACACAGGAATAGGTACATTTGGATCAGCAACAAACATGTATGGCTTTCCTGCAAATAATTCTCTCTATCATTCCATATACTTCAACACATCTTCTATGGTGAATGCGACTAACATCAAAATAAACATCAGTGGTTGGCTTTCTTCTCAAAGTGTTGATTTACTTTTATTCAATGGATCGAATCTTGTGGGTAAATCAACTAATAAATATTCTAATAATCAAAGCTTGATTTACAGTTTTCTACCACCATCACCAGCAATGTGGGAAATAAGAATTTATGGTAATGATACAAGGACTGTTAGTTATTTTGGCACCATATATTACTCGACTTTGGATGTAAGCAGTCGCTCAATTGATTATGGAATAAAGAATGCATCAACTCTATCAACACCAGCTTATAGTAATTCAACAAACATAGCACTGGCGAATGTTGGCGTTCTTAATATATCAAACATTATGGAAACAAAAGAATTGTATTATGTTACAAGATTTTATGGTAATGGAACGAGAAACTTCACATTTTTAATTCCAGACTCTTCAATTGCTCAAAAAATAAAAGTTTCTTTGAACTGGACAACACCTACTAGCAGCATCTATATGTTTAATGTCTACAAACCAGACAAAACTTTTGCGATAAATTCTCTAAATAAATTCCTTTATGCAAATGCTAGTAGCAGTGAAGCGGAGGAATATAATGAGACAACAGATATCAGCAGCGGTTATTGGATTGTTGAAGTAAAGAATAGCACTGTAAATAGTTCTGTAGAAAATGCGTACAATGTTAGCATTTACATCACTGTTAATGCCTCTGCATGGATAACAACAAATTATATAAATTCTTCTTCTGGTGTTACACTTAATGCTTCTACGTTTGGCTTAGCAAGCTCTACTACATCTGTTAATGTAAATCTTACAATTCCAAACAGTACAATGAATGGGATATATGAAGGTTATCTGAAGTATTTGGATGTAAATGGTGTGGGAGCTAGAATCCCGATTAGAATTAATGTTTCAGCACCAGTTCTACTTGTTAATGGAACATGGAATACAGCTACAGCATCTGTTACAGAAAACATAAACACAAGCCTCTCAACAACTCCACTGAAAACATTTAACATAACCATTAACAATACTGGCTCCGTCGATATAACAGACATAACAACTATAAACTCTACAAGTCTAAATCTCACCAGTAACAGTAGCTATTACATTAATCTTAGCTACCAAGCTCCAACAAGAATTCCAGCAGGTAAATCAGGAGTTCTCAACATAACTATGACACCAAATACAGACATAACTTTGGGTAAAGTAGGAGAATATAGAGGTTGGATAACATTACTTACAAACAACAGCGAGTATTCTGCTTATCCTTATTCAAACTTTACTTTAAACTTGCTATTCAATTTGACTAAATTGTTGGATGTAAGAATTACTGGCATAAACCCCTATGATGGTAGTGCTACTAACTGGATTCAGAATACATCTTCACCAAAGAATGTTACAATAGAATACTTGAATGTCTATTACATGAACGGAACAAAGTTTGCAGGAACTGCTTTATTCAATTTTCCAAACATTAGTTATGTTTATCTGACTAACCCAAGCGCAAGCTATCAGAGTGCGAACTTAAATCTAATTCAAACAGGTTTTAGTCCTGATTTTGAAAACCCTGCCACTAGTGGTAATTATAGATTTAACATCACACTTCCCACAAACTTAACAGGTGGGAGTTATAAAGTAAATGTTCATTTAAAGGATTCTACAGGCCTTTTGGAAGGAGAAGGTTCAAATACTACTTTGTTTGTTAACAACACTGGCCTATACATGTCAACTTCCAACTCGACATCAATCAGTATCGGCAATACTTCTCTCACTTATTTCGGCGTGAATGTTTCCAACTACGGAAATCTTGCAGCTTCAGAAGATTATATAATGTTCAGCAAACCAACTAGCTGTTCTGGTTATACTGTTGAATTCTCAAGTGCATCGGGAGGCTGCGGTTCCGGCGCCGTGAATTCTTTACTAACCATTCCAGCCTACAACACAAGTTGTATAGTCACATGGAGAATAACTGGTGGTAGTAGTGCTGCCTCAGCATGCACGAGCAATATTATTGGCAGCCCATCATCTCACTGGTTCAACCCGAATGGGATAAATGTGAGCGTGACGGTGACTGCGGCTGGCAGTAGCAGCACCACAGATACGAGCACCAGCAACACAGCACTCAACACAACCACAACTTACACACCTAATCTTGCATTCACGAAAGCAGAAACCCTAATAACAATCCAGCAGAACTCCAGCTATTCAACTGATATCGGAATCAGCAACACAGGCCAGACAAATCAAAACGTCACATTCTCTATTGACACCATAAATTCAAGCTGGTACTCGATTAATGCGACAAACATTTATCTTATTGTTGGAAAGGCAGGTGGGTTCAAAGTCATCTTTAATGTGGGGAATGTGGATGTGAAAGATTATAACGGAGTGTTCAGGGCAACGAGCCCGACAAAAGCAATAACCTCAAACTTCGTCTTGCGGGTAACTCCTGCACCGACGACTAAAACCCAGATAAACGAGACCCTGCAATCTTACAGGGCCAACATGACAAGCCTTGAGCAGCAGCTGAGCCAATTGAAGAAGCAGGGATACAATGTGACTGACGCTGAGGCAAAGTTTAGCGAGCTGGAGTCGAAGGTCGAAGAGGCTGAGAGCTACATAAGGTCAGGCGATTACAACAGCGCATATTATCTTTTTGACAGCATAAATAATTTGCTGAGCGAAGTGAAAAGCGATCTGTCCAAGGTGAAGAAAACCGGCGGACTGGGATTCATTTCACTTCCTCAAGGAATCACTCTCTATGTTTTGATCGGAGTAGGAGTTGCAGTGGGTGGCGTCCTAGCCTACCTCTTCTGGCCGACAAGAGGGCCGGCAAAGCCAGCTTATGGGGCCAAGGCCGAAGAAGTGAAAAAGCCAAAACTCGGCCAGTCGAAGCTCGAGCAGCTAAAGGGATTGAAAGAAAAATTGTCCAACCTTTTTAAAAGAGAGAAAAATAAACCAAAATATTTATTAAACGAATCATCTTAGGCATGTCCTGCACGAGGCCATGGCAGGATATATTTTTTCATGCAGCCTGCAGACAATTTTTTCTCTTCTCACAGTCATGCAAATGTCGCAGAATTTTTTGCTGGCATCGAGGGGTTTTACTTTGCCGGTTGCGATTTTTTTTGACAAACCCTTTATAGCTTTCATTGTTTTCTTGTTGGATCGAAGAAGTTTTACTCTGTAGCCGCGCAGTTCTCTCTTGTACTGGGAGATTGCAGGCTGGGTGATGCCGAGTTTCTTGGAAATCTCCGTCTGGTTGAAGCCGTATACTTCAGCAAGTTCTTTTGCAATCAAGGCTCTTATTGCTGGCAGGATGTCGGTGACTATAATCTCGCAGAATGGTTTCATAGTAAATAGTGCAGTATAGAAATATTTAAATCTATAACATCGTTATAAATTTTAGGAATGTTTTTTTTGTTGGAGAGGAAGCTAGAAAGAGCGGCTTGAAATTTATCGGGCCTTACTCCTCTGGCTTCCCTAAAAACATTTTTAAAAATCATTTTCTCTTGAACTTGTCCAGCATCTTGATCTGCCGCTGTATGTCAGATATTTCCCTGTCAATATCATCCTTTTTTTCGAAATCCGTCAGGACGCTCGCCTTGCTTGAAAGCTCGACCTTCTTCTGCTTCAGCCTCTCGATCTCCCTCTCGACGTCTTCCGTGAGCATTATATCACCTGGATATTTGACTTTTTCATGGAGTTAACAAACAATTCATATACTGGGAAGGTTATTTTGGTTTTGAACACAGGCTCAAGGGCAGCAATTTCCTCGAAAGAATTTGAGAAGATTATCTTGTCGATCAGCTCTTGCCCGTCTTCATTTATTTTATCCACTGCTTTCAGGTTGCTCTGGTAATATCTGGAAGTTACGATGCCGAGGATTTTGTCGATGTTGCTGATTATCGCAGTTTTGTGCCCGTCCAGGAATTTGCCCTGGGTCATTGTAGAGTTCAGCTCTCTCTTCAGCATCGTCAGCTTCGGCCCGATCTTGCTGAGCTTGCGCCTGAGCAAGAGGTTGTCGCAGAAGTTTGCCTGGAATCTCTTTGCGTCGAGCAGTTCCTGAGTGGATATACACAAACCAATCGGAGTTATTTCAGAAAGTGTTAATGTCATGCAATCACTATTTATTTAATATACTTGAAAATTGATTAAGTTAGCGGTGGTTCATATGATACGTTCGCCAATCATTGTCACAGTTGGGCATGTGGACCATGGGAAGACGACTTTGCTTGACAGGATTAGAGGAAGTGCTGTCACCAAGCTGGAGCCGGGAATGCTGAGTCAGCATGTCGGAGCTAGCTATATTCCGATAAAGACAGTGAAGGGGATTTGTGGTGAGCTTCTGAAAAAAATGAAGATTGAGATTACTATTCCTGGATTGCTGATGCTTGACACCCCAGGGCATGCTGCATTCATCACACTGAGGAGAAGGGGAGGTGCTGTTTCTGATTTAGCTGTCCTAGTGGTTGATTTAACAGAAGGATTTCAAGAGCAGACCGACGAAAGTTTGGCGGTCCTGAAAGAATTCAAGACTCCTTTCATTGTCGCTGCGACCAAAGTCGACAGGATTCCTGGATGGTTCCCTCATGAAAATTTTTGCTTCCTTGAAAGTTTTAAGAAGCAGAGCGAGGATGTGAAGGATGATGTCGAAAAAAAGATTTATCAACTGGTTTCCCAACTGTCAGAGAGAGGATTCAACTCTGAGAGGTTCGACAGAGTCGAGGATTTCACAAAACAGATTGTCATAGTTCCTTGTTCTGGAATTACAGGTGAAGGGGTGTCTGAACTGCTCATGGTTTTGGCTGGCTTATCGCAGCAGTTCCTAAAAAACAGATTGGAAGTTTCAGAAACAGGAAGAGGAGCGGTTCTTGAAATCAAGGATGTCAGGGGTTTCGGGATAACTATTGATGTGATTTTGTATGATGGAAATATCAGGAAGAGCGATTACCTTGTCATTGGCGGGAAAGAGCCGATCGTGACAAGAGTCAAGGCTTTGCTGAGACCGAGACCACTTCAAGAACTGAGAGTGGAGAAGCAGTTTGAATCAGTTGAGGAAGTTGATGCTGCTGCAGGGATTAAAATTGCCGCGCCTGGATTGGAGAATGTGATAGCGGGATCGCCGATAATTGCAGTGAAGAAGGAAAAGGATGTGGAAAAGGCTAAAAAAACCGTGCAGAAGGAGATTGAGGAGGTTCAGTTCACCAGGAACATAGAAGGAGTTGTTTTGAAGGCTGACACACTTGGAAGCCTTGAGGCGATGATCAAGCTTATTGGTGAGGAAGAAATTCCAGTGAGGAAGGCCGAAGTCGGACAGGTGACCAAACAGGACATCACGGAATTGCAAGATATGAAGGATGATTTGAGGAAGGTTGTTCTCGCTTTTAACGTGAAGGTCTTGGAGGAAGCCCAGACCCTTGCAAAAGACTTGAAGATAGAAATTTTCCAGAGCAACATCATCTACAGGATAATGGAAGAATACAAAAAGTGGTGCTTCAAGAAAAAGGAAAGGGAAGTTGCAGAGAAGCTTGAAAGGGTTGCAAGACCTTGCCAGGTTAAAATTCTCAAGGGATTCGTGTTCCGCGTCAGCAATCCGGCGATATTCGGAGTCGAAGTCCAGAAAGGTTTGCTAAAACCTGGAGTTCTTGTAAAGAAGAAAGATGGAAAAATAATCGGAAAAGTGAAAGAAGTACAGAAGGAGGGGCAGATTGTAAAGGAAGCGAAGGTTGGAGATAAGGTTGCTGTAAGCATGGAAGAGCCGACCGTCGGCAGGCAGATAGAGGAAGGGGATGTTCTGATTTCTGTTATTAGCAATGAGGACAAGAAGACATTGATGGAAATCTTTGAAAACCTGAGTGAAAGTGAAAAGGAGATGCTGAAAGGATAATCTATTTTCTCAGGTTTTTTATATTACCAAGATAGGTCCCGTCGAGAAGATAGGCTTTAGAGTTGTCCGAATCAAAAATTTTGTTTTTCATCAAAGGTCCGATGACATCTTCTTTTGCGACCTTGTTAACCGCCACGCCGCCGAGGATTGTATTGAAGGTTGGGATGATTATTGTCACCAGCTTTCCGGTTTTTTTTATCTTGAATTTCTTTTCCACAAGTTTCTTGTTCAGCTCGCCTCTCAGCCAGATGTGCAGGACGGAACGGTAGCCGAACTTGTCCCTGAACTCTATCGCAGGATGGATGTGGCCCATGAACAAGTAGTCGCATTCCATCAGCCTTTTGGAAGGCCAGGCGTGGCCGTGGAAGAAACCATATTTCCCAAGTTTGAAACCGCGAGAAGAATAAATCTTAATCCCTTCAGGGATGATTTCTTCAATTCTATCGTCATGGTTCCCCTTCACCAAAATAATTTTTATTTTCTCTTTCAGATTGTTCAAGAGTTTTGGGATTTCTCTGTCTTCCCTTATTGTCGAACCAGGGACTTTGTGTTTTATGTCGCCGACTATTATCAGAGTTTTTGCTTTTGTCTGCTCGATCAGTTTTTCGATGGTTTCTTTGAATTTTTCCCCTTGGGATGGGATTGTTACTCCGGATTTGTACAGCTGATATTCCAAGCCCAGGTGCAGCTCGGCTATCACCAAAGTTTTTTTATCTGTGATGAATGCGGCAGGGTAGTCTGTCAAAAATCTTATCGGCATAATTAATTCATTTGAAAATCAAAACTTAAAACCACCCTCAGTGGTGAATCAGGCATTTATTCCTTCAGAACTAATTGATAAACTATGCAAGAGATAGGGACAGTCATTTCTACTCTTGAAGGCCCAAGCAGCAGCGAGTTCTGTTTCGTGATCAAAGATGTGAAAGGGATTCCTGTAAGAAAAGGGCAGTTCGTCCAGCTGGAAACCGAAGAAGGACTATTGGTAGCAAGAGTATCAGAGATAATCAAGACAAACAGATATTTCATGCGGGCCGAGTCTGTGAGCGAATATGAAAAATCTGGAAGGCCTTTGATGGATGTTTTTCCTGTCGACAGGTGGGAATATCTTGTTGCAAATGCGACTGCCCTAGGAATTTATTCTGATGGCAAGCAGAAAAGAGTCAGCTTCCCCTCTTCACCGGGGCAGAAGGTCTATGAAATAGATGAGAAGATTCTTTTCAGTTTCCTTGGGCTGGATCAAGAAAAAGGACTTGCAATCGGTGAAGTTGAGTTCCACAATATTGACACTCGCCTGAATTTAACCAAGCTTTTCCAGAAGCACTGCACGATTCTCTCTCAGACAGGATTCGGCAAGAGCCACCTTGTTTCGGTTTTGATTGAAGAGATTCTCGAGAGGAAGGAGGAGTTCGGAAGGCCGGCTGTGATAGTCATAGACCCTCACGGGGAATATTCTGGATTTTCCGAGGATGAGAAGTTTTTAACAAGGACTAAAGTTTTTGATGAGAAAAATATTTCAATCGCTACATGCGGCTTGTCAGCAAATCAAATTTGCGAGTTCCAGCCTTTCATTTCTTCCGTGGAAAGAAGGGAGTTGGGAAAAATAATAGAAAAGATGGATGAGAGGAAAAATGCCTTTGATCTGAATGAGCTGATAGCTGAGGTGGAGATAAGCGAGATAAAGCCGGTGACGAAGGCTCCATTGGTTTCCTGGTTGTCTGACTTGAATTCCACCGGATTTTTCAAAAACATCGACTCGCCGAACTTGGATGAGCTGGCTGTTGCCGGGCAGCTGAGTGTTCTGGATCTTTCAGAGTTCACCCATCTTCGGGACAGGCAGATAATTGTTGCGAATGTTGCAAGGAAGCTGTTCGCTGCGAGGAGAAAAAATAAAATCCCTCCGTTCATTTTCATCGTTGAAGAGGCCCACCAGTTTGCTCCAGAGGGAGAGGAAAAGTCCGGAGCAATTTCTAAAAACATCATAGAGACCATTGCAAGGGAAGGGAGGAAGTTTAATGCCTGTTTGGTTCTAGTCAGCCAGAGACCAATCCAATTGTCAACCACTGCTCTGAGCCAGTGCAACAGCCACATCATCCTCCGTGTCAGCAACCCGTATGATTTGGACCACATTGGAAAAAGTTGCGAGGGGGTGACGAAAGATGTGCTGGAGATGATGCCAGGGTTGAAAGTCGGAGAGGCTTTTGTAACTGGTGAGGTTGTCAATTATCCTCTGCTCGTAAAAGTAAGAGAAAGAATTAGCAAGAAATCCGAGAAAGGCAGCAGGTTAGAAGATGTTTTGCTGGATTTCAATGAGAGAAAAATAAAAAGTAAAGAAGATTTGAAGCAGTTTATGTGACCATTTCTTAAATAGGAATTTAACTACTATAGTATAGTAATCTTTATATACTAAGTATTGCTACTAAAAAGTAGTGATAAATATGGAAAGAGCAAGAATACTTGATGCACATGCGGATTTAAAAAGTATGGTAAAAGAGATAAAAAAACTTCATGGAAGGCTTGGCAGCAAATTGGACATGGTCGTCACTGAAAATGTAATGCCAAAAATTGAATACGTTGTTGGCCTTAGTAACGGCCACGTTAACTTTGGAGACCAAAGAACAGTAAGTTACATTCAAGAAGCTTATGCTGCTTTAGGTCCTTACATTGAATAAAACCAACAACTAACCTACTTTTCTTTTTTTATCTATTAATTGAAATCTCTACGATTGAACAATTTTCGTTACCCCATCTTTTTCTTTTTCCCTTTCAAGCCTGTACAAGTTTCCAGTAACAGCATCTTCAAGCTTCTCGTCATGAGTTATCAAAAATACCTGATCAACAAATTCACCAATCCTCTCTCTCAAGGTCTCGGCCAAGTCCTCGACAGCTTTCGAGTCGAGGTTGTGAGTTGGTTCGTCGAGAACAAGCCATCTCAACTGAGGGGCAAGGACTAGAGAAAAAGCAATCCTGAGAGCAAGGCATGCAATGGAACGCTCGCCACCAGAAGCAACGCCTTCAACATTTACCCATTTCCCGTCCTTTTCCTGCAGCTGCTGGATGTAATCCCCTTCTTCAACAGCAAGCTTGACCCCGATGAAATCTTTATACGGATATAAAGTGTCCCAAAGTTTGTTCATGGAATAGTTCACGGCCCCGATAAATTCAGTCCTCAGCTCGACCTGTGTCAATTCCAATGATTTTTCAAAAATCTTCAGATCTTTTATCAGCCTGTCCAGTTTTTTAACCTCTTCCAAGTCTTTCAGTATATTTTTCAGCGACATCTCGTATTCGTCAACCCTTATCTCCCTCTCTCTCACCAGCTGGTCGAAGCTGGAAATTTTCGTTTCAACCTCTTTCTCCTTCCCAATCATTTCCTTCAGCCTATTTTCCATCTCGGCCAGATTCTTTTCAAAAACCTTTGCCTCGACTTGCTTTATCTCTTCCTCGAATTTTATCCTCTGTTCCATCAGCTCGTTGAACCTTCCAAGCTTCTCATCGTATTCCCTTTGCTGGATGGAAAGTATCTCAAAAGCCTGGCTCCTCTCAACATTTTCTTTGAGGTTTTTTGAAATGTCCTCAATCTCATTCCTTAACTGAGAAAGCTGGTTGTCAGTCTTGATTGTCAGTTCGCTCAATTCAGAAAACAGTCTTTTAGAATTTTCCAGTTCAGCCTTCTTGACATCAAAATCTCTTATCTCTATTATCATTTCATCCAGCATTTTAGCTGCTTCCTCCAGTTTTTCCAGCTCCCTCTCGCTCAACTTTTTGTTGTTGTCTGCAGCCTCGAACTTTTCCTTCAGGTTTTTTATCTGCAGCTGCTTTTGTTCTATCAGTAGGTTCTTCCTTTCTTCTGTCAGCCTGGAATCGCAAATCGGGCATTTTCCTTCAAGAGTCGAAAGCTGCTGGATGACATCGTCCAATTCCTTGATTTTTGATTTCAAATCTTGAACCTCGCATATCAGTTGTTCGTGGAGATTGCTCCTTTCATCAATCTGTTCTGCAACATCATCGCCAGTAAGGCTTCTCAAATTTTCAAAATCTTCTTTTATCTTCAACTTCTCATCTATCTCTTTTCCCAAATTTTCAATCTTCTCCCTTTTCAGGAAATCGAGGTTTGCCTTTGACTTGGAAATTTCAGAAGCTATTTTCTCATAGCTCACTTGCCTTTCCTTCAAAGTTGCCTCCAGGTTTGAAATTTTCTCCTTCAGCTCTAAACTCTTTTGTTCAATGGCTTCGCTGGTCTGATCATTCAGCAATTGTTCCAGTGACTGCAAAGATTTTTTTGTCTCATCTATCGCAGCATTTGCTCCTTTTTCTTCTCTCTTCAGAAGTTCCAGCTTCTCCTTTATCGATTTGAGCTCAGAGACTTCTCTTTCCAGCTCATTTTTCTGAACAGAAACTTCGTCAAAGTTTTTCTTCAGCTCTTCCTTCTCTTCAAGCATCTTGACCAAGGAATTTCTCAAAAATGAGATGTTCTTCTCAAGTTCAGCCAAATCAGTCTTGTCAATCACGTTCTGCTTTGCAAGTTTCCTCTCGACCAGCCTGTTTGCCAAACTCACCGAGCCTGACCTTACCTTTTCAAACTTGTCGATCATCAGCAGTTCGTCAATCTTTTTCATCCTCTGACCCTTCGGTATCGTCAGGAAGTAGTCCAAAGAATTCTGCTCGGAATAAATCGCTTTGCTGAACAGATCATAATTGACTTTCAAAATTTTTTCGATAGATTCCGTGACCCTTTGGGAGTTTGGCGCATCAATCAGCCTTTCATTTTCCCTTATTTCAGAGTATGTGGTTCCTTTACCCTTTTCTATCACCCTTCTTACGGTGTAGTTTATCCCATCCAACTGGAACTGGACTTCAACTTCAGCCCTGCTCTTCTCAGTCGGCTTTTTCATGATTATGTCGTCCAGCTTTAGTTTTTTTGATTGGATTTCCGGAAATGTCCCGAACAGGCCGAAGCAGATTGCATTCATGGCAGCTGTCTTCCCGCTTCCCATTATGCCAATCAATGCATTCGTCCCGCTTGAAAAATTGAATTCAGAGTCTAGGTGGGAACGCCAATTCTTCAGTTTAACTTTACTTATCATGCCGACCATTTCTCCAAACCAGTCTCCCTTTCAGCGTCTTTCTTCAGAATGCTGTTCAGGGTCTCTTGATCGCCAATCAGGATGTTAAAAAACCTGTCTATCTGGCCCTCGCTCAGCAAGCCGAATGCATGCTCGGAATCAAAAGTAGAACCAAACTTCAGTTCTTCCAGGTTTTTCTTCATTATCTGGCTTCCGATTTCCTCGACAGAAAGACTCTGCTCTCTGAGGTTTCTCAAAAACTCTATCTTCCTTGCAATCTCCGGAGTGCCCAAATCTTTGGCAAAGTTTACAATCGCTTGGCCGGAAAATTTCCTCTCAATGTCCCGGAGCTCTTGACCCAAAACTTCGGCTTCATCACCTAAAATCTTCAGCTTGATAATCGGTTTCTTTGTAAAATTATTGTTCAAAATCTCGTTTATTTTTTTCTCGACCTGCTCCCTCAGCGAGCCGGCCTCGACCTTTATCTCATCATAGAAAAATTTCCTGTTCTCTTTCAGCGGGATGAAATTTATTTTCAGTTCCTTTTCAATCTCTATCTGGTAAAATCCTTTTTCTGCATCTGACTCGTTTTTTTCAAGTTGAGTCGTGACCGTGCTTCCTGGAAAAAGAATTACGGTGTCGTTAATTTTTTCCTGCCCTCTCAAATGAAGATGGCCATCGACAATCAGGTCAAATCCTCTTGGCAGATTGGATAGATTCAAGCTCGGCGGGTCCAGAGGGGAATAGATGAACGGTTCGATGCTCTGATGCAGCATCAAAATGTTAAAGCACCCTTCGATAGGTTTTGGCCCCCACTGACACAAGACATCCTTGGCAAATCTTTCAGGGACACCTGATATTCCATGGACAGCAACTTTAATCCCGTCCTTCTCAAAAACAACAGAATGACAGTGCAGGTGAATCAGCAGGCCGGCATTCTCCAAAGTCTCGACTGTATTTGTTTCATCTTTACTTCTCCTCTCATGTGTGCCATGAAGGGCTACGACCGGAAGATGGTTTAGAGTTCTTTTTGAAATCTCCTTCAGCTGTTTGCTGCTCTGGACAAGTTTCACTCCAGTGTTTTCTTTCAGCAGGGGCTTTACAAGAACCTTTATCGCCCTTGCCCAGACGCCTGTCCTCGGCAACCGCGAATCAAAGATGTCTCCAGCAAGCAAAACAAGGTCAGAATCGAGAGCCTTCTGGATAGCCTCTTCCGCATTCTCAAAGCTGTCATCCTCAAGTTCAGAATTGTATGCAAAGCCAAAATGGAAATCCGATAATATCGCTATTTTCACAATAAATCTATAGCCTTTAACTTATAAAAGTTGCTGGTGATTTTAATAATGTTTGAACAAATAATATTTAAGTGATAAGATGGCAGAAGTAAAGCAGGAAGGGATAACTGTAAAGAAATCTGAGAATTTTTCCGAGTGGTACACTCAGGTCGTTCAAAAAGCTGAGCTGGCCGACTACGGACCAGTGCAGGGAACGATTGCGATAAGGGAAACTGCTTATTCGGTTTGGGAAAAAATACAAAAGGTGTTTGATGAGAAGATCAAGAAGACTGGACATAAGAATGCCTACTTCCCTTTGCTGATACCTGAAAATTTTTTGAAGAAAGAGGCAGAGCATTTCAAGGGTTTCGTCCCGGAAGTTTTTTGGGTGACACACACCGGTGAGAGCAAATTGGGCGAAAGGCTGGCGATAAGGCCGACTTCAGAAACTATAATCAACACTTTCTATTCCAAATGGATTAGAAGCTGGAGGGATCTTCCTGTCTTGCTGAACCAGTGGTGCAACATCCTCAGAGGCGAGATCAAATCGACAAAACCTTTTATCAGAACAAGCGAATTCCTTTGGCAGGAAGGCCACACTGCCCACGAGACAGAAGCCGAGGCAGAAAAAGAAATGATGTATATCTTGGATGAATACAAGGATTTGGTTGAAAATTATTTGGCAGTGCCTGTTTTGACAGGAAAGAAAAGTGAGATGGAAAAGTTTGCTGGGGCGAAGACCACAACAACAATGGAAGCGCTGATGCCTGACGGGAAAGCCCTGCAGGCCGGAACATCGCACAACCTGGGCCAAAACTTCTCCAGAGCTTTTGAAATTAAATTTTTAGACAAAAATGGGAAGCAGCAGCACGTGTGGACGACTTCCTGGGGAATTTCCACCAGACTGATCGGGGCAGTGGTGATGGCACACGGTGATGACAAGGGACTGGTCCTGCCACCAAAAATTGCACCTGTCCAAGCCGTGATCGTTCCTATATTTTACAAAGCTGAAGAGAAGAAAAAAGTCTTGAAAAAGGCTGAAGAATTGGTTGAAAAATTAAAAGAAAATGGAATTTCTGTTTTTATAGACAACAGGGAAGGCTACACTCCAGGCTGGAAATTCAACGAGTGGGAGATGAAAGGAATACCGATGAGGATTGAAATCGGGCCGAAAGATGTCAAGAACAAGCAGGTTGTGATTGTCAGGAGGGACAATTTCAAAAAAATATTTGTTAAAGAAAAGGAAGTTCTGAAAGATGTTGGAAAAGCGCTGGATGACATGCAGAAAAATTTGCTTGCAAAAGCGAAGAAGTTCTTGAGCGAAAGCACAACTACGGCAAAGGATTACCAAGAATTCAAGAAAACTCTGGAAAGGAAAGGGGGGTTCTTGAGAGCTTGCTGGTGCGGCGAGCAGCACTGCGAGGAACAGGTGAAGCTAGAGACAGGAGCGACGATAAGAATAGTTCCCTTCAAGAAAGAAAAAATATTTGGTAGATGTGTTTACTGCGGAAAGGAAGCGAAAGAAGTAGTTTATTTTGCTAAATCTTATTAAACCATAACTTATTTAAGTTAAGCAACTCAATTAATTTTAGCTATTTTTCGGTGAATGTTTTGAAACTCGACGAAGAAAAACCTGAAATAAGAAAAACAGGTACAACCACAATTGGCATGGTTTGCAAGGATGGGGTAGTGCTAGCTGCAGAGAAGAAGTCTACAATGGGATACTTGGTGGCAAGCAAGGAGTCAGAAAAAATCCTGCAGGTGGAAGAGCACATCGCCCTGACAATCGCAGGAGCCTCAGGTGATGCTCAAGCCCTTGCCAGATACCTGAAAGCAGAATTAAAGCTTTTTGCAATCCAAAATCGGAGAAAAATTTCTGTCAGAGGAGCTGCGACACTCCTGTCAAACATTCTGCAGAACGGCCGTTGGACTTACATGCCTTACATGGTTCAACTGATAATCGCTGGTTATGATACAGGCCCTGTAGTATTCACTCTTGATGCGATAGGTTCGGTCGAGGAAGAGAAAAAATTCTTTTCAACTGGATCCGGTTCGCCAATGGCTCTCGGAGTCTTGGAGAGCAAATACAGAGAAGGGATGACAGTTGAAGAGGGAAGCAAGCTTGCGACTGATGCGATAAAATCTGCGATAGAACGTGACATTGGATCCGGCGGAAGAGGGATAGACGTGGTTGTTATAAACAAAGATGGGATCAAGAAGACATCGCACGACTTTGAAAGAATACTCAAGTAAATAAATCCTAAAGTGAAAGTAATGGAAATTCTAGAAAAAGTAAAATCTTTATTACCAGCTGACGTGGTGAGCAGGATAGAGCTGGAAGGTTCAGAGATAATAGTATACACCAAGGACAGGAACTTCTTCCTGACATACGAGGATACTGTCAGAAAAGTTGTGGAACAGCTAAAGAAGAGAATTGAGATAAGGCCTGAGAAAAACCTGACAATCGACCAGGAAGCGGCCAAGGAAAAAATAAAAGAAATCGCTCCTGAAGATGCGAAGATAAAAGCCATTTATTTTGAGCCGGAGAGGGGTTTGGCGATAATCGCTGCTGAGAAGCCCGGCCTGGTCATAGGTAGAGGCGGGGAGACTTTCAGAAAAATAAGGGGAGAGACATTATGGATTCCAAGAATCGAGAGAGTTCCTTCGATTAAATCAGACATCATAGAAGGAATAAGAAAAGTAATTCACACTGAGGTCAAGTTCAGGAAAGAGTTTCTAAACAGAATCGGGGAAAATATTTTCAGCGAGAGAAAAACAAACAGGGACTGGGTCAGGATGGTTGCCCTAGGTGGTTTCAGGGAAGTCGGCAGAAGCTGCGTATTGATTGAAACTCCAAAGTCAAAAGTATTGGTAGACTGCGGGGTGAATGTGGGAGGAACTAACGGCGGGGCTTATCCTTATTTTCAGGCAAAGGAGTTCGACTACACTGAGCTGGATGCCATAATAATTTCACATGCACATCTCGATCACTTGGGCTGCGTGCCGATGCTTTACGAGCACGGGTACGACGGACCTCTCTATTGCACGACTCCGACTGTTGACCTTGCAACCCTGTTGTGGTTGGATTACATCGATGTCATGCAGAAGAACGCAGTCAACCCCATTTTCACTGTAAAGGGAGTGAAAGAAGCAGTGAAGCATTCCATCCCATTGGAATATGGGGAAGTTTCTGATGTTGCCCCCGATGTCAGGCTGACCTTGAACGATGCAGGCCACATACTTGGATCAGCCACAGTCCACTTGCACATAGGAGAAGGTCTTCACAACATCGTCTATGCCTCAGACATGAAATTCGGCAGGACAACTTTACTAGAACCAGCATTCACAGATTTCCAGAGGATCGAAACTTTGATTTTGGAAAGCACTTATGGCGGAATGAACGATGTGATGCCGCCGAGGCAAGATGCAGAGAACCAACTCATGAGCATAATCAACAGGGCGATGGACAGGAATGGAATTGTTCTGATTCCCTCTTTTTCAGTAGAGAGGGCGCAGGATGTGATGGCGATACTGACTGAAAACAATTTCCAGCACCCAGTCTTCATCGATGGGATGATCTGGGATGCAAACGGGATTTTCACAGCCTATCCTGAATACATGAGCAGGAATATCCAGAAGAAAATTTTCAACAACCAGGATCCTTTCGTCAACGAGATATTCAGGAGAATAGCCTCTCCGAGCGACAGGGAGAAGGCATGGCAAGAAAAACCTTCTGTAATAATTTCAACTTCCGGGATGTTGATCGGTGGTCCTGCGCTAGAACACCTTAAAGCAATAGCAGAAAATCCAAACAATACTTTAATCTTTGTAGGATATCAGAGTGAAGGGACACTTGGAAGAAGGATACAGAAAGGTTGGAAAGAATTGCAGATGAAATCAGAAAATGGAAAGCCGTTTGTCTTGAACCTGCAGGTCGAAGTTCAGACTGTTGACGGGATGAGCGGCCACAGCGACAGAAACCAGCTGCTTAACTTTATCCACAGGCTTCCTAAAAGGCCGGACAGGGTGATCTCCTGCCACGGCGAGGAGCAGAAAGTAGTTGATATGGCAAGAACCATCCACAAACTTTTCAGGGTGGAGACGATTGCTCCTAAGAATTTGGAATCGATAAGGCTGAAATGATTTCAGTAAGGATACCCCAAGCCAAGGTCAAACCTATACACCTCGTACATGTCTGCATTCTTTACATTTATATAGGGTGTCATGAAACCGACGCTCATGCTGGGAATTGAAGAAGCTGAAGGCTTCTTACTTGATGCGGCCAAAATAATTGATGTAAGCATTTTCGTATGGTTCGCATCGAAAGTCGTGTCAGTGAAGTCAGATATCCAAGCAATTCTTGTGCTGTTGAAAATTGCACAGGTTGCACGAGATGCACTTCCTCCTTCCTTGTTGATCTTGACCAATATCTTGTTGTTGTCATCGTCTGCAGGGACAACTTTTTTGTTCGCGATTGAAGGAAGCTTGCAGAATTCCGACAAGGTATCGTTCCCTTTCAAACCTCTTGTGTAAATTTTGTATGCCTGATACGTGGTGGTGCTGGCGGTTGCTGGCTTCAAGACAATGTCATAATCTGGAGAAGCCCACGAACCACCGTCGCCCAAATCAAAAATGTCATTCTGAATCTGGTTGAGCGGGCTTTTAAAATCTGCGACTTCGACTATCCCCCCGTCGCCTCTCAGGTATTGCTGAAGCGTGTTGCTGTAAACTGGATTTGAAAGATCCTTCTCACCCCAAATTATCAAGACGTCCGAGCCGATCATGCAGGGATTTATTGCATCTAAATTCGTGTAGCACTGGGTGATTGTGATTTGTCTGCCGTTGATGCTCAACCCATTCATCCAGGTGTTCAAGTTAACCATCTGCTGATTTGTGCAGTTGCAAGCCATGACAATTTGATTTTTTACAGCTCCGTCAGTGTCTGACCAAGAGATGAGGCTCTCGTTTGAAATCGAATTGATCAAAAAATCCTGCAAAGCGCCCTGATTGAACGAATAATCATAGAGCCTGCCAATCCTGTCGCTTGTAACTATGATATCACGGGCATTCAGAAAAAGGAGCGCCTCGTTCCATTTGTTCTTGTAAGAAAATCCAGGGAAGAAGATGCTGAAAGCTATGTAAAGAACTATTACTACCATTATCATCTCGATTATGTTGGCAAAACTTTTGTTCCTCATCCTACCACATCTGAAGTATCAATTCCCCGTAGGAAGAGCCGAATGCAACCACTCTCCTGACAGTCACGTTTATTCCTTGGGAGACTATTGCCCTGTTATAGCAACTTATTTTAAGAGTTCCTGTAGATTTGTCAGTCAAGAAAATTGAAAAATCGTCCTCAGCTCCAATCCATTTTTTAATTTTGTAGTAATCTGAGCATTGAGAATTAAAGGCGCTTATTTTAGCTGGTGACAGGAGATTTGCCTTGTTTGCAGTTTCGTCCGACAAGCCTGCCCTCTGAGTTAGTGAAGGATTTTCATTCCAGTTTACAGGATATCCTGGATCGTTCACCAGCAGCTCGGAGATCTGGTACGCCTCTGATCTCAGCATCTCATTTCTAACTTCATTCAAGTAGACCGGCCTCAAACTAAAAAACTGGAAGAAAAAATAAACGACAAAAGCAATGAAAATACTTAAGGAAATCAACTGCTCCATTCCAAATTGACCTTTCATTCAAACTCCCAACAGTTTTAATCTTACAAGGATGCTGAAAGCCCCGAATGTCACAGTCGTCATTATCACACTGTGCTTTATTCCAGATGTCAGAGAATTCTCGCTTATTTGCCCAGCAACCAAGCCACAGCAAAGTGCTTCAATGATGCTCATGAAAAAGAATAAAGAAGTGTAATATGCAGCTATGCTTCCCAGAGGTATTTTGAAAACAAGTGCCACAAAATCAAACAATTGGCAAATCATAAACGAAAATCCGGAGCTTGAGCCGCAGGGATTAGAGATAAGTTCTTGTTCCACCCCCATCACAGTGGATGTTTGAAAAATCGGCACCATGATCCTGTTTATCGCGGCAACTATCCCGACGAACATGAAGCAGATTGCATACATCAACACAACATACTGATTCAGCAAGCTCTTCCTCTCTTTCTCAGAATCTTCAAGGATGGTTGAATTGTCTGCGACTGATTCCAATGTCGAAGCGACATCGCCGCCAGAGATGTAGGTTTCTTTTATGGTTTTCAATGCCAAGTTCAATCTCTTGCTTCCTTTCACCCTTTCTGAGAATTGGTCGATCACCTTGTCGAATGGCATCCCCCATGATATTTGATTCGCCATCTTTTTTATCTCATCCGAGAGCCTTCCGTAATCTAGCTTGCTAGCCACAATAATCGTCTGGTGGAAAGGCATGCCTGACCGAATGGATTCAGTCAAATCTCTGAGGAACAGAGGAAATTTCTCCTCCATCTCTTTTATTGCCTTGTATTTTTGATATCTGAAAAGAAGCTGTGGGATAATCATGAGGAATGTTGAGAGGATTATTGTATTGCCAACCACTCCAAGATCAGAGCTGGCTATGCCCAAGACGATCAAAAAAACTGATGCGGCTGCGCAAGCTAATAAAATTTTCATTTCAAAGCTTAATTTCATTTTGACTACTCCTCTCCTGGGGTTTGCGATTTTATCAGGATGATGAATGCCGCGGAAATCAAGGGGAGAAAGATGAAGATCAAAAGGAACTGAAGAACAATTATATTTCCTCCTGTGTTAGTTATTCCGCTCATTATGGATGTCAATATAGTAAAAAATAATGCACCTATAACAACCGCAGTCAGATAGACTTCTATCAATACTGTCAATTGGTGGGAAAACTCGTATAGCTTTCTTCTGTATTCATTGATGAAACTCGAGGACTTCTCCTTAAGGTAAATGTTCAAATCTCCACCGGTCCTGTTCACTGAAAGTATCCCCCAGAGGAGCTCTTTGAAGTTTTTTGACGGTGTCCTGTCAATTGCCCTTTCCAAAGCAGTGTTTACATCCAGGCCAAACACATCCATGTCGTTCCTTATCGCCGATACCTCCTCGGTTATCTCGCCATACTTGCTGAACTTTGAAAAGATTTCTAAAGTTTTGTGCAACGGCAGCTTGGATCCAGCGACTGTCGAGAGGTAGAGTGAAGCGAAAGGTAAACTGTTGTCTAGATTCTTTGACTTCTCTTTCATTATGACTCTTGGATAGTTGATGAAAACAAAGAAAAACATCACTGTTAGAAAAATTGAAATCGTGAAGGAGGTGATGAAGCTTAAAAGGAAACTTTTAATAAAAATGGCCAGTATGAATGAAAGCAAGGGGAGCTCGAACAAAAAAATTAAGAAGCTCGTCAGCATTGCCATGCTGACGTATTCTTGGATTGAAATCTTCAACCTGGATTTTTTCAAGTTGATTTTTATTTCTGAGAAATATGGTATGACTGCTTCACTGGGGTTTCTGAAAAGTCTCATGGCCAACTTTGTATAGAAGCCCATCAGATTTCACCTTTTATAGACGACAGAACTCTTTCAGGGTATGTGTAATACATGTTAAGGACGGTGAAAACATCCTTATAATTAACAATGTTCTTTTCTTTCATCCAATTGAGCACAAACATCCTCCTCTCAAGCTCGTCTTTCAACTGCTGCTCGTTCAGACCAGTCATCTCTGAAATTTTCTTCAGAAGCACACTCTTCCCTGCAACTTCAAAATTGTCGTTAACCGGATTCCATTTAAAGAGAAGGTTTGTTATCGGCGTCTTTGTTTGGTTGTCCAACCCAACCATTTCTATTACCTCATTGACTCTCCTCACATGCTTGTCCTTATACCTGACCCTCAAAAGAAATGTAATAACATCCAAACTCTGGACAAGGCCAGCTGGCAATGCTATCGGAGCTGTTGTCAACCTGTCAATGAGCCTTGGCATGTTTTCTGCGTGAATTGTCGAAAGTGAAGGGTGGCCTGTTGCCATCTCCTGGAACAGAACGAATGCCTCTTTCCCCCTGACCTCGCCTACGACTATATAGTCTGGCCTCTGCCTCAAGCTCTCCTTTAGAAGATCAAACAAATCAACCTCACCCATCTTTTTGCCTTCTTCTGCGACCACGGTCCTGGCAACAGTGGGTATCCAGTGTGGATGAGGAAGCTTCAATTCAGGAGTGTCCTCAATTGAAACAATTTTTTTCTCGGGCCTGATGAAAAGGGAGAGAACGTTCAGCAGAGAAGTCTTTCCGGAAGCGGTCCCTCCAGACACAAGAATGTTCCTGCCATAATCAACGGCCATCCAGAGATATGCCAGTATCTTAACGTCGAGTGTGTGATAAATCAAGAGATGGATTGGCGTGAGCGGCTCTTCTGTGAATTTCCTGATTGTAAAGTTGCTGCCTCTCCTGGCTATGTCTGTCGCGAGAGTCGCCTGGACCCTGCTGCCGTCAGGCAAGGAACCTTCGACAAGAGGCGAAGTGACTGATATTGATTTTCCGCAGAGTTGGGAAAGTTTTCGGATGAATGAATCCAGCTCTTCTGCGTCGTCGAAAGAAATATTTGTTACGACTGAGCCGAGAGCTGGGTCCCTGTGAAAAATAAAAATTGGAATTCCAGTGCCGTCACAGCTTATATCCTCTATTCCGTCGTCGCTCAGCAGAGGCTCTATTTTGCCAAGGCCGATGAAATCCTTATCAATATAGTAATGCAAGATTTTTTTCTCGTCTTCACCTATTTTAAAATTGAAATACTCTAGGAGCTCGTCAACGTTTTTGTGGATGTAGCTCACTGCTTCCATCTTCTTCAATTTTGAAAAGTCGATGTCCAGCTTCTCCTCTAAGAGATCTTTTATTTTTTTGAGCAGGTCTTTCAATTTGTCTGAAATCTCTGGCTCTACAAGCTGATAGAAGTTTCTGTTGTTCTCAGCATCCCAAGATATTTTTACATAAGCGAAGATAGGCTCGCCCTTGGCCGGCTTTTTTGGTATCAGGGGATAGACAAGAGATATTTTCTGCTGTTCTACTTCCTCTTTCATCACCCTTCCTATTCTTGCCTCTTCAAGAAGGAAGGGAGGTATTTCAAAGCCGTAAGAACTGTTTTCTATACTTTTATTTTGAAATTTTTGAGGTTCCATTAACTTTTGAAACTGAGGTTTCATTGGCTGCTCCATTATGCTTTGGATAAAAACTGGCTGAATAATAGGCTGAATCCTTATAGGGATTGTTGTTGGTGACACCTCGGTATTTATCTGAGCAGTTATTGGTGAGATTTGAGCTGTCATTGGGTATGCTACTGGCAATCCCTTTGGAGTGTTGATGATCCTATAGCCAACAACCATCTTTCTAACCAGGTCTTTTAGCATAATTTTATACCATCCCTAATTCATTTTTGGTTCTTTTACATGTTAAATATATTGGTTGTCGCATCTGGAAATTTTCATCAAACTATTTACTCTGCACCTATACTGTCGTATGTCAAATATATTGTTTTTGTTGATGAACTACTGCCAGTGAAAGTTGTTGAGTAGTTGAGGTTGTGGACTGATCCTGAGGACTGCAAACCTCCCCAAGAAGTCGAGACATTGAGTCCTTGGTCGTTTAAATTGTAAAGAAAATAATAGCCAGCCGTCGTGTTTTCAACTTTTATCTGGAGGGAAGCATAGTCGCAGCTCTTGCAGGTGTCAATCAGTACCACAAACAAAGAGGATAGATAGCTGTTCGCCAGCTTGATATTGTACTGAGTGGACTCGATCCTGAAAGCTTCCGACTGGCTTTTAAAAAAACTGCCTATTGTTATGAATAGGGTGAAGCCTATGATGAAAAAAAGGATGAACTGCATTATAAGGGATTGAGCTTTTTTCATTCCTATCCAAGTAAAATTTTTATTTCTGTAGTAATTAAGTTTACTTCTGTGCGGACATCACCACGTGAAATTTTTACAGTCTTCCCTGAAGAAATCAGAGGACCTGCAGTGTTCTGGATTAAGCTTAAACTATAAATCTTGTTGCTAACTGTGTTGTTCAGGCTCCTCAGCCAAACCTTGTAGGTGATGTTGTAGCCCCCGGGCGCAGTGTCTGCCCTTCCGAAGACAACATACGATTCATCAAAACCCTGAATGCCGGCAGGGCCAGTGCTACCAGAACTCAGAGGAATCCAGCCGCTGTCGACTGCCATATTAGACACTTTTGCCTGAAAGGAAAATTGGATTGAGTTGTTTTCTGGTGTTGTGTCTGTAGCAGGGTAAAGATGCCATATTCCTTTCGTGTCAAGGGAAAAAATGTCTTCGCCTCCACGATTGGAGACGTATTCTATAATTTTTGGCAGAGATTTTTCGTTTGTGATGGCATCGAATGCCTTAAAGGTTCTTTCAACGAGGCTGGTGTCCGCCCTCTTCTCTATCAGGGGAATCCCCCATGTGTAGGCAACACCGACCAGGGTCAGGCCCATGATAATAAGTAATACTGCAGAGATTATGTCCGCTTGAGCTTTTCTCATGTCGAATCCTTTTTACTGTATCGGCCTTTGCATCGGTAGCATCGGTTTTCTCATAGGCGACAATGCTGGTCTGACCAATTTCCTGCTTATCGAATCCAATTCAGACAGGACTGACTGATTGCTCTCGACCATTTTCTTGTTTCCTTCAATCAGTTGGTCAAGTTTTTCCACAAGCGGATTGAAATTCGGAGATGAAACACCTGCCTCTTCCATCGCCGAGGCTTTGATGTAGGAAAGCATCTCGTTCAGGCTGTTGACAAGATTCTCTATCTTTGAAGGCAATTTTGATATCTCGATCCTGAGGGCATCGCTTGACTTGGCCAGCTCGTCGACAATCTGCTGGTTCATCCTGACGATGTCGACTATCTCTCTGAAAAAATCTCTTGTGTCCACTCCTGGCGAGGATTCCAATTGATCAATTCTTTTTTCCAGTCTCCTCAAAGGAGACATCGGAATAAGCTCAAACTCTTCCTGTTGTTTCTCAACTGCCATAAGTTCACCTAACTACTATTTTGGTTGCTAAATACTTAATATTTATTTAAGGGTTAGTTTAATCGAAGTTTTAGCAAAGTTAGAATTTGAATTAAAAAATAAAATAAAAAAAGGAAAGGATTTATTCCATCCCTTCTTCTCCGCCAGGCATCCCGCCAGGCATTCCAGGCATGCCGCCTCTCGAAAGCTTGCTCGCAGAAATAACATCGTCTATTCTCAGGATCATCTCGGCAGCTTCTGCAGCAGATTTGACCGCCTGAGTCTTCACTTTTAGCGGATCGATTATTCCTGCTACCATTGCGTCAGATATCCTTCCGCCGTTGATGTCAAGGCCGAAATTTTGCTTGCCTTGCTCGTGAGCAGATCTAAGCTCGACCAGCATGTCAATCGGATCCAGGCCAGCGTTTTCAGCCAAAGTTCTTGGGACGACTTCCAGTGCTTCGGCGAATGCTCTTATCGCCAGCTGCTCTCTTCCTGAAAATTTCTCTGCAAACTTTTTCAGCCTCTTCGCGACTTCTGCCTCAGGAGCTCCAGCTCCAGGGACGATTTTGCCGACTTCGACTGCAGAGGCGACTGCTCCGATTGCGTCTTCGATGCTTCTGTCCACTTCGTCAACCACATGTTCGGTGCTTCCGCGGACCAGCATCGTGACAGATTTTGGATCTTTGCATTCGCGGATGAATGTCATTGCCTCGCCAGCAACCTTCTTCTCCTCGACCAGCTTTGCAAAACCTAGGTCAGATGAAGTTAGATCTTCAAGATTGCTGATAATCTTTCCTCCAGTCGCTTTTGACAAGGCTTCAAGGTCAGACTTCTTCACTCTCCTGCAAGCAAGAATTCCTTTTTTGGCAAGGTAATGCTGGGCGATGTCATCAATCCCTTTCTGGCACATCAAGACATTCGCAGTGCTTGCGACAACTTTCTCGACCATGTCTTTCAACATCCTCTGCTCCTGTTCGATGAATGCCTGCATCTGTTCAGGCGAGGTGATTCTTATCTGGGCGTCTGTCTCGGTCTCCTTGACCTCAAGGGCAACATCAACCAAGGCAATCTTCGCATCTTTCACACTCTTCGGCATTCCCGGATGGACAACTTCCTTGTCGATAACAATTCCTCTTATCAGTTCAGTGTCTTCGGAAGATCCGCCGTGCTTCTTCTCTCTTTTGATGTCGTCGTCGTCAATAACAATCTTTCCATCTTCAGTCTTTGCGACCATCACTATTGCTTCAACTACAAGGTCTGCAAGTTTCGGCGAAGCCTTTTCAACTGATTTTCCAGACATTGCAGTTATCGCTATTTTTTTCAGAGTATCGGTGTCTGAAAGCTTGACAGGAATCCCTATCTCCTCCAAAATTTTCAAGGTCTCGTCCTTGGCGATCTTGAACCCTTTCGTGATGACAGTCGGATGAATCTCCTGCTCCAATAATTCCTCAGCCTTTTTCAGGAGTTCACCTGCTATAATCACAGAAGTGGTTGTTCCGTCGCCGACTTCCTCGTTCTGGGTCTTTGCAACTTCGACCATCATCTTTGCTGAAGGATGTTCGATTTCCATTTCCTCCAAAATTGTCACACCATCGTTGGTAATAACAATGTCACCTATAGAATCCACCAGCATCTTGTCCATTCCCTTTGGACCTAGAGTTGATCTAACTGCATCAGCCACAGCTTTTGCCGCAGCGATATTGTTTTTTTGTGCATCTGTTCCTCTAGTCCTAAAAGTTCCTTCTGGTAAAATCAAAACTGGTTGACCTCCCAAGTTTCCTACCATTGCTCTTCCATCACTCATTATATCATCCTCCTGTTAAAGAATTGTTAATGTGTATGTAGGTATACAAAATATATAAAGCTTTCGTAATTTACATCTGTGTAACTGACGGTTGATTCCCTCAATTTTTGGGTTTTGTGTAAATCGGTTGCTAAATAAAGATGGGGAATATTTTTATAAAAGATATTAAAATTATTAGAAAAATTATTAAACCAATTAAAACAAAAGCTGACAGTTTTCTAATAATGGATACAAACTTTTTAAGAAAAAATTCAATTATTGGAGCTTTATTGCCATAATAGTTTTTTTCATATTTCCAAACCATATATACTGCCACAAAAATCAAAATTATAGAAGAAATTAAATCGACTGTTATAGAAGAAAAACAATTGTTATCAAGATTAAGGATATTTTTTCCAATTTGTAAAGATATAGTAATCAGTAAAAGTATAGATGCTGACAAAAGACCTCCGATAACACCAGAATATATTTTTTTACCCATCTCTTGTGGCTTCATTAAATTTTACTTGGCTTTCCTTATTAAACTTAACCACTTGTTTTCTCCTAACTCTAACTGTATCCCACTCGCTTCTGCTGGTGTGAATCCGTTTAATGTCTGGTGTGGTCTTATATAGTTGTAGTAAATCTGCCATCCGTCAAGAATCTTGCTTTTCTTTCAAAACTTCACCAAGTTCTTTCGAAGAATCAATATCTGGAAGTTCTGACTCCAAGACCACTGGCACTCCTTCGACAGAGTGTTCTCTGCATTTTTTGGCGATAAAGACTGCCTTAGATGAAAAAATCGATGAAAGTTTTTTGACAGCACCCGCCTCTTTTTTTATTTTCACATTGTTTTTTGAAAGTGCGGTAATCAAAGAAAAATTTTCCCTTCCGACGATTTCGAAAGGAGCAGAATAAACAGGGGAATTGTCAATACCGATCCTGGAAAATTCCTTGCTGACTTCATTCTGGAAATCATTTTTCGGCTTCAGATAGGTCTTCTCAACGGTTTTCATCTTGTAAGAATTCTTCAAATTTATCCTCAAAGCGTTTTCCAATTTTTTCACGGTCTCGCTCGTCGGATTGACCCTTCTCTTCTCAATCTCATATAAGGCTTTTTTTGAAATGCCGACAATTTCCGCAAGCTGTTCAAGGGTCAGTTGAAGCTCTTTCCTCTTTTCCCTTAAACCATTTACATCAACAGCAATCGTATGCTTTCCTTTTGCAGATTGTACTGCTGGAATAATTTCCTCGTCCAAAATTTTTGAAAGCATCTCCGGAGTTATCACTGGCAATTGAAATCTTGAATAGATTATTTCGTCGTTCAGGAATTCCCTGTTGGTCTTCACCGAGATTATGAATGGATAGGCAGAAAGAAAAGAGGATATTGATCTCAAACTCAAGGCCTGCTCCTGATCCAAGCCGTCGACATTTATCATGCTCTTGAACAGCATCAGGTTTTCCTTCCTGGCTGCGATGTCAAAGCAACCCTGGGTCAGGAAGACGTTGAACTGATGGGAGACCAAAGAGTTAACTATTTTACTTACCAAAAATGATTTATTGAACATAGGCATCTATAAAATATTGGAAGTGGGTAAGGATATAAAAGAATGTGTTTGTGGGTATATGGGCCATTAGCTTAGCCTGGTTAGCTTTCCCAGAGAGAGCAATCGACTTATAAGTCAGCTAAGCGACAAGGAAATCGATAGGTCCCCGGTTCAAATCCGGGATGGCCCACTCAACTGGTGAAACATGCAAGAGAAAAAATACGAGTTTTGGATTGACAGCACTGCTAAAAGCCTGATAGAAAGAGAGGAAAAACTGAAAAGAAAAATTAAAGTTTTCAGAACAGAATCCGGGCTTGGTGCGAGCGGCTTTCCACACATTGGAAGTTTCGGAGACGTGACGAGGAACTATGCTGTTTCCCTTGGCTTGAAGGACCAAGGTGTGAAATCAGAATTGATTGCCTATTCAGATGACAGGGATGGTTTGAGAAAAGTTCCGCTGACTCTGCCGGACTGGTTGGAAAAACACATCGGCGCTCCAGTCACCGACATCCCAGATCCGTTTGGCAAATGCCATCCAAGTTTCGGAGAGCACATGCGTTCACTTCTCTTAGAAGCACTGGACAAGGCAGGAATAGAATACAACCATCATTCAGCCACGGAAGATTATAAAAAAGGAATTTTCAACGAGCAGATTGAAAAAATACTTTTGAATGCTGAAAAGGCCGGAAGGATTCTGAAAGAGATGCTCGGCCAGGAAAAATTCATAGAAGCCTTGCCATATTTCCCTGTTTGCGAGGAATGTGGAAAATTATATACTACCAAATCTTACGAGCTGCTGCCGAAAGAGCATAAGGTTCTGTATGTTTGCGATGGGGGATTCGAAGGAAAAAACCTTAACACTGGAAAATTGATTCAAGTGAAAGGTTGCGGCCACAAAGGCGAGGTCAGCTATTTCAACGGCACGGGAAAAATGAGTTGGAAGGTCGAGTTTGCAATGAGATGGGCAGCCCTGCAGATTCTTTTTGAGGCTCATGGGAAGGATATTTTAGATTCAGTAAAAGTGAATGATGAGATAGACAGGCAGATACTAAGTTTCGAGCCGCCGATGCACGTGGTCTATGAAATGTTTCTGGACAAGAGCGGGAAGAAGATATCTAAATCTTACGGGAATGTCTTCACTCCCCAAGTCTGGTTCAATTACGGGAGCCCGAAGAGCTTGCTGCTGTTGATGTTGAAGAGGTTCGAAGGGACTAGGGAACTGGATGTGACCGAGATTCCAAAGTATATGGATGAGCTGAACAAGCTGGAAAAGATTTATTTCGGACTGGAAAAACCTGCAAGCGAAAGGGATTTGGTAAACCTGAAAAGGCTCTTTGAGTTTGTGAATTTATTGAACGTACCCAAGAAGCCGTCGCTGCACGTCGCCTACAGTACATGGGTGGAGATTGCGAAGATACTTCCAGAAAGAAATCCAATGGAGTTTGCCGTGGAAAAGCTGAAGGAGTTTGGCTATGTCAAGAAAGTCGATGAGAGAATCATGAGGGAAATTGAGCACAAGATAATTTTTGCGAGGAAGTGGTATGATGACTTTGAGAAAACTTGCTTGGCGATGGAAAAATGCGAGATTCCTGGAGATATGAAGCCTGCCATAGAGGAATTGATCAGCCTGATTGAGAGGGAAAAGGATGGGGAGAAGATACAGAAGTGCATATTTTTGATTTCAAAGAAGCATGGGTTGCAACCGCCAGAGTTCTTCAAAATAATTTACAAAATATTGTTGAATTCGGAGACCGGGCCAAGGCTCGGACCGTACATTCTTGAAGTTGGAAAGGGAGAAGTAATTGAAAAGTTAAAGGAAGTGATTTAATAAAATAAGATTTTACGATGTCGTTAAAGATCTCTTGGAAATTCCGGAATTAAAAAAGGTAAAGGATATACATTCACACCGACTTTTCGAATCTGATAAAGGTCTGGACAAGCACCTGTATCGAGTGAGTTACTTTAGTTACAAAATATCGAAATTTTTGGGTTTAAATTCAAAAGATTCTGCAAGAGGTGGTCTTTTACATGATATCGGATTCACTCCGGGTAATTGGGTGTATGTTGGTTGGAACCATCCTAGACTTTCTGCTAAAATTGCTCGGAAGTACGGTGAAAATGAGAAAGTTATAAATATTATCGAATCCCATCAGTTTCCGTTACCTCCTAATCCACCCAAATGTTTGGAATCACTAATTGTTTGGTTTTTTGACAAACTTGATGTTTGTCTAGATTTTTTTCATCTTTCAAATTTTATTGATCGTTTGGTCTTATCCAAATTAAAAAAATAATTTAAAATTTATACAACAAAAGAATATTATGACCATTTGGCTATTCTGGCAAGATCCTTATCAAAAAGAATTCGAAGCAAAAGTAGTTTCTGTTAATGAAGCTGCAGTTGCTCTGGATCAAACCTGCTTCTACGCCGCATCCGGAGGACAGATTGGAGACACAGGAGAAATTAATGGAATAAAAGTTTTAGATACTGTAAAAGGAGAGAATGAAGATATAATTCATATTTTGGAAAGTGAGCCGAATTTCAAAGCCGGAGATTCTATCCACGGAAAAATTGACTGGGAAAGAAGATATACGATAATGAAGCTGCACAGCTCGGCTCACGTGATTTCTGCTGTTCTCGTAAAAAATTTTGGAAATGTCCTGTTCACTGGGAGCCAAATCTATCCGGACAGGGCGAGGATGGACTTCAACATTGAAAAACTGGACGAGGAGACTGTCAGGATTCTGGAAGAGAAGTCGAACGAGGTGGTGAGGATGAGCCTGCCGATAATTTCCAGAATTATTTCAATAGAGGAAGCGAAATCAAACCCAAATTTAATGAGGTTAGCTGACACTTCACATTATGAAAAATTCAAGACACTTCGAGTGGTCGAGATAAAGGATTTTGACGTCCAGCTGGACGGAGGAACCCATGTTGCAAATACAGCAGAAATCGGAAGAATAAAGATTGTGAAACGGGAGAACAAAGGTAAAAATAATCGCAGGATTACTATAATTGTGGAGAAGAATGATTCCTGAGCTAAAAATTTTCAAGAACGAGGATGCCCTCTCGACAGAATACTTGCCGGAGCTTCTGCCTAACAGGGAAAACCAGATAAAAGAACTGGCGAACAATCTCTTGCCGGCTGCAAAGGGGAGAAAACCTCAGAACACCTCCCTGTTCGGCCCTCCTGGAATCGGGAAGACTGCCGTGACTAAATTTGTTTTCAGGGAATTCGAGGAATATTCAGGGATAAAAACTTTTTATATAAACTGCTGGGACTACAGGACTGCAGTGGCAATACTTTCAAAAGTTTCGATTGACCTTGGAACATTCGTCCAGAGGAGGAGCATGAGCAAGGACGAGGTCATAGAAAAACTGAAGGAGGCCTGCAGCAAGAGCAGGAAAAGTTTGATAATTTGTTTGGATGAAGTTGACCAGATTGAGAAGGAAGCATTGTACGATTTGCTGAGGATAAACCAGTACATAGAGAATCCTGTAGGTATCGTCTTCATTTCAAACAACCCTCACGTCTTCATGGAAATCGAGCCAAGGATCAGGAGCAGCTTGAGCATCGAGGAGATCGAGTTCAAGCCGTACAGCCTAGAGGAGATGAAAGGAATCCTGAAGGAGAGGGCGAAGCTTGCCTTCGCAGCAGTCGAGGAAGGCGTTGTCCTTCTTGCGGCAAACTGCGCCTTGAAGAAGGGAGGGGACGTGAGAATTGGGCTGGATTGCCTGAGGAAATCAGGAAGGATTGCCGAGCAGGAAAATTCTGACAAGGTCAAAGTCGAGCACATCAAAAAAATTATTTCTGACATCAAGCCGGCCAAGCCGGAAATCCTGAAAGAGAAAATAAACGAGACTGAAAGATTGATTTTGGAAATTGTTAGGGAGAAAAAATCTTGGATGTCTGGCGAACTTTACGAGAGTTATAGCAAAAGAATTGAGAATCCTGTGAGCGAGAGGTATTTCAGGGATTTTGTCAACCACCTTGCCGAAATCAATCTTATAAAAATAAGAGAGAGGAAAAGAGGAATCAAGGGAAGGATGAGAGTGATCTCAAGAGCTTGAGACTTCTGGAACTGGAATTTTCTTGAAATCGACCGGCTTTGCCATCTTCCACATGTTCTTCATGTAGCTGTCCATCACCGCAACAAAAGAAGGATCGGCAGACCAGATTGATCGGAACTTGAACTTTTTTTTCATGGGATTGCTGTCGAGCCTAAGGGCGACTTCTTTTCCGTCTATAATCATAATTCTCGGATGGATTTTCGTCTCAAAAATTTTTATGGGTATCTTGTTGGAATTGTACCACTTTGCCTTGTAATAGTTCTCGCTGTTTATCTCCATGCTTATCATCATCACCTTCACCTTTCTTTTGATGCAGCCCTTGATCGCCTCCCTCAATCTCTGCGAAGAAGAGAAATCTCGAGTCACGTCAATCACATAATCCTGGGCCCTGTTCAGCATCTCGGCCAGTTTGTTCAAGACTTCCATGAACTTGTCCCCCCTCTGCTCCCATGTCCCTTCCAAGGCATCCTCCTCGTCCGCCGAAGGATGGAGCAAACTGCTGACCGCATTGGCCCTTTCCTTCAGAAACTTCAGCTGCTGCTCCCTCTCATCCACCATGTTTTTTATGACCACTTCTGGAGCGATCGCCCTGAACTCTTTCGGTCTGTCCTCAAAAACTTCTATCATCTGCTTTCTCATGAGGCCCTCAAAAATGTCGTATATCTTAGACTTCGGGACCTGAGCGTCCTTGCTGACATCGCCGGCTTTCGAAGGGCCGAGGATTGAAAGGCTGGTATACACCCTTGACTCGTATACGCTCAAGCCAAGCTTCTGCAATGTCTGTATTATTTCACTCTTTTCCATGGCAAACCCCTGAAAGATAATTGTTAATAAAAGGCTTAAACTCTTTTTCCCCGACATCCATCTTTTCGTAAACCTTCCTTTCAAAAGCCTGGGAGAGATTTTCTCCAAAACCTTTCATCGCGTCCTCAAAAATTTTCATCCCTGCAACCCCGAGGAAAATTCCTATACCAAGCATGAGAAGAGGCTCCGGAGTTTTTTCTTTTTTTCTGTGATTGAAATAACTCAGAGAATTGTCGATGGATTGGAAAAATCTTTCCTTGTAGGATTTGTCCAAGTCATCGGCCGAAATAATATATCTCAAATCGTTCAGCTCTTTTATTTTTGCATCAGTCCTTTCTGGGTCTTCGAGGATGTACGAGGCGTGGCTGAGGCCGCTGACTTCAGCACTCCTTATCCTCCTGTCGTATCCGATTATTTTATCGATCTGTTCAATATCACTCACCTAGTCTCCAAAGATTTTTCCAATGATTTTGCTTTTCAAAAAATCCCCTGCTGCTTTCGCAAGGACCTCTTCGGTGGTTTTTTCCTTCCCATATTCCTTCAGCCCGCTGCAAAGAATGTCCGCGGTGTAGCAGAACGGCTGTGACATCACTGCCTTCACTATCGGCCTCACTGATTCAGGGAAGAGCTGGATCAGGTCATACTTTTTCATCAAATCATCCAGAAGCAGCCCCAAAGTTTTCACTTCCATCTTTGGAGGAGCTTGCCCGCTTTTCATGCATATCGAGTATTCTTCCAAGGCTCCCTCGAAGGCTTCCTTTCCTTTGCTGATTGCATATATTACGGAACTCAGCTCAGTTTCTTTCATCGACTGGCCTCCTTTCTCTCAATTCATTTTCCAGGCCTGCCACCTTGCTGGAAAGGTCTTCGATCATCCTGTAGAGTTTTTCTTCGGACTTTTGCGCGCTGATTTTGCTGTTCAGCCTTTCCGCGACCCTGTCTGCAGCCTGGTCCATGCTCTGGTCGATGTATGCCTTTGATTTCTTTATTGCGTAATTTATTCCGAATCTGTCTAGTAGAGCTCCGCCCACCAAATATAGGCCATCACGCCATGTTGGCTTCAATTCTTCTAGAGTCACCATCTTCTCACCTCCTATCTCCTGAAAACTGAAGAGATTGATCTCTTGCATTTGTATGTCAAAAACTGGCCCACGCCTCCTGCCGGCATCAGGTATTGGCCTGCCACGGACCCGGCATGCTGGTAGAGCGAGCTGATCGCATCAATCCCGTTTGAGCCTGCAACTATCTGGGCAGCTGTCTTCGAGGAATCGCTGGCAAGAGATATCATGAAAGCTGCTCCGCCGACTGCACCTGCAGTTATCGTTGCGCCGATCAAAGGGAGAAAGCCGAAATAGTCCTTGAGGAAATTTTTCCTTCTTTCAGTCTTGTAGCTCATCTTTCCACCTCCTGATTGAAAAGGTTTTTTAAAAGTTCTTTTAATTCTTCCATGAGAAGAAGTGGTAGAAATGGGCAGTATCTAGATTTGGCACTCTTGCATGTGACAAACGTTAAGAAAATCACCACTGGGGGTGGTGGTAAACTCTCAAACAAAATATTCTAGCATTTTTTTGATAGCTGGATATTTCGAGCAAACTGCATCGACACCAAGGTGCAAAATCCCAGAATAAACCCCGTCATATCCGTCAGAGATGTAGCCTATGGATGCTGCTGATAGGACATCGTGAAAGAGGATCCTGTGGCCTTTCCCGAGAAATCTCACAGGATAGTCCATGATTTTGTTTGTCTTTCTGCATTCTTTTCCAATCAAAATTTTTGATATCTTTGCGTGCGTTCTGTTGGATGGCATCAAGTTTTAAAATGCTTTTTAGAGCAGTATCTAGATTTGGAACTGCTGCGGGTGGTGAAATGGGGGTTTTTAAAGTATAAGTTTTAAAATAAAGATAATTAAATGATAGCGGGAGACTGTGAAAGGCTAAACTCAGCGGGGACCTTAAATGGCCGTAATAGAGCAGCCTGGAGTCTTGAACAGAATGCTCGTCGGGCTCATAACCCGAAGGTCCTTGGTTCAAATCCAAAAGAGCTTAGCGAGAACTAAGCTCTGGGGAAGCCCCGCTATCCTTTTTTATTTTTACCCACTCTCTGCCTTGCTTAAAATATAAAGATTTCCAAATCTTCAAAGCTCTTTCTTCTTTAAAATTATCTTTTATAAAAATGGCTTCTTTGAGTTTTTCTTGCTTTCTATCTATTGAAAAACCGATAAAATTACAAAAATTTTTGACATCATCATAATTGTTTATAGATAAAACGAATACATCTTTATTAGCGGTGTATTCTTTACCCCAAATAATTACATGATCTCCTTTTTTCATACTTTTTGATATAGTTGAATTGATTCTAAAATGTTTGTAAAGAATTAATTTAATAAAATTTATTAGCTCCAAATCAACCCCGCACACACCTACGCCTACAGAAAAGTAATTTTTGGCTGATATTGACGTGAAGCCATCTGAATCAAATATACCTCTTAAGAATTCTGTAGGAAATATAGCATACATTAACAATTTTTCTATAGGTGACGATAAAAATTCATATAGCATTCTGTTACTCACGCGGACATAAAATCTGACTCTTTTTCCGCGTGTAAAGTCATTGACCTTGCTAACTGGATAAGGTGGGCTTTTATTTAAAATTTTAGATAAATATGAAGAGAACTTTTCAGCAAATTCCTTGTCCTTCACTTGCAAAGTGAAGCAATACTTGTAATTTGAAGCTTCTATTTTTATACTGCCATCGCCGAGGAAAACCCCTATCAAATAACTGAGCTCTCTTGATGGTTTTGGTATGAAGATTCTTTGTTGATTGCAAGCCTTACTTCTATTGGTTATCCAGCGATACAGTGTATTAGTTCTAATGAATACTCCATGCTCTTTAAAAATTTCATTTTTTATTTCTGTAGTATTCAAACCTTTATTTCTGAGAGAAATCACGTCTTGATAAATTTCTAGCCTTATACGTACTGGAATACTTCTTAAATTAGTTTTGGGAAAACATTCTTCCATAATACCATTCATAATTTTGTACGAGTGTATTTGCTATCTTTCCGGGGTCAGAGTTCCGATGAAATCAGAAAAGAAAGCAAAACAAGCCAGATAGAGTTTTAAATAAAGCAAAATGTGCCTGCTACGGTTGGAAAAATCTATTTAATCTTGTTTTTCTTCAATCGCCTTTTTTACAGTTTCCATTGCATTGCCAAATGCTCTGCTGATTTTATATCCCAAGTCAAAAAGACTGTATGCCCTCAAATAATCAGAATCTGTAACTAATGTTAAATCTTCTGGTTTCACATTCGGAACTTTTCCATCAATGACAGCCTTGTACAAATCTAGAATGTTTCCTACATTTCCTTTTTCTGATTCTTTGATTATTACCATATTCTCTATTACTACGTTATAGTGATAATATTTAAACTTTTCTGTCGTCTATTTTTTCTTGAACTTCATAACTGACTTTACCAGTTCAGAAGAAGAGATACCGAAAGCTCCGAGTCTGACCTCGGTTTTTTTGTTGAACAGGTTGACATTTCCGAGGAAAATCACCATCGACTTGAAGTCCAGCTTGTTCGGCTTGAATGTTTTTATCAGTTTTTTGCTTGATTTCTTCGAGACCAGGTAAAGGTAAAGATGATTGATCTTCGGCTTGTAGTCTACTGCTATGTCGAAAGTCTTTTGCTGAATCAGGTGTTTTTTCTTCTTGACAGCTTCCTCTATTTCCAATTCAGTAATACCGAGAAATCTTAGGGAGTCGGCCACGCTGACGAAGGAAGTGTTTACTGACTTGCCGAAAGTCTCGATCAAATCCATATACTTCTTTTGCAGTTGAAAAGGAAAAAGTTGTGGGTCCACAGAGAATTGAACTCTGCTCTCCACCTTGTAAGGGTGGCGTCCTAGCCGATAGACTATGGACCCATTATTAGTATAATAAGCGGAAGTTATTTAAAATTTTAACAGGACAAGGATTGATGCTATAAGGATGATTTGAAGGATGCCGAGCCAGCCGAAATCCGGAAGGCTTGCCATACCTGTCCCCACGATTATTTCCGTATATTTCACGCATTTGCCTGAAAAGCAGGTGAATCCTGTTCCGAGGTAGCTGCACGTGGAAGAATCGATGCAGGTACTGATGGTGTTGTAGGTTGCGTCGTTGTTGGACATCACATAGATGCCGAGGGTGATCGAACTGCTGATTGCTGAAATCAGTTGCAGCCTTGCCGTGGTTTTTCCTATATGGTCAGTGTACAGGAGTTCGGTTTGGCTTTGGGAATTGCCTATTGCTATCCTGTTTGGGTTGGTGCCCTGGCCAGAGTAGGCGACTGTGACATTGTAAGTGTCTGGCAAGCGGCCGAGATTCTGGACGTAGATCGGAAGGTCAATCGGCGTGCCGACCGAAAGAGAGATGGGATTTGTCCAGAACCTGTACTTTACCGGATCGAATTTCAATGCTTGAGCAGTGGAAAAAAGTAGAAGTGATAAAAGGATGGACAGAATAAAGATTTTTGCTTTCATCAATATCTTCCAATAAATAATTTGTCGCTGATTTAAATTAATCTAAAGCAGAAGTGTGATTATTGCCAGCAAGACGATGGCTGCCAGATAGAACACCTGATAGCTGGGTTTTGGCTTGATGTCGACTTCCAGATATCTTATGATCGGAGCTGTGTCTGAAAAGACCAATATCTTTACCGGAGCGGTGTCTGAAGATATGGTCATTCTTAATTTAACGTTTTCAACATCGTTAGTTTTCAGTTTGGCTGTTTCTGAAGAAGGGGTTTCTATCATCACATTTCCTGAGTATTCTTTCGGGGTCGATGTGTTAATCGAGTAGCTGTCCGACAGCAAGCCAAGATTCTGTATGTAAAGAGGTATTTCTGCTGAATTGTCCGACAGGATTGCTTCGCCTGCCCAAACACTGAACCTTATCGGGTAGAATGAGAGGGCGTGAGCAGATGAAACTAAAAGAAAGAAGGTTATCAATGAAAGCAAAAGTATTTTTTTCATGTTTTCCTCAGTAATCGCTATACAGGCTTGGATTGGCTGGATCGTAGACCCTGCATCTTACTTCGTTTTGCTTTGTATAGTCGTAGATTGGGTTTACAACCGTGCAGCTGCCCTTGCCTGGAGGCTGGATGTAGGGAATTGGCATGCAGTCTTGGATTGATTTGCCGTAGAAGGTGCAGTTGACTGCAAGGTTTCTTTGACTTGCTGTTGTATATCTGGCGTCCCAGAAGGCGTTGAGATAATCTATATAGGCTGTGATGTTGAAAGTGGCTCCTACAAAATAAGGATTGTCTGGAAGTGTTGTTGTTGTGGTTGGACCTTGGGTTGTTGTGGTTTGACCAAATATTGTTGTGGTTGGACCTTGGGTTGTTGTGGTTTGACCAAATATTGTTGTGGTTGGACCTTGGGTTGTTGTGGTTTGACCAAATATTGTTGTGGTTGGACCTTGGGTTGTTGTGGTTACACCACCGTGGTCACCACCACCTCCGCCACCACCTCCGCCACCACCTCCGCCTTGTGATCCTACAGTAACAGGTCCATCATTTGTCGCAAAAGTGTAAGAACCATCAGCATTTGGCTGTTGGCCCGTTGCTTGAGCCCAACCAACAAATAAATTAGGATCGGACAGAACATCTGCTGCATTAACAAGAGTGGTAGTTCCTATTACAATAGCATCAGCAGGTGTTGGTACTTGGGTCCATGTTCCTGTAGCGGGATCAAATGTGGGCCCAGCAAGGTCATAGGGATTACATTCTGCGCATACAGTCTGAGCTAAAATTATTGAAGTGTTAGATTGAAAAATTATTAAATAACCTATGGCGAATGTAGAAAAAATTGCATAGTATAAAAGTTTGTCTGCAAACTTTTGAGTTTTGGGGTGAAATAAGAAAATTACTGAATACCAAATTCCAATTATAACGAAAAGCAAAGGGTTTTTTAAAAATAAAGAAGAAAAGTTAATGAATAAAAAAACTGATAATACTGATAAAAACGAAGAAAATAATACGATTTTAAAAGTATTAATCTTAACTTGGGCTTTTTTATATTTCATGATAATATATATTATTTTTTTATTACTTAATTAATAAAAGTTAAAGTAGCTATTAGGTGCATTAACTTTATATACCATCACTAAGAAGTAATGATAATATGCCAGAAGATGTAGATGAAAGAAATAAACAACGTATGAGTAGAAGAAGATTTTTGAAGTATGGTACAGCTGTGACTATAGTAGTTGCGGCAGGGGGTGCTGGATATTATCTTCTTAGACGTGAGCAACCTGCTACTCCACCCATTACAGCAAACCAAACCCAAACTGAAACCACAGGTTCTGCAACCCAGCAACTTATTTTAAACAATGATTTAAATGAAGTTGAAGATTCCACAAGTGCCTTGTATGGAAACATCAAAGGCAATCATTTTCCAAATTTGACCACAGAAGAAACAAAGCAACTTGTCGATAGATATATTGCTACAAATGTTTCTGAATCCGCTTCTTTTAAGAATTTGATTGGAAATCTGAATGGAGAGTCAGTTAAAAGCTGGAATGAAAAACATCAGCCCAATCCTGCTAATGACAGCGCTGGTCAGGGAAGCTCTATGTGGCAAATAAAAGAAATGCAAAAGCAGGCAATTCAATCATTCAATGCCACTCAGGATGTCTCTGCTTTAGAAATGGTTGGAAAACTGTTTCCTGAAGCCATAGAAGTCGGAAGAAGACTGGGCAGTATATGCAGATATGGCGATTTTTCTTACAAAAGTATTGAAGTAAGTCAGTCTCTATTCGAAAAATATAAATATGTAAAGGAAAGGGTGAAAAATGCTCTTGATGTACCTGGTGGAGTTGAAAACTCCGGGGCTCTTCTTACAACTCTTGGTTTATCTAAAGGTATAGATTTAGAGTTAGACCTTAAGGATACTACAGCAAAAAGATTTGGAAGTAGAAAACGAATTAACATCTGTCCAGATTTAGAAGAAACCTTTGAAATGTTAGCTGAAAAAATGTCCAGCGATGGAAGAGCTAAGTTTATAGAAATTGCTGAGGGCCAAGCAGCATTAGGTTTCTTTCCATTAAATAATATGTTGCGGGAATTATTTGGCACAGTAGAAAAAAATGGAAATGACTTTCTCACATATCATGCTACAAGGGTGGAAAACGGTATTTTAAGAGGTTCTGTAAAAGATATACCGACATTGGATTATATTTGTAGTCCTACGGCAAGCATTTCTCATCGTGGAACATATGAAGACGATTACTATCATAAAAATTTGGAGTATATGGTCCCAGACCACTTGAAGATGAGTACTTTAGAAATAGGAAAGGAATTAATGAGGAAACTACCCCAGTTCAGATATGACAAACCTTTTAACAATACTAAAGATGTGTGGGAGAGTAATGTTGCAGATTGCACTTGTTACACTATGGTTTTCAATGTGATAATGAGGAATATGGGAATAGGAGTTAATGCGCTTCATGAATATTTCCTGAAGCCAGTTAACGGAGCTAATTATCACATTGTTTCTGTAGTGCCAGCTGAAGATGGAAAAAAATATGTCTTTGACCCACTTTACAGGAAGGGTCCTTTAGAACTGAAGAGCTACATGTCAGGAAGAGACAGGGATGTTTTTATAGAATCGTACCCTAGCGGTACTGGAACCCTTATTTCAACAGTCTATGACGCCTTATCAGGAGAGACAACAGAACTACCAAGTATAATTAGCTTATAATAGGAATATAATTAAGTTTATATCTCATATTATTAGCTTCCTAATTTCATCAAAATCAAATGATAATATCCAGGTTCATTCCATTCTTTTACAATCTTATAATCGTCCTTTAAAAAATCGATATAAAATTGATTTGCAAAAATTAGTTTCGGTTTAGCATTTTTCACTTCATTTAATATTTTTTCTCTACCAACAAAATTAATAAATTTGAGATCAGAATCAAAGTGATTGCCAACAATTTTCCTATCTGTAACAAAAGAGACATAATTTAAACTTCTAGGTTCGCCAAAAATCATATCAGATGAATTCGTGTTTTTTAAAGTATAATTAACAACCTCATAAAACCCCGTGTTATAATCTTTGCTAAAATAGAGTTCTAAACTTTTAAAGTTTGAATAAAATGCTAAAATTAAAATTATTACCAAAAAAATCTTTAAAGAAAAATATTTTGAATCAGATAAAACCTTTCCAACAGCGATAAATAAAAATGGCAGTGGGAAGACGAAATAATGATAAATGACTTGCCTCAAAATTAAAAGGATAATTAAATCATAAATTAACAGGTTAGCAGAAAATATAGTAATTATCTTATTTTTATACAGAATCCCATATACAAGACAAAAAATTGATAAAAAAATAGTAAAAAAACCTAAGTTTAGATATTGATCAAGCCAATTAGCGATTCCCATTTTTTCTGCAATGTTGGAATGAAATTGATAAATTATAGTGTCATTTACATAATCGAAACCAAACAAAAAGTAGATAGCTAAAAAGGTAAATGCGAGAAATATTAGAGAAGAGAAAATAAATTTTTTGAATTCAATTTTATTCAACTTTTTTTTAAAAAGAATTAAGATCAACGGAAAAGCCAAAATTATTAAATAGCGTGTAAAAAAAGATATCGTAAATAATACAGATGAGATAAATATTTTTTTCTTCAGCAAAAACAAAATTCCCAAAAGGCAGAAAAGTAATGCTTCAAACATTCCCATAGCCTGCAAGCCAAAAATTAAAAATCCAGGAAAAGTTAGAAATGAAAAAAAGCTAAGAACGGCAGTTTTTTCATCGAACAAATCTTTCGCGATTAAATAGGTTAAGAAAACGCACGACAGACCAATGGCTGCAATGTAAATTTTAACAATTTCGAAATTGAAAAAAGTTGAGGGTGCCAACAAAACTAATTGAAAAGGTGGATGTGCATAAAAGAAATCTTTATATGGTAAAAGTCCTTTAGTTAGAGCCTTCGCCATGTTAATGTAAATTGTCTCGTCACTAAAAACTGGAAAGGCAAAATATGAATAAACTACTAAAAATGAAATACCTATCAAAAAAACTAACAAGTCAAATCTAAATTTTTTCATTTCTGATTCCTATTTATAAATTCAATTAATTAGTTTAAAACAATTATCGTATTAACCAGTAAATAATAGTTCCAAGCTAAATATTTCAAAACTTAAGCATCTTGAATCAGCAGAATTTTCTAATGTTTCTGGTATATCACAACCTTCTTTGGATTGAAGTTTAATTACATTTTCGCCTTGATTCAAACATATACTTGGAACTATGTTTGCTTTTTGGGTCGATACTGCATATTCTCCTATAGAAATGCTGTTTACAAATATGTGCAACGTTCTTGGCTTGTAATAACTCTTTATACTCATATTAACCTTAGGGCAAAATGGATTAGGGGAATATATGTTTAAGGTTGCATTCTGACTCATCCACCTAAATGAGCTATCACCAACTTTTTCTAAATCATGCCAATTATTTTCATAACCTTTAATAATAAAATTAATTATATTATCAACATTTTCTATCGAAACGTTTCTAAAGGCTAAGCTAATACAACGAAAATCGCTTTTATTTTCAACTTTAAAAATTCTGTCGCAACCTTCCTCCGAATAAAATTTTATAACATGATTACCTTCATTGGATACAAAAAATGATGATGTAAATTCATTGCTAATATTCTTAATTTTATATGATTGTAGTTTTACATTATCAAAATAAATTTCTAGAGTTCTCGGTTTGTAGTAACTATTGCTAATGAACTTTAATTGGTTTAAATTTATTTTAGGTTCAGAAAAAACAATAGTCGCATTTTGACTCATCCATCTTGACGTCATATTCTCTTGAGATTCAGGGGGATACCAATTTCTATCATAAGCCATTTTATCAACCCAAGTAAAAGACAAAATAAAAATTACTAAAAGCAAAGAGAAAAGTAAAATATACTTTTTATTTAAATTTTTCAAAAGTTCTTTTTTCCAAATTAAAAATGTTACAATTAACAGAAAAGTTATAGGTATGAAAGAAGTTTTGAGCGTCAAAATCCCTAACATCGGTATAGAAATTGGCGATACATAGAAAACATTTATAGAGAAAGAATCTCTAATATCTCTCACATCAATTCTCGAATCTAAAAGGCTTTCGATAATTCTGCTTCGAGGACCATTTTGAAGAAATAGAGGCAAGTAATGATCAAAAAGTGGGTTTGCTATTATTTGAAATGAACTTATTTTATCTTTATAAATCTGACTTATCCATGGTTCACTTGAACCAGCAAGGCTAGTTAGATTTTGTAATCCCATGAAATTAACAAAAATGGAAACTAATGTAAGAATTAAAACCACTTTAATATTAATTTTTTTAATTACATGTATAAGTGGCAACATTAGAAATGGAATAATCGGCAATAAATATCGAATACCAAATGATACACTTCCAAAAACATCCCTGTACATTGAAAGCAAAACTAAAAATGAAATTAGTAAAAACGATATCAAAATAGCTTCCAAACTATGCTGCTTATACATTAAAAATAATCCAATTATTGATAGAATAAATACTGGATAGTAAAAAAATAAGCCATTATAAGGAAATATCAATAACCTTAAGAAAATATAAAAATTCGGCGACAATAAAACAGGTGTAGGAGGAAAAATACTCGGATCATCATAAGAAATTGTAGGTATAAAGGGATTTCCAGATATAATGTAATTATAAAGTAAAAATGGAGAAATTCCCACAACACAGGACAGGACAAATAAACATAACTCCTTTTTCTTTTTTAATGAAGAAACGAATATTACCATGGCTAAAGCAATTAGTATAGTAGAATATTCACATACGATTGCAAAACCTGATGATAGACCAGCTAAAATGAAGTATTTCTTTTCATTTATTTTTTCATGTTTTGCTTTAAATAGTAAGTAAAAAGATAAAAATGCAAAAAAAGTTCCTACAGCATGTCCCATAAAAACTATAGCATAAGGAAATGCTAGAGAACCAAGTCCATATATTATGCTACTTAGTATTCTATATTTTTCCTTTTTTGTAAAATATCTAGAAATTTTGTAAATCAAAATCACAGTTAAAGCAGAAAATAAAGAAGAGGTAAAGATTGTAATTAAAACCATTGAAGAAAGTATGAAAGAACCTGGGTTAACATTTTCCACTGTTCGTGCAATAAGATTAGTTGTTATGTAAGTATCAGAACTTGGATAAAAAAGTTGAGGGGTAAAATTCTGAAATAAATTGAAAAAACTATAAATTGGGGCTGCCAAAAAAGAAATTCCTGGTGCTTTATTTGAATAGTAATGATTATTATAATAAGCTCTATCTCCGGTATTATTGCAATAACTATCAATTTCAAGTCTTTTTTCTTCAGTGACAGCGCGTGTTAAGTCAAAGTTGGAGTTTTCATTCCATCCAATCCAATGAATAAAAAAGATAAAAACTAAAAAAAAGGAGAAAAAAAGTTTAGTTTCTTTTTTTGAAAAAGCTTTCATGATAAAACTCTTTTTATGATTGGTGAAAATGCAAAACTGAGACATCTATTATTGTCATTACTTTCTTCAACTTTAGCAGGTATGTCACAACCCTCTACTGAATGGAATTTGATTATGTTCTCCACAAAAGAGGCGTTCAGTGTAATGTTTATGTTTTCCCATGTAGGTGAAATTTTTAAAGAATTTATTAAATTATTGTTAAAATACACATTTAGAGTCCTATTTTCATAAAAACTTCTTATATCAAAAATTAGTGAAAGCCTTGCGCTGTTGAAGTTGTATAAAAGCAGGGTTGCATTCTGTGACATCCACCTCCAAGATAAGTTTTGATATGTCTCTTGAGGGTACCAATTGCTTTCATAATTAATCTGTTTAGATAAGTCCTCTAAAGTTAATACACTTGTATTAAGGAATTGAAAGCTAATGCATCTTGGGTCATTTTTCCATAATCCTAGTTTTGTTGGATTATCACAGCCCTCTCTAGAATTAAACATTATAATGTTTTCTCCTGGTTTCAATTCCATTAAAGGTGTTAAAATATCTTCTTCATGTGGAGTAATCTCATAAGATTTGATAAGTTTGCCATTAAAATATAGATCTAAATTATTAATTTTATTCAAAGTTCGAACTAAAAATACAAATTTAACATTTTCCGTTTCATTTTTATATACAATCAAAGTCGCATTCTGTGACATCCACCTCCAAGATAAGTTTTGATATGTCTCTTGAGGGTACCAATTGTCACCATATAAAAACGAGTGTTTGGCTAAATCTTCTAGAGTTAATTTTGAAATGTTTATAAAAGTGATGCTGATACATCTATTATTATCATTACTTTCTTCAACTTTAGCAGGTATGTCACAACCCTCTACTGAATGGAATTTGATTATGTTTTCTCCTGGTTTCAATTCCAGTAGAGGTGTCGTAAACTCGTCAATTTTATTAATACTAGCATTATATTTTGCTATCAATTTTTCATTCAAATAAACTTCTAATTGCCTAGACTTGAAAAAACTATGAATAGTGAATTTTAGCTTTGCTTCTTCTA
>Ga0315281_10000446_pt1 | contig 57403 bp, 50 predicted proteins | sample YL17G07_0_MG_FD_204540 | JGI IMG/M metagenome (GOLD analysis project Ga0315281, IMG submission 204540) | Sediment microbial communities from Yellowstone Lake, YNP, Wyoming, USA - YL17G07_0 | ecosystem: Environmental > Aquatic > Freshwater > Lake > Sediment | place: USA: Wyoming | collected...
CACGGTTGACATGCTTGATACAGTCGTTGGAATAGGAACTTGCTCCGGCGCCGATACGGACAAATTTGCAAAATTCAAACTTACGCCCGTAAAAGGTAAAATAGTAAGGGCGCCGTTGATAAAAGAATGTTTCGCCAATATCGAGTGTAAGGTCGCCGATATAGTTAAAAAACACAACATTATCGTTCTCGAAGCCGTTGTCGCATACATTGACACCTCGCGCAAAGAGAAGCGAACTGTTCACGCTGTCGGCGATGGTACCTTTATCGTAGATGGGCGCAAACTATCCCGAAAAAGAATGATGGCATCTAAACTGCCAAATGGCGTCTGATTTTCACATAGTATTCCGCATTGCAATTTAGTCAACGGGACTGCAGGATTGCAGGTGAAGGCGGCGAAAGCTGCCTGCCCGGCGATGCGATTCGCAGAGGGCAACCCTCTCCACAACAATCATTCCAAACTCTTCGAAACCACCTCATACGCATCCTTTGACAGCTTCGGTGTTTTCCTGATCCGCTCCAGCTGCCCTTTCATCAAAGCCCCGCGTTTCTCATCGTACCGTTTCCACAACGTAAAGGCCGATACCAGCCGTGCGGCGATCTGGGGGTTCATGGCGTCGATGGCGACGACATGGTCGGCGAGAAAGGCGTAGCCGGCGCCTGTCCGGTCGTGAAACCTGACGGCGTTCGACGAGAACGCGCCGATCAGGGCGCGGACCTTGTTCGGATTTTTTATGTTGAACGCGGGGTGGCGCGTCAACCGCTTGACCGTTTCGAGCGTGTCGGGCAGGCGCGAGGCCGCCTGGAGCGAGAGCCATTTGTCCATGACGAGCGGATCGTGCTTCCATTTTTGATAAAAGAGCTCCAGCGCCTTTTCCCGCTCAGGGCAGGGGTTGTTTGCCAGGGACGCGAGACTCGCCATGACGTCGGTCATGTTCGTTCCCTTGCTGAACTGGCCCATGCAGAGCTCACGGACATCGGCGTCTTCGAGCTCGCTGAGATAGCCAAGGCAGGTGTTTTTAAGGCTCCGCTTTCCCACGGACATCCGGTCGGTCTGGTACGGGCCCCGGTCCTGGTTGGCGTGATAGATTGCAAGGAAGTGTTCCTTCAAGGCCGCTGAAAGGGTCTGGAGAACGAAGCGCTTCGCTTCATGGATCGCCTCGGGATCGATGATCGGCATGAAGTCCGCGAGATACTGCTCCGCGGGGAGCGTCAGCAGAAAGGCCTGGAACGCCTTATCTTCCCTGTCGCTGACCAATATCTGCTTAAACGCTTCAAGAAAACGCGCATCCGGAACAAGCGGCCGCCCCTGCTGGTAATCCGAGCACAGGTTCACGATGATCTTCACCGCCAGCTGCTGGCCCGCGTCCCAGCAATTGAACTCATCCTTGTCATGGGCCATCAGGAACAGGCGTTCGTCATCGGTGAGATCGAGTTTCACTTTCACGGGCGCGGAAAAATGACGGAGCATTGACGGCGTCGGTTCGTGCAGCACCCCGGTGAAGACAAAGGTCTCTTCCTGTTCTTTAAGCTGGAGGACAAGGGTCGTTGCCGTGTCCTGAGAAGGGGCCCCGTTCTTAAGCTTCAGGGGCAGGTCATTGCCTTTGTTGTCAAGAAGTCCCAGTGCCACGGGAATTTGAAAGGGTTTTTTTTCCGCCTGGCCGGGCGTCGGGGGGCAGGTCTGCTTGATCGTAAGGGCATAGGTTTTGGCAAGGGCGTCATAGGCGCGCGAGACTTTGAGCTCCGGCGTGCCTGCCTGGGAGTACCAAAGCTTGAATTGACGCAGGTCAAAACCCGTCGCATCTTCCATGGCTTTCACGAAATCATCGGTCGTGACGGCCTGGCCGTCGTGGCGTGAGAAATAGAGGTCCGTGCCCTTGCGAAAGCCTTCGGGCCCGAGGAGCGTCCTCATCATCCGGATCACCTCGGCGCCCTTGTTGTAGACCGTCATGGTATAGAAATTATTGATCTCCACGTAGGACGAGGGCCGCACCGGATGGGCCATGGGGCCCGCGTCTTCGCGGAACTGGTGGGTGCGCAGGATGTTGACGTCGCCTATGCGCCGGACGCCCCGGGAGGTCATGTCTTCCATGAAATGCTGGTCCCGGAACACGGTGAAGCCTTCCTTCAGGGAAAGCTGGAACCAGTCCCGGCAGGTGACGCGGTCGCCCGACCAGTTGTGAAAATATTCATGTCCCACGACGCCCATGATGCCCTGGTAGTCGCCGTCCGTGGCGGTTGCGGGTCCGGCGAGAACGTACTTGGAGTTGAAGACATTCAGTCCCTTGTTCTCCATGGCGCCCATGTTGAAATCGTCCACCGCGACGATCATGAAAATGTCAAGATCGTACTCCCGGCCGTAGGTCTCCTCGTCCCATTTCATGGCGAGCTTGAGCGATTCCATGGCATGGGCGCATTTTTTCGCATTGTGGTGCTGGACATAAATGTTCAGGTCCACCTTCCGCCCGGACAGGGTGGTGAAGGAATCGTTTATGCGCGCCAGATCTCCCGCCACGAGGGCGAACAAATAGGCGGGTTTGGGAAAGGGGTCGTGCCACTTGGCAAAATGTCTGCCGTTGCCGAGATCGCCGGCATCAATGAGATTCCCGTTCGAGAGCAGCACAGGGTGGTTTTTCCTGTCGGCGATGATGGTCGTGAAGAACCGGGACAGAACATCGGGACGGTCCGGGTAGAACGTGATCTTGCGAAAGCCCTCGGCTTCGCACTGGGTGCAGTAGTTGCCGTTCGACAGGTAGAGGCCCGATAGCTCGGTGTTCGCCGCGGGATTGATCTCTGTTTCGATCTCGAGGGTGAATCGGCCCGCAATCGGCCGGAGCGTGAGCAGGCCGTCGGCAAGAGTGTAGTCCTGTTTATGCAAAGCCTTTCCGTCCACCTGTATCGTTTTCAGAACAAGGTCCCTGCCGTTCAGCACAAAGGGCGGTCGTTCTTCGCGATGCTCCTGGTTGCAAGCCACGGTCATGAGCGACCTGACGCGCGTCCGCGTTTCATCGAGCTCGAATTCGAGCATAAGGGTCTCGATGCGGTAATCAGGCGGCTGGTAATCTTCGAGGCGGATCGTTTTGTGGATTCCTGACATTTTTTCTCCTGGTGAAGACAGGGATGGTATGGGTGAAGCATAGTATATCAGAATGGCGCGGGAGAGGTAAAGCGTTTCCCACGGATGGCCACGCGTTCTCGTATTCATAAGCTAAAACACGAAATCAATCTATCGACTGCTCTTTTTGGAATATACTAATTCACCCTTCTGCAAAATCGCGTGGGTATGCAAAAAATGGTATCCTTAAAAGCATAAAGGGTGCGGAGGGTGAAAATCATGACTACAATGAACGGTAAAACACTGTCCACGATTGCTTTCATGCTCGGTATGCTGGGCGTCGTCTTCATGATGCTCATGCTGCTGCCGGCGTTGCTGCATGCCGGGTCGGGCACCTTTTCAGCGGGAAATGCACGACTCTCCATTGTCTTCGGCGGTGCTGTTGCATTTGACCGGAATTATTCTATCTTGGGCATGGGAGGCGGTTATTTCATTGCAGACGGCATCGAGGTGGGGCTTGACGCCGAAGCATGGTCGGGAAATTCTCCGCGTATCGAACAGGTAAGCCCGCAAGCGCGTGTAGTTCTGTGGAGGGACGGGTCCGTCCAACCCTACGCGGGGATTTTTTACCGCCGGACGCTGATCGACGGCTACCGGGACCTGGATACGGCAGGCGCCCGGGCAGGCGTGTATTTTTTATCGGGAAGAAACGCCTATTTCGGCGCGGGCCTGGCGGAAGAGGTCCATCTGAATTGCGACAGGACCGTGTACACGTACTGCATGGAAACCTATCCGGAACTTCTGTTCGCGGTGATCTTCTGACAGGCCTCCTGAGATTGCACCGGAATATCCATCCATTGAACCGCAGTTTACCCGCCTCGCAATAACTTCTTGTCTTTACCAAACAGTGATGATATCCTAAGCGAAATCAAACGTCTTAAGGGGTCCAAGGGGGATGCTTAGTGGCTGATCTTCAATCATTCAAGCAAGACATTCAGTCCCTGGTCAGGAAGTTCGAACAGGACAAGAACCACTACCTCCAGAAGGGCTACCCCGAGGCCCAGGTCCGGATCGACTTCCTGAATCCGTTCTTCGACGCCCTCGGCTGGGACATCGAGAACAAGGCCCATCAGTCTCCGGACAAACGCGATGTCGTCATCGAAATACTTTCCCCACATGAAAAACGCGTTACCTCCAACCTCCGGCCGGACTACAGTTTCCGCATAAACGTCAACACCAAGTTCTTCGTCGAGGCCAAGGCCCCGTCCGTGGCGCTCGACGATGTGAACCATATCCTCCAGGCGAAAGACTGTGCATGGTCAATCAAGAAAATTTACTAAAGGCGACGAAAGGTGTAAATTGGATGAAGAAAAAAGTGAAAGCATTCAGCGATTACAAAAAAGAGGGGCATAATTGGATTACCCTTGCGTCAGGAGAATACTATCCGGATATTCTCGTAGATGCGCGCGAGCTTTATAAGCCAGTTTTGGTTATGTTTGGTCAGATATTGAAAGGATCTGAATCATCTATTCAATTATTTATGGGCATAGCAGAGGTTGCTGATGGCTGGATGAGAGTGCAATTATCACGGGTGTTTCGAAAATATGCGAGTCCTGAAACGCCCGTTGAAATGCTGAAAAAGAAAACACAAGCGGAAGCAATTTGCGAACAGTTTGGGAAAGGCTTTAGACCTATTCATGAAGTACAAAAGCAATTTTTATCCCGCCCAATGCCTGATGAGGCGCTGTGCGCGGTTTTGTGGGAATATAAAGATCGAGGTAAAAAAGGCTACGATTTGACGGATCGATTTTTCCGAATGTTTCGCGCAAACTTTCCTGAATTTACAATTCACGGCCCGGAGCGGGCCGGTAAAGATATTCTTATGAAAGACGTGTTTAAAGATTATCCAAAGCCCGGAAGGCCTGTAGACTTTGTCATATATAAAGATAAAATAGTCCTTGCAATTGGACTTGCGCGATATGATTCAGATCGAGGCGGCGCGCAAGAAGATGACCGCACAGGTGGTTACAGTAATTGCGCGGATGAGCTCCTTGGATATGCAAAAAGGAAGGGTTTGAAAACAAAAGTCATTTTTCTTAATGATGGCCCCGGCTTGCTGCTGGGCTCCATGTGGAATGATTATGCAAGCCTCGAACGCAGTTGGCCGGGGAAAATTCTTGTTTTAACACTACGAATGGTTCCAGAGCGAATAACCGCAGGCTGGCTAAAGAGTTGATTGCAGAGGTGAATTATCATGGCAACAGGTATTTCAAAAAGTCAGAGTCAAGGTCAAAAACGATTGCCGCACTCATCCGCAGGGAATAATGGCAATAAGGGCGTCGATTTCCACATCACTTACGACGGGAAAGAAGATGAAGCTGCGATTTTAGATACGCCCCCCGCGGAATTAATTTCTTTGTGGCCTCGGCAGAGAAATTATTCAAAAGAATTCCAGAACAGGCTCTACTATGGAGATAATCTCCCCATACTATCAGCTCTTCTCAGGGATGAAAAAGTTAAAGGACATGTCCGGCTGGTTTATATTGATCCTCCTTTTGCAACAACCAGTGTTTTTCAAACGCGGGGATTGGTTGACGCTTATTCAGATTTATTATCCGGCGCTAACTATCTCGAGTTTTTGCGCAAAAGATTAATCCTGCTGAAAGAATTACTTGCGGATGATGGATCGATTTTTGTGCATCTTGATGAAAACATGGCCTTTCAAATAAAAGTCGTCATGGATGAAGTTTTTGGCAGAAAAAATTTTCGTAACTGGATTACAAGAAAAAAATGCAACCCTAAGAATTATACCCGTAAAACCTTTGGTAAAGTTTCCGATTACCTCCTCTTTTATTCAAAGACGGACAATTATGTATGGCATCGGCCCGTGGACGTCTGGACACCCGAGCGGTCCCTGAAAGAGTATCAATATGCCGAGGAAGGAACCGGCCGAAAATACAAAAAGGTGCCGATACACGCGCCTGGGGTCAGAAATGGCGAGACAGGCAAGCCTTGGCGGGGAATGACACCGCCGCCAGGCAAGCACTGGCAATATACTCCGGCCAAACTTGATGAGATGGAGGCCCGTGGAGAAATATATTGGTCGCCGACCGGGAATCCAAGACGCAAAATATTTCTGGATGAAAGCGCCGGTGTGCCGGTTCAGGATATCTGGCTGGATTTTCGAGACGCTCACAATCAAAACATTCACATTACAGGATATCCCACTGAAAAAAATCCAGCTTTGCTGGCCAGAATAATAGAGGCTGCTTCCAATCCGGGGGATATCGTTTTAGATTGTTTTTGCGGGTCTGGCACTACGATGGCTGCGGCCTCAACATTAGGCCGCAAATGGATCGGCATCGATAACAGTCTGGAAGCGATACCTACGGTTTTAAGGCGTTTTGCCGTCGGCACAAAGCCCATGGGTGATTTTGTTAATAAAAAGTCCGAAGATGAAAAACCCACGACGCTGTCGCTTTTTGAATCGCTTGAGGAGCCTAAAAAGTCGTTTAATACGACAAAAAGCGAAGGCAGGATAACAGATTTCTTTCTGATAAGCGAGCTGACTCATTCTTTGGATTTGCCGAATATTCTTGCCAAGTGGAAGCAAGACATTGGAGAAATTGAGGAGAAGCCGGTTGCGGTCAAGGAAGCGGAGGCCGAATATATTCAATCTGACGTGATCATGCAGGCGATGATCTGCTTGGCGAAAGCCGATCCGGTCATGAAAAAATTAATTGCAACAGCAGGAAAATGCAGGTTGTCGAAAAGGCTTGAGGGTTTTGAGGCTTTAGCGGAAGCAATCATCAGGCAGCAATTGTCAAAAAAAGCCGCGGAAACGATCATGGGCCGCGTGCTGAAATCGACAAAGGGCCGTCACCTCAATCATAAGACACTAAAAACCGTAACCGATAGTCAGTTGAGAACTTCCGGGGTATCAGCAAGAAAAGTATCATATTTGCGGGACCTTGAGCGCAAAGTACTCGAAGGCCTCCTGGATTTCAAAAAGATCGCAAAGTTTTCCGACCAGGAAGCGATTGATATGCTGACGCAAGTCAAAGGGATCGGACGCTGGACAGCCGAGATGTATCTAATTTTTGTTCTATTGCGTCCCGATGTATTCCCGCAGGATGATATGGCGCTTCGTAATGCCATGTGTGAATTGTATGGTGTTAAAAAGAGTGCTTTCATAAAAGAGAGCGATAAGATTGCTGATAAATGGAGGCCATATCGAAGCATTGCCTGCTGGTACCTGTGGTCGTATCTCAATACTGCCCGGGAGAGCAAAGAATGAAAAGCTAAATCTACAATAAAGAGCAGGTTTTGGGACAGGTATTGTAATAATAAAGGCTGCATTTTTAAGATGCGACCCCAAGTTCGAGGAATGATAGGCTATTAATCTCAGCACTGAACACCAAGTGTCGAAATACGTCCGGGGGATTTATGAACTACTTAGAACAACTTGTTTCGGAATGGTACGAATACCAAGGTTACTTCGTTCGACGAAATGTTTTAGTCGGCAAGCTCACAGGCGGTGGCTGGCAGTGCGAGCTTGACGTAGTAGCGTTTCATCCGACGAAAAAGCACTTGGTTCAGATCGAGCCTTCAATGGATGCAAACTCGTGGGATATGCGAGAAAAACGTTATCGTAAGAAGTTCGAAGCTGGTCGGAAATACATCCCGAAGCTTTTTGATGGCATCGATATTCCAGTACACATTGAGCAAATCGCTCTTTTTGGGTTGGGCAGCAAGACTAACAACCCAATGTTAGCTGGCGGTCATGTTTGGCTAGCATCTGATCTATTTCTCGATATTGTAAACATCCTTCGTAAGTTGCGTGTGGAGAAAGCGGCAGTTCCAGAACAGTTTCCGCTTCTTAGAACGATCCAGTTCATGTGTCAGCATGAAGCCGTTCTCTTTGGTCATTAATCATAGCCATAAGAAGATCGTTGTGGACGTTATTGTCGAAGTTAATTTGTTTTGCTTGTTGAGCGTGGTTTCAGGATGTTGTTCTTGAAACTGATTTCGTATTATCCGCGTATAATTTAGATGAAATAAATTGGATTGAAATATCACCAGGGGGGCACAGTGGCGGATATAAAAATGTTGCAGAAGGTTGTGACTGCCTATCGTAAATCGAGCGCGAGGAGGTTGATTTCAGTTGTTTATACGAAGGCCTCTCCAGTCGCCCGATTGATCCTCTGGATCTGTTCAATTGTCTTTGTTCTTACCGCAGGTTGGATGATATCAAATCCAAAGGTAAGCACATTTATTATTATCGCGTCCCTATCGTGTTTTGGGGTGTCGTTTGAGTTTGCAGCCAAGTCTGCATTTAAGTCCTACTATAAGGAATACTCTGACCTTATTAAAGAGTATCAGAGGAACCGACAATTTCTCCGTTACCTTATATTTCGTGATTTTTTGCGAGAGGACGGCATTACTCCTCAAACTGCGCTGCTTGTTCGTGGCATTTTATTTTCAAAAGACGGCAGCATTGGAAAGCAAATGCTCAGGCATCCCTTCACACTGATCTTAGTTGGTTTTATAACAGCTATACTGGGAGGGGCAGCCAGTATCCACGAAGCCTGGACTTCAGGAACCATGCAAAGAGTTGTTCTGCTTATCTTCATAGCACTTTTCCTGAATTTTGCGATATTGCCAGTTTTTGAAACAGCATCGAACAAAGAAAAAGAGCTTGGTCAATTTTTGCAGTGGTTTGCGGCGGACGGAAAACAAGAAGGGTGATGTTGTCGAAAGGCAAGATCTATAGGGTCGCGTCTTGAACGTTGCATTTGGGCATGTGTGGTGTTAGGCCTCATAGTGTCGCGTCTTGAATGTTGATGTTGGGAAACGCCGGTCATTTATTATCGCAGAAAGCACATTGTATAGCCCAGTGCGGCGAGCGGCAAGGTTGCCGTTTCTTCTTTAAAGCCCGCTGTCAGCATATTTTTTATGATGTTATCTACAGTGATCTTCGATTGATTTCGAGAGGGCATTCGGGTACAATTACAAATAGAACCGTACCGGAGATCGCCAGGACTAATCATGCTGGAAAAAGAACTTAAAATCGTCGGGAAATTCAAGCAGCTTGTGACGCGTCAGGTCAAGGTGCATGAAGTGCGGGTCTTCGGATCGCGGGCGCGGGGAGATGCCACTGAATACTCGGATCTTGACGTGCTTGTTGTTGTGGACCAACTGAACCATACGACGGAAAAATATATCAGCGATTGCGCTTGGGAGGCCGGTTTCCCTGATGACATCGTCATTATGCCGGTCGCGATCACATTGGACAATCTGAAAAATTCCCCCCTGCGTGAATCGGTGTTTATCCGCACGGTTTATCGTGAGGGCGTTTTCGTATGAGCGATGAAAAAACCACATTGATAAGGTACCGCCTTTCGCAAGCGCGGGAATCACTCAAGGAGGCGGATGTCCTCCTGCGCGAACAGATGAGCAAACGGTCCGTGATGAACCGGCTGTACTATGCGATGTTTTATGCTCTCCTTGCGCTTCTGCAAGACAAGCAGCTTGGCTCATCCAAACACAGCGGTGCTATCTCTCTCTTTGACAGGGAATTCATAAAAACGGGGACCTTTGAGAAGGACTTTTCAAAAGTCCTGCATCGAACTTTTGAACTTCGTCAGAAAGCCGATTACATGGAACAGACGGAAGTCACAAAACAGGATATCGATGAAATTCATCCACAGGTGTTAGACTTTGTAAATAGAATCGAATCATACCTGCGAAAAGCATAGCAACGAAGTTCTTCCCGTCCTTCCCTCCGCCATTCTGTATGCCTTACGTGGTTGCCCGGATCAAGTCCCGCCCATGAACTTCTATCGTCTCTGATCCGCCCGGAAGCGGAGTTCGACCTTGCGGCGGCGTATCGGCATAACCCCATAGGGTCAGGCACACTCCCCGGCCCCCCCTCAATATTTTTTTCTTCAGCCCTTTCCACCTTCCCGCCGTTCTTTTTACTATTGACACACTGCCCCGATTAAGTGTACAAATGAGCCTACTATTTTTCAGGAGGTTGTTGAAACAGCATATGGCGGAACCGAATAAAATCATCTACTCCATGGTGGGAGTGGGCAAGTTCTACGACAAAAAGCCGGTGCTGAAGGACATTTATCTTTCGTACTTCTACGGCGCAAAGATCGGCGTCCTGGGTCTGAACGGATCGGGCAAGAGTTCGCTGCTTCGGATCATGGCCGGCATGGACAAGGAGTTCGTGGGCGAGGTCGTGGTCTCGTCCGGCTATACCGTCGGCATTCTGGAGCAGGAGCCGAAGCTCGATCCCGCGAAGACCGTACGCCAGGTCGTTGAGGAGGGAGTGCAGGCCACGGTGGATCTCCTCGCCGAGTACAATAAAATAAACGAGTCTTTCGGCGAGCCCATGACCGACGACGAGATGAACAAACTCATCGCGCGCCAGGGCGAGGTGCAGGAGAAGCTCGACCATCAGAACGCCTGGGAACTGGACAGCAGGCTCGATATGGCCATGGACGCCCTGCGCTGCCCGGCCGGCGAATCGGTGATCAGCACGCTTTCGGGCGGCGAGAAGCGGCGCGTGGCGCTCTGCAGGCTTCTGCTCCAGCAGCCCGACATCCTTCTGCTCGACGAGCCCACGAACCATCTTGATGCCGAGTCCGTCGCCTGGCTCGAACACCACCTCCAGCGATACGAGGGCACGGTCATCGCCGTGACCCATGACCGGTACTTCCTCGACAACGTGGCGGGCTGGATCCTCGAACTCGACCGGGGCGTCGGCATCCCGTGGAAGGGGAACTATTCCTCCTGGCTCGAACAGAAGGGCGAACGGCTGAAGCTGGAGGAAAAGACCGAGAGCGAACGCCAGAAGACCCTCGCCCGCGAGCTCGAATGGATCAGGATGTCGCCCAAGGGCAGGCACGCGAAATCGAAGGCGCGCATCAGCTCCTACGAAGAGATGCTTCGCCAGCAGACCGAGGCGCGGGGCAAGGAACTGGAGATCTATATTCCGCCGGGACCGCGGCTCGGCAAAGTGGTGATCGAGGCCGACAATGTGACCAAGGCCTACGGCGACAACATCCTCGTCGAAGGCATGTCCTTCATGCTGCCGCCGGGCGGCATTGTGGGGGTAATCGGACCGAATGGCGCGGGCAAAACCACGCTTTTCCGCATGATCACGGGCCAGGACAAGCCGGACAAGGGCACGATCAGGGTCGGTGAGACCGTGAAGCTCGGGTATGTGGACCAGAGCCGCGACGTGCTGGACCCAAACAAAACCATCTGGGAGGTCATCACCGGGGGACAGGAACAGGTCCAGCTCGGCAAGCTACTGATGAATTCCCGCGCCTACGTCTCGCGCTTCAACTTCGGCGGCACGGACCAGCAGAAAAAGGTCGGCGTGCTGTCGGGCGGAGAGCGGAACCGGGTGCACCTCGCGCGGATTCTGAAGGAAGAGGCGAACGTGCTGCTTTTGGACGAGCCCACGAACGACATCGACGTGAACACCATGCGGGCCCTTGAAGAAGGGCTTGAGAATTTCGCGGGCTGCGCGTTGGTAATCAGCCACGACCGCTGGTTCCTCGACCGGATCGCGACGCATATCCTGGCTTTCGAGGGCGAGAGCAAGGTGGTCTTCTTTGACGGAAACTATTCGGAATACGAAGCTGACCGTCACGCGCGCCTCGGCGCCGAAGCGGACCAGCCCCACCGGATAAAGTACCGGCATTTGACGAGGTAACGTCAGTGCGGAGTTCGGAATATTCCAGGTTGCTTGCAAGATGACATCTTACCACCCCTAACCCCTCCTAAAATAGGAGGGGGATTTGAGAGCTCCCCTCCTTGATAAGGAGGGGTTGGGGGTGGTCATCCGTGTACGAAAAGAGCTGAAAGGAGTTTTTCATGTCGGAATTCAAGAATGTAACCGTGGTTCGCGAAGCGAACATCTATTTTGACGGCAAGGTAGTGAGCCGGTCGGTGCTGTTTCCCGATGGTTCAAAGAAGACCCTCGGCATCATGCAGCCGGGCGAGTACGAGTTCTCGACCTCCGACAAGGAGCTCATGGAAATCATGGCAGGCGAACTAGACGTGCTGTTGCCCGGGTCAGCGGCGTGGAAACCGGTAGCGGGCGGTCAGTCCTTTGAGGTGCCGGCGAACGCCAAGTTCACGATGAAGGTGAAAAAGCTGAGCGATTACTGCTGCACGTTCATCAAGGGATAGACGCCGGATAATCCGTACGTACAACGCGAATGTATTTGAACGCTGAACTCTCTGAACAAGGAGAAACTATGAAGAAGACAGCAGTTATCATGACCATACTCTTTGTCGCGCTCATGGCCGTCGGGTGCAAGCAGCAGGAGGAAAAACAGCAGCAGGTGAATTATATTCCGGCGTCCCCGCAGGTGCTGATGGAGGCCGACCAGATGCAGCAGGCGGCAAGGCTGGCGCCTAAGAATCCAGAGGCCTGGATCAATCTCGGCAATACGTTGATGGATTCCAAGCGCTTCAGCGAGGCAGTGGATGCCTATGAAAAGGCGATCGCCCTGGAACCGAAGAACGTGAATGTGCTGGTCGACCTGGGGACCTGCTATCGCGGGACCGGCAAGTTCGACAAAGCGGTGGAGCTGTACCGGCGGGCGCTCAAGATCAACCCCTCGTTTCCGAACGGACACCTCAATCTCGGCGTGGTGCTGGGTTTTGACCTGCATAATAAGGCGGAGGGAGTCAAGGAAATCAAGCGGTTTCTGGAGCTGGCGCCCAATGGACCGGGAGCCGACTCAGCCAGGCTGGCACTTCAGGAGCTGTCTATGGGAAGGCCGGCCAATAAATAGACCGCAGCAGCCAATGTAAAATGATTTGACAGAAGACGCGAACATCCGCCACATCGCAATGTACTGTTCTTTGTGCATGGCTTCGTACTAGGGGGACAGGGGCGCCAGTTCAGCCCCTTTTCTCACCCGCCACCATCCGGTCCCGTAGGTCTGGTTAAATGTTGTCCGCAATTCATCCCCATCCGGCAGGTCCTTCGGCAGCGGCTTGCCGGGAAGAGGATGAAATTCCATCTTTTTCACGTCGAACAAGAAATCCTTTCCCGCGATCAGTCCCCAGCCTACCGCGAAAAACCGGCTCCTCGGAGCAAGCAAGTCTTGTCCGAAGGAGTAGTACGCGAACCCTTTCGGGGCCGCGAGCTCGATGAGGGTGGGGCTGATATCGATATGGGTCCCCGCCGCACCCTGAGGGATTGTTCTGCCCTTCAGGACTTCTTTCCCGTACAGGACCAGGGGCACCGCGGACTTCTCGAAAAAGTCCGGCCTGGCGTTGATGAACTTGCGTCCGAAATGGTCTCCGGTGAAGGCAAAGAGCGGGCGGGTAAGTTTGTTTTCGGCCTTCTTCACAAAATCGCCAAGGCATTTGTCGGAATACCATAAATGGCCGAGCATGGTGAGGCTCGTGGTGTTGTCGAAGAACGGCGCAATGTCGGGCGGGACCGCTGTCAGCGGGAAGCCCTTGCCCCGGACATCGACATTGTACGGCGGATGGTAGCTGGTCGTCATGATGATGTTGAAGCTGGGGCGGTCGTCGGCGACCTTGCCCACGACGAAGTCGAGGAGGTACTCATCGTCCACTCCCCACTCGTGGGTCGCTTTCCCCTGGCTCATGTGCGGCGCGCCGTACACTTCCTCCACGCCCTGGTCCGCAGCGAAATCGCCGAACCGCTGCCAGCTGAGATACCCGCCGTAGAAAAGCCGCGTCCGGTAGCCGAGGCGCCTGAACGTTGCGGCGATCGAGGACGGATAAGGCTTGCGCGCCGTAAACTGGTAATTGATCTCAACATAGGAATAGGGGATGCTCGTCATGATCGCGGTGAGGGACTGCATGGTCCCGTCCGAGGCAGGCAGGAAGCTCTCGAACGAGAGGCCGCTCTTCGCGAGGCGCGAGAGGTTGTCCGTCAAACCGAGGGACGCGTATTTTTTCACGAACGGCCAGGCATCGTAGCTTTCCATGACGACCAGAAAAATGTGGCGCGGGGGGACGCCTTTCGGCCCGTGAGCATGCTTCAGCAGATATTCATCGAGATTGTCGAACGACCCCTGGCTGGAGAAAAGCGCCTGCGCCGCTTTTTTCACATTCCCGTCAGGCAAAAAGTTCTTTAAACCCGAGCGGCCCGTTTGCAGGGCATGGTCCTGAACAGCGAAGAGCAGGGAGAAATAGGGATTCACCACTGCCTTGTTCAGGAAGGCGTCCCGGGTGATCGACGCATCCTTGCGCTGCGCGGGCCTGCGGCCGAGCGAGCCCCGCGAGGCAACGACCAGGACCGCCAGAATGACCAGGCCGATAATGATCCGGGACACGAGGGCATATCGGCGCAGGGCGATCGTTTCAAAAGAACGAAAGCCCCCCTGGATAAAGCGTTTTTTCATGCCAAGCGCTCCGGCGCACAGAAGGCCGATGACGATCAGCACGGGGACCGGGTGATAATCCGCCCAGATCGTCTGGAGGATCGCTTTTGTATCGTCGTAATACAGGTTGAAGATGAAGTGATTGAACTGCTCGTCGTACTCCTTGAAGTAGACAAAGGTGAAGGGCCAGGCAAGAGAGGTCAGAAAAATGAAAAGAGAGGCGAAAGCGCTTCGGAGGCGGTCCGTGAACCGCCCGAGACCGGCGAACCCCGACACGACGGAGGCCAGGAACGGCGCCAGTATCCAGATGGTGGAGACCATGGAATCGTAGCGAAGCCCGTTCAGCAGGGCCGCCAGAATGTCGGAGAAGCCCGCGGCGGACCCGATCCTGCCGCGGAACGTGAGGATAAAGCAGGTCCGGAAAAAAGAAAGGTAAAGCATGAAGAAGAGCCAATGCTTTACGTCTTTCTGGAAATGAAGGAGAAAGCGGTTGAAACCTTTCATGGTATGATGGCCCTCTGAGAATGTTTATTCTGATAAAAAAGTAACGATTCGGGGTTGGCCGCAAAAGAACGCATAGAACTCAAAGAACAAGCTCAGAACAGTGTAGTTGATTCTAAATTCTCTGCGTTCCTTGCGTTCTTTCGCGGCTGACAGGGTTGAATTTAGTAGCTGCACAAAAACAAGCGAAAAAGCATTTTAGCGTGAGTTAAGAGATTTGCGCCATTTCGGCGAGCTGCAGATCGAATTCCTTCGCTTTCTCGTCGTGCTCGGTGGTGACGGTCTGGAGCTCGGCAAAGCGCGCTTCGATCCGCGCCTTGTTGTCGCGGGTGGCCTGCGAAAGACGTTTGATGGCCAGGGCTTCGCCCTTGAGCGATACCTCCAGCAGCCGCTGCGTATCCTGTTCCACCTCGAACTCAAGTTTCGTGATCTCTTCCTCAAGGACCGCGATCCTGCTCTTCAGCGAGCTTAAGGTCTTTGACTTGTCCGCCACGAGCCCGGCGCGCTGTTTTTTCGCGTCCTTGCGATTGCCGTTGCCCCGGTCCTGGTCCTTCTTCTTTTGCTTCGGCGCCTTGACGCCGCCCTCGTCGTCCCAGCCCACGCGTTCGAGGAATTCGCGGTACGTGCCGTCGAACACGCTCACCGTTCCCTTGTCGTAAACGATCAGCTTCGTGGCCACGGCGTTCAGGATCATTTCGCTGTGTGTCACGATGATCACCGCGCCGTCAAAGACCTCGATGGCCTCGACGAGCGAATCGATGGACTCCATGTCAAGGTGGTTCGTGGGTTCGTCGAGCATCAGCAGGTTGGCCGGAGAGACCAGGAGCTTGCCCAGGAGCACGCGGCTCTTCTCGCCGCCCGAAAGCACGCTCACCTTCTTGAGCGCGTTGTCGCCCTCGAACATCATGACGCCGCAGATGGCGCGGGCCATGCCGTGGCTGTGCTCGGGATGGGCGGTCATGATCTCGTCGAGCGCTGTTTTGGCGGGATTCAGCCGGTTGATGTTCGTCTGGCCGAAGTAGGCGAGCTTCGTGTTCGGATGCATCTTCACCTCGCCGCCCGTCGCGGGCATCTCGTTCGCCAGCAGGTTCAGGAGCGTGGTCTTGCCCTTGCCGTTTTTGCCGATGACGGCAATGCGGTCTTTTTTCGCCACGCCGAAGGAGATCCCTTCGATCAGCTTCGGTCCGTCGGGGGTGAAGGAGAAGGAAAGGTCTTCCACGGTCAGGAGCCACTTTGCGGCAAAGGGCGCCGCGCGAAAGGAGAAGTCGAGCGTCTTGATCTCCTCCAGTTTTTCGAACTTTTCTCGTTTTTCGAAGGCCTTGATGCGGGACTGGACAGCTTTCGCTTTCGTGGCCGACGCGCGGAAGCGGTTGATGAACGCCTCGGCCTCCTTGCGCTTCTTGTCGTCGTTCTGCCGCGTTTTCTCGTAGACTTCCTCTTCCAGGAGGATCTGGGCGTACAGCTTTTCCGTGGACCCGGCGACCTTGCGGATCTTGTTCCGGTGGATGCACATGGTGTGGGTCGTGACGCTGTCCATGAAGTCGCGGTCGTGGGTGATGATGATGAGTTCGCTCCTCCAGGCGCGCAGGAACTGGGTGAGCCAGCGCACCGAGATGATGTCGAGATAGTTCGTGGGTTCGTCGAGCAGGAGGAGGTTGGGCTCCGACACCAGTACCTTCGTGAGGTTCAGCCTGACCTGATACCCGCCCGAGAGCGAGGCCGGGTCCTTGTCCATGTCCTCGGCCGTGAACCCGAGGCCGAAGAGGATCGCCTCGGCCTTATACGTTTCATCGATGTGGTCCTCGTTCTCCGGGAGGCTCAGGCAGGCCTCCTTGATCACCGTGTCCTCGGTGAAGCTGATATGCTGCGAGAGGTGGCCGATGGTGTACCCGTTCGGCACCTTGATCTGGCCCGATTCCGCATGCTCTTCGCCGAGGATCAGGCGAAAGAGCGTGGTTTTGCCGTGACCGTTCCTGCCCACGAGCCCCACGCGTTCCCCGGGATTGACCGTGAGATTGACGCCGTCGAAGAGCAGTTGTTTGCCGTAGGATTTTTCTATATTCGTGATCTGAAGCATTCGTTGTCCTTAGCTGGTAAAAGAGTGTCCGCACTAATGCAGTCTATTATAATAACGCAACAGGCGGGCTATGGCAACTGGTTTTTCGCAGGCAGGGTCGGGTTGTCGGCGGGGGGGTGGGCGCCTACGAGGGGCGTCCCTCCACGACTTCTTCGTCTTCTTTGCGCCAGGCCGGTTCCACGATGCAGATGAAGGTGAGGTCGCTTTTCCCGGAATTCGTAATGCATTGCTTCGCCATCGGCGGTATGTACACCGTCGAGCCGGGACGAACGGGCGCGTCGTCGCCGTCGATGTGCATGATGCCTTCGCCCGCGAGGATGTAGTAGACCTCCGAGGTCCTGAGCCTGTGGGCCCAGGTCGTATCGCCGGGCTTCACGACCGCATGGGCCAGACTGTAGCGGAGGGCGAGGTTTTCCTTGTCCGGGTGCAGGATCTCGCGCAGCAGGCAGTTGTCGCCGGCAATGAATTCTTCGCAGTCATGCAAGTCGCGGATAAACATGGATACCTCCCTGATCCGGACAAGCCGGAATTGCAAGCGCATGTTGATAAAACAGCAGATTTATCGAAGCATACTATAGCATACCTTCAGCGTGAAAATAAAAAAACATTCAACCGCGCTTGACTCGAACGGACCATTGCAGTACAATCACACGCTCCCGGACTTGACTATGAATCAGAACGATCTTACAGCCCTTAAAAACTGGTTTGAAGCGTACTGCGCTTCCTTTTCCACACCTGTCGCGGAGGACCAGCGGAACATCACGGTCAAGCAGGACCATACGCGCGAGGTGTGCAAAAACGCCGTGCGGATCGCGCGGGAACTGCGGCTCGACCGGGAGCGGTCCCTGCTTGCCGAGGCCATCGCCCTGTTCCACGATGTCGGCAGGTTTTCTCAGTACCGGCAGTACAAGACCTTCGACGACAGCCTCTCGGTCAACCATGCCGCCCTCGGCGCGAAGATCCTCCTGGAGAACGACGTGCTCCGGGACCTGCCGAAGAATGACCAGGACATGGTCCTCCGCTCGGTGACCCTGCACAATGTGTTCGCTCTTCCCGAGGGGCTCGACGAAAGCTCCCTGCTGTTCGCCAGGCTTGTCCGTGATGCGGACAAGCTCGACATCCTCAGGGTGGTCATTGAATATTTCGGGCTGGACGCGGGGAGCAGGGCGGAGGCGGTCGCGCTCGGCCTGCCCGATGCGCCGGGGTATTCCCCCGCGGTCCTGGCAAGCCTGAAGAGGGGCGAAATGGCCCGGAAAGCGGATCTGGCGACCTGGAACGACCTCAAGCTGCTGCAACTCGCCTGGCTCTATGACCTCAATTTCACCGCTTCCCTGCGCATGGCAACGGAGCGGGACTATATTCAGAAGCTCGCAGCAATGCTTCCCCGGAACGAGGAGATCGCTCACGTCGTCGATCTGGTGCGGGTGTTTGTACGAGGAAAACTGAACACCTGCTGACACGATCCCGTTTCTTCGTGTTTTTCACAATAATTCGCTTTACTCAGCCCCGTATTATTTGGTAATATAAAAAACGAGAGTGAAAAACCATCCACACCAGCAAACTTTTCTGAGGGAGTTTCATGAGGAATAACATTGTTTCCAGCGGCGCCGAAGAGCTCAAGTACGAGATCCGCGAGATCGTCGCCGTTGCCAAGGAGTTCGGCAAGCTCGGCGTCGAGATCATCTGGGAGAATATCGGCGACCCGGTACAGAAGGGGGAGCCGATCCCCGGCTGGATTAAAGACATCGTCGTCTCCGCCGTGCGCGAAGACGCCACCTATGCCTACTCGCCCACCAAGGGGCTTGAGGCGACCCGCGAGTTTCTGGCGCAACAGGCGAACAAGAACGGCAGCGTCAGGATCACGAAAGAGGACATCATTTTTTTCAACGGTCTGGGCGACGCTATCAGCAAGATCTATGGCCGGCTTAAAAAGGAATACCGCGTGATCGGGCCGAGCCCGGCCTACAGCACGCACTCCTCGGCCGAGGCCGCGCACGCCGGCGCTGAATATATTTCCTACAACCTTGATCCGAAGAACTTCTGGTATCCCGATGTGAACGACCTCCGGATGAAGGTGAAGTACAACCCCGCGATCTCCGGGATCCTCATCATCAATCCCGACAATCCGACCGGCGCGGTCTATCCCCGGGAGATCCTTCAGGAGATCGTGGCCATCGCCCGGGAGTACGATCTGTTCGTGGTCTGCGACGAGATCTACATCAACATGGCCTACAACGGCAAAAAAGCCGTGCCTCTTGCCGAGGTGATCGGCGACGTGTGCGGTATTTCCATGAAGGGCATTTCAAAGGAGCTGCCCTGGCCCGGGTCCCGGTGCGGATGGATCGAGGTATACAACCAGAAGAACGATCCCGTTTTCACGAAGTACGTGAAGAGCATCCTCGACGACAAGATGCTCGAAGTCTGCTCCACCACGCTGCCGCAGACCGTGATCCCGCGGATCCTCGGGGACGCACGGTTCCCGGACCATGTTGCGCAGCGAAACAGGACGTATGAGCGCCGGTCCAACACTGCGTACGATCTGCTGAAGGACCTTCCCGGCATCGTGGTGAACCGGACGAACGGCGCTTTCTACATGACCCTGATGTTCGAGGAAACGGCGCTGAACGAGCGGCAGTCACTGCCGATCGCGGACCCGAAGGTCAAGGCCCTGGTCGAGAAGATCACGGCGGGCGTTGCTCTCGACAAGCGGTTTGTGTACTACCTCCTCGCCGCCACCGGCATCTGCGTGGTCCCGCTCACGGGGTTCAACTGCAACCTCAAGGGGTTCCGGATCACGCTCCTCGAATCCGACGACGCGCGGTTCGAGCGGATCTTCAGGACCGTCAGGGACCAGATTGCCGCGTATCTCAAAAGCGCGTAGGCGGTTTCCGTCTGATCGAACAATAAACGTGCATTCATCCCGGCAAGCCCGGACCGTACAGCCTCCTGTCATTGAGACCACACTCATGTCGATCAGAGCAAAAATAATCCTCGCTTTCTTTTCCGTTGCCGTCGCAATCGGACTGCTGGGAGGGCTTGCATTCTATCGCAACATCAAGCGCGCGGAACCGATCGCCCGGCATGAGGCCGTGGGGATCGCCCGGGCCATCGCCCTCTCCGCCGGGCATATCATGAAACGCACAGGGCCCCTGGACACGCCGGCGACCTTGAAACAGCTCCAGGACCTCATCAGGGAGTTCAAGCTCGTCCAGAACCGGGATGTTGTCATCGTTAACAGGGACAACGTCATCATTGCCGCAGCGGTTCCCGAAGAGCTCGGCACCCGTTTTATCCATGATCTCCACGGCGAAGTGGGGCAAACGATGGAGGACGGCCGGACCAGGACGTTTTCCGAGACCAGCGCGGCCTATCCCCGGGGCATTAAGCAGCTGGTCCTGCCCTTCGAAACAGAGAACGGTATGCGAATCGGCGCTGTTATTCTGGAGTACGCGCCGCTCTATACCGAGGTCCTGCGCGGAGCCACTGATGAGGCGAAGCGTTTCCTTCTCTTTTCCCTGCTCGTCCTTGTCATTGCGCTGGCGGCCGGCTACCTGGTCTCCCGGCATATTTCCCGTCCCCTCCATGCTCTCCAGCGGGCCGCGCTCACGGTGGCGGGGGGAGATCTTGAGCAGAAACTCTCGCCTGCCCGCAACGATGAACTCGGATCGGTCGCAGCGAGCTTCAACATCATGATCGACGAATTGAAGAAGTCCCGTGACCGCCTGGTGAAATCGCACCAGGAGCTCGCACAGGAAATCGGGGAGCGCATCGGAGCGGAGAAAAGGCTGCAGGAGGCCCTGGAGCGGGTCCAGACCGAGAAGTCCAAGACCGAGGCTGTTATCCAGGGGCTCGGCGTCGGCATCATCATTCAGGACCTCAATTACCGCATTTTGTACGAGAACGAACTGCAGCAGCGCATGGCGGGCAATCATATCGGCGAGCTGTGTTATGCGGCCTATGAAAAGAAAGACGAGCTCTGCGAAGACTGTCCCATGGAGTTTTCGCTGCACGACGGAGGGATCCACAAGACAGAGCGCCGGATCCCGACGCCGGGCGGAGACCTGTTCTATGAACTGGTTACCTCCCCTTTGCGGGACGTGACCGGAACAATCATCGGCGGCATCAAGATGGTCAGAGACATCACGGAGCGCAAACAGGGCGATGTTGAGCTCCAGGGCTACCGCACCCGCCTCGAAGAGCTGGTCGCGCTGCGCACCCAGGAGTTGTCCCTGGTCAGTGATCAGCTCCGGCAGGCGCAAAAGATGGAAGCCGTGGGTCAGCTCGCGGGCGGGATCGCCCACGACTTCAACAACATCCTTTCGGCGATCATCAACTGCGCAACCATTCTCCAGATGGACCTCCGCGAGGACGACCCCCTGACGTCCTACGTGGACCAGATCCTCGCTTCCTCCGACCGGGCCGCCAACCTTACCCAGAGCCTCCTTGCTTTCAGCAGGAAGCAGCTCATCAAGCCCCGGCCTGTCGAACTCAACGACGTCATCAGGCGCGTGGAACTGCTGCTGACCCGGGTCATCGGCGAGGATGTCGAGCTCCGGACCCGGCTCACCACGCAGGGCCTGCCGGTGATGGCCGACGCAGGCCAGATCGAGCAGGTGCTGATGAACCTGGCGACCAATGCGCGGGACGCCATGCCCGGCGGCGGACAGGTGATCATCCATTCAGGGGTGAGCGAGATCGACGACCGCTTCGTAAGGACCCACGGGTACGGCACACCCGGACCCTATGCCTTGATGTCGATCACCGACACCGGCATCGGCATCGACGAGGCGATATTGCCGAAGATCTTCGAGCCTTTTTTCACGACCAAGGAGGTCGGCAAAGGCACGGGCCTCGGCCTCTCGATCGTCTACGGCATCGTGAAGCAGCACCACGGCTACATTACGGTACAGAGCGAACGGGACAAGGGCACTGCGTTCACCATTTATCTCCCCCTCCTGGCATCGGCAACGAGCATTTGCCAATGGCCGAAAGCGCATGCGGCCATTCCGCAGGGAACGGAGACCATTCTCCTGGCCGAGGACGAGAGCGCTTTGCGCGACTCGGCGCGCCGGATGCTCGAGCGGTTCGGGTACCGGGTCCTTGAGGCGAAGGACGGTGAAGAAGCGGTCCGCATCTTCACGGACCGGCAGGACACGATCGACCTGGTGGTGCTCGACATGGTCATGCCGAAGATGAACGGCCGTGAGGTCTATGGGGCCATCAAGAAGAAACGGCCGGCCATAAAAGCGCTCTTTGTAAGCGGCTATGCCGTGGACGGCATTTTTGGGGGCGGCAGCGACGAAGAACCATTGGACATCATCCAAAAACCGCTGCAGCCCGCAGATTTTCTGAAGAAGGTCCGGCAGGCGCTCGACAGCCCGGCAGGAAGTTGAGTATTTCGCCGCCCTCCTTTCTCACCATCAAACCTCTTGACAAAGAACAGGTAGAATAGGTATATATAAACGCCTGAATGCGGCTGAAATCAATGCCAAATGGGCAGGTCAGCACGAATTCATAAACAATCCGAATTGAGGAGACTGCATGGCTGCTGAAAAAATGGAATTCAAAACTGAAGTAAAAGAGCTGCTGGACCTGATGATCCACTCGCTCTATTCCCACAAAGAGATCTTTTTGCGGGAGCTGCTCTCGAACGCTTCCGATGCCATTGACAAGGCGCGCTACGAATCGCTGACGAACAGGGACCTCCTGGCCAACACGGGCCCCTGGAAGATCAGGATCATCGTGGACAAGGCTGCGGGCACGCTTTCGGTGAGCGACAACGGCATCGGCATGACCCACGATGAGGTCATCGCGGAGCTCGGGACCATCGCCCATTCGGGCACCAAGGATTTCGTGCGCGCGCTCCAGAGCAAAGAGTTGAAGGGCAAGCCCGAGCTCATCGGCCAGTTCGGCGTTGGTTTTTATTCATCCTTCATGGTGGCCGACAAGGTCACGGTCATAACGCGCAAAGCATTGGAAAACACGAAAAAGGCCGTCAAATGGGAATCAACAACCGACGGTTCCTTCGTCATCGACGAGGCGGAAAAGGACCAGGCCGGCACCGAGGTCATGCTTCACCTCAAGGCCGAAGACAAAAATTACCTGGACGAATGGGAGATCAGGGCGATCATCAAGAAGTACTCGGACTACATCGAACATCCCGTGGTCATGGACATCGAACGGGAAAAGGAAGATCCGCTGAACAAGGACAAAAAGATCAAGGTCTCCGAGGAAGAGACCATGAACGCGGGCAAGGCCATCTGGCTCAAGGACCCGGCGGAAGTGACCGCGGAAGAGTACAACGATTTTTACAAGCATATTTCCCATGATTTCGCTGATCCGGCAAAAGTCATCCATTACCGCGTGGAAGGCGCTTCGGAGTTCACGGCCCTGCTCTACGTTCCTTCCCAGGTCCCCTACGGGATACTGTACAAGGACTACAAGATCGGCCCGACCCTCTATGTTAAACGGGTCCAGATCATGGACCACTGCGAACAGCTTCTTCCCGAGTACCTGCGCTTTGTGAAGGGCGTGGTGGACTCCTCGGACCTGCCGCTGAACGTGTCGCGGGAGATTCTACAGTCCAACAAGCACGTGGAGATCATCAAGAAGAACATCACCAAAAAAGTGTTCGATGCCCTGGCGGACATGAAAAAGAACGCCTCCGATGCCTACGTAAAAATTCACACGGAGTTCGGCCGGGTCCTGAAGGAAGGCATCCATTACGATTTTTCCAAGAAGGAACAGATCGCCGATCTGCTGCTCTTTCCGTCCACGAAGACGGAGCAGGGCAAGTTCACGGGCTTTGAGGAGTACCTGAAAAACATGCCGATCGCCCAAGGCGAGATCTATTACATCACCGGCAAACCCGACGAGAACGTAATGCACTCGCCTTACCTCGAAGCCTTCCGCGAGAAGGGATACGAGGTCCTGATCATGACGGACGACATCGACGACCTCATCATGCTGGATCTGAAGGAATACAAGGGCAAGAAGATCAAGTCCGTGATCAAAGGCGACATCAGCCTCGACGCAACCGGGCCGGCGGAAAAGGAAAAGTCGAAGGAAAAGTTCGAGAAACTGCTCGCCAGGATCAAGGAGCAATTGAAGGACGAGGTCAAGGACGTGCGTTTGTCCGGCAGGCTCAAGGACTCGGCCTGCTGTCTCGTTGCCGACGAGGGCGGGATGGACCCGCAAATGGAAAAAATGCTCCGGGCCATGGGCCAGGACGTGCCGTCCCAGAAGCGGGTCCTGGAGATCAATCCCGCGCACCAGCTCTTTGAGGCCATGAACAGGCTCATTGAGAAAGGCGGGCAGGATGATGTTTTCAAAGAATACACTGGCCTGCTGTACGACCAGGCGCTTCTGCTCGAAGGCTCCAAGCTCAAGGACCCGGCCGCTTTTGCTCAAGCCATTGCCAAGCTTATGCTCGGGAATGTAAAGTTCTGACCAGGAATTGCAATCTGCTATAATTCAGACATGTATACAATAACGCAACGAATGAAGAATCAAGAGCAATCCAAAAGGCCCTTTTAAGACATATTTAAACTTCAAGGAGGAATACAATGAAAAGAACGGTAATTGTTGTATTGGCGTTGGCAATGATGACGTGCATCGGGATAGGAAGCGCCTCGGCGGCAAACAGCTTGAATGCGAGGACCATCGGCCTGAACTTCGATGTGAACAATGACTTTATGCTCACCGGAAAATTTTTTATATTGAACGATCTTGCCGTACTCGCGGGGTTTGGTGTCGGCGCAAAGGGCGGAGATGCCAAGGGTACCGATGTGGCGGTACTCGCCGGTGCGAGAAAATACCTGAGAACGGACGACTTCGCCCCCTTTGCCGGAGGGGAGATCGAATATCGCACAACACAGAACTCGTGCCAGAAGGACCTGGCTGTAGCGGCGAAAGCTGGAGCGGAATACTTCCTGGGCAAACAGCTCAGCATTGAGGGAAGTATCGGATTCGGCTATATGTCCACGGAAACAAAAGCGCCCCTGGCGAAATTCAAGGATACGACCATCGGCACCCAGAAGGCCGGCTTGAGCGCCAACTTCTATTTCTAAACAGACGTAAAAACGTTTTTACGAAAACCTTCGGCTGGTGTCGACCTGCCGGAGGTTTTTTATATGAGCATCCCGTCGTTGGATTTATCCTCGTTGCGGTCACCCCTGTTGACCAGAATCCTCTTCTTTGTCTCCCATGCTCAGTCTTGACTAAATCCGCAGCCTCTGATATGGTCAGTGCTGTAAGAGAACCGTGCATATCCCCTCTTTAACCTAAGGAGACCTGCCATGTACCGCGATGAACGAAAGAAAAGCGGCACCGCCTGTTCCGTGATTTTTTTTATCCTTCTTATCACCGGGTTGGCTCTCGGTCTGTATTACTGGCTTTTCACGGGCCGCGTGCCGAAACAGGTGGTCCTGGAAGCGGACTTTGAACAGGGGATGATCGAGGCTGTTCCCGAAGATCCCCTGGCGCGTGTTTTGCTCGGAAAAAAACTTGTCGTGCGCGAGGTCGTGGAGGCGCTCCAGAAAGCATCGCAGGACAGCAGGGTCAAGGGGCTGGTGGCCAGGGTGGGCCAGGCGCGGGTGAGCCTGGCGCAGGTGCAGGAAGTACGGGACGCGATCATTGCATTCCGCGCAACGGGCAAACCCGCGATCGCGTATGCCGAAACCTTTGGCGAGGCCGGTCCCGGCAACTCCTCCTACTATCTCGCAACAGCGTTCGATACGGTCTATGTGCAGCCTTCGGGAGATTTGGGATTCACCGGGCTTATCTATGAACAGCCCTTTGTCCGGGGGACCCTGGATAAGCTGGGGCTCGTCCCGCGCATTGACGGCCGCAAGGAATATAAGAGCTTCCGGTATATGTTCACGGAGCGCAAATATCTGCCGCCGCACCGCGAAGCGATCACCCGGGTGATGGAGTCCCAGTTCAGCCAGATCGTCAAAGGGGTCGCCGCCTCGCGTAAACTGACGGAAGAGCAGGTGCGCTCTCTTGTCAACGAGGGGCCGTTTTTGGGCCAGCAGGCTGTTGATGCGAAGCTGATCGATGGGCTGGCATACCGCGACGAGGTTTACGAAAAAATCAAGGAAAAATCGGGCGCACAGGCTGAGCTCCTTTCGCTCGGCGCATACCGGAAGCGGGCAGGAAGTCCGAACGAGAAGGGAACGACTGTCGCCCTGATCTACGCCACGGGCGGCATCGAGCGCGGGAAAAGCGGATATCATCCGGCATTCGGCGAGGTCCGCATGGGCTCCGATACCGTCGCGGCCGCATTCCGGCAGGCGGTGGAGGACAAGGAGGTCAAGGCCATCCTGTTTCGGATCGACAGCCCCGGAGGGTCCTACGTGGCTTCGGACACGATTTGGCGCGAGGTCCAGAACGCAAAAAAAGCGGGCAAGCCGGTCATCGCGTCCATGGGAGGTTCTGCAGGATCGGGCGGCTATTTCATCGCCATGGCCGCGGACAAGATCGTGGCGCAGCCGGGGACGATCACCGGATCCATCGGCGTTTTCGGCGGTAAGATGATCACCACAGGGTTTTGGAACAAGCTCGGCGTTACCTGGGACGAAGTGCATACAAGCAAAAACGCCGATGCCTGGACCCAGACCAAAGATTTTACGGCGGCCCAGCGCGCCCGGTTTGCGCTGTGGCTCGATCGCGTGTACGGAGATTTCACCTCCAAGGTCTCAAAGAACAGGAACCTCCCGATGGAAGCCGTTGAAAAAATCGCGAAAGGCCGGATCTGGACCGGAGAGGATGCGAAGCTGCTGGGGCTGGTGGATGAGCTGGGCGGCTTCCCAAAAGCGCTCGCGCTGGTCAGAAAAGCGGCCAAGCTTGGGGACAACGCACCTGTCCGTTTGAAGGTCTATCCTGAAAAGAGCTCGCTGCTCAAGTATATTTCGGACCTCAAACTGATCGGCGCTGAAGACGAGGCGAACAGCGCCCTGGTGCGCACCCTCGAGGAGGCGCAGCCCCTGGTCAAAACGCTCGGTTTCCTCGGCCTGTCCTCACGCTCCGACGCGCTCCGCATGCAGGAGTTTGAGTGAAGGCGGGTCTTTTATTGATTACCATGGGGCTCCAACGAAAAATCGCCGCTGGAGAAGATATTCTTCTGATGGAGTGTACAGCGGCTCTTCAACATAAAAGGCGGCACCAAATTCTTTGTCGAGGCCAAAACGGACGCATGGTCAAGAGCACGACGATTGATCCATGCGGTAAATCATGCGCCGACTGCATCAGCTTTTCGCGGTCATAAGATCCAACATATCTCTGGGGTGATATGGTTTCAGTAAAAAAGCATCCGCACCCGCGGCAAGAAACGCTTTTCCCATATCGTCGGAGCTTACCCCGATGATAGTCGATGCGGGAAACCGCTTGCGCAGATGTTTTGTCGCTTCGATGCCGTTCATTTTCGGCATCCGGTAATCTGTAATAATGACGTGAAAAGTGGTTTCAGCCGCCTCCTCCAGCGCCGACACTCCGTTTTCGCAGCACCGCACTTCAAACCCGTAGGCCTCCAGTAAATCGCACAGCAGTACTCTGAGTTCCCGGGTATCCTCGATAACAAGAACGGTCTTCGTGTTTTCCATTTTCCCTCTTCCCGGCAAACGGCTGCCGAAAATAATTAACCACGATGTTGGCGCCCGAACCATCGGTAAATGAATTGCTATGTATTACGGGACCATTCACAAAGCTTTTGTGTAAATAGGAGTGTTGAATTATGCCACTAATGGTTGTGTTGGTCAATATTAAAATACAACCATAGGTTGATAGACATTTGCGGCGATATTTTCTAAAGTACAGGCATGAAATATGACAACAGGCGCATCGGACAGATGATCAAGGAAGCAAGGAAAACGCGCGGCATGACCCAGATGGATCTGTCGGAGCTGATCGGTGTTTCGTATCAGCAGGTGCAAAAGTACGAGATGGGCAGCGACAATATCAGCGTGGAAAGGTTGAAGCAGATCGCCAAAGCCGTGAATGTGCCGGTAACCTTGTTTTTCCCGGTAACGGAAACCGTAGCGGAGGCCCCGGTAGTCTACGGAAAATCGCCTGAGGATGAAGCGGAGCTTTTGCGACTCTACCGCCGTATCAAGTCCAGGAAGACAAAAAAAGCGGTGATCGAACTACTGAAGACCTTTTCCTCCAAATGACGCCGTGACGCTTTGATCAAGATAACTTCAGCAATAAATTCTTGTCTTTCCTGGCCACTGATGCTATCCTGAATCCCGGTACATGAGCTTCTGAGTCGGGGGTGCGTCTTAAGTGGCTGATCTCCAATCATTCAAGCAAGACATTCAGTCCCTGGTCAGAAAGTTCGAGCAGGACAAAAACCACTACCTCCAGAAGGGCTATCCCGAAGCCCAGGTCCGGATCGACTTCCTGAATCCCTTTTTCGACGCCCTCGGCTGGGACATCGAGAACAAGGCCCACAAGCCCCCTCATGACCGCGACGTGATCGTCGAGCTTTCCCCGGAAACATCCCTCAGGCCTGATTACAACTTTCGCATAAACGGCAAATCGAAGTTTTTCGTCGAAGCAAATGTTGGGCTTGAAAATTATCAAAACCATAAAATAAGAGAAAAAGTAATATGGCGATAAATGATGAATGCGGGAGGGGGACGTTGATGCACGCGTTGCGTAGGAAAAAGGAGACGTTCGGATGAAACAGATTACCGCTGAAGAAGTGGAAAGGCGTTTGCGGGCTTGGGCCGATGTGACGCTGCTGTCACTGGAGCTGAAGCGCTCGGCGCTGAAAAAGAGGTATCCCGCGCTGGACGATCAGGCTATCACGGCCATAATGCGGGAGCGGCATGCCGCTTACGGTGACGACGGACATGAACGATAATCCTCTCTTTCAAGCGCTCCGAGAGCTTTGTCTATTTCTTGATAAGTCCGAGCTGCGTTACACGCTTGTCGGCGGTCTTGCCGTCGGCATATGGAGCGCGCCGAGGGCGACGGTGGATGTTGATTTTCTCGTTGCGCTATCCACCGGGGAATCCGGCAACCTTTCACGCTTGTTAGAAGAAATGCGGACAATTCATCTTTATTCATGAAGCACCCATGATTTTTAAAAAAGTATCACTTCTGCGCGCAACTCTCAAAAGCAACCCCAATATAGCTGTCGATTTTCTTTTTGCCGACGACGACTTCAAAAAACAGATGGTACAGCGCAGTTCAGTCATTTCGATTACCGGATTCCCCGTGCGAATCCCCACTCCGGAAGACCTGATCATCCTGAAACTCCTCAGCGGCAGGCCCCAGGACCGGATCGATGTCGCGCAAATACGTGAAAATCAGAAGAACGAGCTGAACGCCGGCTACATTAAAGAGTGGTGCGATAAGCTTGGTATGCCGTCAGAATGAATGGAAGCCGGGTAGGCCAGGTAGAACGTTTTTTTGTGAAACCCGACGCTTGCTCCTTTGTATTTTGGCGAGGTTTTGAACGACTGGTCTTGAAGTATCGGTTTGATTCGGTGGGGTTTGGACCATATCGTCTTCCTCTTGGAACATGTCACGGAGGCAACAATACAGGCTCAAGGCTCCCGCAGAGTGAGGGACGATTCTTATCAGGTAGCTTCGAAAAGTAGCATACCATCTGTTATGATTGAGTCGAGGCCGTCGGAGAGATGTAGCATGGATGAAAGGTTGCTTGCTCAAGCCGGTTTTCTTCAGGAGATATTCGGCGCGATACCCGCCATGCTGCTGATCGTCGACGACGATGTGCGCATACTCCATGTCAACGCTGCGGCTTCGAACGCTCTCGCCCTCGATATCAGGGAAGTCCACCATAAACGGGGTGGCGAGGTGTTGCACTGTGTTCATGCGACGGACGTCCCCGAAGGCTGCGGCAGGGCTCCGGCCTGCTCGGACTGCGTAATCAGGAATTCCGTCGGGATGGCCCTCCGGGAAGGGAAAATATACCGCAAGAGCGCCGTGATGGAACTGGGGACCGGCGAGAAGAAGAAGGCACTGCATCTCCTGGTTTCCGCTGCGCCTTTTCTTCACGAAGAAAAACGCTATGTTCTGCTGACCATCGAGGACGTAAGCGAGCTGATACAGCTGAAAAGCGTGCTGCCGATCTGCATGTTCTGCAAGAAAATCAGGGATGACGAAGGGTACTGGAAGGATGTAGCGGAATACATGAATACTCACCTGGATGTCGATTTTTCCCACGGACTCTGCAATGAGTGCCTTGAGAAGCACTATCCTGACGTGGCTAAGAAATAGTCTCACCCTCCATCATTGCAAATGCCGGCCTTTTGTGATACTGTAGCGCCTTGTCAATTCCCTGCGACAAGCAAGGACGGTCATTAACTTTTTCCATGGAAATCGTGCTCGCGACGCGAAATAAAAAGAAGGTCGAGGAGATCAAAAGGCTCTTCGCGGGCCTGTCGATAACCGTTCTTTCGCTCGACAATTATCCCGACTGTCCGGAAACCGTGGAGGACAGGGACACGTTCGAGGGAAATGCCGTCAAGAAAGCGATCGAGGTCTGCCAATGCACAGGCAAGCCGGCGCTTGCCGACGACTCGGGTCTTGAAGTCGATGCCTTAAACAACGCGCCCGGCGTGTATTCGGCACGGTATGCCGGCGGCACGGGAGGCGGGAACGACGTCAAAAACTACGAAAAAGTGCTTGTCGAACTCAAGAATGTGCCTGAGGAACGTCGAGGCGCCAGGTTTGTTTGCTGCATGGCCCTGGCATTCCCCGATGGATTGACCAAGACTTTTTTCGGATTCTCGGAAGGGCGTATCGGACTGGAACCTAAGGGAAAAACGGGATTCGGGTATGATCCGGTGTTCATTCCCTCGGGATTTGAAACGACCTTTGCCGAAATGACCGGAAATGAGAAAGATAAGCTGAGCCACAGGGGTAAAGCTATTGAAATAACACTGAAATATCTCCATTCGCAACTTCATTTATAAACAAAACTAATATTGAAATTATAATTTTTAACTTGAAAAATAACTCGATTTATCCCATTATGGGCCGGTTAAAACGTCGCGAAGGGTTTCGTGCGCCCTCAAACCGTCCCTTTCTGAAAAAATAATATTTTCATGGAGGACTTAATTTCAATGCCTAAAAGAATTGTATTGCTCGGTGCTCCGGGTGCTGGTAAAGGCACTCAGGCGAAGATGCTGATTGAGAAGTACAAGATCCCGCAGATCTCCACCGGCGATATACTCCGCAAGGCGGTGGCCGACGGCACGCCGCTCGGCAAAGAGGCCAAAGTGATCATGGACTCGGGCGGTCTCGTTTCCGACAAGATCGTGCTCGGTCTTGTGGAAGAGCGCATCAAGCGGCCTGATTGCAAGGCCGGCTTTATTCTCGACGGCTTCCCGCGCAACACGGCCCAGGCCGAGGCCCTCGACAAGATCCTCGCCGGCATGGGCATGCCCCTCACGTTTGCCCTCAACATCGATGTGGATATGAACGACCTCCTGAAGCGTCTCACCGGCCGCAGGACCTGCAAGTCCTGCCAGCAGATGTACAATATCTTCTTCTCAGCCCCCAAAAAAGAAGGCATCTGCGACAAGTGCGGCGGCGCGCTCTTCCAGCGCGACGACGACAAGGAAGCGACCATCAAGAAGCGGCTTGAAGTGTACACGCAGCAGACCGCGCCGCTCATCGATTATTACTCCAAGAAGAACATCATGAAGACCGTCATGGGTGTGGGCGGCATCAACGATATTTTCAACAAAGTGACGGCCGTTCTCGGCTAATTTAAGGAAACGCAACGGGTTGTGGCCTCTTGCCACAGTGGAATATATTTTTAAAATATTGTAAGGAGGAAATTGTTATGGCACTGGTAAAGCCTCACGGTAAAAAGAAGAAGCTGATGCCGCTTCTTCTGGAAGGATCGGCCCTCACGAAAGAACTCAAGAAGGCGAAAGGCCTGAAGCAGCTCAAGATATCCTCGCGCGAGACCGCTGATCTCGTGATGATGGGCATCGGCGCATTCACCCCGCTCCCGGGCTTCATGACCAAGAAGGACTGGAAGGGCGTTTGCAGCGACAAGTTCAAGCTTGCCGACGGCACGTTCTGGCCGGTCCCGGTGACGCTCTCCTGTTCCAAGGAGTTCGCCGCCTCGCTCAAGAAGAACGAAGAGATCTGCCTTGTTGACGAGGAAGCTGGTACGATCATGGCAACCATGAAGGTCGCCGAGAAGTACGAGATGACCAAGTCCGACAAGGAGCATGAGTGCAAGATGATCTTCCGCACCAACGATGTTGCCGGTCACCCGGGCGTGCAGAAGGTCATGGGCCAGCCTGACATGAACCTGGCCGGTCCGGTGAAGGTCCTTTCCGAGGCCCATTTCCCCGACACCTTCAAGGGCATTTACATGACCCCGAAGCAGACCCGCAAGATGTTCGAGGACAAGGGCTGGAGCACGATCGCTGCATTCCAGACCCGGAACCCCATGCACCGCTCCCACGAGTACCTCGCCAAGATCGCCATCGAGACCATGGACGGTGTTCTGATCCACCAGATCCTGGGCAAGCTCAAAGAGGGAGATATCCCGGCCGATGTACGCGCCGATGCTATCAACACGCTCATGGAGAAGTACTTTGTGAAGGATTCTTCCATCCAGTGCGGCTACCCCATGGAAATGCGCTATGCCGGACCGCGTGAAGCGCTCCTGCACGCGCTCTTCCGCCAGAACTTCGGCTGCAGCCATCTGATCGTCGGCCGCGACCATGCCGGTGTGGGCGACTACTACGGCCCCTTTGACGCACAGAAGATCTTCGACGAGATCCCGAAGGGCGCGCTCGAGACCCAGCCCCTCAAGATCGACCATACGTTCTATTGCTTCAAATGCGACGGCATGGCCTCCATGAGGACCTGCCCCCACGGCAAGGAAGACCGGCTCATGCTGTCCGGCACCAAACTCCGGAAGATGCTTTCCGAGGGCGAGAACGTTCCCGATCATTTCAGCCGTCCCGAAGTGCTCGAGATCCTCAAAAAGTACTATGCCGGCCTCACCACGAAGGTGGAGATCAAGCTGCACGCACACGCGGAAGGCACACACACGGAGAACAAGTAACGTTGCCAGGTGTTTAACGACTGCATATGCAGTTAACTACATTCCATGGATAGGAGGAAGTAATAACATGCCGAGTTATGTAATTACCGAGAAGTGTGACGGCTGCAAGGCGCAAGATAAGACTGCTTGCCAGTATATCTGCCCCAACGACCTCATGGCCCTGAACAGGGACCTCATGAAGGCCTACAACCAGGAGCCGGAGCAGTGCTGGGAGTGCTACAACTGTGTCAAGATCTGCCCGCAGCAGGCGATCGAGGTCAGGGGATACCAGGATTTCACGCCCCTTGGCTCGAACGTGATCCCGATGAGGGGCACGGACACCATCATGTGGACCATCAAGTTCCGCAACGGGATCCTGAAGCGCTTCAAGTTTCCGATTCGCACCACTGCTGAAGGTTCGGTCGACCCTTACAAGGGACAGCCTGAAGTGGATTTCGCAAATCTCAAGAAGATTGGCTTCTTCACCACCACGAAGCCGATGCCGACAATCAAGAAATAAGGAGGAAGTGAAAAATGGAAAAAGAAACCTGTAATTTTTCGTTCTGCGCAAAGCCGGCAGTAGAAGAGATTGAAACCGATCTCCTCCTCATCGGCGGCGGCATGGCGTGCTGCGGCGCGGCGTTTGAAGGCGCCCGCTGGGCAAACCCCAAAAAGATCCAGATCGTCATGGTCGACAAGGCCGCGACCGACCGGTCCGGCGCTGTTGCCATGGGTCTGTCGGCCATCAACACCTACATGGGCGACAATGATCCGGCGGATTATGTAAAGATGGTACGGAACGACCTCATGGGCATCATTCGTGAAGACCTGGTCTATGACCTCGGCCGTCACGTTGATGATTCCGTGCAGCTTTTCGAGGAATGGGGCCTGCCGATCTGGAAGATGGGCGATGACGGTTTCTCCCTCGACGGTTTCCAGGCTAAGGAAGCCGGCAAGGTCTCCCTCAGGGAAGGCGGCAAGCCGGTCCGCTCCGGTAAGTGGCAGATCATGATCAACGGTGAGTCCTACAAGGTCATCGTTGCCGAAGCCGCGAAGAAAGCCCTCGCAACCAACCGCGAGGCAACGGGCCTGGCGACGAACCACTACGAGCGTGTGTTCATCGTGAAGCTGTATCATGATGCCAAGGACCCGAAACGGGTGGCAGCCGCCGCCGGTTTCAGCGTCCGCGAGAACAAGATCTATATCTTCAAGGCAAAAGCAATGGTCCTGGCAGCCGGCGGCGCGGTGAACGTGTTCCGTCCCCGGTCAACCCAGGAAGGTCAGGGCCGCGCCTGGTACCCGGTATGGAATTCCGGCTCCGGCTACGCTCTCGGTCTTCAGGCCGGCGCGGAGCTCACCATGATGGAAAACCGCTTCGTGCCCGCCCGCTTCAAGGACGGCTACGGCCCGGTGGGCGCATGGTTCCTGTTCTTCAAGGCAAAGGCGACCAATAGCCTCGGCGAAGACTATTGCATCAACCCGGAAGCTCTGGCTGAAGCAAAGGCAAAATACGGCAAGTATGTCGATAACCTCGGCACGGCCATCAGAAACCACCTCATGATGCGCGATATGAAATTGGGCAAAGGCCCGATCCTCATGAGAACCGATGAGGCAATGGCAGCCATCAACAAGACCTTCAAGGAAAAGCTCGGCGAGAAAGAGGGCGCCAAGAAGGTGAAGCACCTCGAGGCGGAAGCATGGGAAGACTTCCTCGATATGGCCATCGGCCAGGCCGGCCTCTGGGCCGCCAAGAACATCGAGCCGGACAAAGTCCCGTCAGAAATCATGCCGACCGAGCCCTATCTCCTCGGTTCCCATGCAGGTTGCGCGGGCTTCTGGTGCTGCGGTCCCGAGGATCTCGGCGCGCCGGAAGAGTGGAACAAGAAATGGCCGGGCGGCAGCTACAACCGCATGTCCACCGTGCCGGGTCTCTTTATGTGCGGCGACATTTGCGGCGCATCGGGCCACAAGTTCTCCTCAGGCTCCCATGCTGAGGGCCGCATAGCCGCCAAGAACGCGATCGCCTTCATCCTCGATCACCCGGACTACAAGCCGACGATCAAGGAAACGGCCGATCAGATCATGGCTGAGCTCTACTTGCCCTTCGAAGTGTATGAGAAGTACAAGACCTACACCACCGATACGGCGACCAACCCGCACTACATCAAGCCCAAGATGCTCCAGACCCGTCTCCAGAAGATCTCGGACGAGTATTTTGGCGGCATCTCGACCTGGTACATGACTTCCAAGACCATGCTCGACTCGGGCCTCGCCCAGCTCCAGATGCTCAAGGAAGACACGACCAAGATGGCGGCCTCCAACCTTCACGAACTGATGCGCTGCTGGGAGAACTATCACCGGATTCTGTCGGTGGAAGCCCATGCGCGTCACATCCTGTTCCGTGAAGAGTCGCGGTATCCCGGCTACTACTATCGCGGCGACTTCGACCTTGTGGATGACACCAACTGGAAGTGCTTCGTGAACTCCAGCTACGATCAGGACAAGGACACCTGGATCGTCAAGAAGGTGCCGTACGCTCAGCTCGTTGAGGATGCAGCTCCTGTAAAACATTAATACCCTTTATAACTCCGGGGAGGGCTTTGCCCTTCCCGGAGATTTTATTGCAAATTGAAGATTGTAAATTTTAAATTGCAACACGCAGGACAAGCCTGTTTCATAAGCGATAAAATTTCCAATCTGCAAATTGCAATCATGTAGCGCGCACTGCTTTAAGGAGGAAGAGGATACCATGGCGGAAAATAAGGTGTTGGTTGTCGGCGGAGGGTTCAGCGGGCTTACGGCGGCGGTGGAAGCTGCGGAAGCGGGATCCGATGTCATCATCGTTGAAACAAACCCCTACCTCGGCGGTCGGGTGACGCAGCTGAACAAGTATTTCTGGAAAATGTGCCCGCCGAACTGCGGCCTCGAGATCCAGTATAAGCGCATCAAGAACAACGGCCAGGTAAAGATCTACACCATGGCCGAGGTGGAGAAAATCTCCGGTTCCGAGGGTAACTTTGATGTTACCATCAAGACCCGGCCCCGGTTCGTGAACGAAAAATGCACGGGGTGCAACAAGTGCGCAGAAGCCTGCGAGACCGAGCGGAAGAACGATTTTGATTTCGGCATGAGCACGACCAAGTCGGCGTATCTCCCGCACAACCAGGCATTTCCCCTTCAGTATGTCATTGATGAGAAGACCTGCAAAGGCGCATCGTGCGCAAAGTGCGTTGCCGCATGCAAGTATGACGCGATCCACCTGGATATGAAGCCCGAGACCGTGAACGTGAAGGTCGGCGCCGTGGTCATGGCCACGGGTTGGGACCCCTACGATGCCACGAAGATGGACAATCTCGGGTTCGGCAAGGTCCAGAACGTGATCACGAACATGATGATGGAGCGGATTTCAGCTCCCAACGGCCCCACGTCAGGCAAGATCGTTCGTCCCTCAGACGGCAAGGAAGTAAAGAACATCGCCTTCGTGCAGTGCGCGGGTTCCCGCGACGAGAACCACCTGGCGCATTGCTCCTACATCTGCTGCCTGGCCTCGCTCAAGCAGGCAAGCTATGTCCGGGAACTGTACCCCGATTCAAAGGTAAAAATATTCTATATCGACATCCGCACTCCCGGGCTCTACGAGAACCGGTTCTACACCAAGATCAAGGAAGATCAGAACGTGTCCTTCCTCAAGGGTAAGGTTGCCAAGGTTGAGCAGGCGCCAAACGGCGACGTCAAGGTTACCGCCGAGGACATCATGGGCGGCAGCAAGATCTCCGAAACCTTCGACATGGTTGTGCTCGCAACAGGCATGGAGCCCACGGCGAGATCGCTCATGGGCGCGGGTGTTACGCCGACGGACGATGGTTTTATAGACCAGGCAACGCTTCCGAAGGGGATCTATGCAACCGGGACGCTCAAAACCCCTGTTGACGTCGCGCGTTCCGCGCAGGATGCAACGGGTGTGGTCATGAAGAGCATCCAGAGCTTGAGGAGGAAATAAGGATGGAGAAGAAATACTGCGTATATATCTGTAAAGGATGCGGCATCAAGGAAGCGATGGATATCGATAAGCTTTCCGGCGCCGCAAAAAAGGTGCAGAACTTCAAGACCCACGATGTCCTCTGCAGCGCCGAAGGCGTTCAGCTGATCAAAGACGACATGGCCAAAGAGGGGATCAACACGATCATCATTGCCGCCTGTTCGCCCCGCGTAAAAGCCGCTGAGTTCACCTTTCCCGGCGCTTTAATTGAACGGGTCAATATCCGCGAGTTCGTCGCCTGGACCATGGAGCCGAATACGGAAGAGACTAACACCGCTGCGTACGATTACCTCACCATGGGCATCGTGAAGGCGCAGAAGTCGGACTTTGCTGAACCCAATATTCTTCCGGACCTGAACAATGCGATCCTCGTGATCGGCGGCGGTATTGCCGGCATGACCGCGGCGCTTTCCGCCGCAGGCGCGGGTTCGAAAGTGGTGCTTGTCGAAAAGGACGCCCAGCTCGGCGGGTTCGTGAACAAGCTCTATAAGAAGATCCCGACCGGTTCCTATATCAACAAACCCCTTATCGTTGACACGGACATCAATAAGACGGTGAGCGAGGTAGAGAACAACGCGAACATCAAGGTCTACAAATCGACGACCGTGTCCAAGACCGACGGACAGCCAGGCCTGTATGACGTGACGCTTTCGAACGGCGAGACCATGAAGATCGGCGCCATTGTCATGGCCTCGGGCTGGAAGCCCTACGATGCGAACAAACTCGGCTACCTCGGCTACGGCAAGATGAAGAACGTGGTCACGAACTTCGAGCTCGAAGAGATCGCCAAAAAGAACGGCGGAAAGCTCCTGCGTCCCTCCGACGGCAAGCCGGCGTTAAAGGTCGCCTTTGTCCAGTGCGCCGGACAGCGCGATCCGAACCACCTTCCCTACTGCTCGTCCATGTGCTGCGCCACGTCCCTGAAGCAGTCGCAGTATGTGCGCCTGAACGAGGATGCCCTTGCCATGATCTTCTACAAGGACATCAGGACGCCTGGCAGAACAGAGCTTTACTATAAAGAAGCGCAGAACAATCCGGGCGTGATGCTTACGAAGGCCGATGTCACCGGCGTATCCGATGCCGGAAACGGCAATATGTTCGTTGAGATGGAAAACACCCTCTTCGGCGCCAAGACCGGAGAAAAAGTGAAGGTGGAAGCAGACCTCGTGGTTCTTGCTACGGGCATGGTACCGACGACGCGTGGCCCGCAGGAATATGCCGATGGTCTGACCGCGGCGGCAGGCGGTGGCGACGAGTCCAAGAAAAACTATCTCGAACAAACGCCGAAGCCCGAGTATATCCTGAACCTCGGCTATCGCCAGGGGCCGGAAATCCCGACGCTCGAAGGGGCGTCAGGATTTGCCGATTCGAACTTCATCTGCTTCCAGTACGAGACCCGGAGAACGGGCATCTACGCTGCGGGCGGCGTGCACCAGCCCATGAACATGGCGGAAGCCATGGAAGACGGTGCAGGAGCGGCGTTCAAGGCGATCCAGGTCCTTGACCACGTGGCGCGCGGCGTTGCCGTCCATCCCCGTGCCTGGGACACCACCTATCCCGACCCGATGCTGATCAAGTGCACGGCCTGCAAGCGGTGCACGGAAGAATGTCCGTTCGGCGCTATTGATGAGGATGAAAAGGGCATTCCGAAATACAATCTCAACCGCTGCCGGCGCTGCGGTACCTGCATGGGCGCCTGCCCGGAGCGCATCGTGTCGTTCAAGGATTACAGCGTCGACATCATCGGTTCCATGCTCAAGGCTGTGGAATACTCCGATGACGAGGACAAGCCGACGATCATCTGCCTGGTCTGCGAGAACGACTCCTACCCGGCCCTTGATACGGCTGCCATTGCCGGAAAGAAAATCGACCCGGCATTCCGGTTCATTTCCATGCGGTGCCTGGGTGGAATGAACTTGGTGTGGGTCGCCGACGCGCTCTCCAAGGGCGCCGACGGCATGCTGCTTCTCGGCTGCAAGTACGGGGAGAACTATCAGTGCCACTTCGTCAAGGGGAGCGAGCTCGCGAACACCCGCTTCAGCAAGGTCAGCGAGACCTTGAACCGGCTCCAGCTCGAATCAGAACGTGTTCAGCTCATGCAGGTGGCCATCAACGAATACGAAAAGCTGCCGGACATGCTCAATGAGTTTGCCGCCAGGATCAGAGAGATTGGACCGAATCCGTTTAGGACCATGTAGTTCAAGTGCGGAGTGTAGGGTTCGGAGTGCGGAGTTAAATTACAATCAACTCCTAACAGAGTAATGGGAGGAAATACATGGCTGATGCAACGGTTATCAAACCTGACTTACAATTTGTGAACGAGATCATCAAGGGCGGCGGCGAGTCGCTGAAGAAGTGCTACCAATGCGCAACCTGCTCGGTGGTCTGCAATGTGACGCCCGAGGGCAACCCTTTTCCCCGCAAAGAGATGGTTCTGGCCCAGTGGGGCCAGAAGGACAAACTCATTACGAGCCCCGACGTCTGGCTTTGCCACCAGTGCAGCGATTGCACGGCCTATTGCCCGCGCGGGGCAAAGCCGGGCGAAGTGCTGAACGCAATCAGGAAGCAGAGCATCAAGCATGTTGCGATGGTGCCCTTGTTCGCCAGGATTGCGCAGGACCCCAAGCTCGTCTGGCTGTTGTTCGCCATCCCCATGGTGTTGTGGTATGTCATTCTGACGGTGCTCGGGAACGGCAGCTTTACAGCTCCGCGGGCCGAAGGCGGTATCATGGCCTACCATAAGTTTGTTCCTGTTCCGGTGATCGACACGGTCTTCATTCTGACGGCGATCTTTGCCGGCATTTCGGCTTTTGTCGGAGTCACGCGGCTCTGGGGCGGCATGAAGGCGCAGGCGGGTGAGATGAAATCCGGCGGCAGTCTCGTTGGAGACATCGTTTCCTCTGTTACCACAATCCTTACACACACAAAGTTCGCTGATTGCAACGTGAACAGGCTGAGGCAGTGGGGCCATATGGCGCTCTTCTACGCTTTTGCCGGACTTGCCGTTACTACGACCTGGGCCATCGTCTATCTTTATGGCTACGAATTCCTCGGCATTCAGGCATTCGGTCCCTTTCATTTTGGTGAAGCACCGTATCCGATGAGTGACCCAATGAAGATGCTTGCGCTGGCAAGCTCGCTGGCCTTTACAGTGGGAGTCGTCATTCTCCTGCTGAACCGTCTGGGACAGGCCGCCAAAGCGGGCATGGGCTCTTATTTTGACTGGATCTTTCTCACGATCGTTATCGGCGTCGGCGCAACGGGAATGCTCGCTTGGGCGCTCCGGCTGGCCGATATGGAAGCAGGCTATCTTGTCTATTATTTCCATCTCGTGTTCGTTTGGTCGTTGTTCGCGTATGCGCCATATTCCAAGTTCGCGCACCTGTTCTATCGCACGACCGCAATGGTGTTCGCAAAGCAGTCCGGCCGCGAGTAGGCAAGGTCGTAAACACGCTCGCACAATTTACGGAGCAAACCATGAAAGTCAAAGAACTATTAAGCATTAAGGGTCTTGAGTGTTTCAGCATCACGAGCGACCAGTCGCTGTTCGACGCGGCAAAACAGATGGCAGAGTGCAATATCGGCGCGCTTCTGGTCATGGACCGCGGGTCGCTTGCCGGCATTGTGACGGAGCGCGACATCGTGAAGAACGCGGCCAACGGGACGGTCCGGTGCCAGGACGTGAAGATCAAGGACGTCATGAGCACCAACCTGCTGGTGGTGAAGCCCGGCGATGACCTCGATTATGTGATGGCGATCATGATCCAGAACAACATCCGCCATACGCCGGTCATCGAAGAGAGCGGACTGGTTGGGCTTTTGTCCATGCGGGACGTTGTACGGGTGCTGGTCAAGAACCTGAAAGCGGAAAACCATTATCTGAAAGACATGATCGGCGGCAAGTTCTAGGCGCACGCTCCGGTCCTAAAAAAACATAAGGGAGGGATGCCGTCAGGAACACAAGGATTGATCAGTACGTACCACAAGGCCCGCGACAATAAGTCAATGGCCGGGAATTATTCAGTCTAACGTTATAGCAATATAACTCAATTCAAAGGAGGAGAACTAATGAGTAACACGATTCTTTTTGCCCTGGTATGCGGCGTAGCCGGAGTCATCTACGGCATCATAACCGCGATCTGGGTGAACAAACAGGATGCAGGCAATCAGAAAATGATCGATATTTCCAATGCAGTGAAGGAAGGCGCTAATGCGTTCCTGGCGCGCGAGTACAAGACCGTTGCAATGGTCGCGGCAGTTCTGGTGCTTGTCCTGGCCTTCGTTCCCGCACTCGGGATGTGGGCAGCAGCAGGATTCATCATTGGTACCGTGGGTTCCGCCCTTGCCGGTTTCATCGGCATGTGGGTGTCGCTCCGTGCCAACGTTCGTACGGCAGCAGCAGCGAGCAAAGGCCTTCAGGCCGCGCTCAGCCTCGCGTTCAAGGGCGGATCAGTGACTGGTATCATGGTCGTTGGTCTCGGTATCATCGGCCTTGCCGGTTTTTACTTTGTTGCCAAGACGTTTGCTCCGGCTGAACAGGTATCCACTGCCCTCATCGGCCTCGGCTTCGGCTGCTCCCTCATGAGCGTGTTCGCCCGTATCGCCGGCGGCATCTACACCAAGGCAGCTGACGTGGGCGCCGACCTCGTGGGTAAGGTTGAGAAGAACATCCCCGAAGACGACCCCCGCAACCCGGCCGTGATCGCCGACAACGTTGGCGACAACGTTGGCGACTGTGCTGGTATGGCCGCTGATCTCTATGAGACCTACACCGTGACCCTCGTGGCCGCCATGCTCCTTGCCAAGACCGTATTCGGCGCTGGTAGCCCCTGGATCGAGTTCCCTCTCATGCTCGGCGCAGTTTCGATCATTGCTTCCATCGTAGGCACCTACTTCGTGAAGCTCGGCAAGAACAACTACATCATGGGCGCCCTCTATAAGGGATTGGCCGTCGCAGGCGTTATCGCGGCAGCAGCGTTCTACGTCGTGTCATCTTACTTTATCGCCGACCTCGGCCCCAATGCCGGCGTATTTACGGCAAACATCGTGTTCTTCATCTCCCTCATCGGTCTTGCCCTCACCGGCCTGATCGTTTGGATCACCGAGTACTTCACAGCTAAAGAGTACGGCCCGGTGCAGCACATTGCACAGGCCAGCCTCACCGGCCACGGCACGAACGTGATCGCCGGACTCGCGGTCAGCATGAAGTCCACCGCGGCCCCCGTGCTCGTGATCGTTGCCTCGATCCTCGGCGCATACTGGCTTGGCGGCGGATTCTCCGGTGCCAAGGACGCAGCTAACGGCGGAATCTTTGCAATCGCACTCGCAGCAGTCTCCATGCTCTCCATGACCGGTATCGTTGTGGCCATCGACTCCTACGGCCCGATCACGGACAATGCGGGCGGCGTTGCTGAAATGGCAGGGCTTCCCCAGGCCATCCGCGATATCACGGACCCCCTCGATGCGGTCGGCAACACCACCAAGGCAGTGACCAAGGGCTATGCAATCGGCTCCGCAGCCCTTGCCGCTTTGGTGCTGTTCTCGGAATATTCACGCTCCTTCGGCTCAACAATCCTGTTCGACCTTTCGAACCCCATGGTCCTGTGCGGACTGTTCATCGGCGGTATGCTTCCCTACTACTTCGGCGCGCTCCTCATGGAGTCCGTTGCTAAGGCTGCAGGCGGCGTGGTGGAAGAAGTTCGCAGACAGTTCCGCGAGATCCCGGGCATCATGGAAGGCACGGGCAAGCCCCAGTATGGCAAGTGCGTTGATATCGTGACCAAGAGCGCCATCAATGAGATGATGCTCCCGGCGCTCATTCCCGTGGTTGTTCCGGTCGTGGTGGGTCTGTTCCTGGGCAAAGAAGCCCTCGGCGGCGTGCTCATCGGCGCCATTGTGACCGGTCTGTTCCAGGCAATCGCCATGACCTCCGGCGGCGGCGCATGGGACAATGCCAAGAAGTCCTTTGAAGACGGCGTCACGGACAGCAAGGGCGTCGTGCACAAGAAGGGCAGCGACGGACACAAGGCCTCGGTTACGGGCGATACGGTCGGCGATCCTTACAAGGACACCGCAGGACCGGCCATCAACCCGATGATCAAGGTTATCAACATCGTTGCGCTCCTGATCGTTCCGTTGATCAAGTAAACGCATTCGCATTCACAAGGCTGCCCCTGCGTGGGGGCAGCCTTTTTTTATCCGCAGGCGGGATTCCCTCCTTGTAATTCCACGATAAAGTGGTATTATTCAATCCGTTAGAGCAAGCCGAGGCTCAGTTTTTTGGGAGCGGGTGGTAGAGAAGAGGCCGTTACCTGTCAATGTCGAAACACGCTGACCGCTGACGGATTTCGCAGACTTATGAAGGACGTAGATATTTTAGTGACAGCCGGTTGCTCCGCTGATGTCGTTGCCCACTGCATCATGGTATCGAAGGTCGCTCTTTCAGTTGCGGACCGGGCAGCGGTTCGGGTTGACCGGGAACTTGTACGGCAAGGCGGTTTGTTCCACGATATCGGCAGGTCCCGGACGCACGGTATCGGGCATGCTGTCGCGGGGGTGGAGATCGCGAAGAGTCTCGGTTTTTCCTGCGAGCTCCTCAAGATCATCGAACGACATGTCGGAGCAGGCATTACGGCAGGCGAGGCAGTGCGGCTCGGGTTGCCTGAGCAGGATTATCTGCCGCTCACCGTAGAAGAAAAAATAGTCTCATATGCTGACAATCTCGTAAGCGGAGAGAGGGAAGTGACGTTTTATGAAGCGCTCGACAGGTTCAAACGAATTCTTGGACCGGATCACGAAGGTGTGGAGCTGTTCATAAAGCAGCACAAAGAAATCCAGGGATGGATGAGATGAAGTGCGGAATTATAAACACGGCTGCCAATGGCAGCGCTGAGAGGTTGAGATGAAAGAGAAGAAGCAGAACAAGAAAAAAGAAATGCGGGCTGAGAATATTGATGTCGAGCCTTTAAAAAAGAGCAATAGCGACAAGGTTGTTCCGATCAAGCTGACGGAAAAGAGCAGGTTCAAGTTTCGCTGCCACAAGGGAGTGTCGTGCTTCACCGCCTGTTGCAGCAATATCAATATCGTGTTGCCGCCCTACGATCTTCTGAGACTCAGGAAACGGTTCGGCATGACCACCGAGGAGTTCATCAACCAGTATTGCGATATCGAGATCCTCGCCAAGACGCTGCTGCCGGTGATCACGCTCAAAATGAGCGCCGATGAAAAAAAGAGCTGCCCCTTCCTCACGCCCGATGGCTGCACGGTGTACGAAGACCGGCCGAGCAACTGCCGTTACTACCCCGTGGGCATGGCGACGCTCAGAAAAAAAGAAGCAGAGGGCGGCAAGGACGAGTTCTACTTCATGGTCAAGGAAGATCACTGCAAAGGTTTCGAAGAGGACAAGGAGTGGACCGTCGCCGAATGGCGCAAGGACCAGGGAGCGGACCAGTACGACGATGTAAACCGCGGCTGGATGGACCTTCTGATCAAGAAAAAGTCCTTTGGTGACAAGGAGTTTCCGGAAATCAAGAACCGGATGTTCTTCATGGTCAGCACCGACACTGATTATTTCCGCGCCTTTGTTTTCGAAAGCAGCTTTCTCTCCACGTACGATATTCCCGCTGAGCGCATCGAAAAGGTCCGTACCGATGATGTCGAGCTCCTGAAACTGGCCTATGAGTGGCTCAGGTCGGCAATGTTCGCCGAGGAAACCCTCAAGTTCAGGGATGGCGTGCTCGATGCGCGCAAGGAACAGGCGGATGCGGTCATGAAGAAGGTGTACGGGAATCAGGATAAGGAACAGGAGTAGCGGGACAGGAGTCAGGAGCCAGGAGCCAGGAGGAACACGCGCCTAATTGCCGGCTTGAAGCATTGCGGTCATCTCTTCATAGATAGTGTTTCCAATCGCAATTCCCTGGTCAATGAATTCAGGGCCGTATTGCCGACCGGTGGCGGTCCGGAACGTTTCTTTTATTTTTTCGATGCCCTTCATCTTTTCCCGGAAGGTCTGGTGGAGCGATGCGATCGGCGTGTTATGCGCCGTCACCATAAGCCAGAGCGTGGTGCTGAAGTTTTCCGGCCCCCATCTGAACTTGTCCGCGTCATAGAGCGCGTTGCTTACCATGCAGCCTGCCTCATCATCGAGATCGCAGGTGGTTTTGAATGCTTCATGGTTCCTGATCGCATAGGTGATGTAGGTGCGGCTGCGCTCGTCAACACCCAGCGTTGTAAGAATCCTTTCCGCCTCGATGCTTCCCCGTACGGCGTGGTCCTGCTCCCGGCGCTTGATGTCATGGAGAAGGCCGGCGATGATCGCGGCACTAAAGAGCGGTTCGATCGCGGAAGCGCTCATGTTCTTTTCGCGGCCTTCGACCAGGACAATGGCGCCGGCATCACGGGCAACAGCCTCGCAGTGGCAGAGACCATGGGCGCACTCCAACTGCGATTCGTCCAGATAGGCACGGCAGTTTTTGATAAGCTCGCTGGTCTTCAGCCTCTCTTCGGCCTGGCGGATATGCTGGAGGTGGTCCTGGTAAAAAATGGGACGAGGCATTGTCCGGGCCATGCGAAGCGCGGTGCTTTGGAGTTTCTGGTATGCCGCAAGACTCATATATTTATAATAATCGGTGTTGGTGCGGCTTGTCAAGGTTAGTTTACTAGTAGTCGAATGTTCAGATTGACAGGTCTTTGTTCCATAAGGTAATATAGCGTCACTTCCCATCGTTGAAAGGAGTTTCCCTTGTCCGACATTCATAGCGAACGAATACTGATACTCGACTTCGGTTCCCAGTATACCCAGTTGATCGCCCGCAGGGTGCGCGAAGCGAAGGTCTATTGCGAGATATTCCCCTACAATGCGGGGCTCGATAAGATCAAGGCCTTCAGGCCGAAAGGGCTGATTCTGTCCGGCGGACCGTCAAGCGTATATGATTCCGGTGCGCCGCTCATTGACAAGGCCCACCTAGACCTCGGCATTCCGGTCCTTGGCATCTGCTATGGCATGCAGCTGTTAACGCATATTCTTGGCGGGCAGGTGGCCAAATCCGCAAAGCGCGAGTTCGGCAAGGCAGATTTGGTCATTGATGCCGAAGCCGGTCTTTTCAAGGATATCGGTTCAACACTCGACACTCCGCACTCCGCACTCCGCACTGTTGTTTGGATGAGCCACGGCGACCGGATCGAGAAGATGCCGGCAGGGTTCTCGGCCATTGCGCACACGGACAATTCTCCGACCGCGGCCATGGCGGACGAGAAGCGCAAATTTTATGGTGTTCAGTTTCACCCGGAGGTCGTGCACACTCCGCAGGGAGTTCAGATCCTCAGAAACTTCGTGTATACGATCTGCGGATGCAGCCCCTCATGGACCATGGCGTCTTTTGTCGATTATTCCGTTGGCGAGATTCGGAAGACCGTCGGAAGCAATCAGGCGGTCTGCGGCCTCTCCGGAGGAGTAGATTCCTCCGTTGCCGCCGTGCTGGTGCATAAGGCGATCGGTAAACAGCTCACCTGCATCTTCGTGAACAACGGCGTGCTCAGGAAGGACGAGGCGGAGAAGGTCCAGGATACGTTTAAGGACATGGGGCTGAACCTCAAGTACGTCGATGCATCAACTGAATTTCTTACGAAGCTGAAAGGGGTCGAAGATCCTGAGAAGAAGCGGAAGATCATCGGTAATACCTTTATCGATGTGTTCGAGCGGGAAGCGCTGGCAGTCGGCGGGGCAGGGTTCCTGGTTCAGGGCACGCTCTATCCCGATGTAATCGAGAGCGTCTCGTTCAAGGGTCCGTCGGCGATTATCAAGTCCCATCATAATGTGGGCGGTCTGCCTGAGAAGATGAAGTTGAAGCTGGTGGAGCCGCTCAGGGAGTTATTCAAGGACGAAGTGCGGGCCATCGGCCGCGAGTTGAAGATGCCCGATGACATCATCGACCGTCAGCCTTTCCCGGGTCCAGGCCTAGCCATTCGCATCCTGGGCGAGGTGACAGAGGCACGGACCAGTCTCCTGCGCGAGGCCGATGCCATTGTGATCGAGGAGATAAAAAAGGCCGGACTGTACAAGGAGATATGGCAGTCCTTTGCCGTACTGCTGCCGATCAAGACCGTGGGTGTCATGGGAGACGAACGCACGTACGAGAATGTTGTCGCCATCCGTGCGGTAACGAGCCAGGACGGCATGACCGCCGACTGGGCCAAAATTCCCTATGACCTGCTGGGCATCATGTCGAACAGGATCATCAACGAAGTCAAGGGCGTGAACCGCGTGGTTTATGACATCTCGTCCAAGCCGCCGAGCACGATTGAGTGGGAATAGCGGAAAAGACAGCGGTCAAATAGCAGTGTAGAGATGACAACGAATACGAGGGCAGCCATGATGGCTGCCCTTTTTATTGATCTTTTTATGCGGCCTGTCTCCACAGTTGCTTTAAGAATAGGCGCTACAACCGGTGGCGCGTGTGAAGGACGGTTTTACTTTCACACGCGGAGGCGCAGCTCCTTTTCCAGCTTGAGCCGGTCCTCCGGCGTGGTCATGATAATCAGGGCGTCACCAGCGGTTACCGCGTGGGTCTCCGGCGGATTATAGACCCACCCCTCCGCAGTTTTGATGGCGAGCAGCAGGACGTTCGGGAACTTCTTGAGGCGCAGTGAAGTGATCTGCTTGCCGGCAAGCGGTGCGGGAATGGACACCTCCTCGACCCGCAGGTTGCGGTCTTTGTCGCGCAGCATGATATCCAGGAATGAGACCACGGTCGGCCGTATCATCTCGGAGACCATTCGGAGCCCGCCGATAAAATTCGGAGAAACCACCGCGTCCGCGCCGATGCTCTGGATCTTCTCCCGCTTGGCCATGTCCGTACAGCGCGTGACCACACGGGTGTTCGGATTGAGCTGCTTGGCGGTCAGGCTGATGACCAGGTTAACGTTGTCGTCTGTGGCCACGCAGAAGACCCCCTTCGCGCGTTCAACTCCCGCCTTCAGCAGCACGTCATTCTCAGACGCGTCGCCTTCGATCAGCGCCGTGCTCCGGAGCTCATCAGGCATTTCCTCGATGGCTTTCCTGGCGGGTTCGACGATCACGAAATCGCGCTTCGTGGTGATCAGTTCATTCACAATCTGACGGCCGATCTTCCCGTACCCGCAGACGATATAATGGCCGGTCATTTTTCCGGCGATCTTTTCCATACGTTTCCTCCTGAAGGACTCGCTCAGGTCCCCTTCGACGATCGAAGCTGTTAAGTTGGTGATGATGTAGGACAGTGTGCCGATCCCGGAAAGGGCGAGGAACATGGTGAAAATCCTGCCAACGGGATTGTTATGCATATCGATGATCTCGCCGAACCCGATGGTGGAGATCGTAATGACGGTCATGTAGAGGCAGTCGACAACCGAGTACTGCCGGCCTCCGACGAACCAGAAGCCGACAGTGCCGATCAGCGTAATAGTCAGCAGCAATACCGCGGAAAGGAGGAACTTATTGTGGATCAGGTGATTGATGGTTTTTCGTATCAAGGCGCTCTCTTTCAGTCGAACCGAAAAGAATCCGCACTCAGCACTCAGCAACGCGTTGTTTTCGAAAAGGTACACTACTCGACAGGGAAAAGTCAAGCTGCAAAAAAACAGAGAAAAACTCTTACTGATCTTGACAAGCTCCCGTTTTTCATGCAACATTTGAAATTGCATTAATGGCTCGATAGAATGGATAAAGGTCATTCTGATAAATCATAGTAACGGAGGAGACTGCTATGTGCGCGGAACCTATTGAGGGAACTTTGGCTGATGCGGACTATTCCGCTTTCTTTCTTGACCCCAAATTTCAGGCCCGATATCCCGGTATTACGTTGCCGCCGCCGAGCTTTGTAGCATCAGGAGCGAGGATCCTGTTCTTTGAAGCAGGCAGGAGCATCAAGCTCGTTTTCCCCGTGCGCGAGCATCAGCTGAACCCCATCGGCACGCTCCAGGGCGGCATTCTCTGCAGCTTCTTCGACGCCGCGTACTGTGTCCACAAAACGGCATTAGGCGCTTTGAACCGAGGCTATAAAGTAACGGTGGTTGATGACGCGCTTATGACCCGGAAGAATCTGAGCGATGTTCTGAAGCAATATGAAAAGGACGGCATCCCGACGATAACGAGCGGCAAGATGATCGCGATGTAGTGCAGAGATGATCAGGGTTGTTCGCCGCTCGCCGAAAGCCGCGCGATCAAGGTGTTCAGGAACACCTTGGAAAACTTCAGCTGGCAGTACACTGAGATCGTTTCCAGGACCTCTTTGTTGATCTTCAGGACCGTCACGCTGGTCTTCGCCTGAATGCTTGCTGATCGGGGTCTCTTCTCGACGTAAGCCATTTCTCCGAAGCAATCGCCCGCCTGGAGCGTCGTGATGACCTTGTCATACACCAGTACCGAGACCGCTCCGTCGATTATCACGTAAAAAGATTCATCGAGGTCTCCCTCGGTCAGGATTATCTGGCCCGCCGCATACTCCAGCCACTCGCCCGCTGTGACCACTTCCGACAGCTCGGTCTCGAAAAAATCCTTGAAGAACGGCACCTTTGCGAGGCGGTCCAGTTTCTCCCGCATGTCGATATCGGAGGTCATGACGTCGTGCAGGCACTTTTTGTGGAAAGCGTTCAGGTCAGCGGCCAAGTCCCCGGCGCCTGCATACCTCTCTTGTGGATCCCTGGCCAGGGCGCGACCGACGATCTCTTCGAGGAGGTCGGGCACGTCGGGGCGATACTGTTTCAGCAAGGGCGGGTCGTCGTTCAGGATCTTCCTGAGCAGTTCCTTCAGGTCGGGGCTTGAAAAAGGGCGGTGGCCGGTAAGCAGTGCGTACATTACCACGCCGAGGGAATAGATATCCACCTGGGGATTCACCGGTTTTCTCAGCAGCTGTTCCGGGGAAATGTGCGATGGCGTTCCGAGAAGGTTTTCCAGGCACAACGAATCGGTGTCGGGGTGCATGATCTTTGCGAGCCCGAAGTCCGCCAGTTTCACCCGGTCATCGGGCGTCAGCATGATGTTGCCGGGTTTGATATCCAGATGGATGACATTGTGGGAGTGGGCGTACTGCAATCCTTTGCAGCATTGATAGAGGATCGCCACGACCGTCTGGATTGGCAGGAGGTTGTCAGGCTGGCAATGGGTCTGAACGGTCCGGCTGTTTTCGATATACTCCATAACGAGATAGTACAGGCTCCCGTCTTCCCCTGCATCGTAGACGGGAAGGATGTTCCGGTGGTGAAGCATCCCATAAATCTGTGCCTCGGCAAAGAAGAGCTCCACGAGCCGCCGTCGTATCTTCCCGTCGGACAGGGAGGCGGGGTCCGTAATCTTGATGGCCACATTCCGCTGCATGTAAGGGTCGTAGGCCCGATAGACCGTGCTCATACTGCCTTTGCCGATCTTCTCGATGATCCGAAACTTCCCTATTTTCACCGGCTCGTCGCTCATAACGCCTGCTTTGTTCTGACTGCGAGAATCACGTCATTTATATCATAACTCTCCCATACTCATGGGGTCAAGTTATACAGAAATTCCGCAGTCTGAAAATCCTTTTTGCGCTTGACAGTGGGCTTCCTCGTAGACAATGATTTTTTCAGTACTCATCAATCCGTTGACTTAATCTCCCTTTGCCAAGTACAATAGGTTTATGAAATCTCACATCCGTTCAGACGATCCCGCTGTCCTCAATACCCTCCGCGGGGTCTTCGGATTCGAGTCTTTCCGGCCGGACCAGGAGGCCATCATCTCAAGCATCCTGGCCGGGAAAGACGTGTTCGCGGTCATGCCCACCGGCGGAGGGAAGTCCCTGTGCTTTCAGCTGCCCGCGCTGCTGAAGGAGGGGACGGCGGTGGTCATCAGCCCGCTTATCTCATTGATGAAGGACCAGGTGGATGCGGCCCGGGAAAACGGTATTGCGGCTGTTTTCATGAACAGCTCGCTTGATCAGCAAGAGATGGCCGGCATCCTTCTGCGGCTTAAGAAGAACGAAGTGAAGATCCTCTATATCGCGCCGGAACGCTTTGCCATGCCTCAGTTCATCGAGACACTGAAGAGCATTCGCCTCTCGCTCTTCGCCATTGACGAGGCGCACTGCATTTCCGAGTGGGGCCACGACTTCCGGCCCGACTACCTCGCCCTTTCAGCCATCCCGTCCCTGTTTCCCGGAATTCCCGTGGCTGCCTTCACCGCAACGGCCACGGAAAAGGTCCAGCAGGACATCATCGGGAAGATCGGCCTCCGGAAACCCCATGAAGTGCGGGCGTCATTCAACCGGCCCAATCTCTTCTACCAGGTGGAGCCCAAAACAAACGTCGAACAGCAGGTCCTGGAATTCCTTGCGGGGCACGAGGGCGAGTCAGGCATCATCTATCGGACCACGCGCGACGCGGTCTTCGCAACCGCCGGATTTCTCGCTTCCCGGGGCATCAAAGCGCTTCCCTACCACGCCGGCCTTACCGCGGAAGAACGTCAACGGAACCAGGAGGCCTTCAACCGGGACGAGGCCCAGGTGATTGTGGCGACGGTGGCCTTTGGCATGGGCATCGATAAATCGAATGTCCGGTTCGTGGTCCATGCGGATCTTCCGAAGCATATCGAGGCCTATTACCAGGAAACGGGAAGGGCAGGACGCGACGGCGCCCCCGCCCATTGCCTGCTCTTCTTCAGCAGGGGAGATATCCCGAAAATACGATATTTCATCGACCAAACGCCGGATGAACAGGCGCGCGCGATCGCCCTGGCAAAGCTGAACCAGACCGTGCGGTTCGCGTCCCATCATGTGTGCAGGAGAAAGCAGCTCCTGTCGTTCTTCGGCGAAGCCTATCCAGGGGACAACTGCGGGGCCTGCGATGTATGCACCGGTTCGGTCATGCAGGTTGACGTCTCCACGGAGGCAAGGATCCTCATGTCGGCCATGGCGCGGACCAATGAACGGTTCGGGGTCCTCCATGTCATCGACGTGGTCATGGGCGCGGATACCAAGCGCGTCCGCGAACTGGGCCATGACCGGGTCAAGACTTTTGGCGCGGGACGGCATAAGGACAAGAACCACTGGCGGTCCATCGTTGACGAACTCCTTGCCCAGGAACTGATAAAACAGGACGGTGACCGGTATCCCGTCTTGAAGCTCACGGCCAAAGGCGCGGAAACGCTTACGGGAAGCGGGCAGGTATTTGGGACCAAGCGGGAAGAGGCGAAGAAGAGCGCGGGCAAAAGAAAGGCCGCTGAAGCCGGAGGATTTGACCAGGGGCTCTTTGAGAAGCTTCGCAGTATCAGGAAAAGGATCGCCGGGGAACAGGGCGTGCCGCCCTTTGTCATTTTTTCGGATAAGACGCTGCATGAAATGTGCAGGAACGTTCCCGCGACTTCTGCCGCGATGAGGCGGATCAGCGGCGTGGGGGACGTCAAGCTTGCACGGTATGGGGAAGAGTTTCTGGAAGCGATACGGAGTTATGGGAAAAAGAAATAAAAGGGTATCTGCTCAGGTCAAGACCTGTTAGCCGCGAAAGAACGCAGGGAACGCAGAGAGAATTAAAGCTAAAATACATGCTTTCGGGTTTTTCTTTGAGTTCTTTGTGTTCTGGTTTGTTATAGTCAAGTATTTTTTTATAGGAAACCTTGCTCTCAGTTACAGTATCAGTCTTAGGTGCGGCACCTTACCCAACTCTGGTATTTTGAGGGTCTCGACAGAGCCCGAACCTTGCTTCATTGGGATTAAGGTGCAAGCGGGGAGTTAGTAAGCTTTTGCAGAAGGTCGGCGAAGCCGCCTTAGATAACGCAAACGATAATCTCCCCGCTTACACGCAAAGACGTTTATTATGCAGCCTCCTTGAGTTGACACCGTGTTTCTGAATAATTGGGTACGTATTCGCTATGATCACGAACAAGAGCAAAAAGAATACCGAGAAGCTTTCGGCCAACAGCCACCAGGGCTTTGGTCTTGGGCATGCCCCGATCACAGGCGCTCAGATACCACTGGTGCATAGCACCGCCTTTTTTGACGGTGTTGAGGGCGGCAAAGTACAGAAGCTTCCGCATCAGCGGACGGCCGCGCTTGGAAATGTGGCGCTGTCCTTTATGTCTGCCGGAACTTACCTCGAAGAGATCCAGCCCGGCAAGCTTCATGACCTCGCCCATGGTGCGGAACTTCCGGAAGTCTCCCACCTCTCCGATCAAGCCGGCAGCCGTGACCTCGCCGATCCCTTTGAGCGAAAGAAGCGTGTTGCTATACGGAATCTGGGCAAGATGCGTTATCATTTCCTGCTCCATGTTCTCGGTAAACCGCTCCGAGGCCTCCATAAGAGAAAGAAGCTCATGTATCTCCATTACGATGCTCGCTTGGCCTTCGGCGACGCCAATAGACGATTTCGCGCCGTCGTAGAGCGCCTGGGCGCGGTCTGCCCCCAGTTTCCCCCTGCTGACCTTTCTCAGCGTCTTCGTAAGGTCGGGAAGGCCATAGGCCGCAATCTCTTGCGGCGTTGGATAGTGTTTCAAGAGATACTGGGCGCTTGCGCTCCTTATGCCCTTCATCGCCTGCAAAAACTCCGGGAAGATGCTCGCCATAAGACACTGAATCTGATTCGCCAGGGCAGTATGACGCCGGGTGCTTCGTTCCCTGGCTTGGCTGAGTCTGCGAAGTTCGGCAGCAGGACCTTCTGGGATCACCACAGTGAGGAATCGGCCCATCGCAATGATGTCGGCAATGACTTTCGGGTCCTTCTGGTCGGTCTTGTTCGGCGAATTGTCCGTAACTTCCTTGAACCGCTTCGTATGAAAGGGATTTACTTGCACCAGTTCTGCTCCGCGCGCCCGCATGAAATGAGCCAGAGGCTCGGCATAGGGACCAGTGGACTCGTACCCGAAGATAATGCCGTCAAGGTTGTGAAGTTTCTGGGCACGGGAAATTCGTTCCCAGAACTCCCAAAAACCCGCACCGTTGTTATCGACAGCGAAGGGCTTCACGTCGGTCCCATCAGGACAACGCCAGTAACCAAAATGTTTGTCTTTACCCATATCGGCAGTCACGATAAGAAAGTTCCTGTTGACGAACGTACGCTTTTTTGTTTTAATCGGTTTCAAGGCTATACTCCTTTCCTCGGTTTGGTTTACCAACTTGCCAGCTGGTTTCAAATCGAGAAAGAGTATAGCCTATTTGTTTGGGCTTAGCTACTTTCTACAATATAGCAAGCTTTCGCGGCAAACAGATTTTGACCTGAATAGTTACTAAAAAATAATACAATTACTCAAGTAAAAGAGCAAGTCTAAAAAGATTCGACGCGCATATCGGGCGCTCCCAAAATCCTGAAACAGCCCTTCACTTTTTCCTTTTTTTGGTGTAGTATAGTGATCACTTACATTTCAACAGGTCGTATCAGAGGTCTCCCCATGAAGCCATTACCCATAGCGCTTATCCTGTGTTTTCTGCTCCTTCCGATTTCCGCCTACCCCATTACCCTGGAGGAAGGGCTCAAGATCGTTACCGAGTCCGGACGGGATGTCGAGATCGCCCGGTCTGATGAGGCCGCGGCGCGGGGCGGCGTATCGCTCGCACGTTCCCCCTGGCTGCCTTCTGTGGACCTGTACGGACGCGAGACGTGGCTCCGGTACCAGCCCGAGTCCAAGCTCCCGTTTAGTATTCCCGGAGCTTCCAGCTCAATTCCTGTATCGCAGGACCAGTTCCTGACCTACGGGGTAAGGGCCACGCAGGTCCTCTATGACTTCGGTAAGACCACGTCATCCGTAAACGCGTCGAAGTTCGGTTTGAAGGCGAGGACGATCGAGATCGGCCGCCAGAAAAGCATCGCGGCCCTGGACTTCATCATCACTTATCTCGACCTTCTCGAATCCGAGAAACTACTCAAAGTAGCAACCGAAGAAGTGACGCGTTATGAAGCGCACAAGAAAGACACGGAAGCGCGGTATAATGCAGGCGTCATCACCCGGAACGAAGTGCTTCAGTCCGACGTCACGCTTGCGGATTCACGCCAGCGTCTTTTGACTGCGGAGAACCTCCGCTCTCTCCGGGAATCGAAGATCAATAGTCTTCTTCTGAAGCCGTTGAACGACGTTGTCAAGCCTGAGGAAATAAAGGCAAGCCCGGCTACAGGTCTGACGCTCGACGATGCCTGGGCCAGCGCCGAGGCCAATAGTTCCCGGCTCAAGGAAATGGGCATGGCGATCTCGGCAAAAGAAGAGGCCGTGCGGGCGACTCAGGCTGAGTATTTACCGACATTCTACGTTTCCGGCGGCTATGAATACCAGGAGAATAAATACATGGTGCACCAGGACAACTGGTCTGCCATCGCCGGAGTGAGTATCAATCTGTTTTCCGGGGGAGCGAGCAGTTCGAAGACCGGTATAGCACGGGCGGAACTCAGGTCGCTCAAGTTGTCACGGGAGAAGCTCCTTGACGGCATTAGGCTGGAGGTCAAGAGCGCTTATCTCGACCTCCAGAGCTCGGCTCAGAAAATAGAAGTCACCAAAACAGCCGTTGCTCAGGCAGAGGAGAACCTACGGCTCCAGCGGCTTCGCTACAAGGAGGGGGTAGGGACCACAACGGAAGTGCTCGATGCGGTAACGCTCCTGACTACAGCGGAATCGAACTCCTGGAAGTCACTCTATGGGTTCAAGCGGGCAGAAGCGACCTATCTCAATGCGGCGGTTAAGGATCTAGTCGCGTTGTATGGGAAATAACCTATAACAAACCGATAAAACTGTTGAAACCGTTTAAACCGCTTAAACGGCCAGGATCAAGGAGAACAGCATGGCTGAGGAACAAGCAGGGAACAATCAAAACAAGAAGAAAAAAGCATTCATGATCGTCGGTATCGTTGTCGCGATCGGCCTAACCGCTGGCTGGTTCTATAATGGGTATCGGAAAACGCATATATCCACGGACGATGCGTTCATTGACGGCGACATATACACCATCTCGGCCCGGATCAACGGTACGGTTAAAACAGTATATGTGGCCTCCAACCAGGCTGTAAAAAAGGACGATGTGCTCGTCGAACTCGACCCGTTAGACTATCGGTCACGTAGGGAAGCGGCGCACGCGAACCTGGAGTTTCAGCGCGCCAATCTTCGTCAAGCAGAGCGTGAATTAAAACGCGCGAAAGCGCTGTTCGATCAGGATGCGAACTCCGCGGATAGGTATGACAAGGCGATTTCAACCCAGGAGATTTCAGCGGCCCAGGTGAAACTAGCCGAAGAGCAGCTTCGTCAGGCTGAATTGAACCTCGGGTATATGGTGATTAAAGCCCCTGCGGACGGGTTTGTGACGAGAAAGAACGTGATGCCCGGGAACCAGATCCAGGCCGGCCAACCCCTCATGGCTGTGGTTAATCTCGATGAGCTTAAAGTCATAGCGAATTATAAGGAAACCGAACTTGAACGCATTCGTCCGGGACAGGACGTGGAGATTACGGTTGACTCCTATCCCGGCAAGGTCTTCAAAGGAAAGGTTGACAGCATTATGGCAGGCACCGGCGTTACCTTCTCTCTATTCCCTGCTGAGAACGCAACGGGCAACTATGTGAAGGTGGTCCAGCGCATTCCGGTCAAGATTGTGCTTGAAAAGGACGCGGACAAGGAGCATTTGCTGAAGGTGGGGATGTCCGTGGTACCGACGGTGATCACAAAGTAAAGACAGATTTTTCAGAGGAGAGAAAGCCCGCACTTTTTTGCCGCGCTTGCAAGAGCTTTATCCTGTGTGGCGAGGGGCAGTCCCCGTCTCATCGCAAGATCGAGATAAGACGCATCATAGGTCGAGAGGCGGTGTTCGCGGGCAAGGGCGACTATCTCCATCAACATCCTGTTCGAGCTTTCCTGTTCCACGATGATGGGAAGGCCCCGGATGAGGGAAAGAAAACGCACAACATCGGATTTGTTCAGGATGTTTTTCCGCTCGGCGATCAACAGCACATTGCCGACTTCGAGGGGCCAGATTCCCGGAGCGAAGGCCTCGGAGGCCATCAGGCGCTCAAGGACCGACTCGGTATATTTGTTTATCTGGTCCTCGAAACACCAGGCCATGACGACCGAATTATCAATAACGAATTGATCCGCCACTACGGTCGTCCTTCATTGAGCATCGCCCTGATCGACAGTCCGCCCAGATGATGGTTTCTGCGAAATGCTTTTAATTGCTCGATGGTTTCATGGACGGGTTTTCCCTTGGATGAATCCGCGGGCAGTAAGGTCGCCACAGGCACGCCGTGTTTGGTGATCGAGATTGCCTCACCCCGGGCCACACGCTCCAAGAGTTTGGGAAGATGGGTTTTTGCCTCATAAGCGCCGACGG